>Ga0310834_100279_pt1 | contig 73642 bp, 66 predicted proteins | sample SM_ome_2_FD_201314 | JGI IMG/M metagenome (GOLD analysis project Ga0310834, IMG submission 201314) | Sorghum-adapted microbial communities enriched on stacked mutant (SM) sorghum from Joint BioEnergy Institute, Emeryville, California... ...
GCAGCCCCGACGAGTACGAAGCCGCCTGGTACACCGCTAACATCGATCAGCCGGACCCGTCCGGCACCACCCTGGAGCCGACCGGCGCCAGGTAACCAGCGCTCCGTGAAAGCGGGGGTAGCTCACGGTCGAGTTGATCAGCGCCCGATGGAAGGCTTCCCCCGCGCGCTCCACGACGCCAATAACGTGTTGTGTCTGGATCGCCCGCACGTCTTCCTTGCTGACAAAGACCGTTGGCGGGTCACCCATGAGGACGGCCTCGTATGAGTTCCGCCCAGCAGAGAACGTCACCTCCGCTGCTCGGAGGATATAGACCTCTGCGTGGACCGACCTATTCATTTCGTTCTTTTGGTTCAACTGCTGCCTCAGCTGCTCGGACAGCCGCTGACGAACGGATGACGGCATGCCCTTGACCGAGATCTCGTCAAGCCGGCCGACCAGCTGTGCGAACGAACGGCCAAGCGAATGAAGCCCGCGAATGTAGCCTTCGGTCGCCTCGGCCTCGATGGATCGTCCCTGCCGGACCGCTCTTCCCCACTGGAAGCGGATCGTTCGACCCTGGCCCTCGCACTGATTGCACTCGATCTAAACCTCACCGTGACAGTCGGGCATCGGCGGCGCCCGGAACCCTCGCAATCCCGACACGGAATCGTGCCACTACCGTCATGTGTCGGGCCTCCGTCCGGGGTTCACAGCGACACGCACAACGACACGGTTCCCCATAACTATGGACGTCGGCAAAATAAAGCCGCACAAATTTGACCGTTACCGGTTCGCCGACGTCTCGGTTTCCCGCCGGTTCGCCGGTCTCGGAGAGGCGTGACCGCGAACGGCCCGACCGGCCACATCCGTCGGCGAGGGGCGACCCGACCGGCGTCAGCCGAAGAGAGCCGTCGTGTACGCGTTGGCGAACTTGCCCGCCGGGTCGAGACGGCGCCGCAGGGCCGCGAAGTCGGCCGCCCGCGGATACCGGGCCACCACCGTGGCCGGGTCGGCGCGCCAGACCTTGCCCCAGTGCGGCCGGGCACCGAGCGGCAGCAAGGCCGCCTCGACGAGTTCGACGACGGGCAGCACCGCGGTAGCGTCGCTGATCCAGGTGAAGTGGAACCCGACCGAGTCGCGGCCGTAGGCGGGGCTCAGCCACAGCTCGTCGGCGGCGATCGTACGGATCTCGGCGATGTGCAGCACCGGGGCGATGCGGTCGGCGATGCCCTGCAGAGCGGCGAGCGCGGCCGGGGCATCGGCGCGGGCGACGAAGTACTCCGATTGGAGCTCGTCCCCCGCACTGGGCACGAGGTCGGGCCGGAAGTGCGGCAGGCGCTCGTGCCACGGTCCGGGCTCGGCCAGCTGCGGCGTGCAGGCCGCCGGATCCACCCCGGGCACCGGGTGCTCCGGAGCGTCGGCCGGACGGCCGCCCGACCACGCGGGCGCAGGCATGTCCATCCGGCGTTTGAGCCACACCCGAGCGGTTCCGCTGGCGTAGTCGGTGAACGCGCTCACCGAGTACGCCGCCCCGAACACCTCGTCCCACGCCCCGGCGATCGCATCCAGCGGCACGTCGAGACGTACCTCCTGAGCAACGGTGAACGTCGGCTCGAGGCGCAGGGTGAGCCGGGTGACGACGCCGAGCGCGCCGAGCGACACCACCGCCCCGGGAAAGTCCGCGTCCCCGGCCGCCAAGTGCCGGACCTCGCCCGACGCATCGACGAACTCGACTCCCACGACCGCGTCGGCGAGGGTCCGCGACGTGTCGCCCGAGCCGTGCGTGCCGGTGGCGACCGCGCCGGCCACGGTGATGTGCGGCAGCGAGGCCAGGTTCGCCAGCGCGAAGCCGGCCCGGTGCAGCTCGGCCGCGACCTCGGCGTACCGGGCGCCGGCCGGCACGGTCGCCGTGGCGCTCGCCTCGTCGATCGTCAGCGACGCCGGCATACGGTCGAGCCGGATGAGCGTGCCGGTCGTGTCGGCCACCGTGTTGAACGAGTGACCCGTCCCGAGAACCCGCACCCGGTCGCTGGACACGACCACGTCCCGCAGCTCGTCCAGCGAGGCCGGCTGAGCCAGCCGTACGGCTTGGAACTCGATGTTGCCGGCCCAGTTCACCAGTCGTGGGGACATGACGGGCATCGTAGATCGTCAAGCGCCGGGACCGCGCGACGGCTCACTCAGTGGCGGGCGGCTCGGCAGCGGCCGCTGCCCCGGCCTGGCGGCCACGGAACCGCTCCCGCAGCAGGGTCTCGGTGAGCCCCGGCGGCTGGCCGTTCGTGTCCAACCACAGTGGACGGTTGGCCGGCAGGTCACCCTCGACGCCGAAGACGAGGCCGGTGCCGGGCTCCCCCGCGGTGAGTCGCTCGCCCGACGACGGCAGGATGAGCCACTCGCCGTCGGCCGCGCGCCACAGCGCGAGGTCGTCCTTCTTGTCGCCGTCGTAGTCGCCGACCACCGGAACGTCGCCAGCGCGTCCGATCGCGACCGGCTCGGCCGGTTCACCGCCGGACGGAGCCAGCAACCAGACGCCGAGGTTCGGCCGCCACACGCTGGGGTCGGCCTTACCGTCGCCGTCGAAGTCACCGGCCACGGGGATGTCCCCTTGGGCGCCGAGCCGCACATCGGGCAGCTCGGCCTCGGCCACGGACGGCTGGATGATCCACTGACCGTCGGTCGGGCGCCACACCGCCGGGTCGGCCTTGCCGTCACCGTCGTAGTCGGCCACCACGGGCAGGTCGCCGGCCTCGCCGAGCACCACCGGCTCCGCGCCGGTCTCGGCGCCGTGGCGGAGCCACTGACCGCTGTACGGCCGCCAGACTGCCGGCTCGACCCGGCCGTCGCCGTCGTAGTCGGCCGGCACCGGGATGTCGCCCGTCTCGCCCAGCGTGATGTCGCCGAGCGGGATTCCTGACGAGGTCAGGATCAGCCACTGGCCGTTCGACGGCCGCCACACCGCGAGGTCGTCGCGGCCGTCGCCATCGTAGTCAGCCACGACCGGCACATCCCCGGCCTCGCCGAGAGTGACGGGCTCCGCCTCCTCGCCGCTGGCGAGGCTGGCGTACCACTGGCCGTCGCTCGGGCGCCAAACCACGCGGTCGGTGCGGCCGTCCCCGTCCAGATCGACCCGCCCGTTGGCCGGGGGCGGCGGGGGCGGGGCGGGCTCCGGCTCGGCATCCGATGTCCGGGGCGGCTCCGGCTTGTCCTTGCCGACCCCCAGGTGGGCGCCGCGCTTGGCCATGAACGGCACGGGATCGACGGCGTTGCCGTTGTGGGCGTAGTCGCCCTCGGCGACGATGTGCACCTCGAAATGCAGGTGCGGGGCCGAGGAGTTACCCGACGAGCCCACGTAGCCGATACGCTGCCCGGTCTCGACCTTGTCGCCCACGTTCACCAGGGGCTCGGTCACCATGTGGCAGTACCGCGTCACGATGTTGCCCGCGTGGGCGATGTCGACGTACCAGCCACAGCCCTGCACCTGGGGAGAGCCGTCGATGTCGCAGGAGTACGGCTGACCGTTCAGGGACGCGTTGCACTTCTTGACGATCACCGTCCCCGCGGAAGCCGCACGAATCGGGACCCATTTCGCGGCACCGAGGTCGACCCCGTGGTGGTACGCCGGCTCCTTGAACCCGCCCCAGATCGGGGCGTTGACCGGCGCCACCCAGCCCGAGTCAGCCGAGGCGGCCGACGGGACCAGGAACACGAGCACCACGGAGAGTCCCACCAGGCCAGCGATCCGCAGGCGCCGCCACGACGCCGTGGCCATCGTCCGGATTCGCTGTCCGATGTCCCGACGGCTCATAGGCGCGATCCTAAATGTCGACGGGCATCCGGACCACCCTGCTCGCCGGCCGTGGGGAGCCCGAAACGCACGGTGACCACGGCATGACGCCGACCCGTTGTCCGTGTTCACCACGGCGATTTTCGGGAAGAAAACGAATGTCTCGATAACGGCCGCGCGACCCGGGACGCGCCGGCGCCGAGCCACCCCGATGGCGCCGCTCCCGCCGTCACCCGAGCCGGCCGGCGTCCGAGATCGACGGTTTCGCGTGTTCGGTACCGACGCCCGGACGCGTTCGATACCCGACGCCCGGGACGACGCATCCCCGACTCCGACGAGGCCGGGAGCGGCGTCATACCGGCGAGACATCCACATTCCGCCCGATTTGCACCGCTGGCTGCGGCTGATGCGCCTGCGCGACCAAGATCATCGCCTTTGGCGGTCACGGTTAGTCTCAGGCCGTGGGTGAGCGAGTTAGCAGCAAGTTGAGTCCGTCCCGGATCGCCGTGGGTGGCACGATCGTCGCGGTGTTCGCGGCGGCGGTCGCCTACGCGACCGTGAGCCTGACCTCGTCAGGCCATCGCCCCACCGACGACAACAACGGTTACCCGGGCGCCGGGATGCCGACCGAGCTGCGACTGGCCGCCCGGACCGTGCCCACCGCCCCACCGCCGCCGGGCTACGACATCAACGGCATCGACGTCTCCAGCCACGACCACACGAACGGACGCGCCCCGGACTGGCGGGCTCGCCGGGCGGCTGGCGACGAATTCGCGTACATCAAGGTGACCGAGGGCACGGAGTACGTCAATCCGTACTTCGCCAAGGACTACGAGGAGGCCAAGCAGGCCGGCCTCTACGTCGGGGCCTACCACTTCGCCCGGCCCGACCTCCGCAAGCCCGCCGAGGAGGCCCGCTTCTTCGCCCGACACATGCAGTGGGTTCGCGACGGCCAGACCCTGCCGCCCTTCGTGGACCTCGAATGGCCGTACTTCGATGCAGACACGTGCTACGGGCTGTCCCCGAAGGAGATGCGGACCTGGATCAGCACGTTCCTGACCACGCTCGAGGGGATCATCGGCGTCAAACCGATGATCTACACCAACGCGAACTGGTGGAACCCGTGCACCGACTCCAGCGGCGACTTCCGGGATTACCCGCTGGACATATCGAGCTGCTCCGACGCTCCGCCCACCATGCCCGGCTGGGGCAGGAACTGGACGTTCTGGCAGTACGACATCCCCGACTGCGACCGCGGCGGTGTCTACGACTACGACGTCTTCCGCGGCACGCTTGAAGAGCTGGCCGCGCTGGCGGCCGGCGCGCCGATCACGGCCGCGGCGCCGCCGGGCTACGCCGACGTCAACGGCGACGGACGCTCCGACCTCATCACCACCGGTGAGGACGGCACGGCCCAGGTCCTCCTGTCGGGTGGGGCGTTCGCCGACCCGGTCACCTGGCGCAAGGGGGCGGTCACGGGCTCGGCCGCCACCCTGCTCGCCGACGTCACCGGCGACGGGCGGGCCGACCTGGTCGCCCACGACGGCAACCGCACCCGGGTCCTGACCTCCAACGGCCGCGACTTCAGCGCCCCCGCCACCTGGTCGTCGGCCAGCGTCAACGCCTCCGTGGCCACCCTGGTGGGCGACGTCAACGGCGACGGCCGAGCCGACCTCATCGTGGTCGACCGCGCGGGGACGAGCGTGCTGCTGGCCGAGCGGTCGGCGTTCGCTGCCCCGGTCTCCTGGTCGACGACGGCCTTCGACGGACAGATCGCTGACCTGGTCGGCGACGTGAACGGCGACGGCCGGGCCGACCTCATCGCCCAGGACGGCAACCAGGTTCGCGTCATGCTCTCCACCGGCTCGTCCTTCGCCGACCCGGCCACGTGGTCGGAGGCGTTCTTCTTCGGCACCGTCGCCAACCTCGCCGGCGACGTGAACGGGGACGGCCGGGCCGACCTCGTCGCGGTCGACGCCGGCCGTGTCCGGGTCATGCTCTCCACCGGCACCGGATTCGCGGCCCCGACCACCTGGTCCCAGACCGCCATGAACGGGTCGGTGACCGATCTGGTGGCCGACGTGAACGGCGACGGCCGGGCCGACCTCATCGCCCAGGACGACGGTCGGGCAAGGGTCATGCTCTCCACCGGCACCGGATTCGCCCCGCCGAGCACCTGGTCGACCGCCACCGTCGCGGGCGCCGTGCTCGCGGGCGATGTCGACGGCGACGGCCGGGCCGACCTCGTGGGGCTGAGCGGCGACGGTGCGGCGGTCCGGCTGGCCGCCGGGGCTTTCACCGACCCCGCCCCGTGGTCCCGCAGCGCCGTCCGCGGCTCGGTGGCGACGCTGGCTGGTGACGTCAACGGTGACGGCCGGGCCGACCTGGTGGCGTTGGACGGCAAGCGGACCAGCGTCATGCTCTCCACCGGCACGGCCTTCCGGGTGAGCGAGGTCTGGTCGACGACCGCCTTCCGGGGCTCGGCGGCCAACCTCATCGGCGATGTGAACGGGGACGGTCTCGACGACCTCGTCGCCCAGGACGGCAACCGCACCCGCGTCATGCTCTCCACCGGCACGTCCTTCAGCGACCCGGCCACGTGGTCCGAGGTGTTCTTCGACGGCACGGTGGCCGACCTCATCGGCGACGTCGACGGGGACGGCCGCGACGACCTCATCGCGGTCAACCACGACGAGGCCTGGGTGATGCGCTCCACCGGAAGTGGCTTCGCCGCTCCGGAGCCCTGGCACGAGCAGCCGTTCCGGGGTGAGGCCGCGACCCACGCCGACGATGTCAACGGCGACGGCCGGGTCGACCTCGTCGCCCAGGACCGCAGCCGTACTCGGGTCATGCTCTCCACCGGCTCGTCGTTCGCCACCCCGACGACCTGGTCGACGATCTTCTTCGACGGGACGGTGGCGAACCTGATCGGCGACGTCAACGGCGACGGCCGGGCCGACCTCATCGCCGTCAACGACGCCGACACCTGGGTGATGCTCTCGACCGGATCGCGGTTCGCCCCGCCCATCCGCTGGCACGCGGGCGAGTACCCCAGCGGGGCGGCGGTCCTGGGCTGACGCCCGTCGGGCCCGACCGGGCCGGCCGACCGGGGGCAGCCGGTCGGCCGGCCCTCTGCGTCCCTCCCCTGGACCCGATCTAGACTCGGCTCGCCGAGGGGACCGAAAGGCGGAGGGCGTGCGGGCCTGGGTGCCGTACAGCGACGTGGCGGCGCGCCGAGCCGCCGCCACCCGACCATCCACTATGGAACACGCCCGGGTTGCTGCTGAGCCCGCACGTCGGCGGCAACAGCAGCGCCTTCGAGCCGCGGGCCAAGCGACTCATCGTCGACCAGCTCACCCGGTACGCCTCCGGCCAGCCGCTGCAGCACGTGGTGCACCAGTCCTGACGGTGGTGGCCTGAGTCGGCCTGACGACGGTGTTCGCCTGACGGCTGGGCGGCCGGGCTCCGCCCGACGTCACCGAACGACCGCCCGGCGTCACCCGGCTACCGCCAGGCGTCAAGGAAGCGGGTGAGCAGGTCGGCCAACTGCCGGCGCTCGCTCGGGGTCAGCGCCTGCAGCGCCTGCTCGACGCGGTCTCGCCGAAGGGCCTGGGCCTGCTCGACCGGCTGGCGGCCGGCCGGTGTGAGCGTGACCACGTGCCGGCGATGGTCGGCCGGGTCACGCGTGCGCACGACGAGGCCGTCACGCTCCAGGTCGGCGGTGAGCCGGCTGGCCCGGGGCTGATCGACCCCGATGAGCTCCGCGATCTCCACGATGCCCAGGCCGCGGTCGGCGGTCGCCAGCGCGTCCAGGTACCGGAACTTGGCCCCGGTGAGGCTGCGCGTCGCCAGGTCCTGGCCCGGCAACGCGGCTCGCTGGAGGCGTCCCTGCTGCTGCCACCGACGGATCGTGGACAGCGCCGCCTCGATGACGGCCGCCGGATCGGATCGGGAGCTCACCCTCACCAGGGTAGCATGTCAAAAAGCATGTACTATGACATGCAATTGCCACGCGGCCCCGGCCTCGACGGTCCGTCGGCCGATACGAAAGGAGCCCTCATGTCAGAAGCGCCCCCCAGGTCTGCACAGCGACCGATCGGCTACTGGGTCAAGACCGTCGACCGCCTCATCGACGACCAGTTCGTGGCGGTGGCCGGCGAGGTCGGCCTGACCCGCCGTCAGTGGCAGATCCTCAACGTCCTCACCGAGCACCCCGGCGCGAGTCGCGCGGAGGTCGCCCGCGCCCTGGCCCCGTTCCTGAACGGCGTCGAAGACCTCGACGAGCACCTGGCCGGCATGGCCGGGCTGGTGACCGAGCGACCGGACGGGCTGGAGCTCACCCCGGCCGGCCGCAGCCGCCTCGACGAGGTCTACGCCCGCTCGGTCGGTGACCTGCGCGCCCGGGTGTCGGCCGGGCTGACCCAGGAGGACTACGACACGACGATTCGGACGCTGGAGCGGATCGCCCGCAACCTCGGCTGGTCCGACTGACCCCGGGCCCGGCGGGAGGGCCGGACCGGCCGAACCGTACGGTCGGTGTGAGGCTCGTCGATGCTGATGGGCCGGCGCCCGTACGGTCGGTGCCGGCCCTCCCGCAGATGCGCCCGGGGTCGCGCGGGGCGAAGCCCGGACGTCGTACGGTCACCAATGGGACGGCCGGCGTCGGCGCCAGTGGGACAGTCCGGAATGGACGATGCGGGTAGCCGACGACGCGGGTGGCCGTCGACGCGACCAGAGCCCGGCGGGCGCCACCGACAGGGCCGGCGGTCGCCAGCAACACGACCGGCGCCGCGCATTACGACAGGCGCCGCGCATGAAGAGATATGCAGCACACATATAGTGGCGATTGCCCTGGCCCTTGACGGCTCAGAACAACCGCCACGACCACAGGCTAGGAATCCGGACGCGGCCGTGCGGGCGAACGAGCCGAGTTGCCTGCCCGAGTCCGGCCGATTCGCCCGGACGAGTGTCGTCTACCCTGGTCGCATGCCGCTCGCCTCTCAGCCCATGACCCGGCGTGCGGAGATTCTCGGGCAGCTGCGCGACCTGTTCATCGCCGAAGGCTTCGCCCGGTTCAGCATCGCCGACCTGGCCGACCGGCTACGGTGCTCGCGCAGCACGCTCTATGCGGTAGCCCCCAGCAAGGAGCAGCTCGTCGTGGCCGCGGTACGCGCCTATTTCAGCACGGCGGCGGAGCGCATCGAGGCGAAGGTCGCGGCGGCCGACGGACCCCGGGAGCGGCTGGCCACCTACCTGGCGGCGGTGGCGGCCGAGCTCGAGCCGGTGTCGGCCGAGTTCTTCGCCGACGTCGCCGCCTTCGCCCCCGCGGGCGACGTCTACCGCGAGAACACCCGGTTCGCGGCCCAACGCATCCAGGCGCTGGTCGCCGAGGGCATCAACGCGGGCGTCCTGCGACCGGCCAACGCCTCGTTCATCGGAGCCGCCGTCTCCTCGGTGATGGCGGCTATTCAGCGAGGCGACATCCAGGCGGCCACCGGGCTGACCGCCGCCGACGCCTATCGGGAACTCGCCGACCTGATCCTGGGCAGCCTCGACCGGCCGCCGGTGGGCGGGCCGGACCGGCGTCGCTCGCGGCGCTGACCGGGCCCGACCCAGCCCTGTGGGTGGTCGGGCCCGCGTCCGTCGGCCCCGCTGATCGGTCAGGCCACAGTGGACAGCGTGGGCGCGGTGTCCCGGGCCAGCTGGCGGCTGATCACGATGCGCTGGATCTGGTTGGTGCCTTCGAAGATCTGCATCACCTTGGCTTCGCGCATGTAGCGCTCCACCGGGAAGTCCTTGGTGTAGCCGTAGCCGCCGAACACCTGCACCGCGTCCGTGGTGACCCGCATGGCGTTGTCCGTGGCCACCAGCTTGGCGATGGCCGCCTCACGGGTGTACGGCAGGCCGAGGTCCTTGCGCCGGGCCGCCTGCAGCGTCATGGCTCGCGAGGTCTGCACCGCCGCCTCCATGTCGGCCAGCAGGAACGCCAGACCCTGGTGCTCGATGATGGGCTTGCCGAACGTCTCCCGCTCCCGGGCGTACGCCACGGCCCGGTCGAGCGCGCCCTGGGCCAGGCCGGTCGCCACCGCCGCGATGCCCAGCCGGCCGGCGTCGAGGGCGGAGAGCGCGATGCGCAGACCTTCGCCCTCCTCCCCGATGCGGTTGGCGACCGGAATCCGGACCCCGTCAAGACGTACGGTCGCCGTGGCCGAGCCGGTCAGGCCCATCTTGCGCTCGGGCGGATCGACCGACAGGCCCGGGGTGTCGGCCGGGATGAAGAAGCACGAGATGCCGGTGCGCTCGGATGAGGTGCGAGCCATCACCTGGTAGAAGTCGGCGTGGCCGCCGTGGGTGGTCCAGGCCTTCGCCCCGGTGATCACGTAGTGGTCGCCGTCCCGTACGGCTCGGGTGGTCATCGCCGCCGGGTCCGAGCCGGCATGCGGCTCGCTGAGGCAGTACGCGCCCAGCTTCTCGCCGCCGAGCAGTTCCGGTAGCCAGGTGCGCTGTTCGGGCGTGCCGTACGTGGCCAGACCGAAGCAGGCCAGGGTGTGCACGCTCACGCCCACCGCGACCGAGGCCCACACCGAGGCCAGCTCCTCGAGGACCTGCAGGTACACCTCGTACGGCTGGCCTCCGCCGCCGACCTGTTCGGGGTAGGGCAGGCCGAGCAGTCCGGCCCGGCCGAGGATGCGGAAGATCTCGCGCGGGAACCGGCCCTCCGCCTCGGTCTCGTCCACGTGCGGAGCCAGTTCCTTGGCCGCCAGGGTGCGCGCCAGCTCAACCAGGTCAACGGCTTCAGGCGACGGCAGCACTCGTGACGCCGGCATCCCATCCTCCCCAGGTGTACTCAGCGCCGTACCACAGTACTGGTCCGAGTATCGTAGCCGCGTGTCGCGGCCCGGTCCACGTCCCCGTCGGGGCGTGCAGACGCTGGCGTTACCCTCGACGAGATGGCCCCCGATCCGTTCGCTCCGGCCCCATTGGGCCCGATCCGCCTGCGCAACCGGATCATCAAGTCGGCCACGTTCGAGGCCCGGGCGCCCGGCGGCTTGGTGAGCCAGGAGCTCATCGACTTCCACACCGAGGTCGGCCGGGGTGGCGTCGGAATGACCACGGTCGCCTACCTCGCGGTTTCCCCCGAAGGACGCACCCACGCCGACCAGGTGTGGTGGCGACCCGAGGCGCTGGCGGGTCTGGCCCGGCTGACGGCGGCGGTGCACGAGACGGGTGCACTGGTCAGCGCCCAGATCGGCTACGCCGGTCCCGTGGCCAATGCCGCCGCCAACGGCCTCCCCTCGTTGGCTCCCTCGATGCGGTTCAACCCGTTGTCGATGCGGCCCGACCGGGCGGCTACGGCGGCCGACCTGCAGCGCATCGTCGAGGCCCACGGGCAGGCGGCGGCGTGGGCACGCGAGGTCGGCTTCGACGCGGTCGAGGTCCATTTAGGACACGGCTATCTCGCTAGTTCCTTCCTGAGCCCGCGGGTGAACCGACGCCGCGACGCCTGGGGCGGTTCGCTGGTGCAGCGGGCGGAGTTCGCCCGGCGCATCCTCGCCGCCGTCCGGGAGAGGGCCGGCGACTCGGTAGCCGTGCTCGCGAAGCTGAACATGGTCGACGGGGTCCGAGGCGGCATCGACCTGTCGGAGTCGATCCCCTTCGCCCAGATACTGGAGGCCGACGGCCACGTCGACGCGCTGGTGCTGACCGGCGGCTCGTCGCTGCTGAACCCCATGTATCTGTTCCGCGGCGACGCCCCCGTCCGGGAGTTCGCCGCCGTCCAGCCGCCCCTGCTGCGCCTGGGCCTGCGGCTGGTCGGGCGCGCGTTCCTCAAGGCGTACCCGTACCACCCGCTGTACTTCCTGGAGTACGCCCGGCAGTTCCGGGCCGCGCTGTCCCTGCCGCTCGTCCTGCTCGGCGGGGTGACCGACCGAGCCGGGATCGACACGGCGATGCGCGAAGGCTTCGAGTTCGTGGCCATGGGCCGGGCCCTGCTGCGGGAGCCGGACCTGGTGGAGCGCATCCGCACCGACCCCGCCACGACCTCCCGATGCATCCACTGCAACCGGTGCATGCCGACGATCTACACCACGACCCACTGCCCGGTGGCGGTTGAGAGTGGGGCCGACGGGCCGTCCTAGCGCCCCGGCTGCCTGCGGACCCCGGGGCCGGCCCGTCGACCACGGCCACCGCAAGACGGCGACGCCATCCCCGTCAGGGCCACCACCGGGAGACCACCTCGATGTCCTCGGCCACCAGCGCCCGGTGCCACACCGGATCCCGCAACAGCCGGGCCTCCCAGGCCCGGGCGACGCCGGCGGGTCCGGGGACGGCGTCGGCCCGGGACGGGTGCAGGAACAGCTCGCTGGTGCCCACGGGCAGTTGGGCCAGACCAGAGAGCATGGCCTCCCGCAGAGCCTCGTACCCGCCCAGGTCCGCCGCCGACCGTCGGTTGGTCACCACGGTCGCGGGCAAGGCCACCCCGAGCGCATCGGCCAGCGCCACCGCCTGCTCGTGGGCCGCGGCGAGCGGGGCCGGCAGCGGTCCGCCCCACCACGGCCGGGGGTCGCGGGGCAGACGGAACGCCAGTCCGTGGCCCGCGCACCACCGCAGCGTCTCGGCCAGCCACGACCGACCGGACAGTCCATACAGGACGCCCGCGTGGGAGTCGGCCGCCCGCGGAGCCAGGCCCTGGCCGCGCATCCAGGCCAGCTGCGCATCCATCTCACGCAGCACATCCGCCGTCTCGGCCCGCTCAGCCGTCACCGCCGCGTCCACCCGCAGCGTGCCGGCGTCGTCGACCAGGCTCGCCGCGTCCGACAGCGGGCGCCACGGCGGCCGGTCCCGCTCGCTGGTGAGCGTGACGTGCAGGTGCGGTACGACCCCCAGCCGACGGACCGCAGCCGCGGCGCTGGCCGACTCCGGCGCGACGGTGACGAGCGTCGTCGCCGTGACGTACCCCTCGGCCAACAGCGCGACGATCTCCTCGGTCGAGCCCGGGTCCCGGCCCAGATCGTCGGCCGTGATGACCAGCCGCCGGCTCACCCCACCGGTTCCTTCGGTGCCTCACCTTCCTTGGGAGCCTCGCCTTCGTGCGGAGCCGCGTCCGAGCGCTCGGCCGCCTTCGGCGAGTGCAGCGGCACCGTGAACAGCCGCGACGCGACCGCCCCGATCGCGGTGAGCACGAAGGGGTACACGCACACGTACATGCGGAACGCGAGGCCAGGGTTGTCACCCGGGTCGTCGCCGGAGTTGTACCCGAAGAACACGGCCAGCGAGGTGAGCGCCAGCCCGGTCACGACCCCGTTGAGGCGGCCGAAGAAGCCGAACGCGGAGAGGAACAGGCCTTCCCGGTGCTGCCCGTGACGGGCGGCGTCGGCGTCGAGGACCCGGGCCGTGATGAGGTCGTTGGTGGCGAGCATGCCCGACCAGCCGACGCCGACCAGCGCCCCGGCCACGATCGCCGTCACCAGCCTGTCGGCGAATAACAGAACGGCGAAGCTCCCGGCCAGCAGGGCGAAGGCCAGTCGCCAGGTCCACAGGGCGCCCCGTCGCGCAACGACGCGCGTCCAGACGGCGAGGCCGAGCGCCGTGACCAGGATGACGATGAGCAGGATGTACGTCGCGTCACTCGGCTCGCGGTCGAGCGAGTACTTCACGTAGAGCTGGACCCCGGCGAGCACGAGCGCCATGGCGACGCCGTAGCAGGCGCTGGTCAGGCCGACCTTCCAGAACAGGGGGTTGCGCAGAATCGACCAGATGCTCGGCAGCAGCGGCGGACGCTCCACTGTGGAGTACTGAGGGTTCTCCCGCGCCGACAGGGCCATGAAGACGATGACGGCCACCGCGATCACGGCGTAGATCACCGCAGTGGTCTGGAACCCCTCGGTTGTCTCCGGCGTGCCGAAGATGCTCGTGGTGAGCATGGGCGTCAGGGCCAGCGAGATGACCAGCGCGACGAGCTGGAAGCCCTGACGCAGGCCGTTGGCGACCGCCCGGTCGCGCTCGACCGGGTACAGCTCGGGCAGCAGGGCCCCGTAGTTGGCGTTGAGCATCGAGTCGAACGCCTCGCACAGGATCGCGAACACCGCGAACCACAGCACGAGTCCCAGGCCGTCCAGGGACTCCGGGGCCGAGAAGAAGGCGATCAGGCAGGCCGCCAGCATCGGCGCCCCGATGAGCAGCCACGGCCGACGCCGCCCGAACCTCGTACGGGTGCGGTCGGAGAGGTACCCCAGGGCCGGATTGTCGATCGCGTCGATGACTGCATATATCGTCATCACCACGCCGTAGGCCCGGGCGTCCAGGCCGAGAAGGTCGACGTAGTACAGAAGCATCGACCCTTTGATCAGGTTGATCGGGATCGAGGTACCGAACATCCCGATGGCGTACCGCCAGGCCGGGGTGCGGGCCGGGACGGCGGCCGGTGAAAGCTGCGACACGCGATCACCTTCCTTGCTGGATGGGCGCTGTGCGCAGGGTACCGGTCACCGGCCCCCATGGTCATCGGCCGATATGACAGCCGTACGGCTCGGTCGAGTCGGCGCGAGGCACCGCTGGGCGCCATCGGGCCGTTTCCCCGGCCGAAGGTCGGGGTAGCCGGACACGTAGGAGGTTGTCACGGCCCCAGACGTCGGGCCGCCTCAGACGTCGGGCGAACCGGCAGGGCCCAGGCGCCATGGCTGGTCCCAGACGTCTCCACCAGTACCGACCGTCACGGTAGGTGTCATGCCGCAGTCACGGGACGGACTCGTACGGACGCTGCTGCAGACGTACGGTCGCACCTACGCCGAGGAGGCGGGTATCCGGCTCACGGACAAGCCGGGGCCGCTGTTCCAACTGATCGTGCTCACGATGCTGCTGAGCAAGCCGATCTCATCGGACCTCGCGGTCGCGGCCGCCCGGGAGCTGTTCGCCTCCGGATACCGAACGCCACAGTCCATCTTGGACGCGTCCTGGCAGGACCGAGTCGACGCGTTGGGACGAGGGCACTACCGGCGTTACGACGAGAGCACCAGCACGCTGCTGGCCAAGGCGTCACAGCACTGCCTGGACCGCTGGCGGGGCGACCTGCGCCGCATGCGCGCGGAGGCCCACGGCGATCGTCAGCGGCTGCAGGCGTTCCTCACCGAGTTCCCCGGCATCGGTCCGATCGGCGCCGACATCTTCATCCGCGAGGTCCAGGCGATCTGGCCGGAGTACCGACCATCGGTGGACGCGAAGGTCCTCGACGGTGCTCGGGCCCTGCACCTGCCCCCGACCGCGATCACCACGCTCGCCCGGCCGGAGGACGTTCCCCGGCTGACCTCCGCGCTCGTACGGGTGGGCCGGGCTCGCCGACTCCCCGAGGACATCCGGGCGGCCGTGGCTCGGTGACGCCGCCGCGACCGCGAGCCCGGACAGGGTGCGAGCCCGGATGCCAGCGCGGGCCGGGATGAAGGTGCGAGCCCGGCTGTCTCTGCGAGCCCGGAACCTCTTGCGAGCCCTGATGAGGTGCATCACAGGACCTGTCCGCCGGGCCCGTCGCTCGGGCACTCTGGGCAGGCAGTCGTCCGCCGTACGTCCCCGAGGTGGGTGTCGCCGTGTCGCACTACCTGGCGCCGGTGATCGCCGCCTGTGCCGAATGGCTCGAACGGACCTACGGCGCCACCTCCAACCCGATGCTCTCCGTCTGGGCCGGGATACAGGCCCGTCAGGCGGCCACGGTCGCCGCCTGGCTGCGTTACCCCACGGTCGTCGACGCCGCCCTGGTGGCGCTGGCCGGTCCGGGTGGCGCCGACCGACTGGACGCGCTCGTCGGCGCGATGCCGGCGCCGGCCGAACCCTGGCGTTCCTGGGTTGACGAGGTCGTGGTGAGCTGGGCGGCCTGCCTGCTGACCGACGCCGACGTCGCCCGGGACGCGGTGGCCACCGTGGCCGGAACCGAGCACGCCACGGGCCTGGTGTTCGACTTCCGAGCCCTGCTGCGGCCCGACGCCCTGGATGCCCGCGCCGGGGTCCTGCTGCGTCACCCTGACCTGGTGCACCCGGTGGCCGGCCTGCACCGGGCCGAGCTGCTGACGCGCCTACGTGCTGGCGATGCCCCGCCGCCCCGGCCGTAGATCCGTCTCACCGCCATCCGGCCGTCCGGCCGGAGCCGGGGCGTCCAGCCCTATCCGGTGAAAACCCGTCGAGGACGCCGCGGTCGTCGCGGTCGCCCGCGTAGAACGAGGGCAGGCAGCAGGCGCAGCGGTGGAAGGAGCCCCATGCAGACCAAGGCCGGCTCGGAGCAGGACGTCGTTGACCTGCTCATAGACCAACATGGACAGATCAAGAGTCTGTTCGCCGAGATTCCCGCCACGAGCGGCGAACAGAAGAAGCGGCTGTTCTACGACCTCGTCCGCCTGCTCGCCGTGCACGAAAGCGCGGAGGAACAGGTCGTGCACCCCGCGGCCCGCCGAAAGATCGACAATGGCGAACCCATCGTGTCGGCCCGGCTGGCCGAGGAGGACGAAGCCAAGCACGCACTGGCCGAGCTTTACGACCTGGGCGTCGATCATCCTGACTTTGACGTACGTCTCCGTGAGTTCGGCGAGGATGTGACCCGCCACGCCGAGGCCGAGGAGTCTCAGGAGTTCGCCCAGCTGCGGGCGAAACTCAGCCGGGAGGAGCTCGTCCGCATGGCCGGCCTCGTCCGGACCGCCGAGGCTGCTGCTCCCACCCGCCCGCACCCCGCGACCGGTGAGTCGGCCGCCGCCAACATGATCATGGGGCCGCCGCTGGCGCTGTTTGACCGTATCCGCGACGCGGTTCGGGATCGGCGGTCATGAACCCCACGGGAGGTCACGAGCTCGACGGGATTCCCCCGACCGCCCTGGCCGACGACGATCTCGAGCGGGAGCTCGCGCACCTGCACGAAACCCGGCACGAGGTGTTCCTGCACGGATCGGCCCAGGCGCTCGACCACCACACGCAGCGCATGATCGACCTGGAGCAGGAGTGGCTACGGCGCCATCCGGAACGCCAGGTCGATCCGCAACGCCTGCGCGCCGGCGCCCGTACCCGGGACACCGCCCGCCACTAGCTCGACGGCCCGCCGTCGTAACTGTCCTGCCACCAGGTCGGCGGCTCGCTTCCTACCCGACGGCGCCCTACCCGGCCTCAACGGCCGCCCACCGGCCGCGCCTCCGACGCCGCCCGCTGCCGCGGCTGGCCGTCGGACCCGGCGCCCCAACCGGCCTCACCGATCGCCCTACCTACGCCGCCCGCTGGCGCGGACCCGAGTCCTGCCGCCACGCGGGACTCACCTCCGCCGTCACGCCGAGTCCTCCTGGACCGCAGGGTCATCCACCGAGCCCTGGACCAGGCCCTGCTCCCACTACGGACTGTCACCGATTCTCGTCCACCCACCCATCCCCACGTCGCTTGCTTTGCTCTGCTCACTCATACGCAACAGTCCGCGATCAGGAGCAATAGATACACCGAAGATCATAACCTCGTGGTGATCAGCTACGCAGGGCTACCGAGAGGCCTGTTCAGCCGTCGATCCGGGCATCGACACGGAAGGCCCCGCAGCGGCGACGGCTGATCCGCCGGGACGACGACAGCACCGCAATCGACCCGCGTCGCGATACACCCCCTGCCGATCAAGCTCCCGACGGGCGCGTTGCCTACAGCTCGCGACACCGTCGTCCGTGTGTGCGAGGCGTCACCACGCGTACGGCATCCTAGGAAGCTAGGTTTAGCACCCGGAGCTTCCCTCGGACATCGCGACCCGTAACCAGTTCTCTGACAATTAGCGATCTTGAACGCATCCTTATTGCCTGTTCAACAGGCGTTGCGTATTAGTGAGCAGAGCAAAGTGCTTGAAGTTCTGCGGTGGTCCCGACCGAAAGTCGACTACTCTGCGTACACGGCTTAACGGGCTCGCCCGGGGCGGCACGGACGGCTGACCCGCCGCCGGAACGGGTCGCCATGGCCGAGACGCCGCGATGCCCACGACGGCAGAACCGCCAGACTTCCCGGGGCGGTTGTGACGGCTGAACGCCTGGACGATCGCGTCCCCCAGACCGCCGGGACCGCCCGGACGGTCGCCGCCGGGCAGGCTGCGACGGCAGAACACCAAGACGATCGCGACGCTGGGAAGACCGCGGCGGCAGAACCGTCAGGACGGGCGGCGACGGCTGATCCGCCGGGACGGCTGCGGCACCCCAGCCAACGCCATCGACCCGCGTCGCGGTGCGCCCCGCCGACCAGGCCCGGACGACGACTAGCCTCAACGCCGACGCCATCTCGTCGGGGAGGCTGCTGTGGCCCGCAATGTCCACGAGCGGCGAGTGCCGGTGCCCGCTGCCACGGCAGAAGCCCTGCTCGATTCGCTGGCCGGGCCCGAGGACCGGTCGTGGCCCCGGCAGCAGTGGCCGGCCATGCGGTTCGACCGCCCGCTCGGCGCGGGCGCCAGGGGCGGGCACGGTCCGGTCCGCTACACCGTGGAGGAGTACGTCCCGGGCCGGCGGGTCCGGTTCCGGTTCCTTGGACCGACCGGGTTCGACGGCTACCACGAGTACGAGGTCCCGGTCGAGGACGACTCCGCCTGCCGGCTGCGCCACAGCCTCGCGATGACCGCCCACCGGCCGCCTGGTTGACCTGGCCGTTGTTCTTCCGTCCGTTGCACGACGCCCTGATCGGGGACAGCTTCGACATCGCCGCTCGTAACCTCGGGCTCCCCTTGGCGGCACCGCGCCGGCGGTCGGTCTGGGTACGCCTTCAGCGCGCGCTCGCCCGCGCCGCGCGGGCCCGCCGAACCGACCGCAGGTCGGAGGCCAAGCCCCGGGCCGACGGCACCCGACAACCACCGGCCCCGCCACCATTGGAAGAACAACTAGGACGTCCTAGCATAATCATTGGATGTCCTAGTATCTTGACGATCGGGGTGTCTGGGCCAAAGGAGGCGTCGTGGCATCGACCGACAGCACGCTGCATGTACCGGTGCATCCGGTACGGTTCGTCACCGCGTCGAGTCTTTTCGACGGCCACGATGCCTCGATCAACATCATGCGGCGGATCCTCCAGGCCCAGGGGGCCGAGGTGATCCACCTCGGCCACAACCGATCGGTGAAGGAGGTCGTCGACGCCGCCATCGAGGAGGACGTCCAAGGCGTGGCCGTCTCGTCCTATCAGGGCGGTCATCTCGAATACTTCAAGTACCTCGTCGACTCCCTCGCCGCGGCCGGAGCGACCCACGTCCGCGTCTACGGTGGCGGCGGCGGAGTGATCGTCCCGGCCGAGATCGCCGAACTGCGGGACTACGGGGTCACCATCTTCTCCCCCGAGGACGGCCAGCGGCTCGGGCTGGCCCGGATGGTGAACGTCCTGATCCGCGAGTGCGACATCGACCCGTGGCAGCGGGGACCCGTCGACGCGGCCCGCGTGCTGGCCGGCGAACGGACGGCAGTGGCCCGAGCCGTGACCGGGGCGGAGCTGAACGCCCTTCCACTCGAGACGCGCGAGGAACTGCGCGCGGCCGCGGGGCGCCGCACGGTGCCGGTCCTGGGCATCACGGGCACCGGCGGCTCGGGCAAGTCGAGCCTCACCGACGAGCTCGTCCGGCGGCTGCGGGTCGACCAGCAGGACAAGCTGCGCGTGGCCGTCGTGGCGGTCGACCCGACCCGACGCAAGGGCGGTGGCGCCCTGCTCGGCGACCGCATCCGCATGAACAGCCTCGACGGCTCCACCGTGTTCTTCCGGTCGCTGGCCACGCGGGGCGACCACGAGCTGCCCGCCTCGCTGCCCGCGGTGATCGACGTGTTCAAGGCGGCGGGCTTCGATCTGATCATCGTCGAGACGCCGGGCATCGGCCAGGGTGACGCCGGCATCGTCGAGTACGCCGACGTGTCGCTGTACGTCATGACGCCGGAGTACGGCGCGCCCTCCCAGCTCGAAAAGATCGACATGCTCAGCTTCGCCGACGCGGTGGCGATCAACAAGTTCGAGCGCCGCGGTGGCGAGGACGCCCTGCGCGACGTGGCCCGGCAGATGGTGCGCAACCGCGAGGCGTTCGGCAGCAAGCCCTCCGACATGCCGGTCTTCGGTACCTCGGCGGCCACGTTCAACGACGACGGGGTGACCGCCCTGTACCACTACCTCAAGCGACTGCTCGTGACAGCCGGTCTCAACGCGACCGACGGCCAACTGCCACCCGTGTCGGTCAAGGCATCGACGAAGTTCCGGGCGCTCCTGCCGCCGAACCGGCAGCGCTACCTGTCGGAGATCGCCGAGACCGTACGGTCCTACCACCGCGAGACCGAGCGACTGGCCGAGCAGGCCCGCCGCGTCCAACGGCTGGAGGCGGTCGCGGCCGAACTGCCGCTGCCCGAGGTCACCGACACCCTGGCTCAGGCCCGGGAGAGCCTGCCCGCGTGGTTGCGCGAGCAGATCGAGCGGTGGCCCGAGGTGGTCGCGTCCTACCAGGGCGACGAGTACGTGTTCCGCGTCCGGGACCGGGAGATCCGTACGCCGCTCACCCGGGAATCGCTGTCCGGCACGGCGATCCCCCGCGTCGCCCTGCCCCGCTTCGCCGACCACGGCGAACTGGTCCGGTACTGGCGGCGTGAGAACCTGCCCGGACACTTCCCCTTCACAGCCGGCGTGTTCCCGTTCCGGCGCGAGGACGAGGACCCGGCCCGCATGTTCGCCGGCGAGGGCGATCCGTTCCGGACCAACCGGCGGTTCAAGCTGCTGTCCAAGGGCGCGCCGGCGGTCCGGCTCTCCACGGCGTTCGACTCGGTCACCCTCTACGGGCGTGACCCCGACGAACGACCGGATATCTACGGCAAGATCGGCACGTCCGGCGTGTCCGTGGCCACATTGGACGACATGAAGGCCCTCTACGAGGGGTTCGACCTGGTCTCCCCCAACACCTCGGTGTCGATGACGATCAACGGGCCGGCTCCCACGATCCTGGCCTTCTTCTTCAACACCGCCATCGACCAGCAGGTCGACAAGTTCCGGGCCGAGCACGGGCGCGAGCCGTCCGAAGCGGAGTACCAGCAGTTGCGGGCGTACGTGCTGCGCAACATCCGAGGCACGGTGCAGGCGGACATCCTCAAGGAGGATCAGGGCCAGAACACCTGCCTGTTCTCCACCGACTTCTCCCTGCGCATGATGGCTGACATCCAGGAATGGTTCATCGCCAACAACGTGCGCAACTTCTACTCAGTGTCGATCTCTGGATACCACATCGCCGAGGCCGGGGCGAACCCGATCAGCCAGCTCGCCTTCACGCTCGCCAACGGGTTCACGTACGTCGAGGCGTACCTCGCCCGCGGCATGAAGGTCGACGACTTCGCCCCCAACCTGTCCTTCTTCTTCTCCTGCGGCATGGACCCCGAGTACTCGGTGCTCGGCCGGGTGGCCCGTCGTATCTGGGCCATCGCCCTGCGGGACCGGTACGGCGCCAACGAACGGTCGCAGAAGCTCAAGTACCACATCCAGACCAGCGGACGGTCCCTGCACGCGCAGGAGATGGACTTCAACGACATCCGCACCACCCTGCAGGCGCTGACCGCGATCTACGACAACGCGAACTCGTTGCACACCAACGCCTACGACGAGGCGATCACCACGCCGACCGCCGAGTCGGTCCGCCGGGCCCTGGCCATCCAGCTCATCATCAACCGCGAATGGGGCCTGGCCATGAACGAGAACCCGCTGCAGGGCTCGTACATCATCGAAGAGTTGACCGACCTCGTCGAGGCCGCGGTACTGGACGAGTTCGACCGCATCACCGAGCGCGGCGGTGTCCTCGGAGCCATGGAGACCGGCTACCAGCGGGGCCGGATCCAGGACGAGTCCATGCTCTACGAGCAGCGTAAGCACGACGGCAGCCTGCCCGTCATCGGTGTCAATACTTTCCTGCGCGACGACGCCGCTCCGGTCGAGATGCGCCTCGAGCTCGCCCGGGCGACCGAGGCGGAGAAGCAGTCGCAGCTCAAGCGCCTGCGGGACTTCCACGAGCGTCACCGTCACGAGGCGCCGGCCGCGCTGGCGCGGCTCAAGCAGGCGGCCACCTCGGGCGAGAACGTCTTCGCCGTGCTCATGGACGCCGCCCGTGTCTGCTCCCTGCAGCAGATCACGGACGCGTTCTTCGAGGTCGGCGGACAGTACCGCCGCAACGTCTAGCCCCGCCGCCGCGCATCGAGACGTCCCCGGGCGTCGGTCCTTGACCGCTTCCGGACGTCAGTCCTTGAAGTCCCCGGCGTCGCGCCGCAGGTCGCGCAGGATCGCCACGAGCTGCCGCAGCTTGGCCGGGGGCAGGCCGGGACGGGTGAAGACCTGCTCGTTGAGCCGCTCCGTGGCGACCGCGGCCAGCTTGCGTCCGGCCGGGGTGATCTCCAGCAGGACCGCCCGGCCGTCCTCGGGATGGGGCCGCCGGACGACGAGCCCGGCCCGCTCGAGCCGATCGGCCGCGTTCGTCACGCTCGTCGGATGGACCTGCAGGCGCGCGCCCGCCTTCGCCATCGGAAGCGCACCGGCCCGGGTGAACGACAACAGCATCAGCAGTTCGTACCGGGCGAACGTCAGGTCGAGGGGCCGCAGCACCTCATCGACCCGAGCGAGCATGATGGCCTGCGCCCGCATGATGGACGTCACGGCGGCCATTCCGTCGACCGCATCCGCCCAGCCGTGCTCCCGCCACTGGCGCGCAGCCTCCTCGATCGGGTCGAGCGGAAGCGGAGTCGACGCCATGGACGACAGGGTACCGAGGTCGGATCTTTCGGGCCGACCGAGGCGAACGTCCAGTGCCCGACCGGCCCCGTCCTCGTCCCGGCCCCGCTCAGTCAGCCCCGGGCTCGCCGCCCCTCGGCCGCGGCCTGCGCGATGGTGGCTATCCGCGACGCCCGAGTCGCCGGGCGCTGGGCCTCGGCGACCCACCAGAGCATCTGCTTGCGCGCACTGGGTGGGAACGCGGCGAAGTTCGCGGCCGCCGGCGGATGGGCGTCCAGGACGGCGGCCAGGTCGTCCGGAACCTCCAGCCGCTCGACGCGGTCGGAGATCTCCCAGATGCCATTGGCCTTGGCCTGCTCAATCGCCGCCAACCCGGCCCGCGTCATGCGCCCTTCGGCGATCAGCCGGGCAACCCTCTCCTTGTTGCTCGCCGACCACGGGCTGCGGGCCTTGCGCGGCGAGAAGTACTGCTTGGTCCGGTGCTCGTCGAACTTGGCCGCCGTGCTGTCGATCCAGCCGAAGCACAGCGCCTCCTCGACCGCCGCCTCGTAGGCCAGGCTCTTCCGGCCCGACTGGGGCCGCCATGTCACCAACCACACACCCCGGGACGTGGCGTGGTTGGCCTCAAGCCACGCCCGCCACGTCTCGCGGTCATCCATGTGAACGATCTCGGCGTCATCCAGGGCCGACACGCCCATCACCGTAGCCGTCAGGCCCGACATCCTGGGCCTCCGATCCGTCGACTCGCCGCCCAACCCGACGGGGCGACCCGGCTCAGCCCACGCACCGCCTCAGCGGCTCGGGTCGCCGGCCGCGGAGCGTGCCCCGTGTACGGCCCGGTTGGCCAGCACAATGGGGCCGTGTTCCTCGACCCACTGCACCAGGGCGTCGATGGGGCGCAGCAGGCTCTCCCCCATCGGGGTGAGCGCGTACTCCACCCGCGGCGGTACCTCGGCGTGGACGGTGCGCGAGACCAGACCGTCGCGCTCCAGGTCGCGCAGCGTCTTGGTGAGCAGGCGATGGGAGATGCCGTTGACGCGCCGCTGGATCTCGGTGAATCGAACCGGCCCGTCGACCAGAACCGAGACCACGGCGAGGCTCCACTTGTCGCCGATGGTCGTCAGCAACCCGCGCAGGACCGCCCGCAGGTCCTCGTCCCAGCATGTGGACGGTACAGCTCGAGGCGACAACGACGTCAACGCTGCTCCTTCCAACACTTACCCGAACGTACCCGACGCACCCGAAAGTGCGTATTGACGAGCGGGAATTAATACGGCGACGGTGCCGCTCACCTCGATCGGACGACGCATGTCGTCGCCAACCGACCGAGCACGAAGGAGTCACCGTGATCAGGATCGCCATCATCGTGGGCAGCGTACGACCCGGCCGGTACAGCCGTCGGGTGGCCGAATGGGTCTTCGAGCACGCCTCGCGCCGGACCGACGCGACCTTCGAGATCGTGGACCTGGCCGACCACCCCCTGCCGCACCTCGACGAGCCGCTCCCGGCCTCAGCGGGCGCCTACGAGAACGAGCACACCCGGGCGTGGGCCCGCACCATCGCCGCCTTCGACGGCTACGTCTTCGTCACCCCCGAGTACAACCACTCGTTCCCGTCCGTGCTGAAGAACGCCCTCGATTTCCTCTACACGGAGTGGAACAACAAGGCGGCCGGGTTCGTGAGCTACGGTGTCGTGGGCGGCGCCCGGGCCGTGGAGCAGCTCCGTCTCGTCGCGGCCGAGCTGCAGCTGGCCACGGTCCGGTCCCAGGTCGCGCTGTCGTTCTACACCGACTTCGACAACTTCACCACGCTCGCGCCCCAACCGGGCCAGCTCCAGGCGCTGACCGCGACCCTGGACCAGGTGGTGGCCTGGTCCACCGCCCTGGCGACGCTGCGGACCCCGACGGCCTGATCATCGACCGGCGCCTCACCGCCCCGGGCGATATTCGTCCTATCTGGACTGTCTCGGCCCGGGGCGGGCACCGCACACGTGTCGATGTAACGTTGTATGACGCCAGGTCAGCCGCCCGGAGAGGGTTGGGCCGACGGGAAGTCCCGGCCGCTGTCCTCCAGCCGGGTCACGCTGTCCTGCGACCGTGTGGAGACCGTGGGCCGATCCGTCGCGCTTTCAGGTGAAGAACCGCCTACCGCGATTCTCGGCCGGACGAGCGTTCAAGCATCACATCATGTCTGCTATTCGCCCCAAGGCAGGCACCACGATGATCCTGGCCGGTGTGCCCATCATCGTGGCTGTCGCCTTTAGCCTCACTCCCCACGACGCCCAGTCCTCCGACGCGATCGCCGCGGAGGCCATCGGGCACCACGTCACCGTGTCGGACGCGGTTGGAGTCGCCATCCTGGCCGGGGATGACGACCAGTCGACCGGCGCTACGTCTCTGGTCGCCCTGCCGGCCGACCCTGATTGGGAACGCGGGCACGACAAGACCAAGGAGCCGACCTACAAGCCGACGAGGCCGACGGAGACCAAGACGACGGCTCCGCCGACGACGAAACCACCGGTGACCACCCCGGCGACCGTCGAACCCACGCGCACGGAACTGCCGGTCACCGGTGGCCGTGAGGTGAGCCTGGCCGTCGCCGGGGCCGGGATGGTCCTGATCGGCGCGCTGCTGTTCCTCCTGCGGCGCATGGCTCGGGACGGCTGACCGTCGACGACCCTCACCCCAACCCGACGATCGGTTCAGGCCCACGATTTCACGCGCACGTACCGTCAATCAAACACAACAATATCGATTGATAGCAGTATCGTCCATCAACCGTAGAACCAATCAACGCAGTACCACGATTCGAGAACAGGCCGTTCGGGCGGTGGGCGCGGGCCGTCCACCGCCCGAACGGTCCGGCCCGCCGACCCACCCCTGCGACCCGGGATGCCCGTTCCGGGACGACTCGCCGGGCCCTTCCTGCGGCGTGGGGGCCGGGCGACGGTAGCGTAAAGCCGTCCCGCCCGACGCTGCCGGGCGAGGTTGTCTTCGCCGATGGCGCGGGTCAGGCCCACGCCCGCCGCTGGAGCAACCGGCAGAGTGGACGGTCGGCGGTCCAGCCCGACACCCGGTCCGTGCTGATCGTGGCGGAGGCACGGCACTCCTCGGCCGCCGAAGACGTCCCTCGCCTGGTCGCCGCCGTCGCCCAGGTCCTCGACGAGGTGTGGACGGCCCCGGCCAAGTCGGCGGTGCTGAGCCAGGCCTCGCCGCGGTTTGCCATCTGACGTCCCGCCGGCCCGGCGGACGGTCAGGGGTCAGCCCGCGCCGCCGGCCAGGTACCGGGCCAGGTGGTCGATGACCTCCCGGGCATCATCCTCGATGCCGTGGATGAAGGTGGACTTGCGCCGCCGCAGCACCGGCAGCCCCAACGCGTACAGGCCCGGGCTGTCGACCACGCCACCGTCGTGGCGCAGCTGGCCCTTGGTGTCGACCACCGGCACGTCGAGCCACCCGTAGTCGGGCCGGAAACCCGTGGCCCACACGATGCTGCGGATCTCGCCGCGCGTCAGGTCGATCTGCAGCCGCGGCGCCGCCGGCACCCGCGTCGGCTCGGGGCGTTCGGGCGCCGCGACCTCGTCGTCGACCCCCTTTGCGGTGGCCCACTCGTCGAAGGTGGACAGCAAGCGGCCCAGCTTCAGGTCGGCGAGCGAGATTACGTTACGCAGGCCACCCGAGAACAGCGCCCGACCGTCGCGCACGGCGGCCATGCGACCCACGAGCTCGACCCCTGCGTCCATGAGCGCGTTGAGGTCGAGCGTCCGGCGCTCCGGGGTGCCGACCAGCTGGGGCGAGGGCAGACGCCGGGCCCGCGTGAGGTCCTCGATCTCGTCGTGACGCTGGTCCCACACCCCGGCCGAGTCCATCCACCACAGCACGTCGCGTCCGCGGTAGGTCCGCGGCATCCGCACGTGCTCGCCGACGGAGAGGATCACGGGCCGGCCCGACCGCCGGATCTCGTCGGCCAGCTGGACGCCGGTGGCCGAGGCGCCCACCACGAGGACCCCGCCGTCGGGCAGCTGTGACGGGTCCCGGTAGTCGAACGGCGTCAGTTGCTCGATGTCGGGCGGGACGGCCTCGGCGAACGGCGGCACCGCCGGACGGTTGCAGGCGCCACTGGCGATCACCACCGTCCGGCAGCGCAGCTCACCCTGGCTCGTCGTGACGTGGTACCCGCCGTCGACCCGGCGCACCGAGGTGACTGCGGTCTGCGTACGAACCGGCGCGCCACAGACGGTGGCGAAGCGATCGATGAACGCGACCACTTCGCCCACCGTCATGTAGCCATCGGGATCCGGCCCGTCGTAGGCGTACCCCGGCAGCCGGCTGCACCAGTTGGGGGTGAGCAGCCGCAGCGAGTCCCAGCGCTCGTGCCGCCACGAGTTCGCGACATCGCCGCGCTCGAGCACGACGTGATCGATCGACGCGGCGGACAGGAAATGGCTCGCGGCCAGACCCGCGTGCCCCGCGCCAATGACGACGGTGGTCAGGCTCTCGACGCCCATGGCCTCCCCACGGCTGCGCGCACCCGACCGGACGGTTGCTCAGGCGACCTGAACGGTGACATTTGTGGGGTTGGTGAGCGCATCGAAGACCGCCGACCGCTTCTGGGACTGGGCCACGAGCGCCTCGATCTCCTCCCGGGAGGCATCGGCATCGATGCGGAAGGTCACGGTGATGTCGTTGTAGCCGTTGCGGACGTCACTGTCCACGCCGAGAATGCCGCGGATGTCGTGGCTGCCCTCGACCGTGGCCTGGACCGAGCGCAGCTGGATGCCCCGGTTCTGGGCGACCGAGGCGATGCCGGCGGTCAGGCAGCTCGCCAGGCCGACAAGGAGGTACTCGATGGGCGTGATGCCGTTGTCCTCCGCCGCGAAGACCTCGGGGTGGTCGGCCTCGAACACCGACTCGGTCTTGTGGCTCTGGTCCTGGCCGAGCCCGAAGAAGTCCTTGACCCGCACCGTGGTGTGGACGCCACGATCCCAGGTGGAGGTCACCCGCCACTTGAACTGGGCCGCCTCGGGCGCGGCCTTCAGCGCCTCGCGGGCGTCGAGCAGCGCCTTGACATTGACTCCGTTATCGACCGTGGTAGTCATGTCGGTGAAGGCCCCTTTCCGTCAACGCTCCTGGGAGATTCCCTACCTGCGCGATTGACAATACACATCGCCGCAAGCGTTGGCTATGATCGCGACCATGGCCAGGGTCTCGACACCGGCGCCGGGCTCGGTCGGCACGGTCGAGACGCAGTACCTCGACCTGGAATCGCCGATCCAGCTCGACTGCGGCCGGAAACTCACCCAGGTGCGTGTGGCGTACGAAACGTACGGCACGCTTTCCCCCGCCCGGGACAACGTCATTCTCATCTGTCACGCGCTCAGTGGCGACGCTCACGCCGCCGGCTATGCCAAGACACCTCCGGCCCAGAGCACGCGGGACGGGTTCGGCGCCGAGGACCGCGACGGCGACGCCGGCCGTGGTCTCGGATGGTGGGACGGGATGATCGGGCCTGGCAAGGCCTTCGACACCGACCGGTACTTCGTCGTCTCGACCAACCTGCTCGGCGGCTGCCGCGGGACCACGGGCCCGTCGTCGATCGACCCGGCGACCGGCCGCCCGTACGGCTCGACCTTCCCTGTGATCACCGTGGCCGACATGGTCCGGACCCAACGGGCTTTCCTGGACGCGCTCGGCATCGACCGGCTGGCGGCCGTGGCCGGCGGCTCACTAGGTGGGATGCAGGCGTTCGAGTGGGCGGTGCTCTACCCCGACCAGGTCGACGCCATCGTGGCCATCGCCAGCACCCACGCTCTTCATGCCCAGGGCGTGGCCTGGAACGCGATCGCCCGGGAAGCGATCATGCGGGACCCGGCCTGGCAGGGCGGGCACTACTACGGCACGAGCCGCGCGCCCGACGCCGGCATGGGCGTTGCCCGCATGGTGGGACACATCACCTACCTGTCCGGCCCAGCGCTCGACGCGAAGTTCGGCCGCCGCCTGCAGGACACGGCCGACATCCGCTACACCATGACCGAGGCGGAGTTCGCGGTCGAGAGCTACCTGCGTCACCAGGCCTCGTCGTTCGTGCAGCGCTTCGATGCGAATACCTATCTCTACCTCTCACGGGCATTGACCTATTTCGACCTCGCTCGCGAGCACGGGGACGGGTCGCTCGTCCGAGCTCTCGAGCGGGTCTCGGCGCGCACGCTGCTCATCGCCTTCAGCTCCGACTGGCTCTATCCGCCGTCGGCCTCCCAGGAGATCGCGGAGGCGCTGCGGTCGCTGGGCAAGCCGGTCGAGTTCCACGTGATCGACGCGCCGTACGGTCACGACTGTTTCCTGCTCGAGGAGGCCCGCCAGACCCCCATCATCCGTCGCTTCCTCGCCGAAGGCAGATCCTCATGACCGAACAACCGCACGAGTTCGGCTTCGAGACCCGGCAGCTGCACGCCGGGCAGCGGCCGGACCCCAACACCGGCGCCCGCGCGGTGCCGATCTTCCAGACCACCAGCTACGTCTTCGAGGACCCGGAGTCGGCCGCGGCCTACTTCAACCTGCAGGAGTACGGCAACACCTACTCCCGCATCATGAATCCGACGGTCGCCGTGTTCGAGGAGCGGGTGGCCAACCTCGAGGGCGGCGCCGGGGCGGTGGCCTTCGCCAGCGGCATCGCCGCCCAAGCGTCCGCCCTGTTCACGCTGCTGCAGCCCGGGGATCACGTCGTCTCCTCGTCAGCGCTGTACGGCGGGACGGTCAACCAGCTCAAGCACCTGCTGCGCAAGATGAACGTCGAGCTGACGTGGGTCGATCCCGACGATCCCGAGGCGTGGCGGAAGGCGGTTCGCCCCAACACCAAGGCGTTCTTCGGCGAGACGATCGGCAACCCGGCCGGCAACGTCCTGGACATCGAGACCGTGGCCGCGATCGCCCACGAGCACGAGCTGCCGCTCATCGTGGACAACACGTTCGCGACCCCCTACCTGTGCCGCCCGATCGAATGGGGCGCCGACATCGTGATCCACTCGGCGACCAAGTTCATCGGCGGTCACGGCACCAGCATCGGCGGCGTGGTGGTCGAGGCCGGCACCTTCAACTGGTCCAACGGCCGCTTCCCCGTCGTGGCCGATCCCTCTCCGGCCTACCACGGGCTGAAGTTCCACGAGACCTTCGGCATGTACGGGTACCTCATGAAGCTGCGGGCCGAGACCCTGCGGGACCTCGGGGCGGCCATGAGCCCGTTCAACGCGTTCCTGTTCCTGCAGGGCCTGGAGACCCTGTCGCTGCGCATGGAGCGGCACGTCGCCAACGCGCGGGCGATCGCGGCGTACCTGGCCGAGCACGAGCTGGCCAGCAACGTCACCTACCCCGGCCTGCCCGACAGCCGATACCGTCCGCTCGTGGAGAAGTACCTGCCGCGCGGCGCGGGCGCGGTGTTCTCGTTCGACTGTGCCGGGGGCCGCGAGGGTGGGCAGGCGCTCATCCGCGGCCTGACGCTGTGGTCCCACCTGGCCAACGTGGGTGACGCGAAGAGCCTCATCATCCACCCGGCCAGCACCACCCACCGGCAGCTCAACGACGAGGAGCTGCGGGCGGCCGGCGTCGGCCCGGGCACCGTCCGGCTGTCGGTCGGCCTCGAGACGGTCGACGACCTGATCTGGGACCTCGAGCAGGGCTTCGCCCACGTGGCCAAGGTGGTGGCGGCATGACGGTCGACCTCGCGCGCTACCAGGACCCGCTGACCATCCAGCGGGTGCTCCACAGCGGACGGACGATCGCGATCGTGGGCCTGTCCAGCAACGAGCTGCGGGCCAGCTACTTCGTCGGCTACTACCTCAAGCGGCACGGTTACCGAGTGATCCCGGTGAACCCTCGGGAGACCCGGATCCTCGACGAGACCTGCTACCCCAGCCTGCTCGACGTTCCCGAACCGGTGGACATCGTCAACGTCTTCCGAGCACCCGACGCGCTGCCCGACATCGCCCGCGACACCGTGACCATCCGGGCGGGCGCGCTGTGGTGCCAGTTCGGCGTGATCAACGCCGAGGGCGCGCGGATCGCCGAGGAGGGCGGCGTGACCGTGATCATGGACCGCTGCATCAAGGTCGAGCACGCCCGCTACGTCGGCCGGATGCACTGGCTCGGCTTCAACACCCAACGCATCACCTCTGTGCGGGGCGGGCTGCAGTAGGCCCGCCCCGGCGTCCCGCCCCCGGCCTCCCGCCGGCTCGACCGATGTTCGCGCCGGCCCACTCAACCGGTATTCGCGCCGGCCCACTCGACCGCTGTTGGCGCCGGCCCGCCCAACCGCTGTTCGTGCCGGCGCCGCCTTACAGCGAGCGGCGTGGCGACGGCTCGTCGCTCCCCGGGGCATGGGTTCCTCGGACGACCCGGCCCGGCCCCGTTGCGCGCCCTGTCGGCGGCCGCACAACGCATGAATCGGCGCAGCCCACTCGAGTTTCCTATCCACGTGATGGGAAATACGCCGCCCGCCATTGACCTGTGCACACGTCGTGTGGTTGCCTGATACTCGTGCCTGCGTATCCGGCCCTGACTCGGCGTCGCCACGTGGACTACTGCCGCGTGGCTGCGGAGGGCTGTCGTCGCGGCAGGTGATCCGCTCCGCACTGCGTTGACGCGTTGACCTGAATCGCGGACGCGCTCGGCGTCCGCTCGTCCTCATCCCACCAGCGACCCCACGACGCGGCTCGCTGCTGCCCATCGCACCTCCGACACCCCTGGAGGATCAGCCATGACCGTAGTCACCCTTCCCGTCCGTCGCCGGCTCGATCGGCCGCCGAACCGGGCACGCTGGGTCCTGCGTCGACGTACGTCCACTGTGGAGGATGTCGGACGCCTGCCCGCGCCGCCGCCCGAGCCCGACCCGTCGTCCGTCGTTGTCTTCGCCTCGGCTCGGGAGGTCCGGCGCGGCGGGGAGGTCGTGCCGTTCACTCGTATCGAGTTCGATCTGCTGATGTTTCTGGCGACCCATCCCCGGCAGGTCTTCACCCGCGAGCAGCTGCTGCACCACGTCTGGGGCTTCAGCCGGGGTGGGTTGCGCACCGTTGACGTCCACATCAGACGGCTCCGGGCAAAGCTGCCCGACCGTCCGCTGGTGGTGACCGTTCGGGGCGTTGGCTACCGGCTCGCCGACGACGCTGACGTGCGAGTCGTCCATCTCCCCCCACCGGTCCGATAAGGACCGCCCGCCTCACCTCACCCAGGAGAGAACCGCATGTCTGAACCACTGTCCCAGACCTCGCGGCCGGCCGTGGCCGACGAGGACGAAGAGTCCCGATTCGCGGGGCTCGAAGACTGGATCGCCACCATCGTCGGCCTCGCGCTGATCGCGGTCGCGGTCGCCGGCCTTATTCCGAAGGGACTGGTGCCCTGATGTCCACCGTCACCACCACGGCCAGCGACAGCACGCCCGCTGCCGAGCCGCCCGCGCCGAGCCCGGCCCGCCGGACCAACTGGATCGGGGTGCTCGTCGGCATCGTCGTCGTCATCGGGTTGGCCGCGCTGACCCGGTACCTCGACAAGAACGTTCCCGTGTGGACGGCCGACACCGCCTTCGGCAAGATCGCCAAGTCGATCGAATACCCGGTCTACGCGATCGCGATAGGCTTGATCGGAAACGCGATCATCACCGCGCTTCGGGTGCGCGACGCGCTCGCGCCGGCCTTCCGCACCGAGTTGTTCATCAAGACCGGTCTGGTCCTGCTCGGGATCAGCGTCAACCTCAGCGTGATCTGGAAGGCGGCCGGGCCGGCGATCATCCAGGCCCTGATCCTCATCACGTCGGTGTTCTTCTTCGCGTGGTGGCTCGGTGGCAAGCTGGGCCTCGACGAGAAGCTGCGGGCCCTGCTCGGCACCGCGGTGTCGATCTGCGGCGTGAGCGCCGCGATCGCCGCGGCCGGCGCCGTGAAGGCCCGCCGCGAGCAGCTCGCCTACGCCGCGAGCCTGGTCATCGTCTTCGCCCTGCCGTCGATCTTCCTGCTGCCGTGGCTGGCCGACCTGTTGGACCTGCGTGACGTGGTCGCCGGCGCCTGGATCGGTGGCAACATCGACACCACCGCGGCCGTGGCGGCGGCCGGGGCGATCGTGGGCGAGGACGCCCTGCAGATCGCCACGATCGTGAAGACGACTCAGAACGCGCTCATCGGCGTGGTCGCGGTCGCGCTGACCGCCTACTTCGCGTTCCGCGTCGCGAAGCCGGCGGCGGCCACGGCCGGGACGGCGTCGACCACAGTAGAGGGTGGGGCGGCCGAGGCCGCGCCGAGCAAGCCGGGTCTGATCGAGCTGTGGCGGCGGTTCCCCAAGTTCGTCCTCGGCTTCATCGCCGCCTCGGCGATCGGCACCTGGTACGCCACCTCCGGCTGGGAGGGAGCGTCGGCGAACATCTCGACGCTGAACAACCTCCGGACCCTGTTCCTCATCCTGGCGTTCGTGAGCATCGGTCTGGAGTTCCGCGTCAAGGCGCTCCGCCAGGCCGGCTGGCGTCCGATCGTCGTGTTCGGCGCCGCCACCATCGCCAACATCGTGCTGGCGCTGGCCCTGGCGAGCATCCTCTTCCGCACGGTCACGACCGTCTGACTCCTCCTCCCTCCCCTCGGTGGCCGGGGCTGGCCGGAGGCCTCGTCCACCGAGGGGAGCCCCGCGCGATGAGGGCGCCCGGCGGTGCTCCGGGCGGACTGGTGACCGTTCCGGTGCCGTTCCGGAACGCTGACGGCCCGGACGGCCGTCCCGAGCAGGGAGGCCGCCCGGGCCGTCACGCGTCCCGGGCCGTCACGCGTCCCGGGGCGTGACGGCCCGAACGAAGACGATCCCGTCGTAGCTGGCCAGGTGGACCGGGTCGAGCGGGGCGTACCCGAACCAGGACGACTCCCGCGGGGTGAGCCGGGTATCGGCGACGCTGCCGGCCAGGCCGCGGGCATCCACCAGGTACCGCTGTTCGGGCAACGCGTACAGGTGCCCTTCGATCGTGTCGGTCGGCGGGGCCTCGACGCCCCGGTGCCGGATCGTGCCGAGGGCGGTGGCGACAACGGCGTATTCGGGGCCCAGGTGGGCGGACACGATCGCGCCGGCGCTCCACCACTCAGCCACGCCTTCCCACATTCGGATGCTGCTTTTGACTCGCTGCAGGTGGGCGTTGTGGGCGTACACCAGGGTCGGCCCCTGTTCGGCCAGGGCGAGCAGGTTGGCGGCCATCATCGAGGCCCGCTGGGCCAGCAGATGCGTCATTCGGGCCGGCGACGGGTCGGCCATCCAGTAGTGGTAGCGCAGCAACCCGACGGCCGTGCGCCCGTACAGGCGGGCCCGGTGCCAGTCCTCCCGTGAGGACGCCGCGATCAGGTGAGGTGTCTGCTCGTCGAGCAGGGCCACCAGCTCGTCAGCGAGCAGCCGGAGCTGCGCCGCCTCGGGCGTACGCCCCACCGACTGAGTCGGGTCCATCATGGCGGCCGGGTTCGTCCAGCGCTCGTCATGGCCGAGCAGACGGTCGAGTGCCTCGGCGTCGCCGGGCAGCAGGGAGGCGTCGACGAACGCGGTCAGGTAGGCGAAGAGGGCGGCCAGCGCCGGCCGCGGGCTGGCCGCATGCGTGATCTCCAATGGGCCGTCGAAGCCGGCGAAACGCAGCCGCTCGGCGGCGGGGCGGCCCTCGTTGTACGCGCGCATCCAGCGCACCAGGTCGCGGTTGGCCGCCGACTGTCCAAACCCGTGGCTGAGGCCCCGCGCCACCACCTCGTCGAGGTCGCCCTCACCGGAGGCGACGTAGTCGTCGACGGCCAGACCCGCCAGGCAGTCGCTCTCGAGCGCGATCGTGCGATAGCCCTCCTCCTCGACCAGTTGCCGGAACAGCTCGTTGCGGACGTCGAGCAGGTCGTCCTCGCCGTGGGTCGGCTCGCCGAGTGCGAGCACCCGGGGCCGGCGCGGCAGCAGGCGTCGAAGCGCGGCGATGTCCAGGGGGTGCACGGCGGCGGTGATACCAGTCGTCATACCCCTCAACGGTATCGTTGAATCGCCGGTTGAGACTTTCACGCAAAGCTGGCTCAGGAGATGGAGCAGAACCTTCAAGACGGGGTACGACTCAGGCCGGTTGATCTGGCCCGTCCCTACGGCCTGTCCACCCAGGCGATCCGCAACTACGAGGCGGCCGGAATCCTGCCGGCGGCCGACCGCACCCCGTCCGGCTACCGCGTCTACACCCCCCGGCATGCCCGAGCCCTGCGCGCGTTCCTCGCGCTGCTTACGGGCCACGGCCACGCCGCGGCCACGGCGATCATGCAGGCGGTCAACCGGGGCGCCGTGGCCGACGCGCTCCGGATCATCGACGAAGGTCACGCGCAGTTACTCGACGACCGCCGGACCCTCCACGCCGTCGAAGCCGCGCTGGCCGACCTGGAACCCGTGCCGCTGGAGCGGGGCGACCTGTTCGTGGGCGCCCTGGCCCGACGGCTCGGGGTCCGTCCGGCCACGCTGCGCAAATGGGAGCGCGCTGGCCTGGTCCAACCCCGCCGCGACCCGCGCACCGGTTACCGGGTGTACACCGCGGCCGACGTCCGCGACGCCCTGCTCGTCCATCAGCTCCGCCGGGGCGGCTACCGGCTGGACCAGATCGCCCCGGTGATCGCCCAGGTCCGGTCAGCCGGCGGCGTCGCCCCGCTGGCGTCGATGCTGCGCGACTGGCACGCCCGCCTCACGGCTCGCGGCACCGCCATGCTCGCCGGAGCCGCCGCCCTGCACGCCTACCTCGTCAGTGCTTCCGAAAGCGACTATCCCACCCGTATCACGACCGAGGAGGCGAGCTGGTCGGGCCAGCCTCGCTTCCATGGAGAGGAATCGAACAGCGGTGACAGGACGAACAGCAGGCCGCCAATCCCGCAGGACACCATGCTCACAAACACCTGGACGTAGACGCGGGCGAACGCGGCCGCCCACCCCAGTGGCCGGCCGTCCACCCGTACGACCTTGATCTTCATAATTCTCTTACCGAAGGTCTGTCCCGAGGCCGCGAGCATCACCCACTCGTACAGAATGACGGCCGCGTACGCCGGCAAAGCAATGAAGATTGCTCCGGGGCTCGGTTCACCCTGAGCGTTCTCCGTGGCGGAGACGATAAGGCCGGCGCATACGAGGGGAATAAGCGTAATGCCGCCGTCGATGAGGCGTGCGAGGAACCGGGTACCCAGATCCGCAGGTGGTCCGGGCATTGCCCCACCGCCAGCGGCGACGGCCGGCGGGGCAGGTGGATTCACGGGATACGACGGTGGATTGACCACGGCAATACACCTCCTCGGCAAAACATTTTGGTTTCAGACTACGATCGTGATTACCGCCGACAATCACGCAAGTGGATTATCCGCGACCACCAACGCGTACGTATTCGGTCATCCATTAGGTCAGCCGACCAAAACGATCAGCTGAGGTCGCCCATCCCGGCGCGACGCACTGTTTATATTCTGGCTGGCCGGATTCACACGGGCCGATCGGCGCGCTCACAGCCCGGTCGGGGCAGTCCTGACTCGCGCCAGCCGGTAGTGTCCTGCCCGTGGACTTGGACGACCGTGTGGAGCCGAGCGACCGTGTGGATCTGGAGGGGATCGCCGCCCGGCTCGGGGTAGCCGTCGAGGAGATCGACCGCGTGCACCGGCTCGCCGGCGACCGCCCGTCGGCGCCCCTGCCCCCCAAGGCCGACGCGCCGACGATCCTCGAGCGGCTCACCGTACCGCCGGAGGACGCCGCCGAGATCATGGCGGCCTGGCCGGATCCTGGCTCGCCGCTGTGGACCCCGGAGCTGCGGTGGCTGCTCGACCGCTCGATCGCCCTGGTCCGCGCCGATCTCGGTGGCTACGACTGGCTGACGCCCGGCCCGGAGCTACCGCGCAACCGGGGCCTGGCCTGGCGGCATCTCTACGTGTACGTGTACCTCGCCCTGGTCGACGTGGTGCTCGAGTACCACCGCGCCCACGGCGTCGACGAGCAGGTGTCATGGGTGACGCTGGCGGACCTTGGCCGAAACCTGGCCATCGACCGGCGGATGAACGGCGAGGGCTGGCCGGTGATGCAGGCCTGGTTGACCCTGCACGTGCGGGGAGCCATCTACGAGCTGGGCCGGCTGCAGTTCCACCGGGGCGCGACCAGCCTCGGCCTGCACATCCCCGAGTCCGGGCCGCTCACGCCCGAGGCGATCGACGAGTCGCTCGACCGCGCCCGGGCGTTCTTCCCCCAGCACTTCCCCGATGAGCACTACACCGAGTTCTCCTGTGGCTCGTGGCTGCTCGACCCGCAACTGCAGGAGTACCTGCCGGAGGACTCCAACATCATCCAGTTCCAGAAACGGTTCGAGCTGGAGCCTTACGAGGAGCCGGAGGGACTCGACGGCGACGTCGAGGTCCGGCGGTTCGTGTTCCGCACCCTGAGCACACCGCTGGACGAGCTGCCCCGCCGGACGGTGCTCGAGCGCGCGGTCGTCGACCACCTCAAGGCCGGCCGGCACTGGTACTGGCGCCGCGGCCGCTTCCCGATCTGAACGACGTACGAGGCGGATTCGAGCCCGGCACTGTCTTCAGCGACCTTCCAGGAGCACGACAGCCGCCCCCAGACCCGACACTGACAGGGTGGGCACGTCCAATCGGCACTCGGTCAGGTCTGGTGCAGCAACTGCTCGGCGAACTCCTGCACCCGCGCCACGGTGATACCGGTGCGCTGCTCGACCGCCAACGGGTGGTCGGTCGGCTCCAACTCGACCACGGGCCGCACACCCACCGGCTGCGTATGCACGAGGGTCTTCAGGTTGAGCGTGCTCGGCTGGTATATCGGGATCTCGGTGGACAGCCAGCCGAAGTACGGCTCCTCACTCTCCCGGCCCGACGTTTCCCACAACTCGAGCGTCCGCAGGAAGTTCTCGTGGCTCAGCGACACCCAGACACCCCAGTCGAACTCGCCAGGCCCGTCGACGACGGGAATGACGATGCGCGCCCGGACGAAGAAGTGTTCGCCCTCGATGACGCACAGTTCCTCGGCCAGGGCGGAGTTCGGATCACCGGCGAGCTCGTCATGCCAGTAGGCGGGCGCCGGGCTGCCGTAAGAGAACGGCAGCCCTTCGTGCCATTGGCCGCAGCTTCGGCACGGGAATCCAGCAGGTATCGACATGCCCGCGACCATACCGGTTGGCCCGGGTGTCGGCCACACGTCGCCACGCCCGGCTCGATCGCTCGCCGAAATGAGAGTCGAGTACGCCGACAATCACCCTCCGTCACCCAGCGGCCGCGACATCGTCGGCGGGCCGGTCCCGCACCGCCAGCCACGCGGACTGACAGCTGAATCCAGCCGTGCCTCATCGACTCATTGATGGCCGAGCGACGCCGCGCTGCCGCACGGTGCCCGGATTGTGGCGAAGGAAATCATCCATTGTGGAACCTACGGCGCAGCTCGGCCGGATCGCAGCCGTGATCCGGGCCGATGATCCTCGGGCCAGGTGGCTTGACCGGCCGCCGACCGTTTCGCCCCCACCGAGCACCGCGTCGGGCGTACGCTGCGAGGTGCTGGCCCGGTGGTCGGAGGAATCGGTGACCACGAACGGTGGCCGTACGGTCGCGGCGGAGCGGCTGGTCGCCGCGCACGAGCACGCCCGCACGTTCGACCGACAGCCGTTACCGGTCGGGCCGTTCACATCGCCGCCAGCGATTCGGTCACGGCTTCGCCGAGGCGGCCCCGGCCAGCCGGGCGTCGGCGACGGCGTCCCGGTCACCCGCTTTTGAAGGCATAGAGATAGCCCTGGACCTCATCGGTGCCCGGGACGTGCTGGATCACCATGTCGATCGTGTAGTCCGTGCCGGTCCGGGCGCCGTAGTCCTGGAACGACTGCTCCGGCCCCACCGACCAGCCCATCTCCCGCACCTCCGAGCGGTCCATCCACAGCGGACGGGCCCGCAACGGCTTCTCGTACTCAGCACCCTCCACCCGAGCCGCACCGGTGAGGGAGTTCCGGATGTTGTTGTCGTCCAGGAACTCGTTCATGCACTCCTCGGAGGTCCGCAGGCTGAGGTAGACCCAGTAGTAATAGTTGAACCCGTCATTGACCAACGCATACCGCAGATCCTCGGCGAGACACCCCGGAATCCGTATACCCGCCCGTTTGAGCCCTTCGTCGAGGGTCAACTCCCCGCTGTCGACCGCGTACGCCCGATCATCCGTCACCGGGACGCGGCGGGGACCACCGCACGAACACGCCACCCCCGTCAGCAACAGGGCAGCCGACAACAGGCTCACAACGCGTCGCCGCACCGCGCCATCTCCTCGAATCCCAGCTCAGCCCCGAGCGTACATCAATGTCGATGACGTCGATCCTGCTGCCGCGGCGGAAAACCTGCCCCGCCAGCACCCGGTTCGCCACCGGTCACATGACGGCAGACCGCTGCCGCACCGCCCCAACGGCCGGCACCGCGCGGTAGCCAGATGCGGCCCGGGGTGCGCTGCGTTCGAGCCGGAGACACTCACACAAGGCCGGACCCCGAGCCGCCGACGCTCAGCCCGCGTCTGAGCCGCTCGCCGGAGCGGAGTCCGCGAGTACTTCGGGCAGGCCAGGCGAGGCCTGGTCCGCGGGCAACGACGTCACCGGCAGGGGGCGCATGAGGCCGCGGGTGTGGTCGACCACGGCGGCTGAGACCAGCGAAGCCTCCAACGGAAGGATGTCGAAGCACAGCCGTACCGCCTTCCCGATGGCCTCGCCTTTCGCCGTCATCGACAGCGTGCAGTGCGGCACCCAGACGTCGGGCCGGTAGAGCGGCCAGAACGGAATCCCCGCCGCGTCGAGGCGGGCGACCGTCGCGCGATGCAGCGCGAGAAGATCCGCGGTCGGCGCCGGACCGAGCCACAGGACCCCACCCGGAAACTGCCCGACGTACTGGAAGATCACCGGAACCGGTAGCGCAAGCACGCCGACCGCCGCGGCCACCGGTTCCGGCGGGAGTTCGTCGGCCACGGCCAGCGACACATGCGGCCGATGCCGGCGGTGCGTGTGGTTCGCCAGAGTGGGCACACCCGCCTGCTCCAAAGCCGTCCACAATGTACGGATGCGTCGCTCGACGACGGGCTCGAAGTACAGCTCGATCGCGGCAACCACGCGGCGGAGTCTACCCGGGGAGGCAAAGTCCGTACGTGATCACGCATGGGCCGGCCAACTGGGGGCCGGCGTCCCGCAGCAGAACCCGTGACGCCGGCTCCCCCACAACGACAGGTCGCCCCGAGAAGCAGGACGTTTCCCAACCGGGCCACGTCCGCTGGCGCCGTCACTCAGACAACACGGCCCTGGCGATGACGAGAGCAGCAGCCCGAGTCTCTTCCTCATCGATGAGGGGACCGGAACGGTCGCCACGGATCTCAACTGAGACCCATTGTTCTCCCTGGCAGGCCTCGATGGTGCCTTCTCCGCCCTGGAAGTCGTTCCATATCCACCAGGCTCGGTCACCCAGGTCGTCGAGCTCGCTGACCTCGGCAACCCGCTCGAGAGGCTCGACGCACTGGAAGCCTCCAGGGAAGTCGCTCGCGTCGGCGACGTCCACGTCCACCACCCGTTCAGGACTCTCCCAGCGGCAACCGGTTATCGTCCACTCCACGCCCTGCCGGGCCGCCGTTCCTGACGTCGGCAACGGGTCTTCGAACTCGACTCCCGGTAGTGCCTCGCCCAGAGGTCCCTGCTCCAGGAACGTGCACAGGTCGGTATCGATGGTCGTACCGGGTGCGGGCGGGGCTGTGTCGGTCGATGGCTCGTCGGATGGCGGCGTAGACTCGGAAGGTGAGCACGCCGCCAGCACGGCGGCCAGGGGCGTCACGAGCAGGACAAGTGTCGTCCGGGCGCGTACGCCCGCAGTCGGTGAATGATGCATGGTTTACCCCTCCCACCCGGCATTGACCGGCCAGGCGACGGCGATGAGGTCGTCATTGTTCGGTGCGGCTGATTGCCCGATCTCCGCTGACCGACCAATCTGGAGCACGGTGTATTGACCGCCGTTGAGCAGATGCAACGCGACTGTCGGTGCAGAAGGCGCGGTCGCAGCGGCCGGGAAGCTCCTCATCGATCCCCAGCAGATCAACGTCCCGCGCGAACTGATCCGCGCCGCCGGCCACCCGGCGGTTCTGCGGGCTCAGGCGCCGAACACGCCATCAGAAAACCGGCGCCGATGAAGCCCGGGAGGCCGATCGCGGGCATGCTTCTCATCGGGACTCCTTCGTGGGTACTCCACCGTGAGGCAAGCAAGCAGTGGCAGGATAGTGCCAAATGGAACCACGCGGCAACTTCATGACACCATCGCTCCCGGCGTCCAGTGACCGTCTGGCCCGGTGGGATGAACTTCAGCGGCGCATCAACGACGCGCTACACGAGATGCGTGGCCTGCTGACGTCGGCCTCCTCGACACCGGCCACGGACCCGTCCTTGGCGCATGACGCGGAACCCACCTCGAGTCCGGGGGACCTCGGCGCACAGTTGATCGATGTGGTGCACGGCTCCGACGGTGTCTGGCACGCCTGGTGGCTGCACGCCAACGCCACCGACGTCGATGAGGTGTGCGCGGTCGTGCCAGACCTGACGCCACTGTTGGCCATCGCCGCCGGAACCGCGGCGTCGGAACTGTCCGATCTGCAACGCCTGCTGGACCGCTATGGCACAAGCATCCGCCTCATCCTGCCGCAGAACGTTGCCACCACCCCTGTCGCCGTCACCGTCGCCGACCTTCTGGCTGAAGCCGGTGTCCAGATTCGCCTGGGTGAGACCCGGCCGTGGTTCTTCGTCTCCGGCACGCGTGTGGCGGTAGCACCCCTGCACTGGCGCGGAACGGACGAGGGCCCCGTCGGGGTGTTCCGCGGAGAGACGATGGCCGGCGCACTCCAAGACTTGTTCGAGTACCGCTGGGCGCAGTGCACCCCGTGGAGGGGTGCGAACGGCACGGTTGACGACGTACTACGGCTGCTGGCCACGGGCCGAAGCGATGAGGAAGTCGCCGAGGTGCTGGGGGTCTCCCTGCGGACGGTGCGGCGGCGCGTCGCCGAGGCGATGGCCGAGTACGGCGCGTCCAGCCGCTTCGAGCTCGGCTACCGCATGGCCGCCGGAACATCGCCTCCGGCTCACCGCTGATGCCAGGCACCGGTCGCGACCGTCGCGGCGCCTGACCTTTCCGATCTGCCCGATCGGAGAGGGAGTGCAAGCAGACGGTAGAAGTCCCTAGTGGACAGGGCTGCTGAGGAGGCGTTCTTGACGTTCGTCTCGGACAGCTACCCTCATCGCCCGTCGCAGCCGCGCGGCCGCGACGCGCACGGCCAACGGCATCCGGCTGCAGGCCTGCACGACCCGGTCGACGAGGGCCGTCGGCAGGTCGACGCCGTCGCCCATGACCCGTCCGAACAGCTCTCGAGCCTCGTCCTCCCTCAGCGGTCCGAGATGGACGTCGCCCGCATCGTCCACTGGCCCTAACTGTCCAAACACGATGGTGCCCGCGGCTCCATGCCCACAGACCACTCCCGCCCATTTCGGGCTAGTATTGGTGAACGCCAATCACGGCTCGGACGCCGACCGCCCAATGCAGTGGAGGCGAGTATGCATCTTGTCTACGCCGTCGACGAGGCATACGCGTTGCCCATGGCGGCCTCACTCTGGTCGGTCGTTCGCAACACCACGGCGCCGGTCGACCTCACGGTGCTGACCCCGGATCTCTCCGACCGCACCGAGGAGATGTTGCGGCGCCTCTTCCCGACCGTCACCGTCTCGGTGGTCCGCCGCAAGCCCGAGCACAGACACGGGCTTCGTCTCAGCGACCGGTTTCCGGCCGCCGCCTACCTGCGGCTCATGATGGCGGAGGCGCTGCCGCCGGACTGTCAGCGCGCGATGTACCTCGACGCCGACACCATCGCGGTGGCCGATCTCACCGAGCTGGAACGGACCGACATATCGAACGGTATTATCGCCGCCGTTCAGGACGACTTCTCGGCCTCCCTCCGTTCCCTGCACAAAGCCGCGGGCCTGCCCGACGTCCGCGCTGAGTCGGGCACCCCACGCTACTTCAACAGCGGGGTGATGGTGATCGACGTTGCGAAGTGGCGGTCGGCTCGGGTCGGCGAGCGGGCCATGGAGTTGTGCGAGCGCAGTGGCCTGCACGACCAGCGAGCCCTCAACGCGGTGATCGGGGGCGACTGGGTGGCTGTGGACGCGACCTGGAACGTGATGACGCATCTCTACTACCCGTTCCGGTCGTGGCGCACCGCGCCCCGTGACATCGTGCCGCGGCTGCGCATCCGTCACTTCACGGCCATCAAGCCCTGGAAGCAGCACCGCCCCGACCTGGGCACCCATCTGTACACCGATGTGGTCCGCGAGATGCGCGAGGCAGCCGGGCCACTGGTCGAGGCGCTCGGCCAGTCAACTGGTGGCACCGGTGTACCGCTTGACGCCCTGCCGGAATAGGAGCATCGCCAGGAAGACGAAGCAGGCGGTCAGCGCCAGGCCCGAGACGAGCGCGTACCACGCAAAGGTCCGAGCCAGCGCCGAGGCCGGCACCGTGATCATGCCAGCGAGCGGCACCAGGTAGGTGACGATGGTCCGCACCGGCTGACGGTAGACCTCAGCGGGATAGCGCCCGACGTCCCACAGCGACGCCGTGAGGGGACCAAGCTCGAACCGGGCGAACCAGAACCCAAGGCAGGCCACCGCGAGCGAGAACGCCCAGCTGATCGCCACGGCACACCCCGTCAGCACGATCGTGGCGAGGACGTTCGCAAGGCCAGGAGGGCTGGGCAGACCGCTCACACCCGCGATCAGGATTCCGGCACCGAGGATGGCCTGGCCGAGGGCGAAGGGCGCGTGCTCACGGCACGACACCGTGAACCAGCTGGGTGCGGGCTGGAGCAGGGCGTCGTCCAGCGACCCATCCCTGATCGTGCTGACCATCCGGGTCATACTCGGATCGATGAACGCCGAGCGGACGCCGGCCACGATCGAGTAGATGCCAACAAGCACGAGGGCCTGCGGCTTCGACCAGCCCGCCAGCATGTCGGTCTGGTAGTAGATGGCCAGCGTCGTCGCCAGGACCGCCAGAATGCCAACGAGCGATTGAGCGATGTCGAAGGCGAAGTTGACCCGGTGGGCCATGCTTCGCCGCAACGACAACGAGAACGTGCGTCCCAGCAGACGAAGCATCTTCACGGGTCATCCCCCCACTGCCGTGTAGCGCATCAACCCACGCCGCCACAGCACGACCCCGAGCCAGCACAGCAGGGCCAGCCACACGACTTGCGCGACCACACCGTTCAGCACGACATCGACGGATATCCCGGCTGCCGCGTCGGCCGGCAGGCCGACCATGGAATAGAACGGAGACCAACGCGCCAGCGCGCTCCATCCCTCCGGCAGCAGATCCACCGGAACCGCGTTGCCGCCCAGCAGATACATCAGCGTGGTTCCGAACGCGGTGATGGCATGCACCCGCTCGGTCCAGAACGCGGTCATGGCCAGACACAAGGTGAAGACAAAGCGCAGGATCCCGGTCAGCAGCCAGATCGGGAACGCGATCAGCAGGTTGGCCGCAGTGAACTCCGCGCCGGTGCCGACCGCCAAGAGGAGCACGATCGGAAACGCGAACATGGCTATCCACAGGCGGATGGCGGTGTTCTCGCCGAGCGGAGCCAGGATCGGAGGTTGCGGCCTGACGAGATCCTCGGAGAGCGTTCCCTTGTAGATCCGCTCGGAGAACGTGTGGTTCTCGTACGAGGCGGTGGTGGCTACGGTGAAGATCAGGGCGATGTAGTACTCGGAGATGTGGTCGGAGTCCGGAAAGACCGCCTTCCATATCGCCAGGCCGATCAACGGCGGCAGGACCTGGCCACCGGCCAGCGCAAAGATGAACCACCAGGATCCGGACCAGCTCAGGACTTCGCGAACAACGTGAAGCCAGAAGAGTCTGGCCAGACGAATCATCGAGTCTCCACCTCGCTGCGCCGGTAGATCTCGTCGATCACGACGTCCAGCGGAGCGTCCTTGACGCTCAGGTCCAGAACCGCCGTGTCGGCCAACAGCCGGCTCACGACGGCCGCCACCTCGCTGCGCGCCACGCTCAGCTCGTAGTGCCCGTTCACGCTAGCGGCGTTGATACCGGCTGGCATGGTCGCGTCCGGCGCAAGCCACACCTCAATCAGCTTGTCGTGCCGGACCCGCCGGGTGAGCTCGGCGAGGTCACCGTCGTACACGGCCCGTCCGCGGTTGATCAGCACGACGCGCGGGCAGAGTTCGGCGACGTCGGTCATGTAGTGGCTTGTGAGCAGCAGGGTTGCCCCGGTACGCGCGACGTACTGGCGCAGAAACGACCGGGTCTGCACCGCCGCCGACACGTCGAGACCGATCGTGGGCTCGTCGAGGAACAACAGGGCCGGTCGGTAGAGCAGGGCCATGGCGAGCCCGGCCCGCATCCGCTCACCGAGCGACAGCACGCGCACCTGGCGGTTGAGCAGGTCACCGATGCCCAGCAGGTCCACCAGCTCATCCATGTTCCGCCGAAACTCCGGCTCAGTCAGGTCGAAAACCAGCTGCTGGTAGCGCAACGAGTCCATGACCGTAAGCTCGGGCGCCGACGTCAGCGGCTGACTGCCCCGGACCAAGGCAATGCGCCGCAAGTGCTCGGGCCGCCGGTCGAACGGGTCTTGTCCGAGGACGCGCACACGGCCGCCCGTCGGTTTGAGGATGCCGGCAAGAATCTTCATCAGGGTCGTCTTGCCCGCCCCGTTTGGGCCGATCAGGCCGACCGACTCGCCCGCCTCAATGCGAAGGTTGATCGAGTCGAGCGCCTGTACGCTCTTGTACTCCGGTCGCCAGAGACTGCGGACCGCTGCTCCCAGACCCGTCTCCCGAACCCGGACCCGGTAGACCATCGAGAGCTCGGTCGCTTCGATGCACGGTGCGGACATGAGCACGTTTGCTAGCGTACGAGCGGACCCGAATGGCGATCAACAGACGTGGTGATCGAGCCATCGCTGCTCGGCGATCCGGCTCAAGTCTTGCTATTCTCGCCCGAAGCGCCCTGCCCGTAGCCGCTGCTGCAGAAGCCGCTGGTGACCAGCCGCGACAGCAACCACAGGATGGGTCGGAGGTTCGACGTGTCTCGCCGCACCCCTCCTCGCCCGTCGAGGATCAACGGCTACCTGTGGCTTGCCGGCGACCATCACGTCCACACCCAGTACAGCCGGGACGGTGTGTACACGGTGGCCGATCAGGTCCACCAGGCCGCCCGTTACGGCCTGGGCTGGTTGGTGATCACCGACCACGGGGGCGAGCAGCACGCCAAGATCGGCGTGGAGAAGGTCAACAGCGAGATTCTCGCGGCCCGGGCCCAAGTCCGCGACCTGCTGGTGTTTCAAGGGCTGGAGTGGAACGTCCCGGCGGCGGAGGAGGCCACCGTGTTCGTGCATCCCGGCCCGGACGAGGTGGCTGTCCTCAAAGAGTTCGAGACGTTGTTCGATGCAGCCGTCCGGGGGACCCGGGCGTCGACCCCGGCCAACGAAGCGTTGGCGATCGCGGGCCTTCGCTTCCTCGCCTCGGCCGTGGCCGGGCAACGGGTGGCCGACGCGCTGTTTTTGGCCAATCACCCGTCGCGGAACGGGGTCGACTCCCCCCACGAGTTGCGGGCCTGGCGAGATGCGGAACCCCACATCGCCATCGGCTTCGAAGCGGCACCCGGTCACCAGGCGGCCGGCATCGCCGCCCCTGCGGGGCCCGGACGAGCCCGGGGCTACTACGACGGCTCACCGACCCCCGATTCCTTCCCGGGTTACCCGCCGGAGAGCTATCGGACGTGGGGCGGCTTCGACTGGATGACGGCGACGGTGGGTGGACTGTGGGACAGCCTGCTGTCGGAGGGGAGACCGTGGTGGATCACGGTGAACTCGGACGCGCACTACGTCTACGGCGACCCCCGCGACCACGGCCCGGGCAGCGACTTTCCGGCGACCGGTCGGCACAACGATCCGGTGTACACGGACGGGAATGGCGCCACGAACGCCGACTTCTGGCCCGGTTACTACAGCCGTACGCACGTCGGCGTCACCGACTTCTCCTACGCCGCCGTCATGGCGGGCCTCCGGGCCGGACGGATCTGGGTGGACCACGGTGCGCTCATCAAGGGGCTGGACGTCACGGTGCGCTCCAACGATCGGTGGGCGACCTTGGGAGAGACGCTGGTGGCCCCCCGCGGTGGCCCGCTCACCCTGCTCATCACGGTCGACCTGGCCGACGAGCCCAACTGGGCGGGCTTCATACCGAAACTGGCCCGGGTCGATGTGATCCTCTCCCCCGTCACCGGGCCCGTGGCCGATCCGGACACCTTCCTCGCCCCGCAGGCCAGAGTAGTGAAGTCGTTTGAGGTGGGCGCGGCCCGCAGCCGGGTGTCCTTCACCTACGACCTCGGCCGTCTGGACCACCCGTTCTACGTACGCCTTCGCGGTACCGACGGCAACCGCAGCGCACCGGGCTATCTCGGCCCATCGGTCGATCCGCGTGGTCCGGCCATGGACGTTCCGGGCGACGCCGACCCGTGGACAGATCTATGGTTCTACACTAATCCTATTTGGGTATGGCCCGAAGGGTGAGCGACGAGACGACGCCCGTTCGCGGCCAGACAGGCCCACAGTGACCCATGGCCGGAAGGACGAACGCAGTCCCGATGCACCTCTTCTATTGCGCCAACAAACCGTACCTGTTCCCCATGGCTGTCTCTCTCTTCTCAGCCATGCGGGCGGCGGGCACGCCACTGGCGGCCACGCTCGCCCTCGAGGGCGTGGACGACAGCTTCCGCGACGCGCTGCGTTCCCTGTTCCCCACGGACAGCGTGCGCATCAGGAAGATCCCGCCGGGGAGGCCGAACGCAAAGTACCCCTTGGCGATGTTCGCCCGGCTCCTGGTGGACAAGCTGGTGCCGCGCGAGGTCGATCGAGCGCTGTACCTCGACTGCGACACGCTCGTCCTGGACGACGTCAACGAGCTGGCGGCCTCGATCGCACCAGGTCACATCGTCAGCGCGGTGCAGGACGACTTCGCGAACTGGAAGAGCGGCTTCACCGACTACTTCAACTCAGGCGTCATCTGCATCGACGTGCCAGCCTGGCGAGCAGCCGACGTCGGCTCGACCTGCCTGGCTTTGGTGTTGAAGCAGGGAATGAGCGACCAGCAGGCGCTCAACACGGTCCTGTCGGGCCGGTGGACCCGACTCGACCCACGCTGGAATGTGATGACCCACTTCTACACTCCGGGCTCGCGCTGGGACTACGCGGCCGCCGCTCGCCAGCACATCGGGATTCGGCACTTCACCATGGTGAAGCCGTGGTTGTCCCGTTCGCGCGGCCTCGGCGCGTCGCATTTCCACGACATGGCGGCCCAGCTTCGCAGCGTGAACCCCGAGGCGTGGACCATGCTGCTCGAGGCGGCGCGGGACTCGTCGGCACAGCAAACCGCCGAGCCCGAACCGGTCAGCTGACGTGATGCGCGGTTGCGTTACCGAACCGTTCAGCGAACCGAGCGATGTCCTCAGACGACGGAGACGTACCGGCGCAGTGGATCGGTGGGGCCGAGATCGCGTGTTGGTCGAGCGCGTCCCAGTTCGCCAGGACCGCCGGCACCGCCGCGCCCTGACCGACCGTGGCGGGCAGGTTGGGATCGGCCGCCATGAGCAGCGGCGACAGCACACAGCTGGTTATGTAGCTGCCGCGGTGGGTCCCCGCCCGCCAGCCGAGTTGGCGACGTAGCAACTCCGGCGGGTAGCTGGTGGTGGGATAGCTCTCGGCGAACGCCAGGCCACCGCCGTTGGCCAGCAGGATGTCCCCCGCTTCGGCGACGCGGGCGCGAGCGCGGGCGACGTCAAAGCAATGGGGAACGGAATCGTCAACGACGATGCATCCGGGCGCGAGCTTCTCCACCCTCAGCACGTTGGGCGTGCTCGTGCAGCCGATGATGAGACTCGCCTCGTACAGCGCGTTCCGCTCCAACCGGGTCGCGTCCGCGAACGACACGTCCAGGCCGGGATAGTCCTGGGCGAGGAAATCGCCCAGAGCCGTAACCTCGGCCTCTTTGACGGCCAGGTCGGCGAGCACGATCCGGCGTGGTCGGCCCAGCTTGGCCAGCGCCGCCGCGATGACGGCCCGGCCGACCGAGCCGACACCCAGGACGCCGACCGACTCGACCGCCCAGCGACGATTCGCAACGCCGAGTACCGCTTGGACGGTCTTGAGGATCGCGGCGGCCGTGGTCGCGTGTCCGGTGGTGATCCGCCCGGGTGGTGCGTCGAGCCGGCTACCGTAATCGAGCGCGGACGCCAGGAGTCCGGCCAACGAGACATAGGAAGCATTCATGGCGAAGGCCATGTCCAGGGCTGCCTGGGCGTAGCTTCGCGCACTACGCCGGTCCCGGACCAGCTCGGCGTACGTCAACGGGAGCGTGATACCGGCCGAGACACCGAGCGGCGTCGTCGACAGCGACGCCAGGAACGGGCCGTCGCCGAGGTGGCGGCGCAATTCAGGCGGCGTGAGCCCAAGTTGGCGGGCCACGTTCGTCGCGAAGTAGGAGAGAGTGACGGTCCGCGCCGTGAGGCCGGCTCGCGCGACGGCCTGCGGCGTCATGGTCCCCGTACCGTCGAGGTCACCCGGAGCTGGGCCAGACATCCGACACTCCCTGACGTATCCTGCGTAGGCTCGTCGTAAACCCTCGGGCAAGTCTACTGCCGCAAACATTCACATAGGAAACAAGAAGGCGACGTCGGGAAGGATATCCAGGCGATGACTTCAATCGATGTCATCATCATCGGCCTGGGTGTACACGGAAGTGCCTGCGCCCGAGAACTGGCGTCATGCGGACTTCGCGTGGTCGGCGTGGACGCCCTCGCCTCCGGTGTGGTCGGCGGCGCTTCCCGCGGCCCGGCTCGGATGTTCCGGGTGATGCATGACAAGCGCGAACTCGTACCGCTCGCCCTCGAGTCGATGAGGCTGTGGGAGGAGCTGGCGCGGTCCGGCCGACGGCCGCTGTATCGGCCGGCTCGTCGCATCCTCATCGGACCAGCGGACCAGCCCGAGCTGGCGGAGGTGGGCCGAGCCGGGACGCGGCTGGCTCGGGACGACACGACCCTGGCCCGTCTCGCCCTGCCGTCGGACTGGGTCGCGTTCGCGGACGACGACGCGGGGCTGCTGGACGCGCCCGCGTGCGTGCTCTCGTTGCGCGAGGCGGCCACGGTGGCCGGGGCCAAGCTGCTGTTCGGTGCCCGGGCATCCCTCCCGGATGCGCCGCCCGGACCATCGCCCGTGCGCGTCCGAGTCGGGCCCCGGGAGCTGTCCGCCGACCTGGCCCTGATCTGCGTCGGTGCCGGGATGGTGCAGTTGCCGGCCTGGGCTCAGCCGCCGGGGCTGAGGATCGAGCCCGCCCACATGCACGTCGCCCGCTTTGCCGCCGACCCGGTGCCGCTCGGCGCCGACGCGTTCTACATCATCCACGGAGAGTCCGGGCCCTTCTGCACCATCCCGCTCGGAACCCGGCAGGGCGTCCAGTTCGGACACTTCTCGCCGCCACCCGGTGCCGCCGGGCTGAGCGTCCGGGAGGCGAGCGCCGTGACGTGGCGGCGCGATCTCGAGGCTCTGCGGCGCTATCTCCCCGGGTTGGGGCGCATACGGCAGCGGCGCACGGTTCGAGCGGCCTACACCATGTCCGCTGACGGTTCGTTCGTCCTGCGGTGGGTGGCACCTCGCGTCGCCACGCTCTCGGCGTGCTCGGGAATCGGCTTCAAGTTCGCCCCGGCGCTCGCCAAGCGCGTGGTCGCGGCACTGATCGGGACCGGCGGCACCCAGGACGCGCTCCGCGTCGAGGGGGCACGGTCGTGACGCCGTCAGGGTTTCGCCACACTCTCGATGACATCAACGGCTCCGGATGCTCCCGGCAGGACGCGTAGCTGATCCTGAGCGGCCCGCGCCGCGTCGGCGAAGGACGGATCGTCGATGACCTCCGTGAGGAGCCGGGACAGCGTCCGGGGCCGGAGATCCATGATCGAAGCGTGCCGGCCACATCCGAGCCTGTCGATTCGATGGGCGTTGTACCGGCGCTCGAAGTTGTCGCCAGGACAGGCGATCGACGGAACCCCGTGGTACAGGGAGGCCAGAGCGGTTCCCTGCCCACCATGGAAGACGATGCCCCGGCACTCGGGAAGGAGCTCGTCCAGCGGGAGATAGTCGAACAGCGTGAGGTGGTCGTCGATCCGTTCGACCCGCCCGTTGGCGTTCGTCACGCACCAGATGACCACCCCGGCGAGCTGCGCGGAGCGCGCCAACGAACGGACCATGGAGTCCGATTTCCAGCCGACCGTGCTCAGGTAGGCGACCACGAGACGCTCGGGCCGAGGGGGAAGCTCGTCAAGTCCGCGACGGTTCGTGCCCGCGAGGTAACCCACGTAGGTCAGGTCGGGCACGTCGCCCAACTCGGGCTCGAACTGGGCGAAGCTGGTGGCGATCTTCCTGTCCGCCATCCAGAACAGCAACTCGGGGAAGGATGAGACCGACTGGCCGAGGTACTCCTGCGTGATGGCGCGGGCGAGTTCGTCCAAGGGCTGATCCCCGGACACCGCCTGAAGCCGGGGATCGGTTCCGACCGATGCCATGCCGACGACCGGAACACCGGCGCGTCGGGCCGAGATCATGGCGGTGGGACGCATGTCGACGATCACGGCGTCCGGACGGACCTCCTGGATCACGTCATGCTCGAGTTCCAGCAGGTAGCGCCAGTAGTTCGGCTCATCGAGCCCGAGCAGTCGAAACACGTCGTAGATGCTGCGCACCGGGCCACCTTCGGGCCGCAGGGCCATGCCTTCGAACGACCGCACCGCAAAGCCGTTGTCGACGACGAGCCGTGAGCTCGGCGGGCACACGTGAAACACCACGTCATGGCCGCGTCGCCGGGCCTCCTGCGCCATGGAGAGCATGTAGACGGTGCAGCCCCACGTGCCCGAGGCCGAGGGGTAGGGCATGAACAAAAGCTTCACGTGGCCTCCTTGACCGACCAGAGCTCACCGACCTTCGATCGCTGAAATGGGGACGCCCGACTCGGTGGGCGCTCATGCCGCCCCCTCGGCCGACTCGGCCAGCCACCGCTGGACCAGGGCTCGCGTTCGCCGCCGGACCCGCGCGACGGCGGCCGCGTCGTTGAACGCGGCGTAGGGCGGCCACAGGAACACGGTGAACGCCAGCTCCTCGGCGAGAACGGCGCGCCTAACCAGTTGCGGGTCGCAGGACCGAGCGGAGACGTACGAATCGAGAAACACCGAGGGAACGACGGCGCCATGGGGTGTGGCACGTACGCTGACGAAGGCCAGATCCGTGGTTGGCCGACCAAGGCCGCTCACCTGCCAGTCACAGAAGATCAGGCGCCCGGACCGTACGGGAATGTTCTCGGTGTGACAGTCGCCGTGAATGAACACCGGTGACAGCGCCGACATGTGCCTCCACAGCGTGGCGCGCCGGGCGAGCAGTTCGGACAGCTCCGGGAGAGACGACCAGAAGGAGTGCAGCGCATCGACGTCGGGATCAGCGATGGCCTCGCGGAGCGAGTCGGGGCGGTCCCAGTTCGTGACGGAGGGCAGGGGCATGTCGTGCAGGCGTGCCAAAGCCTGGCCGAGCTCCGACCACATGCTCGCGGTCCATGCCCTGACCGGCCGGGTCTCGCCCGCCGCTTCCAGCAGGATCGCTACGCCATCCTCATCATCGACGTGGCCGAGGAGCTTCGGCGTGGGGACGGGCGCCACAGGCGCGACTTCCCGATAGAAGCGAAGTTCACGACGGGCCGCCGTAACCGCGAAGGCGCCCAGAGTACACGGAGTGACCTTGAGGAACGCCTCCTGTCCGCCGACGGTCCGCACCACCTGCACGCCAGCGCCGGACCGCGACTCCAGCCGCGGACCGGACCCGTTCGGGGTGACGCGCAACGTGGCGAGGACCGTCGACAGAAAGTCACTCGACATCCGGTGGACCTCCTCCTCACGGCGGCGGAAACTCGGCAAACTCCAGCAGGTCGGCGAACTTGCCGCCCGACAACGCTTCCAGGTAGTGGCGCCTGAGTAGACCGATGGTCGGCCCGGCGGGCAGCTCAAGATCGTCCAGACACGTAACCTCGACCAGATCGGCGAGCGTCCCGGCCAAGGCGACGCCATCCGCGGAGTACAGGGCCGACAGCGGTACGGGCTGTCGTGAGAAGGGTATCCCGGCCGTGACGGCGATTCGCTCCAGGATGTCGACTGTTATCGACGGTAGGCAACTCTCCCACGCCGGCGGCGTCATGAGCTCACCATCCCTCTCCACGATGATGGCGGCGCCGGCGCTCTCCGCCACCCGACCGTCAGCATTGAGAAGAACGGCGTCATCGTAGCCGGCGGCCCGCGCGCCCAGGCGGGCCAGCCGGGACAGCTGGTAGTTCGCCACCGCCTTCACCTGGGCCGGCAACGAATCCGGTTTCGGCCGTCGAAACGGCGATATCTGGATCCGCATGGCCGTCGGTAGTGGGTCGGGCTGTGCGAAGGCGGCGATCGTCAGACTGCACGGTCCGGCTTCGTGGGTGAGGCGGGCGCCGAGCGCCATCGGGCGGACATAAGCCACGGCCTCGCCCGTCGCGTCGAGCTCGGCCCGCGCGACCTCCGCGGCCGCCGCCAGGATCTCGTCGACGCTGTACTCGACGGTGATCCGGAGGGCCCGCGCACTGCGCAGCAGACGCTTCACGTGGGCCCGCCCGGCCAAGAGCCGGATCCGTCCCCCGGCGCGATCCGCTCGCATACCGTCGAAGACCGCGACTGACCGCAGCACGGCGTCCGACATAAGAGGAACGGCCAGCGAGCTCCACTCGCGCAACCGGCCGTCGGCCCATACGGTTCCGTTCTGTTCGCCGATCATCGCCTTCCTCAATCCATGGCTGGCTGTCCGACGACGTCGTAGCGCCAGGTCGCTGTGACCGCGACCAGCCGGTCGTCCAGCTGCTGAAGCGTTTGCGGCAGCGAGAAGGCCGTCTCCACCCGCGCGCGGGCGCTACGACCGATATGCAGGCGCACCGCCCGCTCAGCGATGAGATAGTCGAGTTTATCAATCCATTCGTCCGTCCAGCCAGGCCGAGCAAGGACGCCATAACGGGCGGTACTCACCACGTCCCGGATGGACGGACAGTCCGCGGCGACGAGCGGCCGCCCCGCCGCCATCGCCCGCAGCGCGGTCACGCTCTCATCCGCCGTGGCGCTCGGTATCACCACCAGGTCGCTCCCCGCGAACAGGTTGGCGATCTTTGCGCCATCGTCCGAAGCGACCACCAGCGTGTCTGGGCGGTCGCGCCACAGCTCGGCAGCACTTCCTGCGCCCGAGCCGTTCGCCGCGGCGACGCGCACCACCGTGCGTATGTTCCGCCGACGCTCGCGGGCCAGCCGGGTGAGGACGCCCTCCAGAAAACGCTGCTCCTCCGCTGACGTGCGCGAGGCATCGAACAGCACCCGTAGTGGGTCGGCCGCGACGCCCCGGCTCTCATCACGATCGGCGTCCGCCGACCGCGGATCGCCGTACCCGTCGAGCCTTATCCCGGGTGGTACGACGAAGACCCGGTGCGGGTCGGCACCGAGCGCCTGCGCGGCGAGACGGTGGCGGTCGCACTCCACGACCAGACAGGAGCACGGAAGGTGCCGACAGACGAGCCGCCCGTAGCCGTGCGCGGGCGGACACGATCCGAAGAAGGCTGCGGGCAGGCTGACAACGAGCGGGACACCGAGCGACTCGGCCAGCACAGCGGCGGCGATCGGCGCGGACAAGCCCACCGACAGCACGACATCGGGCGGGACGGCCAACGAGGCCAAGCCGTGCCCCGCCCTGGCCGGCGCCAGGGGAACAACCGCGTCGGGATCGGGCGCCTCAGGCACGGTCCCTCCCCTGGCCGGCGGTGCGTCCTCCACGACGAGCAGGCGTACATCGTGCCCGAGCTCGCGCAGACCACCGGCGAGAACTAAGGGGTTGCGCGAACAGTCCACTTCGGCCTGGGCTGGTCCGTCGGCCACGATGGCGACCCTCATGGGCAGCCGCCTTCATCGAACAATGTCGCGCGCCGGACCAGTGGAGTCACCTCCCACTCCTCGGGGCCCCACTGGGCCGCCGGCAGCCCATGCACCAGGGCGAGCGGCGGAGGACATCCGACGCTTTGCCGGACGTACGGAGCCACCGCGTCGGCCAGCCGTTCAGCCAGCAGGGGGGCCAGGACCAGCTTGCCGGGCACGCCAGCGCAGACGTTCTCGAAGCGCGTCGTCAGGAGAGCCATGCTCGACACTCCGAGCGCGATCGGCCTCGTCGGCTCGACCTTGATGGCCGGGTAGATGCCCCACAGCGCATCATCGTCCTTCCATACATCGAGCAGGAACCGCTCCAGCGTTGGACGAATCCCGGCGAGCCAGTTGAGCCGGGAGTACGTGACGTCAGCGGTCAACGCATAGCTCAGGAAGTTGGAGATGAGGAGATACTGGTGCCGGCCGTCGGCCCGCGGCACCCCGAAGAGCCCGAGCGCCTCCTGCGCAGGCACGGCGAATCCGCGATCGCCGACCTGGGATGACCGGACGACGAGCATGAATGACAGCCGACTGGTGATCCTCGACGCAAGGTCGGAGTCGGGCAGCACACTTGTGATCCCGGATCCGTTGGCCAGGACGAAGGCATCGGCGTACAGCCGGAACATCCTCTGCCCGGCGCGGATCAGCAACGCCTCGGCGCGGCTAGTGCGCCGCCCCGGCAGCAGGCTCACCGCTTCGGCCGTGCGCAAGATGACCGTCGAGCCGGCGATGATCGCCTGGAGGGCCGTGAGGGGAACGATCGCCCGCTCCGGACTCTCGACGAGCCATGCACAGCCCGCGCCCCCTGTCCCGACGCGGCGGTGGGTCAGGCCGAGGCGCTGCCACGCCGCGGTGACCGCGTCGAGCGTCTCCTCGGTCAACCCACCGACGTCGCAACCGAGCACCGGGCCGGCCGCGCCCAGGCCCGCGATCATCTCCATCCAGCGACGCGCCCCCCGGTCGAGCCTGTCCACGTGTTCGGCCGACGCGTCGGGAAAGATCCCGCCCCGATGCAGCCAACCGTGACACTGGCCCGTCTGGCCCGAGCACAGGGTGCCGCGTTCGAGGACGAGCGTCGCGCACCCCCGGCGATCGAGTTCGAACGCCGTCAACAGGCCGGTCACGCCCCCGCCGACGACGACCGCCCCCGGCCAGCGGACGTCCTCGCGAATGTCCGCGACGTCAGTCTCGGTCATCGTTGGTGAGCCGGATACGCGTGATGTAGGTCACCTGCTGGCCGTACCGACGGAGACGGATCTGCAGGTGTGGCAGCAGACCGCGTGGGATGCTGCACGACCACGTGGTCGCCCCGCCTCGAAGGCCGACCTCGAGCCAGTCCTCGACGGAACGAAGCGGGGCGGGCAGCAGCTCCTCCACGGCCACGCACCATGCCGGCTTCGGTCGTCGGCCGACGGCGGCCGAGGCTCCGGTGGCTACGGAGAAGGCCAGCGCCTCGTCCGATCCGGCCACCGCGACGAGCACCCCGTCCTCGGTGGCCACGAGGTAGCTGCTCGGGTGGAGGCCGGCGAGCAGCGTCCGCGTTCGGTTCCTCGTGCTGAACCGGACCACCCCCAGCTCCGGATCGGCCCACAGCGTCGCCGAACCGAGCCGAAGAGGTGTACGAATCAACGAATGACTCCCTCGGAGACACCACCATCACGGCTCACGGCAACTGCGCGTAAGGACGCGATCCACTGACTACCATCGTTACCTGATCATCCGGTCTCAGCTCTCCGCTCCGAGCGGCCATCACCAGCCCGGCCCAGCAGATGAACGCCGACTTCTCGGTCGAGTACTCCAACGCGATGCCCAGCTCGGCGCAGGCGTCGTGGAACGTCCCAGCCTCCTCGGCAACCCGGTCGGCCGGGACCGCGTCGATGCGCGAGCCCGTCTCCTCTATCAGACGTCGGATGAGCGGGAGCGTCCGATTGGGGTTGGTTGACTGGAGGGTCGGTTCGAAGGCCACCTCGGGCGGAGTCATTCTTCCCAGATCGATCTCTTGGTGTCCGTTGCGGATGGCCTCGCCGAGCAACGACGCGTCGGCCGCCTGGAACAGGCGGTAGACGTGGCCCTGGGGTGCGCTGAGACCAGCCGAGCGGGCCCGGGCGAACGCTCGCTCCATGCCGAGCGGACCGTAGCCACTGGCTACGGTGACGGCGATGACCGTCGTATCCGGACAGTGCTCGGCAATCGCTAATCCCACAGGGACCTTGCCCTCGATCTTCCACTGGCTGGGCGTGAGCCTCACGGCGCCGGTCTGCTTACTGTGGGCCAAGGCGGCGTCGGCCGCCGAGGCCATGTTCCCGGGCACCGGCTCGATCGTCGCCCGGCCCAGCGAGCGGTTCGGGCACTTGTAGGCCGAGGCCTGCGGAACGAACCCGACGCACTCGATGCCGGCTCTGTCCATGTAGTACTGGTAGGCGCGCGCGGTATTGCCGGAGCTGTGCATGCACACGGAGGAGATTTCCCAATCCCGGCACTTCGCGGCCAGCAGTAAGCCTTCGTTGTCCTTGAACGTGCCGGTCACGTTCCACGTCTGTGGCAGAAGGCGCAGCGACCGCACGCCCAGTACGCGGGCGAGCCGAGGAGAGTCGACTGGTCGCAGCGCGTCATCCGAGCTGGCCAGGAGATCGGTGTGGTCGACAGGGAGCAGGCGGGCATACCGACCCACCCCGGGGATGTCGCAGATCGCGTCCACCCACTTCTCGACCGGCTCCACGACCGGCGTCAGCGGCGCGCCACAGGACATGCACGCCCATTCGTTCGGCCCCTCGACCCTGGTACCACGGCAGTTCTCACAAATCAGTCGCATGCACGGTCCCTCCCTGCAACGCCGGCTCCCCGTACCGAGCCGCCACCTCACGGCACAGCGCGAGCTTCTCCCCCACCCGTCGAGCCACGCCAGCGGGATCGTCCCGACGGCCGGCCAGCAGGGCGCTGCCCATGGTGAACCCCCAGGCGCCCGCCCGAGCGATGGCCTCGATCTGCGCCGCCGTCGAAACAGCGCCAGCGACCAACACGGGAACCGTCGCCACGCTCGTCACCCGGTGGAGCAGGTCGGCCGGGTCGTACGCCTGCTGCCGGTACGGCATCAACACCACCCCGCTCACCCCATCCGTCCCGCTGAGCTCCGCCGCCGCGGCACTGAGCTCCTCGGCAGTGCCTTTCAGCGTGAGAGGGCGTCCGGACAGAGTGCCGAGGAACGGCCAGTACTCCGGAGACCCGGGTTCCCTCAAGGCCGAGAGGAAGTCCTCCCGCCACGCGGCCACGACCCGGTCCACGCCCAGGGTTAACGCGAGTTGCAGGCCCTCTGTCTGGCCCCGATCACTCATGTCGGCCAGCTCTAGCCATACCGTTCGGCCGTCGGCGCGGATGGCGTCGGTCAGGTCCTTCACCATGCTCTGGTCGGCCCCGACATCCTTGAAGGCGACGTGTTGCAGCGACTCGCCGTCCTGGGTGAGACTTCGGTACACCTTTACGGCATCGGGAATGGTCACATCCCCTTCGGTCAACATCAAGACAAAGTTCACCATCGAACTCACCAACTCACGTCTCGCGTCGAAACAGGAGACACCGGGACGTTTGCCCAGTGTGTCCGCTCCTGATATCTGTGAAAGTCGTCCAGCATCAGCCGTCTGCTCTCCTCCGCCGAGTGCGGCGTCAGCCACGGCTTGATCGCGGTCAGGTGCCGGATGAAGACCTTGTGCGGCGCAGCCCGGAACTCCTTGTCCAGCAGCAGCGCCTGAGTGGTGACATTCCACCCGGGGTCCAGCTCGAGCCAGCGGCGGGCGCAAACGACGTTGAGCGCCCCTTGATCCATCAGCCGCCATGCCCGGGCGGTGCTCTCCGCCCGCGGTCCGACCTGGTCTCGGAACCACGCCTGAGTGTCGACGAGCATCACTCCGGAGTTGAAGCGCCGGCCCGGCGAGGCGCCGGCCTTCGCCAGGCGGTCGGTGCGGCGTTCAAAGAGCGTGTAGGCGTGGTCGTACACCGCCCCGAGGACCATGCCGCCAAGGTCGGTGTCCAACAACGCCCGGATGTCGGTTCGGACCACGGTGTCGGCGTCTAGATAGAGCCACCGTCGCGGATTGACCAGTTCGGGGGCGAGTTTGAGAACAGCGAACGCCGCCCGACTGATCCGCGTGCTGACACCACGGCCGACCTGATCGGGCAGGACAGCAGCCGGAATGTCGACCAGCCGCACCGTCTGCGGGACAGGCACCGAATCCAACACGCGACGCTTGCTCTCGGCCGACAACCCGTCGCACAGGACGCAGACTCGCAGAGCCCGGGCGTCGGTGTTGTCCTGAAGCGAGCGTAACGAGACCGCCAACGGAATCACATAGTTCTCGTCGCAGGCGTAGACGATGTCGGCTGGCCCGGACGGGGCCTCGGCAGGCGAGGTCATAGCGCCCACGTCCCGTCCGGATCCGCTGGCATCGGCACCGGCAGGACCCGCCATCGGGTGCCGTCCGCAAAGGTCACCGTCTCGGTGGTCACGTACGGCGACAGGTGAGCGAAGCACAGCTCGCGACCCGCCTTCGGCGAGTAACCGGCCGAGGTGACGTACCCTGCAAGTTCCTCCGGCCCGTCAACGAGGACCTGCTCGCCGACCTGTCGCCGAGGGGCGTCCGGGCTGAGCGCCATCAGTCCCGCGAAGCGCAGCCGGCCACCGAACCGGTCCCGGTCCTGCAGCGCCTCAGCGCCGACGAACGGGGTCCGCTTGTGTCGGGAGATGGTGTGCTGCAGGCCGACGTCAAACAGATATGTTCCTCGATGTATGTCCAATGGGCACAGGTAGAAGACGAAGTCGGAGCACTCCAGGCGGAAGGTGTGCAGCACGTCCCACCCGCACGGCGTGAACCAGTCGGCGTCGGCCACCATCTCCCGCCAGGCCAGGTGGATCACCTCCGGCTCCGCCCACATCTCGATCCCTATTACGGTGCGCAGGATCCAGGCGTCGGCGCCCCACCTCGTGCGAGCCCGCAGTGCGCGAAAGCGGGCCAGCCGTGCCACTCGACCGGCGAACTCGTCGGCGAGGAGCCGCGCCATCGCGGTCTCACGCAAGGGTCCCTTGATATTGAACGAACTCAGATGCGCTTCCTCCGCGACAACGTCCGGGTAGGCGTCGATCGCGTCGTGCAACCATGTGGGTGGGCGCGTATCACCCCCGATCGACACCAGGAACGACTGCTCGCCGTCCCGCAGAACTACACCCTCGGTGTCCACCGTCCCTTCCGGCGTGGTGAAAATGGCGAAGGTGGCCTGGCCAACATCCAACTGCTCAATGTTCCTGGGGGTGAGCAGGTCAAGCACCCGAGCCGCATCGGGACCACGGAGAGCGAGGTAGTACATCCCGCCGCACGGAAACGCTCCCGCCCGACGGGTCACCGCGTCGTATTGCTCGGCGAACGTGATGCCCACCCAGTTGCTCACCGACGCAATGTTTCCGCCGAGCACACAGTACGACACCGGATCGCCATACTTGTCCGCGATCACCCGAAGTGCGTCGCCCGGATCGTTTCGACGTAGCGCCCGTGGACTCCTCGTGATGGCGGCATGCGTGGGAGGCACGCTCCGCCACACCCACGGGTCGTGCGTGTAAGGACTCCGCAGATCGACGGTACACCGTGGGCTCGGACCCCACGAACTCGTCGAATATGCCGATGCGTACACCATCAGTTCACGTCATCCTTGATCTGGCCCACTGTCCGGAAGACGGTTCCCAGAACCTCGTCCAGGACAGACTCCTCCGCCGAGTGACTCCGCTCGGCTTCGCGTAGGCTCACGCGGGAGAACGCGACCCGGTTGTAGATGGGCTGGAACCGACCCGGGAAGTACGCCGCAAGGAGTAGGCGCAGATCACGACGCAGCGCCGCCTCGCGGTCCCCCATGTTGCGGCTGAGCTCATCGAAGTGCTGGTCCGTGAGACGGGCCAGGCACTCCATCTCGGGGCGACGAGCGGCCTCGAAGCGACGGCCGACGTCCTCCCACTCAGCGGCGTCATCCACCAACGCCCCGAGCTCCCGGGCATCGGCGAGGGCGGCGTTCGCTCCCTGGCCCAGGTACGGAGCCATCGCGTGCGCGGCATCACCCGCGATGCACAACCTCCCGGCGTGCCACGTCGGGCACTTGACGACGCGGACCTCGTCCTGGTTGCGCAGCGAGGTTTCGTACGCAACACGATCGATGGGCAGGCCGGTGACGGTTTGCTTGAACTCCTCGAAGTCCGGGAACGCAACGCCTTGGGGAGCGAACAGCAGCACGGTCTTGGCCGAGTTCCGGTTGGGGAACGCGATGAGCATGAGCGGGTCGTACGGCCACACATCGACCGCGTCCGCCGCCGAGCCCGGCCAGGGCCCCGACACCTCCAGCTCAAGCCACCGCGTACCGGTTGGCTGCGGATCCGCCCCGACCGAGCCGGTGACCTCACAGACGGTCCGGCGCACGCGCGAGTTCAACCCGTCGGCCCCGACGACGAGATCCGCGCGAAGCTCGGTCTGCGCGCCGCCACACCCAACGACCACGGAACCGTCCGGCTCGGCCCGCAGAACCCGCGCGCCGAACTGAATCGAGATCCGCTTCTCGGCCCGGGCCGCCTGAAGCAGAAGGCCGACGAGATCGGTGCGTCGCAGGGACAGGATCGCTTCGCCGTTGTTGCCATAGGGGCGTACCAACGATTCGCCCGATCGCGTGTGGATGTGTCGGGCTCGCGCCTGCACACCCAGTTCCATGACGCGCTCAGCCAGGCCCAGGTCACTGAGCGCGTCCAACCCGCGGACGCCCAGGGTGAGGTTGATGGATGGCCGACCGGTGACGAGCTGCGCCGGATCGTGCCTCTGCTCGACGACGTGTACCCGAACACCCCGGCGGGCCAGACCGAGCGCGGTGGCGAGGCCGCAGGTCCCGGCGCCCACGACGATGACGTCGCCCGCCGCGCTCACTCCGCCTCCCCGTCAAACAGGCGAACCTTGCCGGTGGCCGTCCGGGATATGCCATCGACGACCCGGACCTCCCGCGGTACCTCGACGTCGCGAAGAACACTGCGGCAGTAGGCGATCACGTCCCGAGGCGGCACTCTGAGGGTGTTGCCGTCGGCGACGAGGATGGGTACCCGGCCGAGACGCTCGTGCTGGCCAGCGATCACCGCGAAGTCGCCGAGTCCCGGGCAATGGCTCACCAGCTCCCTGATCCGGGCCAGATCGACGTTCTGGCCAGCTACCTGGATCACCTCGTCCGCGCGCCCGGTAATGGTGAGAAGTCCGTCCGCCAGAAAGCCGAGATCATTCGTCCAAACCTCGTCATCGGCAAAGTCAGTCAGCTCCCCGGCATTGCGGTATCCCGAACCGCAGCTGTTCCCGCCGACCACCACCCGACCCACGCGGTCGCCGTCGTCGAGCGGTACGATCCTGACCTCCACACCGTCGACCGGCTCCCCGACCGTCGTTCGCAGGGCGTCGACGTCGGTACAGGTGTTCAACGTGACGGTCCCGGCCTCGACAAGGCAGTAGGAGCTCCGGACGGGAGTCCCCAGAGACTGCCACGCGCGGTGGAACGTCGACTCCGGAAGCGGTGCGGAGCTGCAGATAGCCCAACGCAGGTTCGCACAGCCAGCCGTGCCAGACCGACCCGCCAGAATCTCGTACAGATAAGGGACGCCGTAGACCAGCGTAGGTTGCGTCGTATCCAGTTGCTTGTGAGCCCGCGCGACCTGCGCCCCGCTTAGCCGTCCTAGATGGACGGTCGATCCGGCCAGAAGCCCCGGCAGAAGGACCATGCCGACGACTCCAGCGATCGACAGCGAAAGCGGCGAGTAGAGAACGTCCTGCTGCGTGAGCTCCAACCGCCGAGCGATCGCCGCAACGTTCGTCGCCAGCGCACGGTGCGTGAAGCTCACGCATTTTGGCCGGCCAGTCGTGCCAGAGGACATGACGTCCAAGGCACCGTCCTCAGGCTCGCACACCGGCTCGAACGGCGGACCGGTTCTCCGGAGATCCGCGAACGCGACCGCCGGGTCGCCGGGCTCGGCCACGCCCCGAACCACAAGCGTCGCCCCCGTCTGTTGCCGGACCGCGGTGAGTTCGCTCGCGCTCACCGTGCCAGCCACGATGCTCGGGCGAGCGCCGACCCACCACGCGCCGAGGAGCGCGGCCAAGACATCCACGCCGTCACCGTCGTCGACCAGCACGACCCCTTGTCCCCGACCGACGCCCCTGGCCCGCAAACCGACGGCCGCCGTCGCGGCCTTCGAGACGAGGTCGGTCGCCGCGATCCGGGCGCCGTCCACAACGACCGAACCACGGCTCGAGGAGACCATCTCCAGAAGGGTTTCCGGATGCTCCACCATGGCCCGGCCTAGCCCTGCGCGGTCGCTTCGGAACGGGTCGTCCTCGTCAATGTCGCGATGGTGGCGACGAGGCCGTCTAGCGACGTCCACCAGGCCTCATGCGACTCGATGATCGCGTCTGAATCAACGTCGAATTCCTCTTCGAGCGACACGAGGAATTCGAGAACCTGCAATGAATCGAGATTACTCAACTGCTCTGTATCTGGATCGGGCTTGAAGCCGAGGATCTTTTCGAGGACCGCCAACACCCGTCGACGTATGTCGTCCTGGTCCACGATGGGCTCCCCCACGGGCACTCCAATCTCGCCTTTGGTCGTACGCTACGAAGAATCGACGCACCAGGCACCGCAAGTAAGAATTTGCGGCGATGCTCAGCTGGCGAACCGAACGTACTTTGGCCTCACCGGCTGGCCTTTGAAGTCCTTCGCGATGCTTGACACGAACTCGATCCGCTGTGGAACCTTCGTCGGGCTGAGTTGCTCGCGGCAGTGGGCCAGAAGCTCCTCGGCGACCACCGATCCTGAAACGACGACGCGGGCCACGGGAATCTGGCCCAGGCGGTCGTGATCCTCGCCAACGACAATTGCGTCGTCCACCGCCGGGTGCGTCAACAGCACGTCCTCTATCTCCTGCGGATCCAGCTTGGCCGCCCCAAAGTGAATCTTGTGGTCGTTACGGCCGGTTAGATACAGATATCCTTCTTCGTCGAGGTAACCGACGTCTGTGCTGACGACCCAGCCGTCCCGAAACACAGCGGCTGTCTCATCCGGATTGTTCCGGTACTGCACCGCGGTGTACGGGCTCTTCACGCAAATGCGACCTGCCTCACGAGCACCAAGTACTGAGCCGTCCTCGCCTCTGATCTCGACCTGCACGCCCGGCAGTGGTCGACCGACCGACGTGGCGAGGCGCTCACGGTCGTCCGAGTCGTTGTAGGCGATGTGGCCGGACTCGCTGCTGCACAGGATGTTCCGAACAGGAAGTCCGGTGTCGTCCATGATCTTGCGAGCCGTCACCGGCCGGAGCCGAGCCGACGTGGTGAGCATCAAACGGACGCTCGCGACCTCGGCTGGATCAGGCTTCCTCCGCGCGGCGAGCTCGTAAGCGTAGGGAGTGCCCGATATCACCGTGATCGAATTACCACTGATTGACTTCCAGAACTGACCGGGCGAGGTCAACGGAATCGTCACCACAGTCGCCCCGGCGCAGAGAGCCGGCAGCACCGAGGTGGTGGACAATGCCGTCGTCATCGCCGTAACCCGATCCTTGGGCTTGATCCCCGTCGCGAGCACAAGCTGCTCGATGTCGTCGCTCAAGCGGCTCACCGGCCTGTCCACGCACTTCGGCTTACCCGTCGTCCCGCTCGTGAAGGTCTGCAGCCTGGCTTCCGAGGCCGCGCCGCCGAGCCGACCCGGCGGCGCGTCAACCAGCGTCCCGAAGTCGATCGAATCCGGCACGTCCATCGAGCTGTCCGACACCATCAATGTCGGGCTGCACGCCGCGAGCGCGTGGTCCAACTCGCGTTCCTTCAGGTACGGCGGGAGGACGGCCACGCGACGGCCGAGAGACCATCCGGCCAGCGTCAGCGCCAGCGACTCGACGAGGCCCGGATGGGAGACGACGAGACAAACATCCTTGTCAGAGTCAAGCCTGCGCTCGAGCGACCCGGCCAGACGGCCAGCCAGTTCAACAAGCTCCTGATACGACGTAGTGTGAAGATCTCCGATGATGGCGGGGCGTCCGTCCCGGTCATGCTCCGCAATGGCCTCGACAATGTTCGCCATCGACCACTCCTCGACTGGGGCTGGTCCCGGCCGATGACGAGCACAGTGCCCGTGGTGTCGGCCTTCCTGTCTGACCGAAGCTCTCGGTCGACTTAAATGCTAGATTGGCTTGGATGAGCGCCGCAAGGCCCACGACAATCGATGCCTCATGCTGTACTTCTCAGGAATAGCAGGGTGATGCTGCGTCGTGGTCGTGCGGACAGGGACGGGCGGACGATGGGAGGGGCCGCCACAGACGACGGGACACGCTCCTCGGGCCGACCCCGTCCAAGCCCGGCCGGATGCACTCAGGATTGGGGCAATGCCTTTCGCTGTCGCCTTACCAGCTGGGCAGTGTCCCAGCCCGGCCGTCGGGCAAGGTGCGCCCCGGATGCCAGGCGGGACGGGCACGCCGGGCGCAGGCGGCCAACAACGGCATACCCATACACCCATGTCTCCGCTATCATTTCGTCATCATGCGGCTGCAGCCTCGCCCGACCACACCGGTCGCACGTCGCCCTCGGCACGGCGGACCGCGGTCACCCGGCGTCGCTCCATGCTGGCGGAGCGGGATCCGCCTGCGCCGCTTACCATGTTATTCCACTGTGGACAAGTTCCTGCGCCCAGTCCGGCACCACACCCGTCGGCGCTACTTGGGCGACGACGCCTCACGCTCGAACAACCTGGGCGGCGAGACTGCGCAACGCGATCCTCGTGATCGCGCTGCTCACGCCACGTCGTACAGAATGGGACAGCTATACACGCTCGTGCACGAGATGTGCCGCGAACGCGGCCTCGCCCAAACCAGCCTCATTTTCGATCTAGACATACACGCATGGCCGAGCGCCTAAGAACTCATCCACCTGCGCCTTGACCCACTCACGGCCCGCACAGCGTCCGACATCGACGACCGTGAACACCACCGCGGGATCCTGCTGGGCAGCGTCCAAGTCCGTCAGATCTGTTCTCGGGATAGCAGCGCCTCTACCTCCAGGGCACGCTGCGTCGCGAACTGACCGCCTGTCTGCGCACCGGCCGGGCGCTACGAGTCCCACGGGCACCCGCCAAGAGGGGCAAGAACTTCATCACCGACGAGGTCATGATCAGCCAGCGCCCCCCGGCGAGGTCGCCGCCCGCGCCGTGCCCGGGCACTGGGTGGGCGATCTCATCCTCGGCCTTGACGGAACCGCGATCGGCGCACTCGTGGAGCGCTGCACCAGGTTCACGTGCTGCTGCATCTGCCGCCGATGCCCGGTCACGGCCTCTGGGAGCGGACTAAGAACGGCCCGACGCTGGCCGGATAAGGCGCAAAGGCCGTGCGCGACGCGATCGCCTAGACGATCACCACCCTGCCCGAGGCGTTGCGCAGGACGCTGACCTGGGACCAGGGCGCCGAGATGGCCCAGCACGCACAGCTACGCATCGACGCCAGTATCGACATTTTTCCCGCGATCCGCACAGCCCGCGTCACCGGCCCAGCAACGAGAACACCAACGGGCTGCTGCGTCAGTACTTCCCGAAGGGCACCGACCTGAGCCGCTACAGTCGCGAGGACCTCGAAGCAGTCGCCCTGGCCTTCAACAACCGTCCACGAAAGACACTCGGATGGAAGACACCAGCCGAGGCCCGCAACGACCAGCTAGTCTCGCTTCAGATCACCGGTGTTTGCTACGACCGGTTAGCCCAAGCAGTACACATCGATCAAGTTATACGCCATACTCCGGTGCTTCGACATAAAGGCGTCGGTAGGTCGAGCTGGTCTATGCTTCGACAACGCTCCGGCCGAGTCGTTCTTCGCCTGCCTTAAAGCCGAGATCGGTACCAAGGTCTGGGCCACCCGTGACGAGGCCCACCGAGCCGTGTTCGCCCCACCTCACGTACTACAACCACAATCGTCCCCAATAGACATTGCTGAGGCAGACTCCATACGAGGCCCGTATTTGCTAGCGTCAACCTAACGCCCTCGCGACACACAACCCCGGTGCCCGGTCCTGCGCGGGAACTTCAGGACCTGGTCCGCCTGCGGGCCAGCAAACTTGGCGTGGTCTGCGTGAACTGGCAGCAGATCTGCCTCTCGCTGATTGGCCTTGGTTCCTGATGGTGCACGTCGTGGTTTGTCGGCCACCAGCCGACCCTCACGATGAAGCTTGACCCGTCTGGGCATGCTATTGGGCGGGCCGACGAGCATGAGCTCGCCGGCCCGCCGTCTGCTCGCTACCGCACCGTTAGCCTCTGACCGTCAGCCTCTGGTAGTTGGCAGCGTAGGGCTGATAAGTCGGATTGCCGGAGTAGGCGACGTGGACCGGGTACACCCCGGGCTGCAGATCGGCGGTCTGCAGCGTGACGACGGCCTTGCCGTCCACCAGTGGCACTACCTGTACAGTGCCGCCGAAGGTGACGGTGACCTCGCCGGTCGGGGTCGGAGCCGTCTTCTTCTGCCCACCGGCCGGCTCAACAGTGACGTTCAGCGTGAACGTGTCACCGCGGACAACCGACGCCGGCGCGGTCTTCGCCTGGACCTTGACGGCGTTCGGGCCGGAGGGCACCTCGAACGACGCCGTACCTTCCGACGGCTCCAGATAGTCGAAGCCGAGGTACTCGGCCTTGATTGTCCGAGTACCCGCAGGCAGATCCGGCGGCAGCGTGACGGTGGCCACGCCGTTGTCCAGTTGGGCGATCTCCGACCATGAGCCGATGCTGAACCGCACCTGGCCGCCGGTCTCGAACCCGTCGGCTGCCCTGACTGTGGCGGTGGCCGTGGTCGTCTGGGCTCCGCTCGCGTACGGCTCGACAGCGACCTCGGTGGTGGTCACGACGTCGCTGTTGGGGATCCCGCGGATTCGGTTCCACTCGCGAAGAGTGATCGGGAGCACCGTGCCGTGACGCGCACGGGTGACTCCTGCGTTTGTCATCGTGATCGTCTTGGCGTTCCAGGTCGGCGCCTCGATGTTCTCGTGGCACGCGGCTTGGTATCCACCACCGTCCGTGTAACGGTCAGCCCAGAGGTAGTACTGGCCGGGGCAGGAGGTGTCGCCCGGGTTCGCCTTGAAGATGATCGGGCCCTCATAGCCCTGGTTGGGCACCCAAGTGGTTCGGCCGAGGTTCGGAGCGATGAGCGTCCAGTTGTTGATGTTGCTGTCCAGGAAATCGGTGTGCCGCTCCGAGAAGACGTCCGATCCCTGGTTGCCGGCCTCGTTCTTGGTCACCCGGTAGTAGTAGTCACCGACCCGGATCGCGGTCGTGTCGATCCGCGATTGAGGGAACGGGTCCTGCCAGACCTTGGGTTCGGAGAACGTCTGGAAATCGCGCGTTGTGTTGTACCACATCTGCGCGTTCCCCTGACCGGTCCGGTTCACGGGATCGCTCCACAGCGACTGTGCCCAGAACACGGCGTAGGCACCGATCTCCTCCACCCACAGCGACTCCGGAGCGAAGGCATTGCCGGCGTTGTCGGGCGCGACCTTCACGTGCCGTTGAGGCGTCCAGTTCACGAGGTCGTGCGACTCGAAGACCTCGATGTACTGGGTGTCGTTGATCGCGTATCCACCCTGGTCGTACCAGTTCAGGTCTGTGGCGATCATGTAGAAGGTGTCACCGTCCGGTGACCGGACGATGTGCGGGTCGCGAAGGCCCTGATCGCCCAGCTGGGAGATGAGCGACGGCCGGCCTCCGGTCAGACCGGTCCAGTCCAGAGCGGTGTTCCCGTCAGAGGTCGCGAACATGATCTGCTCGCCGTCCGCGATGTTCTCACCCTTGAAGTAGGCGAGGAAGTAACGCTCGTACTCCTCCTTCCGGGGCATCGACTTGATCGTGACATCGAACTTCTTGATCTTCGACGCCGCGCCCTTGGTGATCGTCGCCGTCAGGGTCGCCGACACGTCCGAGTACCCGAACGGAGGCCGGGTCACCTCACCCGTCGGGGTGATCAGGTCGGAGGTGGACTCCCAGGTGATCGTCGACCCGAACTCCCCCACCGTTGGCAGGTGTATGTTGCCGCGGATGTTGTCGGTCGCGTACAGGCTCAGCTCGAACGCATCACGCTCCACGGCCTGCTCGTCGGTGAACTCCGCCTTCACCGTGACCGGGATCTCTCGGGTCACCACCGTGTCCGCGCCCTTGCGCACCGTCGCGGTCAGGACCGCCGTCGCGTCGGGCTCCCCCACGGCCGGTCGGGTGACCTTACCCACGATCGGCACCTTCCGCGTGCTTGGGACGTCGGGCGGGGCGACGATCCTCACCACCGACGGGTTGGAGCTGGTCCACGAGATGGTCGAGCCGGCCACTGAGCCGAACTTGGGCAGGTTGATGTCCCGGACGATCGCGCTGGTAAGGCCGAGGTCGATCGCAGCAGCGTCGGCGGCCGCGCCCTTGGTGACGGTGTCATGGGCGAGGGCGGCGATCTCGTCCGGGCTCACCGCGCGGTTGTACACCCGGAATTCCTTGATGGTTCCGCGGAAGGAGTAGTCACCTGAGGTCGCCGAGCGCGCGAGGAAGTTGCAGTTGGTCCCTGCGACGTTGACCTCGGGCGTCTGCGTCAGGTTCGTGACCTGAGCCTTCAGCACGCCATCGACGTAGAGCCTGCCGGTCCAGCTCGTCCCATTCGCGTTCAGCGACTGGGTGTAGGTCACGTGCTGCCAGGTGCCCTCGGGCAGGCGGCTCGGTGCGGCGGCCATGACGTTCGAGTTGCCTACGCCGATGCGGAAACGAGCGCCCGGGCGGGGGGCCGTGTTCGACGCGAAGAGGATGCCCTGAGTGCCCGTGTCGACATCACACGAGCCCGTCTTGCGCGCAAAGCTGAAGATCTGGTGGTTGCCGACATTCGCCGGGTCGACCCACACGTCGAAGTCGATCGTCAGGTTCGTCATGCCCGCAGTCATGTTGTCCGGCAGGCGCACGTAGCCGCCGCTGAGGGCGTCCTCATAGGAGTCCGGGTTGAATCGCACGCCGTTGCCGGTCAGCACGACCTTGTCGGGATTGACGATCGTCGCGTTGGCGGCGGAGCCGGCGCTGCCGGAATTGGCCAGCGTCGTGCCGCTCGTCTCGTCCAGCTTGAAGTAGTGCACCAGCCCTTCGCTAAGACTGTCCTCGGCAGCGTGCGCGGGCGTCGCTGTGAACGAGACTGAAAGAAGCGCAGCCAGTCCGAGGCCGGCGGCACCTCTACCCTTCCGGCTCAGCCTGTGGAAGAACCTTCGCTGCCCCAATCTCAATTGATCCTCCTTGATCGATCCCAAAGGCAATCTGGAGTGGGAGAAAGGAGGGGCTGCGGTGTACGCAGCCCCCGGTTGTCGGTGTCGTGCTCAGCGGAGCTTGAAGTGAGCGGAGATGCTCGATCCGTCTTGTACTGTCGCGGTAACGGCGTAGCAAGTGCCGGGGCGCTTCGGGGTCTTCCAGTTGTACTGGAAGTGACCGTCGGTGTAAGTCAGCGTTGTCTCGCCGACGGTGAGCGCCTCGACTTCGTCCGTCCCCGCGTCGCCGTCGCAGGCGACATTGGCCACTGTCATAGTTGCGATGGCGGGATTGGTCACCTCGGTGGTGTCCGAGTGGACCTGGAACTTCAGCGGGACGGTGCTTCCCGCCTTGACGGTGTTCACGCCGCCCATGTCGACCGGCTGATAGAACCCCGTAATTGTCAGCGGCGTCGCACCCATCAGTTCGTCGCTGATCCGGTAGTAGTCGAAGTCCACGTAACCGCCGAGTTCCTGCGTCGCGTAGTTGTACAGGGCGAAGCGGTACCCCATGAAGTGGTTGTTGATGCTGTAAACCATCTGCAGGGTGTCACCGAGTTGGGTCCAGTGCTCGCCGTCGAAGCTGTAGTAGAACGTTCCTCGGTCCACCTGATCTCTGAAGTCCGCCTCCGCCTTGAGGTAGACCACGTCCTTTGTCAGAGGGTAGGTCGCGACGACGGTGTGATTCGTGGTCGAAGAGCTGTTCATCATGACGAGGGTCTTGACACCGTTGTCCATGCGCACCTCGATCAGGCCGTACTTGGCGGTGAAGAGCGCGAGGCCCGCACGATCGCCGTTCTTCATGCCGCTGACGTCAAGCTTGACCTGGGCGGAGGACACCGGCCCAAAGGTTCGCTGCGTCAGCGTGTTCCGTGCATTGAGTATGTCCGTGGCCAGGTGCCCTGTGGTGAGCCTCAGCCAGCCGGGGCGCTCGGTGAGCGACCAGTACCGATTGTCTGGATTGTGGTTCCACTGCCATTCGAGCTTGAGGTTCGAGCCGTTGTAGTCATACTCCGGCAAGAGAGGATCCAAAATCGCGTCGTTGTAGGTCGGCTTTGGCTCACTGTTGGTGAACTCATCCGACGAGACGACGCTCTTCATCTCGAAACCCTGGATGGGTTTCGGGCCGCTCCGCGTAAGGTGAAGGCCAGTCTCGTCGTCACCGTACATCGGCCAGCCATCGGTCCAATGGATTGGCATGAGCCAAGGGATTCGGCCCACGGCACCGCTGTCGCGGAAGATCAGGCCGTACCAGTTGCCCCGCCCGTCGTCGACGATGTTGCCCTGAGCGGGTCCGCCGCCGGACGTCCCGATCACGATGTTCTCCTGGGCGATTGTCTTGGACTCCCAAGGACCGTCGAGGCTCATCGCGCGGTGGGCGACCTGGGTGCGCGGCTTTCCGGGGGGCCACGTGATGCACTCGACGTAGTAGGTGCCGTCAATTTTCTGGATGTGGCAGCCTTCGGCAAGCCCGCTCGTGGGCGTGATTCCGGTGATCGGGTCCGGCGCGTGGATGTTCTGGATGAGCACCCGCGACTGGGCACCCGGGGCAATGCCGGTCACCGTCTCGTTCAGCTCAATGATCCTGAGGGGGTTGTTGCCGTAGACGAGCCAGTTGCGCCCATCGTCGTCCAACAGGAGGCTGGGGTCGTGGTACCGGGCGTTGACCTCTGTGCGGCGCCACGGTTGGTGCTCGGGATCCTCGGTCTGGAAGAAATAAGTCTTGTTCGTTGTCGCTGACGGGACCACGAGGTAAAAGGTTCCGTCCTTGTACCTCAGGGTGCTGGCCCAGGTCCCTTGGCCGTACATGTTCTGGTTGTTCTTTAGCGTCGTCGCTGGCCTGTCATCCATGACCAGGTACGCGTAGCTGATGATCTCCCAGTTCACGAGGTCGTACGACTTCATGATGGGAACACCCGGGTTCATGTGCATTGTCGTGCTCGACATGTAGAACGCGTCACCGACCCGGATGACGTCCATGTCGGGCACGTCTGCCCAGATCACCGGGTTGTCGTACGTCCCATCACCGTTGTCCGATGAGCCGATGACATGCGTGTCGGCGTGCGCGGGCTGGGTAGCTGCCAGGGTCCCGACAGCTAGGGTGAGCGCCATCATGATTGAGGTGGCCCTCGACCGTCTTTTCTTCAAGATACGAGGCATTGTGTGCCTCCTCCTCTCCTTACCCGGCAATCCCGTCCCCGAGCCGGGACCGAACGACTCTGGAGATTCGAAAGGGGGTGCAGGGACGGCGAGGAGCTCCTCCGTCCCCTGCACGTGTCGTGCTTAGCGGAGTTTGAACAAAGCGGTAATGCTCGATCCACCCGCGGTCGTGGCGCTCACGGCGAAGCAGGCGCCGGGCTATTCGGGAACTTCCAGTTGTACTGGAAGTAGCCGTCCGCGTACTTGTGTGATGTCTCGCCGGTGGTCAGAGACTCGACTTCCTCCGTCGGAACCTCGTCGTCGCAGGAGACATTGGCCGCGGTCATAGTTACCACGGCAGGGTCAGTCAGCTCTGTGGTTTCGAGTAGACCTCGAACTTCATCGGTACAGTGCTTCCGCCCTTGATGGTGTTGACCACCCCGTCCATCTCGACTGGCTGGTAGAAGCCGCTGAGGGTCATCTATGGGCGAGTAGGCCCAGCCGGTAGGGCAAAAGGCCGTAATCGCCGCCCGAGCTCGGGTCGCGGCCTTGGTGGAGCAGCTGCGAGTCGCAGGCCTCGATGGTCATGGTCTGCGGCGCTGGTGCGAATCAGCTCGCCGCGGCTGTTGTCGCCGCCCCCGGTGGTGTTAGCGTTAACATGCCTAGTTCTTAACACCCCCGACACAAGGGTGTCAAGGGTCACGGGGCTGCGCCCGCACCCGAGCCGTTATCGTCCGATGTGGACGGACGTCACCTGCATCCCTTGGGGCGACTGCATTGCGGCCCGCCGTGAGTGGCAACACTGCGTGGGCGCCCCCACGCCGGGCTTCTCACGCCCACGCTCGGTCGGCGCTACGGCAGGCGACAGGACCGGGTCCTGGAATAGAGCGGCTGTGCCATGCCGGCAATCGGAGCCGTTGATGCCAGCACCCGGGGAACGTCGCCTCACTCGTGGCGTTGTCGCCGAAGCCGGACGGGCGCTGAGTGCCAATGACTGCCTGTCAGCTCGAGCTACTGGCCGCGGGCGAGGCGGTAATAGGGGCTCTTCACCGTTAACCGGGCAGCCGCTGCTTGATCTTGGCTGGCGCTCGGCGTTGGCGCCGGGTGCAGATCAACCTTACGCGGTGGCGGTGGTTGAGGCGGTTGCGGAACCCGCAGGCTCGGCGGCCGACGTCTTTGACGACTCGGTTGATGCCTTCGGTGCGTGCGTTCGTGAGTCCGGTTTTCAGGAATAGCAACGTTTCTGGCCACCAGGCCTCGATCGTGCCGGCGAGGGTGTGGACCTCGGGGACGTTCGTGTCGGCGCACCAGGCGTAGAAGTCGTGCAGCCGGCGGCGGATGACCCAGCTCGGCGCGTGCTCGCGGGCGCAGGCGAGCAAGGTGCGCAGTTCCTCCTTGGCGATCCAGGCGGCCAGTATCTGCCCGGTGGGGTCGTGGGCGAGCAGTTCGGCCCTGAGCTACCCCCGCTTTCACGGAGCGCTGGTTACCTGGCGCCGGTCGGCTCCAGGGTGGTGCCGGACGGGTCCGGCTGATCGATGTTAGCGGTGTACCAGGCGGCTTCGTACTCGTCGGGGCTGC
>Ga0310834_100284_pt1 | contig 72232 bp, 68 predicted proteins | sample SM_ome_2_FD_201314 | JGI IMG/M metagenome (GOLD analysis project Ga0310834, IMG submission 201314) | Sorghum-adapted microbial communities enriched on stacked mutant (SM) sorghum from Joint BioEnergy Institute, Emeryville, California... ...
TGCCCCACGACGGCACCGGCTACGACCACGACTCGGTCGGCCTGTTCCAGCAGCGCCCCGCCTCCGGCTGGGGCACCGTGGACCAGCTGATGGACCCGGCCACCTCCGCCCGCAAGTTCCTCACCGCGCTGAAGGACGTGCCGGGCTGGCAGGACATGCCGATCACCGTCGCCGCCCAGACCGTGCAGGGCTCGGCGTTCCCCGACGCCTACGCCAAGCACCAACACAACGCAGAAGCCGTGGTCGACGCCATCACCAAGTAACAACCACCAGCACACCAACCAACGCCCGCAGGCACACCAGCCTGCGGGCGTTTTTCATGCCTGGGCGGGCGTGACCACGTACTGGCGCAGGTAGAGGTCGCGGAAGGTGACCGGGCCGCGCGGACCGGGCACCCGGTCGATGTTGATCCCGGTCTCCGGCACGGCGAGCAGCTTGAAGCCGTCGAGCAGGCGCGGCGTGGCGTTCCAGAACCCGCCGGTGCCCGCGTACGTGGTGAGGAAGGTCTGCGCGGCGTTTCGGTCCTCGGCGACGATGGCCGCGGCCAGGCCGGAGGTCTCCTCGTTGGCGATGCGCGCCGCGTCGGCGGCGTCGGCGGCCGGGGCGATGGTGACCGTCGCCTCGCTGCCCTCGGCGAGCGCCCACTCGTAGCCGAGCGGGTGGTCGTGCGGCGGCAGGGACGCGTTGATCTTCGGCTCCAGGGCGGCCAGCTGGTCCACTGTGGCCGGAACCACCTCGTCCCAGATGGACTGCTGGACCAGGAGCAGGTTGAGCCGGTTGCACACGCCGAGCCGGTCCAGGCTGGCGGCCACCAGCTCGGCGGCGAGCGCCCGGTCGGCGGACGCGTCGAGGTAGATGACCGCGCCACCGTCGGCGTGCGCCAGCGTGCGTACCCCGTGGACGGCGGCGGCGGTGGCCAGCTCGCGGGTGCTGGTGCCGCTACCGCGCAGGATCACCAGGGGGAGCGTCGCCGGCTGCTGGACCAGCGCGGTGGCCGCGTGCCGGCCGGGCACCCGGACCAGCTGGACGGCGTCCGGATCGAGGCCGGCGTCGGCCAGCGCCGGCCCGACCACGTGGTCGACCAGCGCCACCGCCGAGCCGAGCGCGGCGGTGCCGGTGCGCAGGACGCCCGCGTTGCGCGACTTCACCAGCTGGGAGGCGATGTCCACGGTGACGTTCGGCCGGGCCTCGAAGTTCGCCCCGATGACGCCGACCGGCCGGCGGACCTCCTCCACCACCAGGCCGCCGGGCAGCTCGCGGACCCGGTGCCGGGCGGGCGGGACCGGGGTGTCGGCGAGGATCTGCAGCTGCCGGCCCATGTCCGCCAACCGCGCCTCGGTCAGCCGCAGCCGGTCCAGCAGGCCGGTGCCCATGCCGGACGCCTGGGCGGCCTCGACGTCGCGCCGGTTGGCCGCGAGCACCGCCTCGGCCGACGAGCCCAGCCGGCTGGCCATGGCGCGCAGCGCGGTGTCGATCTGGGTATCCGAAGCGGCAGCGAGAGCACCGGAGGCGCGCTGCGCGGCCAGCGCCGCCTCGGCGACCGCGGCCGCCGCCGTCTCGAAATCGGTCATCGAATCCCCCACAGGTAGTCTCCGCCGAGCGTACCCGGGGCGGTTTCAGCGCGGCGCACAGCCGTGATACCGCAATGAAACCGCGGTGATCCCGGCCCGCGGCACGGTCGGGGCATGACTGCTAACCCGATCAGCTCAGCAACGGCGACGGCCGCCGACGCGGCTCGCCGGAACCGGCCTCAGCCGGCGCTTTCCGTCACCGGGCTGCGCAAGTCGTACGGCGACCACGTGGTGCTCGACGGCGTGGACCTGACGGTTGCCGAGGGCACGATCTTCTCGCTGCTCGGACCGAACGGCGCCGGCAAGACCACCATGGTCCAGATCCTCTCCACACTCGTCCGCCCCGACGCCGGCGAGATCCGGGTCGCCGGCCACGACGTGGCCCGCCAACCGGACGAGGTCCGCGCCGCGATCGGCGTGACCGGCCAGTTCTCGGCCGTGGACCGGCTGCTCACCGGCGAGGAGAACCTGTTGTTGATGGCCGACCTGCACCACCTGGGACGCCGCGCGGGCCGGCGCCGCGCCGAAGAGCTCCTCGAGCGCTTCGACCTGGTGGCGGTGGCCCGGAAGATCGCGGCCACCTACTCCGGTGGCATGCGGCGGCGGCTCGACCTCGCCATGACGCTGGTCGGCGATCCGCGGATCATCTTCCTCGACGAGCCGACCACCGGGCTCGACCCGCGGAGCCGGCGGGACGTATGGCAGAACATCCGCACCCTGGTGGCCGGCGGTGTGACCGTCTTTCTCACCACCCAGTACCTGGACGAGGCCGACCACCTCGCCGACCGGATCGCTCTGCTGGACCGCGGGAAGCTGGTCGCCGAGGGCACCCCGGACGAGCTCAAGCGTCGCATTCCCGGCGGGCACGTCCGCCTGCAGTTCGCCGACGCGGGCGAGCTCGACCTGGCCGCGCACGCCCTCGATGCGGCGGTGCGCGACGACGATGCGCTAACCCTGCGGGTCCCGCACGACGGCGGCGTCCACGCACTGCGGGCGCTGCTCGCCCGGCTCGACGACGCCTCGATCGAGGTGGCGAACCTGACCGTGCACACCCCAGACCTCGACGACGTCTTCTTCGCCCTCACCGGCAAGGCCGGAACGGACCACGAAAAGGAACCCGTACGATGAGCACTCTTTCCTACGCCTTGAGCGACTCGGCCACCATGGTGCGGCGGCAGCTCAAGCACATGCGGCGCTATCCGTCGCTGACCCTGCAGCTGGCTGGCTTGCCGGTGGTGATGCTGCTGATGTTCGTCTACGTCTTCGGCGGTACGCTCGGCGACGGGCTCGGCGCCGGATCGGGCGGTCGCGGCGAGTACGCCGACTACGTGACGCCGGGCGTGCTGCTGATGGCGGTGGCCGCGGTGGCGCAGGGGACCGCGATCTCGGCCGCGATGGACATGACCGAGGGGATCGTGGCCCGGTTCCGCACGATGGCCATCGCCCGGGTGTCCGTGCTGACCGGTCACGTGGTCGGCGCCCTGGTGCAGACCTTCCTGGCCGCGGCGGTGGCGCTGGCGGTCGCGCTGGGCATCGGGTTCCGGCCGGACGCCGGCCCGGTCGAGTGGGTAGCGGCGGCCGGTGTGCTGGCCATGTTCGCCTTCGCGCTCACCTGGCTGTCGGTCGCGCTCGGCATGGTGGCCCGGAGCGTGGAGAGCGCGAGCAACCTGCCGATGCCGCTGATGCTCCTGCCGTTCCTCGGCAGCGGGTTCGTGCCGACCGACTCGATGCCTGCCGGTCTGCGCTGGTTCGCCGAGTACCAGCCGTTCACGCCGGTCATCGAGACGCTCCGCGGGCTGCTGCTGGGCAGTGGGATCGGCAACAGCGGCATCGTTTCCCTTGCCTGGTCCGCCGGAATCGCCCTGCTCAGTTACGGGTGGGCAAAGCGGCGCTACAACCGTCAGGCGTGACGCTCGCGCAGCGCCGCCATCGCAGCGGCGGGTAGGGCATCCCGATCCAGGCCGGCATAGGTGGACACGGCATCCGCGTACGCCGATTTGTCGGCCTGCTCGGCGGCCTGCCGGGCGCTCTCCGGCGACATGGTCGGCAGGACTCCCCGGGCGAACTGGAAGCGCTCGGCCAGGGCGGTCAGCCGCGCCCCCGAGGCGGTCTGCCCACGGCGGAAGTCCACTGTGGCCAACGCGAGCAGCAGGGCGCCGCAGACCGGGTAGCTCATCAGGTAGTTCGGCACGTTCCGGCTGAGGGTGGCCAGCGCCGCCGACAGCCGGTCGGGCAGTGCGGCGACGAGCGCGCCGACCGGATCGAGCCGGTCGTGCTGGGCGTGCGCGACCACGGTGGCGGCCTCGAGCTCCAGCGTGTACGCGTCGTAGACGTGCGTCTCGCCGCGGTCCACGGTCTGGCGCAACAGGTCCGCAGCGTGCCGCAGCATTCGCAGGCCGGCCTCGACCTTGCCCCGGCAGAGCAGGATCTCGGCGCGGACGGTCAGGCCGAACGTGCGGACGTCGAAGTCGTCCTCCGCGCGGTCCGACTCCACCAAAGCCAGCTGCTGCTCGGCCTCGTCGATGGCGCCCCGCTGCAGGTTGGCCAGCACCATGCCGATCCGGATGCCGAGCCGCTCGGAGTGGACGCCGAGCTCCTCCAGGACCCGCAGGGCGGCCCGCAGGTGAGGCAGCGCCTGTCCACCCTGTCCCGCCTGCAGGAGGAGGTCGGCCACCCGGGCGTGGGCGACCAGTCGCGCCCACGGCGCCGGCCGCTGTTCGAGCGCGCCGAGCGAGCGCTCGGCGGCGGCCAGGGCCGGGCCATGCTCGCCCTGGTACTCCCACAGGTAACTCGCGACGGCGTTGGCGACGGCGGCCAGCAGCGGCTGGTCGCCGGCAGGCTGGCACATGCGCCGCAGCGCCGGACTCTGCGGACCCTGGATCTCCGGCACCGCCGCCAACACGGTGGCCACCGCCCGGATCACGGTGTCCGGCGGAGCCGGCGGCAGCCGGCGCAGCGTGACCAGCGAACGCACCGCCCGCGGTCCTTCGACGCTGAACGTGAACGCCGTGCACAGTGCTGCCGCGGCCCGGGTCACCTCGACGAAGTCGGGATCGGGCCGGTAGCGCGACAAGACCGGGCCGACCTGCGCGGTCAGCGCCGTCATCCGGGTGTAGCTGGACTCGACCAACCACAACGCGGCGAGGACGGCGGCGGTCGCGGCCACCGTGGCACCGTCGGCCCGCGCGGCCGCCATGTGCAATGCCTGCACCAGGTTGTCCTGCTCGGCCCTGATCCGATCCATGGCCGGGGTCGGGTCGGGCCCGAACAGCCACTCGTGGTTCAGCAACCCGAAATCCCGCGCCCAGGCGAGGAAGTGCCCGGCCAGCCGGTCGGTCTCGCCGGCCGAGTCCCGCTTGGCCGCACTGAACTCGCGTACCGTCTCGAGCATCCGGAACCGCGCGCCGGAACCGGTGTCGACCACCTTGAGCAGCGACTGGTCGACGAGATTGGCCAGGATGTCGAGGACGTCCCCACCGCGGATCAGCTGCCGGGCGGCGTCCGCGGTGAACCCGCCGGGGAAGACCGACAGCGCCCGCATCGCCGCCTGCCCGGCAGGGTTGAGCAGGTTCCAGCTCCAGTCGACGACGGCGTGCAACGTCTGGTGTCGCCGCGGTGCGTCCCGTGGCCCGCCCCGCAGCAGCGCGAACCGGTCGGTCAGGTGACCGGTGATCTCGGCTACCGACATCACCCGGACCCGGGCCGCCGCCAGCTCCACCGCGAGCGGGAGCCCGTCCAGGTGCCGGCACAGCTGCGCGACCGCGTCGGCGGGCAGCTCGACGCCGGGCCGGGCCGCCCTGGCCCGCTGGACGAACAGCTCGACCATGCTCGGCAGGCTCAGCTCGGGCAGCGCGTACACCGACTCCGACGACAGGCCCAGCGGAGCCCGGCTGGTGGTGAGCACCCGCAGGTCTGGGAGCATCGATACCAGCGTCTGCACCAGTTCGGCGACGCCATCGAGCACGTGCTCGCAGTTGTCCAGCACCAGGAGGGCGGGACCGGGGCCGAGCGCCCCGGCGATGCCGGTGGGCAGGTGCGGCGGCACGGTGCGCTGGCCGACCGGCGTGAGCCGGGACTCGCCGACGCCGAGCGCGGAGGCGACCTCGCTTGCGACCTCGTCGTCGGTGGCCACTGCGGCGAGCGGGACGAGGTAGACGGTGCGCTGTGCGGCTTCGCGGCTCACCGCGTACGCGAGCCGGGTCTTGCCCAGGCCGCCCGGCCCGACGATCGAGGTCACCCGCGAGGTCCGCAACAGGGCCGTCACGGCCGCGATGTCGTCGGCGCGACCGAGCAGCGGGTTGGGGTCGTGCGGCACGCCGCGCCGGACCTCCGGCGTGTCGCCCGCCAGCAGCTGCCGGTGCAGGGACTGCAGGGCCGCGCCCGGGTCGGTGCCGAGCTCGTCGCGCAGCGAGCGCCGGTACGTCTCGTACCGGGCGAGCGCCGCCGATGGCCCCGCCGTCGCCGCCTCGCAGCGCAGCAGTTCCAGCAGTATCTCCTCGTCGCGCGGCAGGTCCTGGGCCAGCTCGGCCAGCGGCTCGAGCGCCTCGGCAAAGCGCCCGAGCCGGGACAGCGCCAGCGCGCGGCTGCGTACCAGGGACCAGTAGGTGGCTGCCCGCTCAGCGCGCAACGCCGATACCGGGTCGTCGGGGTCGCTGTCGCGGTCGGGGACGCCCGCCCACAGGGCAAGGCCCGCCTCGGCCTGGGCGAGCGCCGCCGCGTGGTCGCCGGCCCGGGACTGCCGGGCGCTCGCCGCCGCCCGGAGCAGGACCGCGGAGCTGTCGACCTGATCCTCGCCCAGCTCCAGCCGGTAGCCGGTCGGCGTACTGGCGATCACCGCCGGGCCGAGTTGGGCACGAGCCCGCCAGACCAGCACCTGCAGTGCCTTCGTCGGGTTCTCCGGCTGCTCCTCCGGCCACAGCCGGTCGACCAGCCGCGCGGTGCTGCAGCCGGTCCGCAGGTCCCCGGCGAGCAGGGCGAGCAGGCCGCGCAGCCGGCGACCGGCGACGTGCCTGCCGCGGTAGGAGACGTCGGAGAGCAGGACCAGGTCGATGGTCACCACATCAGGTTAGGCGGGCGCTACACCTTGACCCGGGTCACTGGGGTATGCGGCCGCTTGCTGCGGTGGTTGTACCGGGTGACCGAGAGCTTCCCGTCCGGCTCCATGCGCGCCAGGCGGACCTGGTTCAGCCCGGTCACCCCCTGCTCCCGCAGCTGGCTGAACAGCTCGCTGTCGGTGACCAGCTCCTTGGCCATGTTGCCGCGTAGCAGGCAGCCGTCGCGGACCAGCACCAGCGGCCGGTGCCGGACCACCCGGCGGAACGGCTGGAACACGAAGGCCAGTGCGTTCAGCAGCGCCGACCAGAAGATGATGGTGGCCACCAGGAGCAGGCCTTCCGGGACCGACCGGTAGTTGCCGGCCATCCCGTTCTGTGCTGCGTCGGCGATGAGCACCACGACCAGCAGGTCGGTGATGCTGGAGCCGCCGGTCTCCCGTTTGAACACCACTCGCAGCAGGACGAAGATGCTCAGGTACATCACAGTGCCGCGGAACACGACCTCCAGCGGAGAGGTCGAGAAGCCGAGGATCTGCGACCAGTGCATTACTCACTTCACCGCGAAGCTGAGCTGTCCATCCTGGACGTCCACTATGGCGTGCTGGCCCGGGCGTAGGGATCCTTGCAGCAGCATGTTGGACAGCCGGTTGTCGATGTCGCGCTGGATCAGCCGGCGCATCGGCCGGGCGCCGAACTCCGGCTGGTAGCCGTGGTCGGCCACCCAGGTCACCGCGGCGGGCGTGAAGTCCACCGCGATGTTCTGTGCGTGCAGCCGGCGGCGGGTCTCCTCCAGCAGCAGCTCGGTGATCTGGCGCAGCTGGTCGGGCTCCAGCCTCCGGAACACGATGATCTCGTCGATCCGGTTCAGGAACTCCGGCCGGAAGTGCTCCTTCAGCCGCCCCATCAGCTGCTCGCGCAGCTGGTCACTCTGCCGCTCGGCGGCCTGCCCCCCGTTGGCCGTGAAGCCCAGCTGGCGGGCGCCGCCGAAGATGAGGTCCGAGCCGAGATTGCTCGTCATGATCAGTACGGTGTTCTTGAAGTTGACGGTGCGCCCCTGGCCGTCGGTGAGCCGGCCGTCCTCCAGCACCTGCAGCAGGATGTTGAACACGTCGGCGTGCGCCTTCTCGATCTCGTCGAGCAGGATCACCGAGTACGGCCGGCGGCGCACCGCCTCGGTGAGCTGCCCGGCCTCGCTGTACCCGACGTAGCCGGGCGGCGCGCCGACCAGCCGGCTGACCGTGTGCCGCTCCTGGAACTCGCTCATGTCCAGCCGGATCATCCGGTCCTGGTTGCCGAACAGCGCCTCGGCCAGCGCCCGGGCCAGCTCGGTCTTGCCCACCCCGGTCGGGCCGAGGAACAGGAAGCTGCCCACCGGCCGGTTCGGGTCGCCCAGGCCGGCCCGGGACCGGCGCACCGCCTCGGCGACCGCCTGGACCGCGTCCTGCTGCCCGACGACGCGCCGGTGCAGGTGCTCCTCCAGGCGCATCAGCCGGTCCCGTTCCTCCTCGGTGAGCTGGCTGACCGGGATGCCGGTGATCCGGGAGACCACCTCGGCGATCTCGTCCGGGCTCACCTGCGGGACGGCGGCCGTAGCACCGACCCCGCCGCCGGCCTCCTCGATCTGCCGGCGCACCTCGGCCAGCTCGTCGCGCAGCGCCGAAGCCCGCTCGTACTGCTCGTCGGCGACCGCCTGGTCCTTGTCGCGGCGCAGCTGTTCCATCCGGCGTTCCAGCTCCCGCACGCTCGCCGCCGGGGTCTTGGTGCGCAGCCGGACCCGCGCACCGGCCTGATCGATCAGGTCGATCGCCTTGTCTGGCAGGAACCGGTCGGTCAGGTACCGGTCGGACAAATCGGCTGCGGCGACCAGCGCCTCGTCAGTGAAGCGCACCTGGTGGTGCGCCTCGTACCGGTCGCGCAGCCCGCGCAGGATCTCCACGGTGTCACTGACGGTGGGCTCCGGCACCAGGATCGGCTGGAACCGGCGGGCCAGCGCCGCGTCCTTCTCGATGTTGCGGAACTCGTCCAGGGTGGTCGCGCCGATCACGTGCAGTTCGCCGCGGGACAGTGCCGGCTTGAGCATGTTGCTGGCGTCCATCCCGCCGCCCTCGCCGCCGCCCCCGCCCGCGCCGACCACGGTGTGCAGCTCGTCCAGGAAGACGATCAGCTCGTCGCCGTGCTCGCGGATCTCGTCGATGATGTTCTTCAGCCGCTCCTCGAAGTCGCCCCGGTAGCGGGTGCCGGCGACCACCCCGGCCAGGTCCAGCTGCACCACGCGCTTGCCGGCCAGGGTCTGCGGCACGTCCCCGTCCACGATCCGCTCGGCGATGCCCTCCACGATCGCGGTCTTGCCCACCCCGGCCTCGCCGATCAGCACCGGATTGTTCTTGGTACGCCGGGACAGCACCTCGATGGTCTGTTCGATCTCATCGGTCCGGCCCACCACCGGGTCCAACTCGCCCGCCCTCGCCCGGCCGGTGAGGTCCACGCTGTACCGGTCGACCGTGGGGGTGTTGCTCGGCGGTGCCTGCGGTTCCGGCCGGCCCGCCGCGGCGGCCCGCAGCGCCTGCGGCATCATGTTGCCGGCGGAGAGCATCCGTCCGGCCGGCGAGTCCGGGTTGAGCGGCAGCGCCATCAGGATGTGCTCCGGCCCGATGTACGACGAGCCGGTGGCCCGGGAGAGCTGGTGCGCGTCCAACAGCGCCCGCTTGGCCGCCGGGGTGAGGGCCAGCGCCGCCTGCTGCTCCTCGGCTCCCGGCGGGGTCGCCGCGGGCGCGGTCCGCTTCTCGGCCTCGGCGAGCAGGGCGTCCGGGTCGGCGTCGGCCCGGCGGATCAGGGCCCGCAACGACTCCCGCTGCAGGGCGGCCCACAGCAGGTGGTCGGTGTCCAGGTCGGGACGGCCGGTCTGGGCGGCCCGGCGGGCCGCGTCCATCAGCAGCTCGCGCGCTTCGCCGCTCAGCAGCCGCCCGATGTCCACGCGGTAGACCGGGCGGCGCGGCTCGCCGGCGCCGAAAAACCGGGCAAAAAGGTCGTCCCACGACCCCGGCCCGAAATCCATGAAGCTCATCGACAATCCTCCCGTGTCGCTTCTGGTCCGGTACCCAGGGCGGTGCACGGTCACGCATGAGATCGGCCGGCCGGGGGTAGTGGGTGGGTATGTCAAAGGCAAAGAGCACCTTCGTGCAGAATCCCATCCAGTTGCAGAAGTTCTTGGGCGGCGTGGACTACCCGGCCAAGAAGGACGAGCTGATCAAGCACGCCCGCGACCACGGCGCGGACAAGAAGGTCCTCGACACTCTCAAGTCGCTGCCGATGAACAACTTCAACTCGCCGAACGACATCAGCGAGGCGTTCGCCAAGATGCACTGACGCGGCGGGCCCGGCCGCACGCGGCCGGGCGCAGGTTCGGCCGGCTGCGGGCGGCCGGGCACAGGCCGCCGCGGCGGTTCGCCGCGTGCCCGCCGGTCAGTACCGCAGACCGGGCGGGGGGTACCGGTACCGGTAGTACGCCGGCGGTGGTCGCCGGCCGCGCAGCGGCAGCGAGAGCAGGAAGCCCACGATGAAGCCGAAGACGTGGGCGAGGTAGGCCACGCCGGCCCCGGAGACCGCGAATCCGGCCGAGTAGATGTACTGCAGCACGAACCACAGGCCGAGCACCACCCAGGCCGGTAGCGGCAGCGGTATGAAGAACAGGAACGGCACCAGGCTCCACACCCGGGCCCGCGGGTAGAGGACCAGGTAGGAGCCGAGCACCCCGGCGATCGCGCCGGACGCCCCGATCAGGGTCTGCGTGGAGTCGGCCTGGGCCAGCGCGAACCCGTAACCAGCGACGTAGCCGCAAAACAGGTAGAACACGGTGTACCTGAAGTGCCCCAGCCGGTCCTCGACGTTGTTGCCGAACACGTACAGGAACAGCATGTTGCCCAGCAGGTGCAGCCACCCGCCGTGCAGGAACATCGAGTAGAGCACGGACAGGAACGGGATCTTCTTGTAGTCCGGGGGCGCTACCACGCAGCCGACCCGGCCGGTGCGCGGGTCGACCCCAACCTCACCGGTGGGCACCCGGTTGAGCTGGTCGTTGTGGATCAGCTCGCTGGGAATCGCAGCGTACTTGTCGTAGAACGCCTCCTGCCGGCACAGCTCGGCGGTGCTGGGACCGCCCACACCGGTGCTGCGCACCGCCGGGCTGAGCAGGAAGAAGAGGACGTTCAGCCCGATGAGCAGGTAGGTGACCCAGGGCGTGCGCCGGGTCGGGTTCCGGTCGTGGACGGGTATCACCACCCTGTCCACTTTGCCTGATCTTCGCCACCCGCGCACGCCAACCGGGCGGAACCACCGTGGCCGTTTGCACGACCAGGTCACCGGGCCGGATGGGCGCCCGCGTGGGCAGGGCAGGCGCACCGCATCCGGCCCGGCCGGGTCTCACAGGACGGCGTCGGCCAAGCGGTCCACCTCGTCCAGCGACGGCACGGTCGGGATGAAGACCAGCTCGGTCACCCCCACGCCGGCATAGGTACGGGTCGCGTTCCTGGCCGCCTGGGGTGTGCGGATCGCGCTGTCGGCGATGGTGTCCGCCCACTCGCCGAGGAACCCGTAGTACTTGTGCAACGAGGCGCGCGACGCCTTCTCGTCACCGAGTCCGAAGTAGACCAGCGCGGCGAAGCGCGGCTCGTCCTCGCGGCCGGCCTCGCGCCAGGCCCGGCGGATCTTCTCCACCATCGGCCCGGCGGCCTGCGGACCGCCGCCGCCGGCGGTCCATCCGTCGCCGTAGCGCACGGTCCGCCGCACGGCCGCGTCTGTGGTGCCTCCGATGAGTACCGGCACCTTGCTGCCGGCCGCCGCACCCGGCACCACCGGGAATCCGCCGGTCACGCCCTCGCCCGCCCAGGCCCGCTCCAGCAGGTCCAGCGCCTGGTCCATCAGCTTCCCCCGCTGCGCCATGTCCCGCTGCATCGCGGCGAAGTCGTCCGGCCGGCTGCCCACACCGAGGCCCAGGGTCAGCCGGCCGCCGGACGTGGCGTGCAGGCTCGCGCTCGCCTTGGCCAGCCACACCGGCGGGTACAGCGGCGTGAGCAGGATGTCGGTGAGCAGGCCGATCCGTGAGGTGGCCCCGGCGGCGACGGCGAGCGAGGTCAGCGAGTCGTAGGTCGGGTAGACGATCCGGTCGATCGTGGCCAGCGACCGGAAGCCACGCTCCTCTGCGCGGCGGGCCCAGGCGACGACGGTGGCCCCGTCCGCGTCGAGGGTGTTGGGAAGACCGATACCGATGTCCATCTGATCTGCTTACCCGGCCGGGTCCCCGGGGCGCATGCCATCGATGTGTGATCCGTCTGACAAGCTGTGTCGGTGCTTGTCTTTCTGGCCGGGCTGGCCCTGGTGGTCTGGGTCTGGTTGGCGCTGGGGCGCGGCATGTTCTGGCGTACCGACGTCCGGCTGCCGGACGCCCCCGATCCGGACCGCTGGCCGCGCGTGGCGGTCGTGGTGCCCGCCCGCAACGAGGTCGAGGTGCTGCCGGCGACCCTGCCCACGCTGGTGAACCAGGACTACCCGGGGCCGGTACGGGTGATCCTTGTCGACGACGACTCGACCGACGGCACCGGTGAGCTGGCCGCGCGGATCAGCGAACGGGTGACGGTGGTGCGGCCCGGGCCGCCGGAACCCGGCTGGACCGGGAAGCTGTGGGCGGTGCACGCCGGTGTGCAGGCCGCTGACGAGGCGGAGTTCCTGCTCTTCACCGACGCCGACATCGCACACCGCGCCGACTCGCTCACCGTGCTCGTCCGGGCCGCCGTCGGCCACCGGCTGGACGTGGTCTCACAGATGGCCAGGCTCCGCGTGCGCACCGGTTGGGAGCGGCTGGTCGTCCCGGCGTTCGTCTTCTTCTTCGCCCTGCTCTACCCGTTCCGGTGGAGCAACCGGCCGGGGGCGAGGACCGCTGCCGCGGCCGGTGGCTGCTGCCTGGTGCGCCGGACCGCGCTGGACCGGGCCGGAGGAGTCGCCGCCATCCGGGGCGCGGTCATCGACGACGTCGCGCTCGCCCGCCTGCTCAAGCGCTCCGGCTCCCGCACCTACCTCGGCCTGGCCGACCGGGTGGACAGCGTCCGCCCGTACCCGACCCTGGCCTCGCTGTGGCTGATGGTCTCCCGCAGCGCGTACGCCCAGCTGCGCCACTCGGTCCTGCTGCTGGCCGGCACGGTGCTGGGCCTGGCCCTGGTGTTCGGAGTCCCACCGGTGACCACTGTGACCGGTGCGGTGCTGGCGCGCCCCGGCCTGCTCGCTCTGGGCGCCGCGGCGTGGCTGCTGATGGCGTTGCTGTACATGCCGATGCTGCGCTACTACCGGCAGCCGCTGGTGGCCGCGCTGCTGCTGCCGTTCACCGCCATGCTGTACCTGGCGATGACCCTGGACTCGGCGGTGCAGCACTACCGCGGGCGCGGCGCGGCGTGGAAGGGCCGCACCTATTCGCCGGACCGGCTCAGCCGAGGGTGAGTTCCCGGGCGCGGATGAGCGCCCGGGCCACCTGGCCGTACTGCTCCTGGTCAGCGGTGTCGAACAGCAGGACATGGGCGCCGCGGTAGATCGCCCAGATCTGGTAGGTGCGGCGCAGGAAGCGGCCGAGCGCGCCGGGCAGTGCGGTGACCGCGGCGGTCGCGGCGACGGTGACGCCGAGTGCGGTCCAGATCTCCCGGGTCCGTCCGCTGCGGATGGCCACGGCCGCGACCACCAGGACGGCCAGGACGACCACCAAGCCGGCCGCCTTGCGGGCGCGGAACAGGTCCCGCTCGCCGCGGGCGGAGCCGACCAGGGTCAGCTCGGCGACCGGGTAGTGGTCCTCGCCCACCACGCACCAGCGGGTGGTCACGCGGATCCACATGCCGGAGCGCGCAGACCGGCCCTCGTACAGCACGCGCTCGCGGTCCGGTTGCATCTTCGTACCCCCGACTTATTCATAGAATCCCTGCGCAAGCCAGCGACAGTGGCCGATGATGTGGGGCGTGCCTTCGCTCCGGTTGCTGACGACCGGCGGGCTTGGGCCGCTCGCGTCCGACCCGCCGCTGGACGACCGCCGACCGCAGTTCACCGGGGAGGGCGTGCTGTGCCTGATCGCAATCGCTCTCGTGGTGTTGCTGGCCCTGATGGTGCGCGACTGGCGGCGTGGCCGACGCAGGTAGTAGGGCCGGTGGCACCCCGACGCGTCGATCGCGACGCACAGGGTCGGCGGTAGGGTGGGGCATGGTCGGCGGGCTGGTCCTCGCGGCGGGCGCAGGGCGCCGGTACGGCGGCCCCAAGGCGCTGGTCCGCTACGACGGCCGCCTCCTGGTGGAGCGGGCCGTGGACGTGCTGCGCGAGGCCGGCTGCGCCCCGATCGTCGTGGTGCTCGGCGCGGCCTCCGACGAAGTCCGGGCGCAGGCCCGGTTGGGCGAGGTGACCCTGGTCGACAACCCCGACTGGCCCAGTGGCATGGGCTCGTCGCTGCGCGCCGGCCTGGCCGCCCTCGCCGGCACCGACGCTTCCGCCGCCGTCGTCCAGCTCGTCGACACCCCGGGGATCTCACCGCAAGCGGTACGCCGGCTCGCCGCGCTCGCCGAGCCCGCGGCGCTCGCCATGGCCGGGTACGGCGAGCGGCGCGGACACCCCGTCCTGCTCGGCCGCGACCACTGGGCGGGCATCGTCCGGCTGGCGGTCGGCGATCAGGGCGCCCGGTCGTACCTGGCCCGCCACGCCGACGCTGTCCAGATTGTTCAGTGTGGCGACGTGGCCGACGACGCCGACCTGGACACCCCGCCCGCCCGGTGACGGTCGATGCGTCATGCACCCGCCACGACTCGCGCGGAAGTCAGCCCAGGCGCAGGGCCAGGAAGAAGTCGACCCGGTCGGCGAAGCGGCTCAGGTCGCGGCCGGTGAGCTGCTCGATGCGGCTGATCCGGTAGCGCAGGGTGTTGACGTGCAGGTGCAGCTCGGCCGCGCACCGGGTCCACGAACCGGAGCAGGCCAGGAACGTGTCCAGCGTGCGGACCAGGTCGGCGCCGTGGGCGCGGTCGTAGTCGACCAGCGGGCCGAGCAGCCGGCTCTGGAAGGATTGGCGCGTGGCGGCCGGCACCCCGGCGAGCAGCAGCACGTGCGAGGCCAGCTCGCCGGCGGAGACCACCACTGCCGGTCCGTCCCGCGACGCGGCGTACTCGCGGGCGTGGCGCGCCTGCACGAGCGCGGCGGGCAGGGCAGCGGCGCCGGTCGCCGGCTCGCTCACCCCGACCACCAGCCGGGCCGTGCCCAGGCCGGGCTCCAGCGACCGTACGCCCGCGCGAACCGCGCCGACCAGGTCGCCGTCCGCCGGCAGCACCGCGATCGCCTCACCATCCACATCGGCTACCGCGGTGGAGGGGGCGAGCGGACGGACGATCTCGTCGAGGATGGCGTCGGCCGCCGTGCCGAAGCGGGTCACCACGACCAGGAACGTCCCGTCCGGGGACAGCCCGCAGGAACGTAGCCCGGCCGCCAGGTCGACCGGGTCGGCGTCGCGGGCGACCAGGCGCAGCAGTTCGGCGGCGAGCCGCCGCTCCACCCGTACCGCCTGGTCGTGTTGAGCCCGTTCCAGGGCGACCAGGGTGAGCAGTTCGGCCACCGACTCGTCGGGCTGTGGGGGCGCGCAGGCCACGAACCAGCCGGTGAGCCGCGACGCCGCGCCGGTTGCGTGCAGGGAGCACCCCTGGTGCACCCGCTCGCCGCGCAGGTACGCGGAGGCGAGACCGTCCGGCGCGGGGCGGTCCCCGGCGACCAGACGCCCGGTGGGGGAGAGCACCCAGCAGCACGCGCCCAGGTCGGCGGCGACCCGCGGGAGCAGGTCGGCGAGGCCGGCGCCGCCGGCCAGCGCGGCCACCAGGGCGCGGTGCCGGCCGGTGATCGCGTCGATGATCGACCGGAACGACACCTGGACCGGGACGGCGAACAGCGGTACCCGGTAGCGGCGGCACGCCTCCACCAGGTCCGCGGGCACCGAACCGTACGCCGCCTCGCCGGCGCCGAGCGCGGTGACCTGGGCCTGCGCGAGCGCGGCCACGAAGGTCTCGCTGTCGGCCGGGGTGCGTCGCCACATCAGTCCGCTGAGCACCAGATCACCTTGGGCAAGGTAGCGCCGCGGGTCGAGCAGGTCGGTGGTGTAGACCCGGCGCACCGGCTGGTCGAGGCGGTCCTCGCCGGTGAGCAGGGTCAGTGACAGCCCGGCGGAGTGCAGGACGTCGCGCAGCAGCATGCCTTCCCCCCGGGCTTGTACGAAGCTACGAAAACGATACGGCGGAGCGGGTCCGGTTTCTGGTTTCCGGCCAGTTCAACGCCGGGTAGCCGGCTGCTGTACTACATGAATGCTGGCCTGGTTCAACGCGCTACCCGGGGAGCAGGCCGAGCGGGAGTTGCTCGCCTGCTGCGCTGCGCCCGCTTGGGCGCGGGCGGTGGCGGCCGGCCGGCCGTACCCGGACCTGGCCGCCGTGCTCGCCGCGGCGGACGCCGCCGGCGCGCGGCTGGGCTGGGGCGACGTCGCCGAGGCGCTGGCCGCACACCCACGGATCGGGCAACGCCCGGCCGGGTCCGGCCGGGAGGCGGCCTGGTCCCGGCAGGAGCAGAGCGGCATGGATGCCGCGGCGGCGGAGGTCGCGGCCGCGCTCGCCGCCGCGAACTCGGCGTACGAGCAGCGCTTCGGCCACGTCTTCCTGATCTTTGCGGCCGGCCGGACGCCCGAACAGATGCTCGCCGCGGCCCGGGCCCGCCTGGGCAACGACCCGGCGACCGAGCGTGACGTCGTGCGGGAGGAGCTGCGCAAGATCGCCCGGCTCCGGCTGGAACGGCTGCTGTCGTGAGCCTCAGCACGCACGTGCTCGACACCGCCCGGGGAGGGCCGGCGGCGGGCGTGCCGGTGCGCCTCGAATCGCTCGGCGGCGAGCGGCTCGCCGAGGGGGTCACTGACCATGATGGACGGTTGCGGGACTGGGTGCCGGCCGAGCGCTGGCGGGCAGGTTCGTACCGCCTGGTCTTCGAGACGGCCGGCGCCTTCTTCCCGGAGGTCGCGGTGGTCTTCCGGATCACCGACCCGAGCCAGCACTACCACGTGCCGCTGCTGCTGAGCCCGTTCGGCTACACCGTCTACAAAGGGAGCTGAGGGTCATGGGCATCGTCCTGGCGGACAACCAGTACGGCAAGGCCGAGACCCGGATCGTGCGGGTGGACCGCGACGGCGGGCGGAACGGCGAGCGCCACGAACTGACCGACCTGAACGTGTCCATCACCCTCGGCGGCGACCTGGCCGGGGCGCACCTGACCGGGGACAACTCGCATGTGCTGCCCACCGACTCCCAGAAGAACACGGTGTACGCGTTCGCTCGCGAGTACGGGATCGGCCAGATCGAGGAGTTCGGGCTGCGGCTGGCCCGGCACTTCGTCGACTCCCAGCCGGCCATCCACCGCGCCAGGGTCCACATCGAACAGTACGGGTGGGTGCGGGTGGGTCCGCATTCCTTCATGCGCAGCGGCACGGAGACGCGCACCGTTACGGTGACCTACGACGGTGACCAGGCGTGGGTGGTGTGCGGGCTGTCCGACCTGGTGCTGCTCAACTCGACCGACTCGGAGTTCTGGGGCTACGTCAAGGACCGGTACACCACGCTGCCGGAGACGAAGGACCGGATCCTGGCGACCGCGGTGAACGCGCGGTGGCGGCACGCCAGCGCGACCGGCGACTGGGGCCCGTCGTACGACGGTGTGCGGGACTCGCTCGTGCAAGCCTTCGTCGACACCTACAGCCGGTCGCTCCAGCAGACCCTGTACGCGATGGGCCACCGCGTTTTGGAGCACCGCCCGGAGGTGGTCGAGATCCGGCTGTCCCTGCCGAACAAGCACCACATCCTGGTCGACCTGGCGCCGTTCGGGCTGGACAACCCGAACGAGGTCTTCGTCGCCACCGACCGCCCGTACGGGCTGATCGAGGGGACCGTCGCCCGGGACGACGCCCCGCCGCCCGGCCTGGCCTGGTGGTGAGCACAGTGGACTTCCTGGCCCCGAGGACCTGGGAGGAGGCGCTGGCCGCCAAGGCGGAACGGCGGGACGCGCTGCCCATCGCCGGCGGCACCGACGTGATGGTCGAGCTGAACTTCGACCGCAGGCGGCCGGCGGCCCTGCTCGACCTGACCCGGATCGGCGAGCTGGCCGAGTGGGGCTCTGACGGCTCCGTCCTGCGCATCGGCGCCGGGGTCAGCTACCGCCGGCTGATCGAGGAGCTGGGCGGCCGGCTACCCGGCCTGGCGATGGCGGCGCGCACGGTCGGCTCGGCGCAGATCCGCAATCGCGGCACGGTCGGCGGCAACCTCGGCTCGGCCTCGCCGGCCGGGGACGCGCACCCGCCGCTGCTCGCCGCCGCGGCGACCGTGCAGGTCGCCTCGGTCCGCGGCACCCGCCGCGTGCCGGTCGCCGAGTTCTTCACCGGCCCCAAGCGCAGCGTGCTCGCTCCTGACGAGCTCATCGAGGCGATCCTCGTGCCGCCCGCCGCCGGCCCGCAACAGTTCGCCAAGGTCGGCACCCGCAACGCGATGGTCATCGCCGTCTGCTCGTTCGCGATCAGCCTGGACCGGGAGCGGCAGGCGGTGGGCACCGGCATCGGCTCCGCCGCGCCGACCCCGGTCCGGGCCCTCGCCGCGGAGCAGCTGCTGGCGGCGGCCCGCTGGGACCGCCCGCTTCCAGAGCCCACTGTGGAGAAATTCGGCGAGCTGGTGGCGGCGGCCGCCTCGCCGATCGACGACGTGCGGGCCACGGCGGCGTACCGGCGGCGGGCGCTGGCCGTGCTGGCCCGGCGCACGCTCCGCTGGGCGTGGGAGGAGCTGCGATGAGGATCACCGTCACGGTGAACGGCCAGCAGCGGCAGGCCGACCACGTGTGGGCCGGCGAGAGCCTGCTCTACCTGCTGCGCGAGCGGCTCGGCCTGCCCGGCGCGAAGAACGCGTGCGAGCAGGGCGAGTGCGGCTCCTGCACGGTCTACCTGGACGGCGAGCCGGTCTGCGCCTGCCTGGTCGCGGCCGGCCAGGTGCAGGGCCGGTCGGTCACCACCGTGGAGGGGCTGGCCGCGCAGCGCGTCCAGCAGGCCTTCCTCGAGGCCGGTGCCGTCCAATGCGGCTTCTGTACGCCCGGCCTGATCATCGCCGTGCACGACCTGCTGGCCCGGACACCCCGGCCGGGCGACGCGGAGGTCCGCGAGGCGCTCGCCGGCAACCTGTGCCGCTGCACGGGGTACGAGAAGATCCTCGACGCGGTCCGTTTGGCGGCGTCGCGATGAGGACCGTGATCGAGGGCTGCGCGGTCGCCACCGTCTCGCCGGCCGGCGAGTACGAGGTGGGCTACGTCGAGGTCGAGGACGAGCGGATCGTAGGAGTGGGCCCCGGCCCGTACCGCGGCGCGCCCGCGGACACCTATGTGGACGGACGGGGCTGCCTGCTCACCCCCGGACTGGTCAACACCCATCATCACCTCTACCAGTGGGCCACCCGGGGCCGGGCGCAGCAGGAGGACCTGTTCGGCTGGCTCATCGAGCTGTACCCGCTGTGGGCGCGCATCGACGAGGAGATCGTGATGGCGGCGACCGCGGCCGGCCTGGGCTGGCTCGCCCTCTCCGGGTGCACCACCAGCACCGACCACCACTACGTGTTCCCTCGGGGCGCCGGTGACCTGCTCGCCGCGTCAGTCGCCGGCGCCCGCCAGATCGGCCTGCGTTTCCATCCGGCCCGGGGAGCGATGGACCTGGGCGCCTCCGCCGGTGGGCTGCCGCCGGACGAGCTGGTGGAGGAGACCGAGGCGGCGCTCGTCGCGACCGAGGTGGCGATCGACCGGTTCCACGACCCCGCGCCGGGCGCCATGGTCCGGCTCGCCGTCGCGCCGTGCTCACCGTTCTCGGTCACCCCCAAGCTGATGACCGAGGCGGCCGAGCTGGCCCGGCGCAGAGGCGTACGGCTGCACACCCATTTGGCCGAGACCGCGGCCGAGGAGGAGTACTGCCGCCAGCGGTACGGCTGCACGCCGGCCGAGTACGCCGACCGGCTCGGTTGGCTAGGCCCCGATGTGTGGCTGGCGCACTGCGTCCACCTGGGCGACGCCGCCGTGGCCCGGATCGCCGGCACGGGCACCGGCGTGGCCCACTGCCCCAGCTCGAACGCACGGCTCGGCGCCGGTGTCGCCCGCGTCCGCGACCTGCTCGACGCCGGTGCCCCGGTCGGCCTCGGCGTGGACGGCGCGGCCTCGCACGAGGCCGGGCAGCTCGGCGCCGAGCTGCGCCAGGCGCTGCTCGCCGCCCGGCTGCGCGGCGGGCCGTCCGCACTGGACGTCAGGCAGGCGCTGGCGCTGGCCACCATCGGCGGGGCCCGCTGCCTGGGCCGCGACGACGAGATCGGCTCGGTGGAGGTGGGCAAGCTCGCCGACCTGGCGCTGTGGCGGCTGGACGGGCTGGGCCACGCCGGCATCGCCGACCCGGTGGCCGCGCTGGTGCTCGGGCCGCCCGCGCCGCTGGCCCGGCTGATGGTCGGCGGCCGCACCATCGTTGCGGACGGTGTGCTGCTGACCGCCGGCGAGCAGGATCTCGCCCGGTGGTTGCGGCGGATCTCGGAGCGGTTGCGATGAAGCAGCTGCTGCAGACCCGGGTCACCGGCGGCGTGGGGGACAGCGCCGCCCGGCCGGACGGCGCGCTCAAGGTGCGCGGCGAGTTCGCCTTCGCCTCCGACCTGTGGGCCGACCGCATGCTCTGGGGAGCCACGCTGCGCAGCCCGCACCCGCACGCCCGGATCCTCGGCATCGACATCACTGAAGCCCTGCGGGTGCCGGGGGTTCACGCCGTGCTCACCCACGAGGATGTCCCGGGAAGCAAGCGGTACGGGCTGGAGATCGCCGACCAGCCGGTGCTCGCCATCGACGAGGTGCGCTATGCCGGGGAACCGGTCGCCATCGTCGCCGCCGACCACCCGGAGACCGCCCGGCGCGCCGCCGCCCGAATCGCGGTCTCCTACCAGGTCCTGCCGCCGGTGACCGAGGCCGAGGACGGTCAGGTACTGCGGCACGTGCCGATCCGCCGGGGCGACCCGGACGCCACCGCCGAGCTCGTGGTCACCGGCGAGTACGAGGTCGGCATGCAGGACCAGGCGTTTCTGGGCCCGGAGGCGGGGCTGGCGGTGCCGGCCGCCGACGGCGGCGTGGACCTCTACCTGGCCACCCAGTGGCTGCACGCGGACCAGCGGCAGGTGGCCGCCTGCCTCGGCCTGCCGCCGGCGCTGGTCCGGCTCACGCTCGCCGGCGTCGGCGGCGCGTTCGGCGCCCGTGAGGACATCTCCATGCAGGTGCATGCCTGCATGCTCGCGCTGCGCACTGGCCGCCCCGTGAAGATGGTGTACGGGCGCGAGGAGTCGTTCCTCGGCCACGTGCACCGCCACCCGGCCAAGCTGCGCTACGAGCACGGCGCCACCCGCGACGGCCGGCTGGTCTACGTCAAGGCGCGCATCATGCTCGACGGCGGGGCGTACGCCTCCAGCTCGGCGGCGGTGGTGGCCAACGCCGCCACCCTGGGCATCGGCCCGTACGACGTGCCGAACGTGGTGATGGATGCGTACGTCGCGTACACCAACAACCCGCCATGCGGCGCGATGCGCGGCTTCGGCGCGGTCCAGGCGTGCTTTGCGTACGAGTCGCAGATGGACAAGCTGGCCGCGGCGGCCGGACTGGATCCGGTCGAGGTGCGTATCCGCAACGCGCTGCGGGAGGGCGCCCGGATGCCGACCGGGCAGGTGGTCGACGGCCCGGCCCCGGTCGCCGAGCTGCTGCGGCGGGTCCAGGCGGCCCCGCCCGCGCCGCCCCGCTCGGACGACCCGCGGCTGCTGCCCGGCGGCGTCGGGAACACCACGCATGGCGAGGGCGTGGTGCGCGGCGTCGGGTACGCCATCGGCATCAAGAACGTCTGCTTCTCCGAGGGCTTCGACGACTACGCCACTGCCCGGGTACGCCTGGAGCTCATCTCCGGTGAGCCGGTCGCGTTCGTGCACACCGCCGCCGCGGAGGTGGGCCAGGGCCTGGTCACCGTGCAGGCTCAGGTGGCTCGCACCGAGCTCGGCGTGGAGCGGGTGGTCGTGGCGACCGCGGACACCTCGGTCGGCAGCGCCGGCTCCTCCTCGGCCTCGCGCCAGACGTACATGACCGGAGGGGCGGTACGGGCTGCCTGCGCGGCGGTACGCCAGCGGCTGTTCGCCCGGCTGGCCCGGGATCCGGCCGGGCTCTGGCTCGCCGGCGGGAAGGTCGTCTCGGTCGACGGTGTGGTCGCCGACCTGGCCGAGGTACTGGGTGACGACCCGATCGAGGAGACCGTCGAGTGGCGGCACCGGCCGACCAGCCCGCTCGATCCGCACACCGGGCAGGGCGACGCGCACGTCCAGTACGCGTTCGCGGCGCACCGGGCGACGGTGGACGTCGATGTGGAGCTCGGGCTGGTCCGGGTGGTCGAGATCGCCACCGCCCAGGACGTGGGCAAGGCGGTCAACCCGCAGGCGGTGGTGGGCCAGATCCACGGCGGCACCGCGCAGGGCCTGGGGCTGGCGGTGATGGAGGAGATCCAGGTGGTGGACGGGATGGTCCGCAACCCGTCGTTCACCGACTACCTGATCCCCACCATTCTCGACGTGCCGCCGATGCACGTGGAGGTGCTGGAGCTGGCCGACCCGCACGCGCCGTACGGGCTGCGCGGCGTGGGCGAGCCGCCGGCCATCTCGTCGACGCCCGCGGTGGTGGCCGCGATCCGGGCCGCCACCGGCCGGCCGCTGACCCGGGTACCGGTACGGCCGGAGCACCTGATCGGGTGATACTGGGGCGATGATTGAGGTCTTGACACCAGAGGCGCGGCAGTTCGTGGTTGACCTCCAGCGGCGGTTCGGCGGCCGACGCACCGAGCTGCTGGCCCGCCGGGCGCAGCGGCGCGCGTCCGGCCGGCCGCTGGACTTCCTGCCGGAGACCCGCCAGGTGCGCGAGGCGGAGTGGCGGGTGGCTCCGGCGCCGGCCGACCTGACCGACCGGCGGGTGGAGATCACCGGGCCGACCGAGCGGAAGATGACCATCAACGCGCTCAACTCCGGCGCCAAGGTGTGGCTGGCCGACCTGGAGGACGCCAACACCCCGCACTGGTCCAATGTGATTGCTGGCCAGGTCAACCTGTACGAGGCGGTGCGCCGGACCATCTCCTACGACGCGCCGGACGGCCGGCACTACGCGCTGAACGACGGCCCGCTGCCGACCATCGTGGTGCGTCCCCGCGGCTGGCACCTGGACGAGCGACACTTCCAGGTCGACGGCGCCCCGGCGGCGGCCGCCCTGGTCGACTTCGGCCTCTACTTCTTCCACAACGCCCGGGAGCAGCTCAACCGCGGCAGCGGACCGTACTTCTACCTGCCGAAGATGGAGAGCCACCTGGAGGCGCGGCTGTGGAACGACGTGTTCAACCACGCCCAGGACGCGCTGGGCATCCCGCGCGGCACCATCCGGGCCACCGTGCTGATCGAGACCATCCCGGCCGCGTTCGAGATGGACGAGATACTGTACGAGCTGCGCGAGCACGCCTCCGGGCTGAACGCCGGCCGGTGGGACTACCTGTTCAGCATCATCAAGAACGTGCCGGCGGTGCTGCCCGACCGCGGTTCCGTCACCATGACCGCGCCGTTCATGCGGGCGTACACCGAACTGCTGGTGGCCACCTGCCACCGGCGCGGCGCGTTCGCCATGGGCGGCATGGCCGCGTTCATCCCGAGTCGCCGGGACCCGGAGATCAACGAGGTGGCGCTGGCCAAGGTCCGGGAGGACAAGGAGCGCGAGGCGGCGGACGGCTTCGACGGCTCCTGGGTGGCCCACCCGGACCTGGTGCCGGTGTGCCGGGAGGTCTTCGACCGGGTGCTCGGCGACCGGCCCAACCAGGTCGAGCGGCAGCGCGACGACGTGCGGGTCGACGCGGCGGCGCTGCTGGAGATCACCCCCGGCCCGATGACCGAGGCGGGGCTGCGCACCAACGTCTCGGTCGGCCTGCAGTACATCGAGTCGTGGCTGCGGGGCAACGGCGCGGCGGCCATCAACAACCTGATGGAGGACGCGGCGACTGCGGAGATCTCGCGGTCGCAGATCTGGCAGTGGCTGCGCCACGGGGTCCGCCTGGACACCGGCGAGCAGGTCACCGCCGACCTGGTGCGGCGGATCGAGGACGAGGAGCTGGCGAAGATCCGCGAGCGGATCGGTGACGCGGCGTTCGCCGCCGGCCGCTTCGACGACGCCCGCAAGCTGTTCGAGCGGGTGACGCTCGCCGACGAGCTGGTGGAGTTCCTCACCCTACCGGCGTACGAGCTCATCGACTGATGTCCTCCCACCCGCGCCCCCGCCCACCCACATGCGGCTGACCGCCGAGACCTACGCCGAGCTCGACCGGTCCCTGGCGCCCGTCGACGCGCTGCTGCGCCAGCGGTACCCAGGGCCGGCCGCGGGCCGGCAGCCGGTGCACACCGTCTACGTGCCGGCCGACAAGGTCCATAGTGGACTGGTGACCGAGTGGGGGGAGGCGGCCCTCGCCGCCCTGGAGCGCAACCCGCCGTTGCCGTTCGCCGGCGAGCTGGCCGGCCGGGTCGCCGCCAAGCTGCGCCGGGAGCCGATCGAGGACCTGCGGATCGACTTCGAGGACGGGTACGGGGTCCGCTCCGACGACGAAGAGGACAAGGCGGTACGTTCCGCCGCGGCCGCCCTGGCCGCCCTCGACCGCCGGCCGCCGGTGGTCGGGATCCGTATCAAGAGCCTGGAGGGGCCGGCCAGGCGCCGGGCGGTGCGCACGCTGGACATGTTTCTGGACGCGCTGGGTACGGGCGCGTTCGTGGTGACGCTGCCCAAGGTGAGCGCGGTCGAGCAGGTCGACGCCATGGTGCTCCTGTGTGGACGGCTGGAGCAGGCGTACGGGCTGCCGGACCGGTCGCTGCGCTTCGAGCTCCAGGTGGAGACCCCGGCCGCGGTGCTCGGTGCGGACGGGGCGGCCACCGTGGCGCGGATGGTGCACGCGGCCGATGGCCGCTGCGCCGGCCTGCACTACGGCACCTACGACTACAGCGCGGCGTGCGGGATCGCCGCGGCGTACCAGAGCATGGACCATCCGGTGGCCGACCACGCCAAGGCGGTCATGCAGGTGGCTGCCGCCGGCACGGGGGTGCCGGTCAGCGACGGGTCGACCAACGTGCTGCCGGTGGGGGACACGGCGGCGGTGCACGCCGGCTGGCGGCTGCACGCGCGGCTGGTCCGGCGGTCCCTGGAGCGCGGCTTCTACCGGGGGTGGGACCTGCACCCGGCGCAGCTGCCGACCCGGTACGCCGCCACCTACGAGTTCTTCCGGTCCGGCTCGGCCGCGGCCGCGGACCGGCTCTCGGCGTACCTGCGGCGGCGGTCCGGCGGGGTGCTGGACGAGCCGGCGACCGCGCGCGCTCTCGCCGGCTTCCTGCTGCGCGGCCTGGACTGCGGCGCGCTCGACCCGGGCGAGGTGCCCTTCCGACGGTCCCAGCTGGAGAGCCTATGAAATACGACTTCGTGCTGCGCTCGCAGCGGGTGGTGCTGCCCGACGGCGAGCGCCCCGCCTCGGTCTGCGTGGTGAACGGCCGCATCGACACCATCGAGCCGTACGAGTTCGGCGGCGACGACCTTGGCGATGCGGCGCTGCTGCCCGGCCTGGTCGACACCCACGTCCACGTCAACGAGCCCGGACGCACCGAGTGGGAGGGGTTCGCCTGCGCCACCCGGGCCGCCGCGGCCGGCGGCGTGACCACCGTCATCGACATGCCGCTCAACTCGGTCCCGCCCACGGTCAACGTCCAGGCGTTGAACGTCAAGCGGCGCGCGGCCGAGGGGCGCTGCCACGTGGACGTCGGCTTCTGGGGCGGCGCCATACCTTCCAACCTGGACGAGCTGGCCGACCTCCACCGGGCCGGCGTGTTCGGCTTCAAGTGCTTCCTGTCCGACCCGGGGGTGCCGGAGTTCCCGCCGCTGGACCCCGCCGGCCTGCACGCCGCGCTGGCCGCGGTGGACGCGCTGTTCGTCGTGCACGCCGAGGACCCGAAATCGCTGCGCGAGGCGCCCCGGTCCCGGCGCTACGAGGACTTCCTCGCCTCCCGGCCGCGGGCGGCCGAGAACGACGCCGTCGCCACGGTGGTCGACGCCGCCCGGCGCAGCGGCCGGCGCATGCACATCCTGCACCTGTCCTCGTCGGACGCGCTCTCCTCGCTCGCCCGGGCGCGCCGGGACCGGCTGCCGGTGACCGCGGAGACCTGCCCGCACTACCTGACCCTCGCTGCCGAGCACGTGCCGGATGGTGCGACCGAGTTCAAGTGCTGCCCGCCGATCCGGGAGGCGGACAACGGCGACGCCTTGTGGCACGGACTGGCCAACGGCCTGATCGACTGCGTGGTCTCCGACCACTCGCCCTGCTCCCCGGAGCTGAAGCAGCCGGACAGCGGCGACTTCTCCGCGGCCTGGGGCGGCATCGCCTCCCTGCAGCTGGGGCTACCCGTGATGTGGACCGCGGCCCGCCGGCGCGGGTACTCGCTCGCCGACGTGGTGCGCTGGATGGCGCAACGGCCGGCCGAGCTGGTGGGGCTGCGCCGCAAGGGACGCATCGCGGAGGGGTACGACGCGGACTTCGTGGTGTTCGCCCCCGACGAGACCTTCGTGGTCGAGCCGGACGCGCTGCACCACCGGCATCCGGTCACCCCGTACGCGGGCCAGACGTTGCACGGGGTGGTCCGGCAGACGTGGCTGCGTGGCCACCAGCTCTCCGGGAACCCGGCCGGCCGGCTGCTCGCCCGGGACGCGGAGTGAGCAGGCTGCCCGACCTCGCCTCGCGGCTGCTCGGCGGCGGGGTGGTGTACGCCAGTGACGAGTTCTTCGGCGCCTGCGACAACCTGGTCAACCCGCAGCCGCCCAGCTTCACGCCGCAGACGTTCGGGCCCAAGGGACAGGTGTACGACGGCTGGGAGACCCGCCGCAGGCGGGAGCCGGGCCACGACCACGCCATCGTCCGGCTCGGCGCCGCCGGTGTGGTGCGCGAAGTGATCATCGACACGGCCTACTTCACCGGCAACTTCCCGCCGTACGCGTCGGTGGAGGCGTGCGGCATGGAGGGGTACCCGTCGCCGGACGAGCTGGCCGAGGCCGACTGGGTGACGCTGGTGCCCCGATCGCCGCTCGCCGGCGACACCCGGAACGTGTTCGCTGTGGACGTCCCGATGCGCTTCACCCATGTGCGACTGTCCATCTACCCGGACGGCGGGGTCGCCCGGCTACGGGTGCACGGCGAACCGGTACCGGACCCGCGGTTCCTGCCCGACGGGGCAATCGACCTCGCGGCGCTGGAGCTGGGCGGTGCGGTGGTCGAGTGCAGCGACATGTTCTACGGCTCGCCGAACAACCTGCTCGCGCCCGGCCCGGCGCGCAGCATGGGGGAGGGCTGGGAGACCGCGCGCCGCCGCGGCGGCGGCAACGACTGGGTCCGGATCCGCCTCATCGCGTCGGGCGTGATCCGCCTGGCCGAGCTGGACACCACCCACTTCAAGGGCAACGCACCCGACGCCGCCTCGCTGCAGGGTCTCGGCGCGGACGGCGCCTGGCTGGAGATCCTGCCGCGCACCCGGCTGCAGCCGGACACCCCGCACCGGTTCCGGATCCCCGAGCTGCCCCCGGTCAGCGAGGTGCGGCTGGACGCGTACCCCGACGGTGGGATGGCCCGGCTGCGGCTCTACGGCGAGCTGACCGCGCAGGCCCGCGCCGAGCTCACGCGGCGCTGGTTGAGCCTGTTGCCGCCCGCCCAGGCGGCCCAGGTGGAGGCGACGAAGGCAACTCTCGGCACATCCTAACCGCCGTTTCTGTCACGGCCGGTCCGGTAGTTCGCAAAAGACGCAAGATATCGACAATTGCGGAACCTGGACTGCCCCCCGGCCGTCTTACGTGGTGCGGGGACATCGCCGTCCCCGCGCCGCCGGAGACGGGGGTTGCCATGAACGTGGTGATCAGGAGTCGCGCGGAGCTGCTCGCCTGGCACGACGAGCTACTCGACCGGGTCGGCATGAGCAAGGAGCAGCTGTACCGGTTGGCCGAACAGTGGCGGTTGCGCCGCGACAAGCGCCGGGTGTACGAGACGCTGCGGTCCATCGACTGGCTCCTCGCCGAGGACGTGGCGGTCGAACGCTGCGCCCGGTAGGGGCACACATTCGTTCACGTCGCTACATATTGAGACCGCACCATGTCATCGGAGTCGTTCTAGCGGTAGGTTGTACCGCGAATGATCAGACAACGACGGGGTGGGAGCGGATGGACCTGCCAACATGGGCGCCGGAGGGGATCGACGTTACCCGGCCGAGCGCGGCACGCGTCTACGACTACATCCTGGGCGGCGCGCACAACTTCGCCGTCGACCGGGCGCTCGGCGACGAGCTGATCCGCACCTCGCCGGATGTCGCCGAGACCATGCGGTCCAACCGGGTCTTCCTCCGTCGAGCCGTACGCTTCCTCGCCGAGCAGGGCGTGCGGCAGTTCCTGGACATCGGCTCCGGCGTCCCGACCGTCGGCAACGTGCACGAGATCGCCCAGCAGGTGGCGCCTGAGTCCACTGTGGTCTACGTGGACGTGGACCCGGTGGCGGTTGCGCACAGCGAGGCCATCCTGGCCGGTAACGAGCGGGCCGGCGTCATCTGCGCCGACCTGCGCGAGCCGGAGCGGATCCGGGCCGAGGCCACCCAGCTCGGGCTGATCGACTTCAGCCGGCCGGTCGCCGTGCTGCTCGCCGGCGTGGTGCACTTCGTGCCGGACGCCGACAACCCGGCCGATCTCGTGGCGAGCCTGCGCGACCCCTTGGTCCCGGGCAGCTACCTGCTCATCTCGCACACCACCTTCGACGGGCAGCCGCCGGAAGTCATTGAGGCGCAGCAGCTGGCCGCCCGGACCGCCACCCCGCTGTTCCCCCGGCCGCACAAGGAGATCCTGGCGTACTTCGACGGGCTGACCCTGGTCGACCCAGGGCTGGTCTTCATTCCGCTGTGGCGGCCCGACCCCGGTGAGCGCGTCGAGCACCCGGAGCGGATCTCGGCGTACGCGGGTGTCGGCGTCAAGGCCTGAGCGGCGGCGACGGTGGACAAGGACGCCGAGCTGGCGCGGGCGTGGGCGGCCGCGATCGCCCGGCGCGGCTTCGTGCCGATGGGCGTCGGGGAGCTGGAACAGCTGCTGCTGTCCCTGGCCCGTCGGATCCTCGGGCCGGACCAGCCGGACGGCCGGGAGATCGGCGCGGCCATGGTCGCCGCCCACCTCACCGACCCGGAGGCGCTCGCGGTCACGCTCGACGTGCTCGACGCGCACCTGCCACCAGGCCCGCGGCTGAGCGCCCTGCGTGGCGAGGTGGCCAGCGGGTACGCCCATCAGCTGCGCGCTGTCACCCTGGCCGAGCAGGAGGTGCTCGCGCGGGCCATCATCGACGCGCAGGCGCAGGTCGAGCGCGCCGCCCGGCAGAGCGAGGCCCGGTTCGGGGCCATCTTCGCCAAGGCCGCGATCGGCATCGGCATCTCCGACGAGCACGGCCGCATCGTGCAGGTCAACCAGGCACTGGCGGACATGCTCGGCTACCGGCAGGAGGAGATGCGCGGGATGAACGTGCTGGAGATGACGCACCCCTCCGACCCGCCGGAGATGTGGCAGCAGTACGAGAAGATGGCCCGCGGCGAGGTGGACCACCTCCGGATGGAGAAGGCGTACTACCGCAGAGACGGCGCCGTGGTCTGGACCGACCTGACCGTCTCCCAGCTGCGGGACGAGCAGGGCCGTCCGCAGTTCAACGTCGCGGTGATCGACGACGTCACCGAGCGCCACCACCTGCAGGAGCGGCTGCGCCACCAGGCCACCCACGACCCGCTCACCGGGCTGCCCAACCGCAGCCTGTTCACCGACCGGCTGGCCGAGGTGGTGGCGGCGGCCGGCGCGGGCGACCGGCTCGGTGTCTGCTACCTGGACCTGGACGGCTTCAAGCGGATCAACGACACGCTCGGGCACGACATCGGCGACCGGCTGCTGACCATGGTGGCCGAGCGGCTCGGCGAGTGCGCCGCCGAGCGCGGGCACCTGGCCGCGCGGATGGGCGGCGACGAGTTCGTCATCCTGGTCGAGCACTCGGCCGGGCCGGACCAGCTGGCGGAGCTGGCCGAGGCCGCCCTGCGCACGCTGGACACCCCGGTCGCCGTCGGCCGGCACCGGCTGCGGGTCACCGCCAGCATCGGCGTGGTCGAGCGTCCGGCCGCCGGCGCCGACCCGGCCGAGATCCTCAAGGCCGCCGACGTCACCCTGTACCGGGCGAAGGCGGCCGGCCGCGGCCGGTGGGCGCTGTACGACCCACACGCGGTGGCCGCCCAGGTGGCCCGGTACGAGCTGTCCGCGGCCCTGCCCGACGCCCTGGACCGGGGCGAGTTCTCGCTGGTGTACCAGCCGATCGTGGCGCTGCCGGACGGCAAGCTGCTCGGCATGGAGGCGCTGGTGCGGTGGAACCACCCCCGGCTGGGCACGCTCACCCCGGACCAGTTCATCGGGCTGGCCGAGGAGACCGGGGTGATCGTGCCGCTCGGCCGGCAGGTGCTGTGGCAGGCGTGCCGGGAGGCGGCGACCTGGCCGGACCGGTTCCCGGGCAGCGACGTGTTCGTCAGCGTCAACCTGGCCGCGGCGCAGACCCACGAGGCGTCCCTCGTCGGCGACGTGCGTCAGGTCCTCGCCGAGACGGGCCTGACCGCCGGCCGGCTGCAGCTGGAACTGACCGAGAGCGCGCTGATGGCCACCTCCGGCGCGCCACTGCAGGCGCTGCACTCGCTCGCCGACCACGGCGTACGGGTGGCCATCGACGACTTCGGCACCGGGTACTCCAGCCTGGCGTACCTGCGCAGCCTGCCGGTGCACGCGCTGAAGCTGCCCAAGCAGTTCATCGAAGGGCTCGGCGTCGAGGCGGCCGACGACGTCCGCGGCGTGGACGAGCGCATCGTGGACGCCCTGATCCGGCTCGCCCACGCGATCGACCTGACGGTGACCGCGGAGGGCGTGGAGCACCAGGCCCAGGCGGACAAGCTCTGCGCGCTCGGCTGCGACAGCGCCCAGGGCTGGCACATCGCCGAACCCACCCCGGCGGACGACCTGGCCGCCCTGTTCGCCGGCTGAGGGGCAGCCGCGCCCAGGCGCAGCGGGACAGCCAACCCGACCGTCAGGCGCGGGTGGCGGCGAGGCGGACGCCGAGAAGGACCAGCGTCGCCCCGGTCAGCCCGTCGACCGTGCGGCGGATCGCCGGCCTGTCGAGCAGGCGCCGCACTCCACTCACCACTGTGGCGACGGTCCCGAACCAGAGCAGGGTGATGAGGCATGCGGTCACCGACAGCAGCAGCACATCGGAGACCGCCGGCTGGCGGGGGAGGAACTGTGGCATCAGCGCGACGAAGAAGACCGCGGCCTTGGGGTTGAGCACGTTGCACAGCAGGCCGGATCGGAACGCTGCGACCGCCGTCCGCGCTGCCCGCTCCGGCCCCGGCTCAGCTGCCCCACTGGGGCGCCGGGCCGCTGAGCGCAACGCCCGCACGCCGAGGAAGAGCAGATAGCCGGCACCGACGATCTTGACGACGGTGAAGGCGGTGGCGGAGGCGGCCAGCAGGGCGGCTACACCGGTGGCTGCCGCGAGCACCCAGACGAGGATGCCGGCGGCGACACCCGACGCGGTCGCCAATCCGGCGAGGCGGCCGGAGGTGACGGCGTTGCGGACGACCACCGCGAAGTCGGGCCCGGGCGACATCGCGCCCAACCCCAGCGCCGCCGCGAACGCGGCCACCTGGGTCGCCGTCATGCCAGAACCTCTTGATCGTTTCCAGCTCCGCGCGCCCTGCGCGGTCGCCTCCAGCCGCGTGCCGCCGCAACGATCGCCGCCGAGCCCTTGACCATGCCGCGGCCGGTCGACATTACCCGCCCTGGCCGCGCAGGTGCACCGCCAACGCGCTCATGTCGTGCTGGCCCAGCCCGGCGGCGATCGCCTCGGCCACGACCCGGCGGTTGGTGGCGAGCTGCTCCATCCTGGCGCCGACGCCGCGCGCGAGGGACGCCGCCAGGTCCATGTCCTTGGCGACCAGCTCCAGGATGAACGCGGCGGGCGCCTGGTCGGGGTGGACGAACGCCTCCCGCTTGTACTGCACGAATGGCGCGGCCACCGCGCTGGCGGCGAAGACGTCGTAGGCCAGGGCGCGCGGGACGCCGGCCTTCTCGGCGAGCACGAGCGCCTCCGAGACGGCCTGGTTGAGCGACTGGATCACCACGTTCACGGCGAGCTTCATCACCGCGCCGGTGCCGATCTCTCCCAGGTGGAACACGCGCGTGCCGAGCGCGTCGACGACCGGGCGGACGCGCTCCAGCGCCGCGGGGTCGCCGCCGACCATGAAGGTCAGCTCGCCGCGCTGGACCACCGGGACGCTGCCGGACACCGGGGCGTCCAGCAGTACGCCCGAGTGCTTCTCGACCAGCGGCGCCACGCCGCGCACCGTGTCCGGGTGAATGGTGCTGGTCTCCATCACGACAGTGCCGGAGCGCAGCCCGGTGACCAGCTCCGGGTAGACGGCCTTGACCGCGGCGTCGTCGGCGAGCGAGACGATGACCACCTCGGCCTGCGCGGCGGCCTCGCTGGGAGTCTCCGCCACCGCGGCGCCGGTCTGCTCGGCCCGCGCCCGGGTGCGGTTGTAGACCACCACGTCGTGCCCGGCCTCGCGCAGCCGGACCGTCATCGCCGCGCCCATCCGGCCGGCGCCGACTATCGCCACCTTCACCCGAGCAGCCACCCCCCATCGACGGCCAGGTTCACGCCATTCACGCCGGGATTCTCCAGCAGAAACGCGGCCGCGTCCACCACGTCCGCCATGGTCACCAGCCGGCCGGTCGGGGTCCGCCGGCGGGTCGCCTCCAGCGCCTCCGCCTTGCCGGCCCAGTACGGGCTGTCGCCGACGATGCCGGGGTGGATGGCGTTGACCCGGACCGGCGCCAGCTCCACCACCAGGGTGTTCACCATGCCGGTGACTCCAGCGTTCACGGTGGTCACCGTAGTGGATCCCGGGTACGGCCGGCGTGCGGCCTGCCCGCCGAAGAGCAGGATCGAGCTCTCCTCGCCCAGCCGGGATGCCAGCGCGTGCACCACCTCGGTGTAGCCGATCAGCTTCAGCGTGACCAGGTATTCGGCGCGGGTGATCTGGTAGTCCCTGGCGGTGTTGTGATCGCGATCGATGGCGGCGAGCACGAGGTGCTGGACCGCGCCGACATCGGCCAGCGCCTCGCCGATCTGGTGCGGGCGGGCCAGGTCGAGGGCGACGCCGCGGACGTTCCCACCGACCGAGGCGGCGACCTCCTTGGCCCGTTCCGCACTCCGGCCGGAGAGGACGACCTCCCGGCCCTGGGCCGCGTAGTGCTTGACGATCTCCAGGCCCAGCCCGGACGTGCCCCCCACTACGACAACGGTCATAGCCGACTCTCCAGATAGTCCCAGTCCCGAACGAAGCGGTACGAGTGCCGCCCGGGCGGCTGCGGCGCCTGCGTCTCCAGCCAGCGGACCACGCCGGTACCCACGTTGCGGAACCCGTGCACGCAGCCGACGCCGGCCCACGCCACGTCACCGGCCCCGAGCCGGTAGGACTCGCCGTCGAAGGTCGCCTCGACCTCGCCCTCCAGGAACAGATAGGTCTCCTCGAACGGGTGGTCGTGCGGACCGGCCACCCCCTGCGGCTCGTACTGCACCATGAACATCGTGGTCAGCTGGGCGCCCAGGTCCGAGTCGACCATCATCTTCACAGTTATTCCACTGTAGACGAGCAGGGCGGTGCGCATGCTCGCGGACACCGCCAGCATGTCCTGGGTCTGCTTGTCCACCAACATGTTCACCGGCTCGATGTGCCCGAACGACCGGGTGCGCGGATCGCGTACGTCGACCTCGGCCGGCTCGGCACCCGCGGCGACCGGGGGCACCGCGAAGGTGTCCCCACCGTAGCGCGAGCGCGGTTGCGGCGAGAGCATGTACGCCCACCGGGCCGCCTCGTCGCCGTCGTTGCTCCAGGAGTGCGGTACACCCACCGGCAGCAGGCCGTAGTCGCCCGGGCGCAGCAGGGTCGCGCCCTCGGGGGAGCGCAGCACGACGCTCCCCTCCAGCACGTAGAAGCACTCCTCGAAGGACTGCACCCGAGCCGGCACCGAGCCGCCGGGCGGCAGCTGGCAGACGCCGAACCCGGTGTGCACCGCGGCCGGTGTCGTCTCATCCACGATGGACCACCGACGCAGATCGCCGTCGGGCAGGTACTCGGCGTCGGCGGCGTACCGGACCAGATGCCTCATGCGGAGGTCCCCGCGTCGGCGGCCTTCTCCGCTGTCGCCGCGGCCTTCTGCGCGGTGGCCGTGACCAGCCGGTCGTGGGCTTCCTCGACCAGCCGGCGCGCCCGTTCCACGTCAGCGAGCAGCTTGCCGCCCTGCTTGCGGATCACGCCGTCCACGATCACGGTGTCCACGTTGGAGATGTCGGCGCAGAGGGTGACGGCAGCGTACGGGTCGGTGATCGGGACCATGTTCACCGAGCGGGCGTCGATGAGTACCACGTCGGCCTTCTTGCCCGGCGTGAGCGAACCGGTCCGGTCCGCCAGCCCGGCCACGTGCGCACCGTTGATGGTCGCCGCCTCCAGCATCTGCCGCGCGGTGAGCATCGTCTCCGGTACCTCGGTGTTCGCCTCCCAGCAGGCCGCGTTGACCCGCGCCCGCTCGGCGCCGAACGCGGCGCGCATCTGGGTGAACATGTCGCCCGGCACGGTGGTTACCACGTCGATGGAGAAGCTCGGCTTCAAGCCGTACTCGATGGTCTTCATCACCGGCGGCCAGCCGTGGCCCATCTGCAGCTCGACCTGGGGGGCGATGGAGATGGTGCCGCCGCTGTCCGCGACCAGGCGCCACTCTTCCTCGCTGAAGTAGCAGCAGTGGACGTAGGTGGTGTCCGGCCCGAGCAGCTTCAGGTTGGCCAGCTGCTTGATCATGCCGAACCGGCCGGCCAGCCGGCCCATGGCCACGTGCACGGTGATCGGGATGCCCAGCTCGCGGGCGAGCTGCCACTCCGCGCGGACCACGTCGTCGATGCAGAAGCCCGGTCCCCGGGTGGCCAGGCCCATGGTGAGCAGGCCGCTGTCGGAGGAGAAGTAGGTCTCGCGGACCCGGCGCACGTCGTCCGCCGGGATGGCGATCTTGCTCTCGAACCAGTAGTCGGCCAGCGACAGGTTCGCGCTGCCGTACGCGTACTGCGCTCGGATGCCGGTCTCCTGCAGCGCGCGGATCGCGGCGTCCGGGTGCTCCGGGGTGTTGTTGATGTGCGACCAGTCGACCAGGGTGGTGATGCCGGCGTTGAGGCACTCCAGCGATCCGGCCAGGTTCGAGGCGTAGACGTCATCGGGCTGGTACACCGGCCCGAAGGTGTCCAGGATCTCCACGAAGTAGTCGTCGAGGGTGGCGTTGGGCGCCACGCCGCGGATCGCCGCCTCCCAGGTGTGCCGGTGGGTGTCCACGAAGCCGGGGATCACCAGGAAGCCGTCGGCGTCGATGACGTTCGCGTCCGCATCGATGCTCGGCTGCACCGCGGCGATCCGGTCGTCCTCGATCAGCAGGTCGCCCGAGGGCAGGTCGCCGACCGACGGGTCCATGGAGAGGATGTGGCCACCGCGAATGAGGGTACGGTTCGTCATGCCAGTCTCCTATGTGGAATCGGTTCAGTATGCGGCGAGCCGGCGCACCGCCTCGGTGACCGTGCTCACGGTGGGGATGACCTGGTCCTCCAGCGCGTCGGCGAACGGCAGCGGGACACAGGCCGCGGCGACCCGGCGGATCGGGGCGTCGAGCAGCTCGAAGCCTTCGTCGGCCACGATCGACGCCACGGTTCCGCCCCAGCCGCCCTGGTACGGGTTCTCCTCCACGATGACCAGCCGGGAGGTGCGCTGCACCGACTCCAGGACGGTGCGCATGTCCAGCGGTACCAGGCAGCGCAGGTCGATCACCTCGACCGAGACGCCCTCGGCGGCGAGCGCCTCGGCGGCGGCCAGCGCGACCGGCACCGTCGACGCGAGCGCGACCAGGGTGACGTCGGTGCCGGACCGGACCACGGCCGCCTCGCCCAGCGGCACCACGTGGTCCGGCGGCGCGGCCGGGCCCTTGCTGGCGAAGAGTCCTTTGTGCTCGAAGAAGACCACCGGGTCGTCGCTGCGGATGGCCGAGGCCATCAGGCCCACCACGTCGGCCGGCGTGGACGGCGCGACCACCTTCAGACCCGGCACGGTGAACGCCCAGTTCTCCACCGCCTGCGAGTGCTGCGCACCGAAGCCCAGCCCGCCGCCGTTGGCGGTGCGCACCACGAGCGGCACGCTGAGCTGCCCGCCGGTCATGTACCGCACCTTGGGGATCTCGTTGGCCAGGTAGTCCCAGCAGCAGGCGAGGAAGTCGGAGAACATGATCTCGGCGACCGGCCGCAGCCCGGTCATCGCCGCGCCCATGGCCGCGCCGACGATCGCCTGCTCGGAGATCGGCGTGTCCCACACCCGGCGCGGCCCGAACTCCTTGAACAGCCCGACCGTCGTCTTGAACACGCCCTCAGCCGCGCCGATGTCCTCGCCGAGACAGACCACCGTGGGATCCCGGCGCATCTCCCGGGCGATGCCTTCCGCGACCGACTCGCGATAGGTCGTCACCGTGACGGACTCGCGGTTTGCTGTCATGTCCGCCATGTCGCGCTCCCGTCAGCCCATACGTCGGTGAATGCCTCGCGCGGGTCCGCGTCCGGTGCCGACTTGGCCGCGTCCACGGCCGCCGCCACGACCCGTTCGGCGTGGGCGTCCCGCTCGGCAATCTCCTCTTCCGGCACTCCCTGCTCCAGCAGCTTCGCGCGGGCGAGGGTGAGCGGGTCACGCTCCAGCCACTGTCTGACCTCGTCCTCCGGCCGGTACTTGGCCGGGTCGGTGCGGCTGTGCCCGTAGTGCCGGTAGGTGCGCGCCTCGAGGACGGTCGGACCGCCGCCGTCGCGGGCCCGCTGCGCGGCCCGGGCCACCGCGTCCCGGACCACCAGCACGTCGTTGCCATCGATCACCTCGGCCGGCAACCCGTAGGCCGGGGCGCGGTCCGCGGCCGGGTTGGCCACCGCGGTCACCGAGCCGATCGGGGTGTACTCCATGTAGAGGTTGTTCTCGCAGACGAACAGCACGGGCAGCCGCCACACGGCGGCCAGGTTGAGCGCCTCGTGGAAGGCGCCGATGTTGGTCGCGCCGTCGCCGAAGAACGCCACCGCCACCTGGTCGGTGCCGCGCAACGTGGCCGACCAGGCGGCACCCACCGCCATCGGCAGGTGCGACCCGACGATCGCGTACGAGCCGAGCATGTTGGCATCGGCCTTGGTGAGGTGCATCGAACCGCCCTTGGCCTTGCAGATGCCGGTCGCCTTGCTCATCAGCTCGGCCAGGCACTCCTCCGGAGTGGCGCCGCGGGCGATCGCGTGGTGGTGGCCGCGGTAGGTGGCGAAGACGTAATCGTCGGCGCGCAGCGCGTCGTTGGCGCCCACCGCGACCGCCTCGTGCCCGGCGGCCAGGTGCGTGGTGCCCTTGATCAGCCCGGCCAGGAACAGGTCCTGCGCGGCCTTCTCGGTGCGCCGGATGATCGCCATCCGTTCGTACAGGTCGATGAGGTCAGTCATGCTTCGCGACCCCGTTGTTCAAATGGGACTGTGACTCCCTGGTCGTGCTGAGCGCGCCGCCGGCCGTCCAGTACTTGCGGCCGGCCACCAGCAGCTCCTCGGCCGGGAACTTGGTGATCACCTCGCAGCCGGTCGCGGTGACCACCACCTCCTCCTCGATCCGCGCGGCGGACCAGCCGTCGGATGCCGGCCAGTACGTCTCCAGCGCGAAGACCATCCCCTCCTCCAGCGTCTCGGGGTGGTCGAGCGAGACCAGCCGGCTGAAGATGGGCTTTTCCCAGATGGACAGTCCGACCCCGTGTCCATACTGGAGCGCGAAGGCGGCCTCCTCGTCCGGGAAGCCGAACTCCTGCGCCCGCGGCCACACCGATACGATGTCCGCGGTGGTGGCGCCGGGCTTGACCAGCGAGATCGCCGCATCCATGTACTCCCGGCAGCGCTTGTACGCGTCGCGCTGGGCGGGCGAGGCGCTGCCCACCGCGAAGCAGCGGTAGTAGCAGGTGCGGTAGCCCATGTGGCTGTGCAGGATGTCGAAGAATGCCGGGTCGCCGGGGCGGATCAGCCGGTCACTGTAGACATGCGGGTGCGGAGAGCAGCGTTCGCCGGAGATGGCGTTGACTCCCTCGACGTACTCGCTGCCGAGGTCGTAGAGCACCTTGCTGACCAGGCCGACGCACTCGTTCTCGCGCACGCCCGGGCGGAGGAACTCGTACAGCTCCTCGTAGGCCGCGTCCACCATGGCGCACGCCTGGGTGAGCAGCGCGATCTCGTCCTGGGTCTTGACGCGTCGTGCCTCCAGGAACACCTGTTGCCCGTCCACCACATCGATGCCCCGGTCGCGCAGCGCGAACAGCACCGGCAGTTCCACGATGTCGACGCCGACGGGCTCGCCAGTCAGGCTGTGTCTGGCGAGCTCGTCGGCGACCTTGCGGGCCACCTCCTGCGCGATGCCAGCGTCCGGGTGGAAGGCGCCGCGCAGGGTGGAGATGCCCGCGCGGGCCCGCGAAGGGCCGTCCAGCCACGGGTTGTACAGCTGATGGTGGCGGGCCGCGGACCCGAAGTCCCACACCACCGGCTCGCCGCCCCGGGGAAGCAGGGCGAAGCGGATCAGCTTGTCCATCGCCCATGTGCCGATGTGTGTGGAGGTCATGTATCGGATGTTGCCGAAATCGAAAGTGAGCAGAGCACCCAGCGAGGAGCGCTCCAGGGCGTCGCGCAAGCGCTGCAGGCGCTCCTCACGTAGTCGACCCAGATCGATCCGCTGCTCCCAGTCGACCGCATTCGGCCCGTACGTACGGATCGCCATCGATGCACCACCCGCCTTTCCCGCGCGTTCACGGGTCGTCAAGGGTGTTTCGTGAGAGTAAACGCCGCCCGGCGAACGATGTCAAGTAGTACTTAACAGGGTACTGTGCAGTCGTGCCGTCGCTGGGTCCACGGATACGCCAGGAGCGGGTCTCCCGGGGGATCAGCCTGCGCGCGCTCGCCCGCGAGGTCGGCGTGTCGGCGAGCATGATCTCCCAGATCGAGACCGGCAAGGCTCAGCCCTCGGTGAGCACGCTCTACGCGATCACCTCCGCGCTCGGCCTCTCCGTCCAGTCTGTCTTCGAGTCCGAGTCCACGCCGTCGGCGGCGCCGACCTCGCCAGCGGCGCCGCTGATGCGGGCCCCGACCACCGTGGTGGAGGCGCTCGGCCTGGCCCAGGGCGTGCGGCTGGGGCCGCTGGTCAGGCCGGCCGAGCGCCAGGTGCTCCAGCTCGACTCCGGGGTCACCTGGGAGCGGCTCGGCGTGCTGCCCGGGCAGTCGGTGGACTTCCTGCGCATCACGTACGCACCGGGCGGCACCTCGTCCAGCGACGGGGAGCTGATGCACCACACCGGTTCGGAGTACGGGGTGCTGCTCAGCGGGGAGCTGTTGCTCACCTTGGGCTTCGAGGACATCGTGGTGCGCCCCGGCGATGCGGTTTCGTTCGACTCGTCCACCCCACACCGTTACCGCAACGACGGCACAGAACCCGCCGTCGGGATATGGTTTGTGGCTTACTAGGGGTGTGTCCCCGGACCACCAGCACGATCACCACGGCACCGACGAGCATCACGAGCACGGGCACGACGGGCACCACCATCACCACGGCGGTGCGCGCGGCCTGCTCCAGCAGCTCTTCCGGCCGCACAGCCACGACGCCGCGGACGCGACCGACGCTGCGCTCGAGGCCTCCGCGCAGGGGATCCGCGCTCTCAAGATCAGCCTGGTCGGGCTGGCCGTCACGGCCGCGCTGCAGGCCGCCGTCGTCGCGTTCTCCGGCTCGGTCGCGCTGCTCGCGGACACCGTGCACAACTTCGCCGACGCGCTCACCGCAGTCCCGCTGTGGGTGGCCTTCGCGCTCGGCCGCCGGGCTGCGTCCAGGCGCTTCACCTACGGGTACGGCAGGGCCGAGGACCTCGCCGGCATCTTCATCATCGCGATGATCGCCGCCTCCGCCGCACTGGCCGCCTGGGAGTCGGTGGACCGCCTGCGCCATCCGCGCGACCTCGAGTCGATCTGGCTCGTGGTGGCCGCCGGCGTGATCGGCTTCCTGGGCAACGAGCTGGTCGCCATTTACCGCATCCGGGTCGGGCGCCGGATCGCGTCGGCGGCGCTGGTCGCCGACGGGCTGCACGCGCGCACCGACGGGCTCGCCTCGCTCGCGGTCGTGGTCGGCGCCACCGGCGTGGCGCTCGGGTTCCGGCTGGCCGACCCGATCGTCGGGCTGCTCATCACGGTGGCCATCCTGTTTGTCCTGCGCGGTGCCGCGCGAGACATCTACCAACGGCTGATGGACGCTGTCGACCCCTCGCTGGTCGCGGAGGCCGAGCACGTGCTCACCTCGACGCCGGGCGTGGTCGAGGTGGAGTCGGTACGGATGCGGTGGATCGGGCACCAGCTGCACGCCGAGGCGGGCGTCAGCGTGGACCACACCAAGTCGGTGGCGCAGGGCCACGACATCGCCGAGGAGGTGCGCCACCGGCTGCTGCACGCGCTGCCCAAGCTGCGCGACGCGACCGTGCACGTCAGCCCGGCCAGCAACGACGACCACGACTTCCACGCCGCCGTCGCTCACCACTTCCTCCGGGGTAGTGAGCCCAAGAAGTCCTAACCGGACGAAGGCGCGCTGGGGACGCCGAGACCAGCCACCGTCCAGGCAGGACGATCGCCGGGAGACGTAATCGCCTGCCGCTTTGGCAGTAACTCACTATGTAGTTACGATATGTCCATGCCGAGCGCGGAGCACGAGTCCCCGATAGCACTGGCCAAGCTCGACCCGGACCTGGTGACCTGGCTGCTGACCAACGTGTTCGAGATCAAGGTTCCCGACTACGACCACGCCCGGGTGCACGCGACCGATGTGCGGGTGATGGTTCCGGCCACCTACCACGCCGACGGCATGCTGCTGTATTGCGACGCCGCCGACCGCCCGCTGCTGGCGACGGTGCTGGAGGTGCAGCGCAGCCAGGACCGTACAAAGCGGCGCACCTGGAAGCTCTACGTGGCGCAGCTGGAGGCCGAGCTGGATGTCAGCGTCGCGCTGGTGGTGTTCTGCCCTGATGGCACGCTGGCCGCATGGTACGGGCGGCTGCTGGAGCCCGACGCGTCGAGCCTGACATTACGGCCGTTGATCTTCACCCCGAACGATGTGCCGCTGATCCTGGACGTGGAGCTGGCCCAGGCCAACCCCGCGCTGGCGGTGCTGTCGGCACTGTGCCACGGCGACCAGGACGAGGTGGATGAGATGTTCCCAGCGCTCGCGGCGGCGCTGCATTCGGTCGGACCCGGAAAGGAGATCTTGTACCATGACATCGTGCTGGCTGGTTTGCCGGCGCCCGCTCGGGTTCGCTGGGAGGCGTTCATGACCACCATCCTTGAGCCCCAGCAGTACCGCAGTGACGTGTTCCGCAGGATTGCTGCCGAGCACGAGGAACGCGGGGAGGCTCGTGGGGAGGGACGGGCGGTGCTGACCGTGCTCGACGCGCGCGGCGTTGAGGTTCCGGCGGCGATCCGGGAGCAGATCCTCGCCTGCACCGACCTGGCCCAGCTCGATGTCTGGCTGCGCCGGGCGGTCACCGCCAGCAGCGCCGCGGAGGTCATCGGCGAGTAGCGGGGATACCAGCCATTTCGCACCCGCCGCTGCCAGCGGCGCGGTTGGTGGCGCCCGCCCCACCGATCACGGCGTGCGGTTCCGCGCGGCCCGCCCGAGCCCGATGGCGTCCAGCACCGACACCGCGGCCACTACTGCTGTGGCTATGCCGGCCAGGGCCAGCGGCGGGACGGCGACGGCGTAGGCCACCGGCGCCAGCGCAGCGAGGACGAGGATCGCGCCGATGCGGTTGGCCGAAAAGGTTTGGAAGATCGCTCTCTTGTAGAGGGCGTGACCGCCCAGGAAAAGCGCTGGACCGCCGAGCACGGTCGCCACCTGCGCGCCGCCGCTATGCCCGGTCGGGTGTGCGATGGTCAGCTCATCGCCCGCGGCGAAGACGATGATGCCCGCCACGATGGGCAGGTGGAAGTACGTATATGCGGTGCGGCCCAGGCGCCCCGGGTCCCCGGTGGACTCGGCCGTGGCGGTGGCGTCGCCGATCGTACGGTCGAAGTAGACCCACCACAGGGCCACACTGCCGGCGAACGCGACCACGAACGCGCCGATCTTTCCGGCGGTGAACTCGCCCTCCCCGAAGCTCCTGCCGGTGGCCAGGATCGACTCACCGAGCGCGATGATGACGAACAGCGAGCACCGCTCGGCCATGTGCGCCCCGCTGATGTTCCACGTCGCGGTGGTCGAGCGGCCGAGCCCGGGGGTGTAGAAGCCGAACGCGGGCGAGGCGTACTCGATGGCGAGCGCCGCCAGCCACAGCACCTCACGCGTGGTGCCCTGGGCGAACCCGCCGACCACCCAGAACACTGCTCCGGCGGCGACCCAGGCCACGATCCGCTGGTAGTTGCGGCGCAGCGGCGGATCGTCGCCGAGCGCCGAGATGATCCAGAGGCCGCGGCCAACCTGGATCACCGTGTAGGTGGCGGCGACGTACAGGCCGCGGTCACCGAATGCGTGCGGCAGGGTGGCCGACATGATCAGGCTGCCCAGCATGATCACAATGAGTGGCAGCCGCACCGGCCGCGCGTCCGGGTTGAACCAGTTGGTGAACCAGACGGTGGAGGCCCACGCCCACCAGACGGCGAGCAGCATCAGCGCCATCTGCCCCGCGCCGTGCCAGCTCAGGTGCTGCAGCAGCAGCTGCGTCAGCTGGGTGACCGCGAAGACGTACACCAGGTCGAAGAACAGCTCCATGTTGGTGACCCGGGTGCCGTCCTGCCGGGTCCGCCGCAGCGAGCCGCCGTTGATCACTGGCTCATCTAAGCAGGAGCCGACCGCGCTCAATAGCGATATTGTCAGGCCACGCCAGGTTGACCGTAGACAGCCAACGTGCGGGCTCCTCCCCGCCGACGTGCACTGACCTCATGTCGTCCACGTCGAAGGGAGCAGGGAGCCGTGCCTGAAGTCAGGCGCGTCAAGGTTTCGGAGGCGGCTGCGGTGGCCGGGCTGTGGGACCGCATGAGCCGCGAGATCCCGGACGGCACCGCGAGAGCCCGAACAAGTGTTGACCCGCTCCCAAAGCAGTGGCCCGGCTGGCCAAGCTGCCCAGGCTGGTCGGCGACAAGGCGCGGCCGATGGCCTGTCCGGCCGGCGGTCAGCCGGCCGGGCGGCGGGCGCAGCCCTGGTCAGGCGAGTACTTCCCGGGGCGTGCTGATGTCGTAGGGCTGGCCGGCGACGCGCAGGCCACGGACGGAGATGGCGCCCAGCGGCGCGCCCGGCAGCGGCCGGATCACCGTCTGCCCGTTGGGCACATCCGGGTAGAGGCCGACCGCGGCCTGCAGGATGGCCACCGAGGCCGCGGCCGACCAGGCCTGCGGGCGGCAGGCGGCCGGGTACGGCAGGGGCCGCGGCACCTCGTCCCGGCTGACCCCGCCGTACAGCTCGGGCAGCCGGTAGTCGAACGCCTCGGCCGCGGCGAGCAGCCCCTCGGCCAGCACCGCGGCCTCGGCGCCGTGGCCGGCCCGGGCCAGCCCGGAGATGACGATCGCCGTGTCGTGCGCCCAGACCGAGCCGCAGTGGTACGACAGCGGGCTGAACCCGCCGTCCTCGCTGGACATCGTGCGCAGGCCGAAGCCGGAGGACATGGCGGGGGACACCAGCAATGCGGCGACCTGTGCCGACTCGGCGGGCGACAGCAGGCCGGTGCCGAGCAGGTGCCCGATGTTGCTGGTCAGCGAGTCGACCGGGCGCTTGTCGCGGTCCAGGGCGAGGGCCGGGAAGCGCCCCTGTGGACCGTCTACCCAGTACTGTTCGCGGAACCGGTCGGCCAGCGCGGCAGCGTACTCCCGCCACCTGTCGGCGCCGGGGCGGCCGAACGCCTCCAGCAGCGCGGCGCCGTCCATCGCCGCCTGGTACGCATACCCCTGCACCTCGCAGAGCGCGATGGGGGGCTGGGCCCGGGTGCCGTCACGGAAGCGCACCGAGTCGCCGGAGTCCTTCCAGCCCTGGTTGCCCAGGCCGTGGCCGGAGGTGTCGATGTACTCGATGAACCCGTCGCCGTCGGAGTCCGCGTGGTCGGCCAGCCAGCCCAGGGCCGCCTCGAGGTTGGGCAGCAGTGCGGCGACCTGGTCGGCAGGCATGCCCCACCGCCAGGCGTCGTGCAGCAGGCTGACCCAGAGCAGGGTGGCGTCGACCGTGCCGTAGTAGACCGGCGGCAAGCCTTCGCCGGCCCGGGTCACCAGCTCTTGCCGGCGCAGCTCGTGCATGATCTTGCCGGGCGCCTCGCCGGTGTCCGCGTCCAGCCAGCGGCCCTGCCGGCGGGCCAGCACCCGCAGCGTGCCGGCGGCGAGCTCGGTGCCCAGCGGCAGCAGCATCCGGGCGGCCCAGATGCTGTCCCGGCCGAACAGGGTCAGAAACCACGGCACGCCGGCGGCGACGAAGACGTCGTCCGGCTCGCCGCGCTCGGACATCCGCAGCGAGGCGAGGTCGTCCAGGGACCGGTCGAGCAGCCGCACCAGCCGCCGGTCGTCGGCGGTCACCTCGGGGCGGGACCACTCCGGGATGCGCCGGCGAGGTGCGACCACCACGCCGCCGCGGTCGCGGACCCGCAGCCGCCAGCGCAGCGTGACCTCGCCGCCGGGGGGTAGCAGCACGTCCCAACTGAACCCGTTGGCGCCCGGCTGCGCGCCGTCGGCGCTGGCGGTGATGTCGGTGGCGTCGGCCGTCCAGGTCAGGCCGGTCGGCTCGACCTTCACCGGCAGCGCGGAGGGCCAGGCCGCGCCCCGCTTGACCACGTCGATCGGGGCGGCGTCGCAGGCAAGCTCCAGGGTCACGTGGGTGCGGACCGGCGCCGTGGCGGTCGACACGATGACGATCTCCTCGACCATCCCGTCCGACTCGGTGCGGCGGATCCGGTCCACCCGTACGGTCGGGTCGGCTCCCGGGTCGCCCAGCCAGCGGGCGAGGCTGCTGAACCGGGCGGTCCCCGGACCGGTGGCGACGTGCAGGATCGGCTCGGGTTCACGGCCGTCCAGCCGCAGCACGGCCCGCGAGAGCGCGCGCAGGTCGGCATGGAACAGGCCCTGCACACCGGTCGCCCGGATCTGTCCGTCCACCCCGCTGAGCACGGAGGTCGGCGCGGCGACCGTCGGCACCAGGTCGTGCAGCAGCGGCTGTAGCCGTCTTGACAAGTCCACCTCCGCCGAGGGAAAGTGCGTACCACCCCAGAGATTTGAACGATCTAATTTTCTCACCCGCACCGGTTAGATCGTTCAAACTAGCGGAAGGCGCCAATGTCGGCAAAGGTGACGATCGCCACGGTGGCCCGGCACGCCCGCGTGTCCCGGCAGACGGTGTCGAACGTGATCAACGCGCCGCACCTGGTCCGGGAGGAGACCAGGGCGCGGGTGCAGGCCGCCATCGAAGAGCTCGGGTACCGGGTCAGCCAGGCGGCCCGGCAGATGCGCACCGGGCGGTCCCGGCTCATCGCGGCGCGCATCGAGCCGGCCCGGGACGGCATCAATGGCTCGGTCTTCGACCGCTTCCTGCACGGGCTGACCGAGGCGGCCGCGCTCGACGGGTACCGCGTCGTGCTCTACACGGCGGAGGACGACGCAGGCGAGATCGCCGCCTACGACGAGCTGCTCGCCTCACACGACCTGGACGCGTTCGTGCTGACCAGCACGCACCACGGCGACCCACGCACGTCCTGGCTGGCCGAGCGGGACGTGCCGTTCGTCACCTTCGGCCGGCCGTGGGGCGACCGCTTCGGGGACCGCCCGCCCGGCCATCCCTGGGTGGACGTGGACGGCCGGGCTGGCACCGCCGAGGCCACCGCCCACCTGCTCGCCGCCGGGCACCGCCGGGTGGGCTTCCTCGGCTGGCCCCGTTGCCCGGGAGTCGGGGACGACCGGCGCGCCGGCTGGGAGCAGACCCTCATCGCGGCCGGCATCGACCCGACCGGCCTGGAGACCTCCACGGAGGACCAGGTCGCCGACGGCGTACGGGCGGCCCGGCAGCTGCTGGCCCGGCCCGACCCGCCGACGGCCCTGGTCTGTGTCAGCGACTCGCTCGCGCTCGGCGCGATGCAGGGCGCTCCCGGCGTACCGGTGATCGGCTTCGACGACACCCCGGTCGCCCACGCTGTCGGCCTGACCAGCGTCAGCCAGCCGCTGTCGGAGGCCGCGGCGGAATGCATGCGACTGCTGGTCGACCTGCTCGACCGGCCCGGGGCGCACCAGCCGACGCCGGTCCTGCTCCGGCCCCGTCTCGTGATCAGAAGTTCCGGTTGACCGACTGGGAGGAAGAAACAATGAGAAACCGGCTCCGGCGGCGGGCCCCGCTCGCCGTGGTCGCCGCCGCGGCGCTGTTTGCCTCGGCCGCGTGTGGCAGTGGATTCGACGACAACGACAAGTCCGGCTCCGCGCAACGCAGCGGTCCGGCGTCGCTCCAGATCCTCTTCGGGTCGTCTGGCGACGCGGAGACCAAGGCGCTGCAGGAGGCGGCCGCGGCCTGGGCGTCCGCGACCGGCAACAAGGCCACCGTGACCCCGGCGCAGGACCTCGCCCAGCAGCTGGGCCAGGCGTTCGCCGGGGACAACCCGCCGGACGTGTTCTACGTGGATGCGGTGCGGTTCGCCGACTACGCCAGCGTCGGCGCACTCGAGCCGTACGCCGACAAGATTTCCAATGTGGACGACTTCTACCCCGCGCTGCGCCAGGCGTTCACCTACCAGGGCAAGCTGTACTGCGTACCGAAGGACTTCTCCACGCTGGCGCTGGAGATCAACACTGACCTCTGGGCGAAGGCCGGGCTGACCGGCGCCGACGTGCCGACCACGTGGGACCAGCTGACCGCGGTGGCCCAGAAGATCAAGGCGAAGGGCATCACGCCGCTCGCCCTCGGCGACACCCGTGACCGGATCGGGGCGTTCATGGTGCAGGCCGGCGGCTGGATCACCAACGCCGACGGCACCCAGGCCACCGCCGACACGCCCGAGAACCTGAAGGCACTGCAGTACGTGCAGTCGCTGCTCAAGAACGGGCTGGCGCGCTACCCCAAGCAGCTGGACGCGGGCTGGTCCGGTGAGGCGTTCGGCAAGGGCAAGGTGGCGATGACCATCGAGGGCAACTGGATCAAGGGCGCCCTGCAGAACGACTTCCCGAACATCAAGTACACGGTGCACGAGCTGCCCGCCGGGCCGAAGGGCAAGGGCACGCTCTCCTTCACCACCTGCTGGGGGATCGCGGCGAAGAGCAAGCAGAAGGAGGCCGCGATCGATTTCGTCGAGGCGATGACCAAGGGCGAGCAGCAGCTTGCCTTCGCCAAGGCGTTCGGCGTGATGCCGTCCCGGCAGTCGGTCAGCCAGCAGTACCTCGCGCAGTTCCCGAACGACCAGGCATTCGTCAACGGTGCGCAGTACGCCCAGGGCCCGGTGAACGCGCCGAAGATGGACAGCGTGCTGGCCGACTTCGACACCGGCCTGCAGAAGCTCGCCACCAGTGACCCCAAGGCGATCCTGCAGCGCCTGCAGAAGAACACCGAAGCCGCGCTGGGCGGGTAGGCATGACCCTGCTGCGGGAGCGCGGGACCCGGCGCCCCGACGTGGTGGTACCTCGGGGCCGCGGAAGCATCCGTGGCCCCGAGGCCCGCGCCGGCTGGCTGTTCGTCGCCCCGGCCGCGGTGCTGCTGGCCCTGTTCGTGCTGCTGCCCGTCCTGATGGCGCTGTGGGTCAGCCTCACCTCGTGGAACGGCCAGGGCAGCCCGTTCACCGGTCGGGCGCCGTTCGTCGGCGTGGACAACTACACCAAGCTGTTCACCGAGGACGGCCTGGCCCGGCAGGACTTCTTCACCAGCGTCCGCAACAACCTCTACTACGTGGTGCTGGTGGTGCCGCTGCAGACGGTGCTCGCGTTGTGCCTGGCGCTCGTGGCCAACCAGCGGTTGCTCAAGGGCCGGACCTTCTTCCGGGCCGCGTTCTACTTCCCCTCGGTGACCAGCTCGGTCGCGATCAGCGTGGTGTTCCTCTTCCTGTTCGCCAACTCGGGCACCGTCAACGCCGTTCTCGGGCTGTTCGGTATCGACGGTCCGCTGTGGTTCTCCGACTCGCGCGGCCTGGTGCACCTCGTGCTCGACGGCGTCGGCCTGGTCAACCTGGACGCGCCGCCGGCTGCCCTGGCCGACCATGGCGTGTTCGGCCTGAGCTGGTGGGACTGGATCTCCGGGCCGAGCGTGGCGATGTGCACGATCATCACCCTGGTGGTGTGGACGACCTCAGGGACGTTCATGCTGATGTTCCTGGCCGCGCTGCAGGACGTGCCGGTGGCCCTGGAGGAGGCGAGCCTGATCGACGGGGCCAACCGGTGGCAGCGGTTCCGCGCGGTCACCCTGCCACACCTGCGGCCGGTGCTGTTCCTCGTGCTGACCCTCGGGCTGATCAGCACCTGGCAGGTCTTCGACCAGATCTACGTGATGAGCCAGGGCGACCCCGCGAAGACCACGCTCACGCCGGCCTACCTGTCCTACCGCACCGCGTTCCGCAGCTTCGACTACGGATCCGGTGCGGCCATCTCGTTCGTGCTCTTCTCCATCATCGTGGTGCTCACCGCCGTGCAGCGCTGGCTGCTGCGCGAGAGAAGGGGGTGAACCGTGCGCCGTCTGACCGGCACCTTCCTCGGGTACGCGATCCTGGTCTTCTTCGGCCTGGTGTTCCTCTACCCGTTCTTCATCCAGATCGCCAGCGCGTTCAAGACGCAGGCGGACGCGGCCGCGCACCCGCTGTCGCTGGTTCCCCACCCGTTCGACACCAGTTCGTTCCAGCGCATCTTCGACAGCACCGACTTCCCGCGTTGGGTGGGCAACTCGGTCCTGGTCACGGTGCTGGTCACCGCCGGCCGGGTGTTCTTCGACTCGCTCGCCGGCTACGCCCTGGCCCGGCTGCGGTTCCCCGGCCGCGGCGGCGTCTTCGCCACCGTGCTGGCGGTGATGGCGGTGCCCGGCGTGGTGCTGTTCATCCCGAAGTTCCTGGTGCTCAACCAGCTCGGCATATACGACAGCTACGCCGGGTTGATCCTGCCGCTGATCGCGGACGCGACCGGGGTCTTCATCATGAAGCAGTTCTTCGAGTCGGTGCCGCCGGATGTGGAGGAGGCGGCCAGAGTGGACGGTGCCGGGGTCGTCCGCACGTACTGGTCGGTGGTGCTGCCGATGGCCCGGCCGGCGCTGATCACGCTGACCATCCTGGCCTTCCAGGGCTCGTGGAACGAGTTCCCGCACACCGTGGTCGCGGTGCAGAGCCCCGAGCTGTTCACCCTGCCGCGGGGCCTGGCCGACCTGGTCAGCGGGTCGCTCGGCAAGGGCACCCAGTACCCGCTGAAGCTCGGCGCCGCGCTGCTGGCCACCATCCCGGTCGCCGTGCTGTTCGTCATCTTCCAGCGGTACTTCGTGCGGGGCGCGAACGAGGGCGCCACAAAGGGCTGACGCCTGGGGGTTGAACCTGGCCGGGTGTCCGGGGAGGATCAGCCGGGTGGACGTCGCGGCTCTTCCGCTACCAGGCACCCAGGTCACCCACCCGGAGCTGCTGCTGGCCTCCGCAGTCGTCCTGGCGGCCACGGCGATCTTCTGGGTCGCCACCGGCCGCCGGCGCGCTGACGATCCGAGTGCTGGCCGCGGGGATCGTCGTCGCTTCCGGCGCGGTCCCTACGTCACGGTGAACGTGGACCCGATCCGGTGCGCGCGGTTCGGGTACTGCGAGCACGAGGCCCCGGACGTGTTCCAGATCCGGCGGGAGGGCCGGCTGACCTATGAGGACCGGGTACCGGTCGACGAGATCGAGCCGGTGATCCGGGCGGTCGAGGTCTGCCCGGCCCGGGCCATCGTCCTCGGCAAGATTCCGGGCGGCGGGTGAGCCGCACCGGCCGGACGGCATAAGCTCAAGCATGCCCAGGACCCAGGTAGGCATCGTCGGTGCCGGCCCGGCCGGCCTGCTGCTGTCGCACCTGCTCCACCTCGCCGGCATCGACTCCGTCGTGCTCGAGGCGCGCAGCCGGGACTACGTGGAGAAGCGGGTGCGGGCCGGCGTGCTGGAGCACCCCACCGCCGAGCTGCTGCGCGAGGTCGGACTCGGGGAGCGGATGGACCGCGAGGGACTGCCGCACGAGGGGCTGTCGCTGCGCTTCGACGGCGCGGACCACCGCATCGCGCTCACCGAGCTGACCGGCAAGTCAATCATGGTGTACGGGCAGCAGGAGGTGGTCAAGGACCTCATCGCCGCCCGGCTCGCGGCCGGCGGGCAGGTGCTGTTCGAGTGCGCCGCGATCGCGGTACCCGGCGTCGACCAGGACCGCCCCGCGATCATCTACCGCGACCCCGCCGGGCGTACCCAGGAGCTGCGCTGCGACATCGTGGCCGGGTGCGACGGCTTCCACGGGGTGACCCGGGCCGCGGCGACCGGGCTGACCGTCTTCGAGCGGGCGTACCCGTTCGCCTGGCTGGGCATCCTGGCCCGCACCCCGCCGTCGCACCACGAGCTGATCTACAGCTACTCCGACCGCGGCTTCGCGCTGCACAGCATGCGCTCGCCGGCGCTCACCCGGCTGTACCTGCAGGTGCCGCCGGACGAGGACCTCGCCGGCTGGCCGGACGACCGGATCTGGGAGGAGCTGGCCGCCCGGCTGCGCACCAGCGACGGGTTCACCCTCCGCGAGGGGCCGGTGCTGGAGAAGGGCATCACGCCGATGCGCAGCTACGTGGTGGAGCCGATGCGGTACGGACGGCTGTTCCTGGCCGGCGACGCCGCGCACATCGTCCCGCCCACCGGCGCCAAGGGCATGAACCTCGCGGTCGCCGACGTGCGGGTGCTCGCCCGCGCGCTGACCGCCTTCTTCCGGCAGGGGCGCGAGGACCTGCTCGACGCGTACAGCGAGACCTGCCTGCGCCGGGTCTGGCGGGCCGAGCACTTCTCCTGGTGGATGACCTCGATGCTGCACCGGTTCCCCGGCGACGACGCGTTCCAGCACCGGTTGCAACTCGCGCAGCTGCGCTACACCGTCGGCTCGGTCGCGGCCGCCACCAGCCTGGCCGAGAACTACGTCGGGCTGCCGTTCGCGCAATGAAAGTAGTTACATAGCTTTCCTTACCGCCACGTTGCTGGGTAACGTAGACATCGTGCCAATGAAAGCGCTTTCAAAGCCTCGTGAGGGCGTCACGATCTACGAGGTCGCCAAGCGCGCTGGAGTCTCCATCGCCACCGTCTCCCGCGCCTTGCGTGACTCCGAGCTGGTCACGCCGCAGACCCGGGAACGGGTCCGGGCGGCGGCCGCCGAGCTCAACTTCACGCCCAGCCGGCTCGGCCGCTCGCTGGCCGAGGGCCGGCACGCGGCCAACGGCATCGTCTTCCCCGACCTGGTCGGGCCGTACTACGCCGAGGTCGTCCTGGGCTACGAGCAGGTCGCCGCCGAGCTCGGCCGCAGCGTGCTGATCCGGGCCACGCACGGCCGGGCGGACGCGGACGCGCAGGTGCTGGAGATGGCCGCGCGGGTGGACGGCATGGTCATCATGGGCCGGTCGGTCGCCGACGACGTGGTGGCCCGGATCGCGGCCACCGGCCTGCCGCTCGTCCTGCTCTCCCGCGACCCGGTGTCCGATGTGGACACCGTGCGGCCGGAGAACGACACGACCGCCCGGGAGCTGGCCCGGCACCTGGTAGGGCACGGGTACCGCCGGTTTGCCTTCCTGGGCGACCCGGCCGCCGCGCCCGACGTGGCCGGACGGTATGCGGGCCTGGCCGCCGGCCTGGAGGAGGCCGGGGTACGGGTGCCGGATCCGGTGCCGTGCGCGTTCGAGCTCGAGGCTGGCCGGTCGGCCGCCGCCGGCCTGCTGGCTTGCCGGCCCCGCCCGCGGGTGATCGTGTGCGCCAACGACGAGCTCGCCCTCGGCGCCCTGACCGCGGCGGGCGAGGCCGGGCTGCGGGTGCCACAGGACGTGGCGGTCACCGGCTGGGACGACCTGATGGCGGCCCGTTTCGCGGGGCTCACCACGGTGCGCCAGCCGATGCGCGAGCTGGGGGCGACCGCCGCCCGCCGGCTGCACGAGCAGATAGAGGCCCGGCCCGCCAAGCGCACCGGGCGGCAAGAAACCCTTCCCACAGAGCTGGTACTGCGGACCAGCTGCGGCACCCACACGATGGGGTGAGGTCAATGAGGCGACGTTTGACGGTGGCCGCCCTGCTGGTGGCGGCACTCGTATTCACCGGTTGCGGACGAGACGGCAATGAGGACACGGGCGGCCAGGCCGCGCAGGGCATCAGCAGCGGGCCGGCCACCGGCACCATCACGGTATGGGCGATGGGCACCGAGGGCGAGAAGCTCTCCGTGCTCGCCAAGGACTTCGAGGCGGCCAACCCAGGGGTGAAGGTCAACGTCACGGCGGTGCCCTGGGACTCCGCCCACGACAAGATCTCGACCGCGATCGCGGCGAAGACCACGCCCGACGTGAGCATGATCGGCACAACCTGGATGGGCGAGTTCGCCAAGACCGGCGCACTCGACCAGACGCCGACGGACTTCGACAAGTCGGCCTTCTTCCCGGGGGCATGGGACACGACCGTCGTCGACGGCACGTCCTATGGCGTTCCGTGGTACGTCGAGACCCGGCTCATCTACTACCGGACCGACCTGGCCGCCAAGGCCGGCGTGCAGCCGCCGACCAACCAGCAGCAGCTGAAGGAGTTCGCGACCGCGCTGCAGCAGAAGGGCGGCGCGCAGTGGGGGATCAACCTGCAACCGGGCGATACCGGATCGTGGCAGACCTTCCTGCCGTTCGTCTGGCAGCTCGGCGGGGACGTCACGGACGCCAGCGGCAACTGGACGCTGGACAGCCCGCAGATGACCCAGGCGCTGGAGTACTACAAGTCCTTCTTCACCGCCAAGCTCGCGCCCGGCGCGCTGCAGCCGGGCGAGCTCGAGTCGATGTTCGTCGCCGGCAAGATCGGCGCGTTCGTCTCCGGGCCGTGGCACATCGGGATCCTCAAGGAGCAGGGCGGCGCGGGCTTCGAGCAGAAGTTCGATGTCGCGCACATGCCCAAGGAACAGGCGGGCACGTCGTTCGTCGGCGGCAGCGACCTGGCCGTCTTCAAGGAGTCCAAGAACCGCGACAGCGCGTGGAAGTTCGTGCAGTACCTGACCCGGCCCGAGGTTCAGGTCAAGTGGTACCAGACCGTCTCCGACCTGCCGTCCGTGCAGAGCGCCTGGTCGGACCCGGCGCTGTCCGGCGACAAGTTCCTGTCGAAGTTCGGTGACCAGCTGAAGGACGCCAAGTCACCACCGGCGATCCCGACCTGGGAGCAGGTCGCCGCGGTCATCGACGACGAGGTGGAGAAGGCGACGATCGGCAACACGCCGCCGGCCGAGGCGGTGAAGGCGATGCAGAAGCAGGCCACCTCGATCGGCACCGGCAGCTAGCGATGCCGGTCGTCGAACGCCCGGCCGGTGCGCAGGCGCCGGCCGGGCGGGCACACCGTAGCCGGGGCACGCGGGCATCGGCCGTGCGGCCCGGCGCCCGCGGGGGGCGCCGGCAGGTCTCCGCCAGGACGCAGCGGGCCGTCGCCGCCTGGCTGCTCGCCACGCCGTTCTTCGCGCTGTTCCTGGTCTTCTACGCGGCACCGATGCTCGCGTCCTTCGTGATGGGCTTCACCGACCTGCGCAGCACCGACCTGCGCCATCCGCTTGCGGTGAACCTGGTGGGCATCGACAACTATCGCCGGCTCGCCTCCGACGAGACCTTCCGGAAGGCCGTCGTCAACACCGTGCTGTTCGTACCGGTCACGCTGGCGCTGACGATGGTGCTCGCGCTCGCGGTGGCTGTGGCGCTGCACAAAGGGGTGGAGCGGTTCCGCACCCTCTTCCGGGTCGGCTACTACCTGCCCTACGTCACCGCCATCGTCGCCGTGTCCGTGGTCTGGCGCGTCATGTACCAGCACGACTCCGGCGTCATCAACCGCGTCCTCGGCTTCATCGGGATCGACGGGCCGAACTGGTTGGAGAGCACCACCTGGTCGCTCCCCGCGATCGTGATCATGACCGCCTGGCGGGGGATGGGCTACCAGATGGTGCTCTTTTTGGCCGGGCTCCAGGCGATCCCGGAGGGCCTGTACGAGGCCGCGGAGGTCGACGGCGCCAGCCGCTGGCAGCGGTTCCGGCATGTCACGCTGCCGATGCTCCGGCCGACCGTCCTGCTCGGCGCCGTCCTCGGCACGATCGGACTGGTCCAGTGGTTCGAAGAGCCGTTCGTGATGACCCGCGGTGGGCCGCTGAACTCCACGCTGTCGGTGTCGATGTTCACCTACAACCAGTTCGGCTTCGGCAACTACTCCTACGCCGCCGCCGCGAGCTACACCATCTTCGCGGCGATGGTGGCGTTGACCGCCGTGCAGTTCCGCCTTCTGCGGTCGAACACGTAGTCCAGCCACGAGGAGCTTGTCATGACGACCGCGACCACGTACGCACCGGCAGCCGCTGGGCGCCGTGCGCGCCGTGCGCGCCGGGCCCGCCGCGGCCGGCAGTGGTGGATCTACGCCCTGTTGCTCGTCGGCCTGGTCCTGGCGGTCGCCCCGTTTGTGTGGATGGTGCTCGGCTCGGTGAAACCCGACGCCGAGGTGCGCCAGGTCCCGCCCACCTGGTGGCCGGAGAACCCCACCCTGGACAACTACCGCGAGCTCTTCCAGCGGCTCAACTTCCCCCGGTTCTTCGCCAACTCGGTCATCGTCGCGACCGCGGTCACGCTCGGCAACGTCGTGTTCTGCACGATGATCGGGTACGCGCTGGCCAAGCTGTCGTTCCCCGGCCGCCGGACCCTCTTCGCGCTCGTGCTCGCCATGTTGATGATCCCGACCGTGGCGACCTTCGTGCCGCTGTTCGTGCTGGTCAGCAACTTCGGGCTGGCCAACACCTTCGGCGGCCTGATCCTGCCGTTCCTCGCCCAGCCGCTCGGTGTCTTCATCATGCGGCAGTTCATCGTCGGACTCCCGGACGAGCTGATCGACGCCGCGCGGGTCGATGGCGCCGGGGAGCTGCGTATCCTTGCGCGGGTGGTCGCGCCGCTGTGCGGGCCGCCAATCGCGACGCTCGCCGTGATCACCTTCTTCGCACAGTGGAACAACTTCCTGTGGCCGCTGGTGGTCGCGCAGAGCGAGGACAAGTACACGCTGCCGGTCGCCCTCGCCCTCTACTCGATCGGGCAGAACAACGCCCGGTTCGGGCTGCTCATGGCCGGCGCCGTGGTCATCGTCATCCCGATCCTGATCATCTTCGCCTTCCTGCAGCGGTATGTCGTCCAAGGCATCGCCGTCACCGGGCTCAAGGACTAGTCCTCGAAGGAGGCCTTCGATGAGGAAGAGAGCCACACTCATGGCCGGCGTCGCCCTCGCCGGGTTGATCGCCGCGTCGGCGCCGCCCGCGGCGGCCAGCGCCACCGGCGCCGGGTCGGTCCATGCCCACAATGGACTGGCGGCCAGGGACAGGCAGACCTTGCGGGACTATGCCGTGGGCACCTGGAAATCGTTCGTTGCCATGGTGGATCCGGACAGCGGCCTGCCCGCGGACAAGCTGGGCACGGACGGCACCCGCAGCGTCGAGACCTCCACCACCAACATCGGTGCCTACATGTGGAGCACGCTGGTCGCGGAGCGGCTCGGCATCATCGGCCACGCCGAGGTCGTCAGCCGCCTGAGCCGCACCATCGGCACGCTCGAGACGATGGAGCGCCACCAGCCCAGCGGCCAGTTCTACAACTGGTACGACCACCGCACCGGCGCCAAGCTGACCGTCTGGCCGCCGACCGGCGAGCCGCTCACCCCGATCCTGTCCTCGGTGGACAACGGCTGGCTGGCCACCGGGCTCCGGCTGGTCAGCCGCGGCGTTCCGGAGCTCGCCGACCGTGCGGGCGCGCTGTTCGACAGCATGAACTTCGGCTTCTACTACCGACCCGAGGTGAACCGGATCGCGTTCTACTACGCGCCGGACACCGGCGAGTCGCCGTGCTGCTACGACACGATCGTCAGCGAGAGCCGGATCGCCAGCTACCTCGGCATCGCCAAGGGCGAGCTGCCGCAGAAGGAGTACTTCGGCGCCTGGCGCAGCTTCCCGGACACCTGCGACTGGAGCTGGCAGGAGACCAGGCCGGTGGGGGAGAGCCGCACCTACTTCGGCGTGAGCGTCTTCGAGGGCGCGTACCCGTACAACGGCACCCTGGTCGTGCCGTCCTGGGGCGGCAGCATGTTCGAGGCGCTGATGCCGGCGCTGTTCGTACCGGAAGAGAAGTGGGGGCCGCAAAGCTGGCGGATCAACCATCCGCTGACCGTCACCGCGCAGATCCACCACGGGCTGGTCGAAGCCGGCTACGGATACTGGGGCTTCTCGCCGTCGAACATCCCTGAGGGCGGTTACAACGCGTTCGGGGTCGACGGGATCGGGATGAACCCTGGCGGCTACTACTCGAACGAGGGCGGCACCGGCGTCGACCACGGCTTCGCCGGCTGCCCCGGCCGCGACCCACAGCCCGACCCGCCACCGTCGGCGTACACCGGCGGGGTGGTCACCCCACACGCGGCATTTCTCGCGCTGCGCTGGGCGCCGCGCCAGGCGCTGGACAACCTCGCCGCGCTGCGCCGCGACTTCGACATCTACACGCCGGACCGCGGCTTCCGCGACTCGGTCAATGTGGACACCGGCGTGGTGTCGCAGAGCTACCTCGCGCTCGACCAGGGGATGATCATGGCGGCGATCGGCAACGCGCTGGGCGGCGACTTCCTCCGGAAGCTCTTCGTGACGCCGGACTTCACCCAGCGGCTGCGACCGGTCATCGGAGTCGAGGAGTTCGCAAACGCACGTTCAGGACAAGTGCCGGACATTGAGATCGACAAGGACGCAGTTTCCCGGAAGATGCGGGGAAGGGGAGGGGCATGACGGTCGGGGAGGCGACGGTCGCGCAGGCGCGCGAGCGGTGGGCCCGGTTGATGGGCGCCGGAGGCGCCCAGGACCGGGCCGCCGGTGAGATCGAGGAGGCGGACCTGCCCGCGCCGGCCGGGCTGGCCGCCACCGGCGGCCGCGGGCAGATCACGCTCACGTGGGACCCGGTCCCGGGCGCGATCGGGTACGCGGTGCATCGCGCGACCGACCCGGCCGGCCCGTACGAGCTGGTGGACCACGGCGGCGGCGACGTGCTGGCGGTGCCGCACGGCGCCTACGCCGACACCACGGGCGAGCCGGGCCAGCAGTACTGGTACGCCGTTGCGCCGCTGGCCACGGTCAACGCGATGGGTCCGCTCAGCGACCCGGTCCCGGGAATGTCCACTGCGGACGGGCCGGGAGAGGTGGCAGTGAGCGTGGCCGCCGACGGCGACGCCGGCCCGCTGCACCGGCTCTGGCGGGAGGTGGTGGGCTCCGAGCACCTCAGCCACCTGCTCTGCGCCGACCTGACCGGCGGCCGGCCGATCGGGACCGAGCTGCGCGACGCACTGCGGCGGGTCCACCATGAGCTCGGCGTGCGGCTGGTGCGCGCGCACGCGATCCTCTGCGACGACCTCGGCGTGTACAAGGAGGTCGACGGCGAGCCGCGGCTGGACTTCAGCGGCATCGACCAGGTCTACGACATCGTGCTCGGCATCGGCATGCGGCCGGTGGTCGAGCTGTCGTACATGCCCCGCGACCTGGCCCGCGACCCGTCGCAGACGGTCTTCGCCTACCAGGCGGTGGTCTCGCCGCCCCGGGACTGGGACCGCTGGGCGATGCTCATCCGCGAGCTCGTCGCCCACCTGGTCGAGCGGTACGGGGCCGAGGAGGTCCGGCAGTGGCCCTTCGAGGTGTGGAACGAGGCCAACCTGTCGGTGTTCTGGTCCGGCACACCGGAGGAGTTCTGGCGGCTGTACGACGTCACCGCGCGGGCGGTCAAAGAGGTCGATCCGGCGATCCGGGTGGGCGGCCCGGCGTCCGCCGCGGTCGGCTGGATCGACCGGCAGCTGGCCACCACCGCGCCGCTGGACTTCCTCACCACGCACATCTACGGCAGCCCGCCGCTCGACCTGCGCGAGCTGGCGCAGGCGCACGGTCGGCCCGAGCTGGAGACAGTGTGGACGGAGTGGGGCGTCACCGCGCAGCACGGCAGCCAGATCAACGACACCGTCTTCGCCGCGACGTTCCTGTTGCGCGGCATGCGGTCGGCCAGCCGGCGGGTGGCCGGCCTCGCCCCCTGGGTCGCCTCCGACCACTTCGAGGAGCTGGGTCGTCCGCCCCGCCTGCTGCACGGCGGCTTCGGCCTGCTCACCGTGGGCAACCTGGCCAAGCCCAAGTTCTGGGCGCTGGCGCTGGCCGAGCGGCTCGGGGACACCGAGCTGCCGGTGCAACTGACCGGCGACGGCGCGGGCAGCCTGGTCGAGGCCTGGGCCGCGCGGCAGGCCGACGGCACCGTCGGCGTGTTGCTGTGGAACGGCACCCTCGACCACGCCAGGGCCGGCGGATGGTCGCTGCTGGATCGCCGGGTCATGGTGCGCGTCACCGGCTTGGCCGACGGCGAGTACGAACTGCGGCATTGGCGTGTCGACGAGCATCATTCGAACATCGCCGCGACGTGGCGCGCCATCGCGGGCGACCGAGACTGGCCGGACGAGCCGGGCTGGCGGGCGCTCGCCGAGGCCGACCGGGTGCAGGAGCTGGTGCCGCCGCGGCGGGTGTCGGCGTCGGCCGGGGCGGTCGAGGACGCCTTCGACCTGCCCAACCCGGGCATTTCCTACCTCGAGTTGCGCCGGCGGTGAAGCGCGTACGCATTTACATCTCTTTACCTGGCGGCTATGCTGGGAGCGCTCCCACCTCACCCGAGGAGTTCCCATGCCGACCGCCCGTGCCCGGCGCCATTGGCTGGCCGCCGTCGCCGCGCTGCTCACCCTCGTCGCCGCGGCGCTCGTCGCGGTCACCCCGGGCGCCCGGGCGGCAGACCCGCGCTGGCGACGGCATCGTTTTCCGCCACGACCGCCGGCTACCGCCAGCTCGTGTCGTGGGCGCGCAGCCACGGAACGGTGGCTCGGGCAGGAGTCGAGGGAACCGGCTCCTACGGCGCGGCGCTGGCCCGCCACCTCGTTGTCGAGCAGATCACGGTCATCGAGGTCAACCGGCCCGACCGTGCCCAGTGGCGCCGTCGTGGCAAAAGCGATGTCATCGATGCCGAAGCCGCTGCGCGGGCGGTGATCAGCCTTCGAGCGACCGCCACGGCCAAGGCCGGCAACGGACCGGTCGAGCAGATCCGCATCTACAAAATTGTGGGTCAGGCCGCCTGGACGACGGTGGCCACGCCGGCGGCGATGAGAACGGCGGCCCACATGCGGTCCAGGTTGAACCACGCACGGCGGAGGATGCCCACTCCGAAGACGTGGAACACCAGCAGTGCCACCACTCCGGCGGTGAGGAACATCGCGGCCGTGTGCAGGGCCACCGCCGCGAGGCCGTCCAGGGCGCCGTCCGCGGCGGCCACCGAGTGCTGGTGATGGTGGGCGCCGGCACCCACCACCAGGACAGGCAGCAGCATCAGGCCGGCGCCGTGCGCGGAGGACATCAGGAAGGACCAGCCGGCCAGTTCGCGGTGCGACAGCCGCATGCCCACCCAGCGGAAGTGCCGGGTGGACAGCAGCCGCCACAGCCCGAAGCCGACCAGGACCAGGCCGCCGACCACGGCCACCACAGTACTGGCCACAATGGACCCGGTGACCGCCACGACGACGGCGACCACGGCGACCGAGCCGAGGTGACCGGCCGCGATCGGCGGCAGCGACCGGCACAGCGCCGCCCGGCTACGGTCCTGTAAGCCGCGGGCCACCGCGAACAGCCAGCCCATCGCCGGGTTGGCGCCGTGGAAGGCGCCCAACCCGACCAGGGCGACGACCTGCGCGACGGTCACGGGAAACAGTACGAGTCGCTGGAGGCGTCGCCACCCTGCAGCCTGGTCTGGTGCACCCGCAGGCCGCGGAAGTCGTCCCCGTGCGGGAAGAAGCGCTCGTCCAGCCGCAGTTCGCCAGAGGTGTGCAGCAGGGCCTGCCAGGCGCCCACACCGTCCGGGTAGAACTGGTCGTCCCAGGCGCCGTAGAGCGAGTTGGTCAGGTAGACCCGCTGACCGTCCCGGCTCACCTCGACCATCTGTGGCCCACCGGCCAGCGGCAGGTCCGGCCGGGCCGGGTGGGCGGTGCGGCGGACGATGCCGCCCAGCCGCACCGAGCCGGTCTCGCGGGGGTGGAAGGGGTCCGTCACGTCGTACCGCTTGAGCTCCCCGGTGCCCCAGCAGGAGACATAGAGCGACCGGTCGTCGACCGAGAGGGCGATGTCGGTGACCAGCGGTGGCACCGCGCCGAACGGTTTGAGCAGATCCGGGAGTGCGGCCGGGTCGGCGGGTTCGGCCGGGATGTCGATGACCTTCGTAGCGGCCCAGCCGTCGCCGTCCGAGCGGTGCCAGACCCAGACCGACGCGGACAGGTCCTCGACGCTGATCACCACGCCGACGAAGCCGTACTGCTTGGTCGGGTCGTGCGCGGGCCGCAGCTCCAGCGGCATCTGGTACTGGTCGCCGAGGTCCACCCGCTGCACGTGCCGGCGGCTGCGCAGGTCCCAGAAGTGCAGCGCGTGCCCGTACTTGCGGCCCAGCAGCAGCTCGCCGACGATGCCGTCCTCGACCATCGACGGCGTGCCCCACTCGGAGGTGACCAGCACGTCCTGGGTCAGGTGCCACCAGAAGTCGTACGCCAGGTACTGCGGTCCACGGTCGGCCTCCCACGCCCCGCGTACCTCGAAGGTGGTGTGGTCGAGCACCGCGATGCCGCCCGGTCCGTCGGCGCCGTCGGCGCCGCCGAGGGCGGACAGGTAGATTCCATCGGGTCCACAGTGGATGGTGTGCGGGCGGGAGTAGCCGGCGCGCTTGGCCAGCTCCTCGGGGCCGAGCACCTTGACCACCTTCGGCTGGCGCGGGTTCTCCTTGGTGTCCAGCACGTGGATGCGCGAGGAGCGCAGCCCGGGCACGATCAGGTAACGCCGCTCGACGTGCGGGTGCGCGGCGGTCGGGCAGAGTGCGCTGCTGCACGCGTTCCACCCGAAGTGGTGCAGCTCGTCGCCGAGGTAGGGGAGGTCGGTCCAGCCGACCACGCGGCCGTACGAGGCCGAGGCCGGGTCGACGTCGACCACGGCGATCGCGTCCGGTCGGGTCGCCGACCGGTCGAAGGCGGCGACGTAGGCCAGCTGCTCCATCGGTCCCGCGGCCGCCTCGCGCGGCGACGGGTAGAAGGTGGGGTCCGGTCTCAACAAGGCCATGTCAGCTCCGTGCCGCGGCTATTAAATACTATTAGCTAGGTAAAATAGCACCGGTTTAGCGTTCGCGCGCCGGGGTAGCTGCTCCCTGTGCCGCGGATCGCATCAGAAGCGCTGGTCAGCCGGCTTGCCGAACGGGGAGTCGACACCATCTTCGGGCTTCCCGGCGGCGGTATCAACGGCATCCAGGCGGACCCTCGTCCGGCACCACGACAAGGTCACCCACGAACGGGCGAAGAACTTCGGCATCTGGCGCGGCCAGCCCAACCGGTCGGCGATCGCCACCACGCTGCTCGCCGGCGCCGCTCGAGGAACTTCGAGCGTAAACGCGGGCGGGAGGAGTCACGACATGCCTGACGAACGCCATCCAGGCCAGACCCAGCACACCCGGGAGCACGACAAGATCCGCAGCTGGGCGGAGGCGCGTGGCGGCGAGCCGGCCACCGTGCCCGGCACCGAGCACGGCGACCGCCTCGGCGTGCTGCGCATCGACTTCCCCGGGTACAAGGCCGACAACCTGCGGCGGGTGACCTGGGAGGAGTGGTTCGGCACCTTCGACGAGCGCAGCCTGGAGTTCGTCTACCAGGAGGAGAAGAAGGACGGCACGCAGAGCAACTTCTTCCGGCTGGTCAGCCCGGAGCGGGAGGAGGCGTGAGGCTCCGGCGGCTGCCCGGTGAGTACGCACCGGACCGGCCGTTCCCGCTACTGGGCTATGTCGCCAGCGGCGGTGCCTACGTGGCGCTGGTGGCCGGCCTGGCGGCCGCGGTCCAGCTCTCCGGCCGCCCGCTACCCCGGCGGATCTCCGTGATGGACCTGGTGCTGCTCTCGGTCGCCACGCACAAGCTGAGCCGGTTGCTGGCCAAGGACGCGGTCACCAGCCCGCTGCGGGCGCCGTTCGCCCGCTTCGAGAAGCCGGCCGGCGAGGCCGAACTGGTCGAGCAGGTGCGCGGGCACGGCATCCGGCACACCGTCGGCGAGCTGGTCACCTGCCCGTTCTGCCTGGCCATCTGGGTGTCCACTGTGCTCACGGCCGGATTGGTGCTGGCGCCGCGGCTGGTCCGCCTGGTGGCCACTGGGCTCACCGCCGTGGCGGTCTCCGACTTCCTGCAGCTGGCCTACGCCGCGGCGAAGAAGAGCGCAGGTGGCGAGGCAGAGCACGGACTGATCGGCCACGAGCGCAAGAGGAGTACGGGATGACCCGCGATACGGACCGGGATCTCGAGCTGCTGTGGGAGCAGTTCCACGCGACGGTCAACATGACCTCGGCGGAGCTGCGCAGCTGGCTGCTCACCTCCGCGTCGGGCGAGGATGCGTTCACGCCCGACCCTGACCTGGACCTGGATGAGCTGGGGCGGGGTGTGCTGCACGTGCTGGGCAAGCGGCGCACGGACCTGACCCGGGAGGACGTCGAGGTGATGTCCAAAGTGGTCGATCTGGTGGGCGAGTGGGCCGCCGGACGGCCGGCGCCCGGCGGGCCGGACGGCGCAGCGTGGCGCCACCGGCTGATGTCCATCGGCCACGACCCGTTGAAGGAACGCTAGCTGGGTTCAGTACCGGCGGCGGCGGGGAGCCGGGCCGTCCAGGCCGCGGGACATCCAGACCCGGGTGCCGGCGACCATCGCGGCGGTGCCGGGCACCGCGGCCACCAGGTTCCCGAAGAGGGCCGCGACGAACAGGGCGAGCATCCCGAGCGTCAGCAGCGCCACGGCCGGCCAGCGCCGGTACTCGCGTGGCGCCCGGGGCAGTCCGGCGCGGATGCCCTCGGCGAAGTTCGGGTCGTCTATGCGCAGCCAGGTCTCGATGTGTCCGAGCCGGCGACGTTCGTCGTAGCTGAGCATCGACTGCTCCTCCTCGGCCCGTCGCACTACCCCATACGCGGCATGGCTATACGTCCCCCGTCCGCCGTGCTCACACTTCGCGCAGCGGGTCGGGCGGAGTGTCCATGCCGCCGACACCGCGCGGCGACTCGGTCTCGATGTCCTCGTAGTCCGAGTGGTCGCTGATGTCGTCGCTGACGGTCATGTCCGTATGCTCGTCGGCGAAGTCGCCGGTGTCCTCCGGCTCCCTGGAGCCCGGCGGAATGCCGATCGGCTGCTGGCGTGTCTTCTCGGTCATGGCGCCCTGGTCAGCTCAGCGCCTCGGCCGCCTCGTCGACGGCGTACTCGCCCTCGGGCAGCGCGTCGATCCGGCGCATCACCTCTCCGGGCAGCTCGGCGGCGACGGCCCGGCGGCGCAGCTCGTCGCTGGTGATCCGGTCCTGCCCGCGGAACGCCTCGTCCAGCAGCATGTCCAGTTCGGGGTACGGGGTCGTCTCCGTCATGCCCCGGGCGTACCCGGCGCACCCAGGGGTGAAACGAAGCCCGCGGCCGGTCCGCGGCCCTCGTTTGGCACCCGCCGCTTCGGGTATTCGCCGCAACATGTACGCGGATGGCGGATCACCGCATTATGCACCGGCCGCCGCCACCGGGCGCCTGCCCGAGCTGGCCGGCCGCTGGCGCGGCCGGCGGGTCGCGGTGCTCGGCGACGCGCTACTGGACTGCTGGCTGGAAGGCACCGCGCAACGGCTGTGCCGGGAGGCGCCGGTCCCGGTGGTCGACCTGGACGCGCGCAGCTACGCCTGCGGCGGCGCGGCGAACACCGCGGCCAACCTTGCCGGACTGGGCGCGAGCCCGGTGCTGGTCACCGCGGTCGGCCAGGACCGGGCCGGCGAGCTGCTGCGCGAGCGGGCCGCGGCCGCCGGCGTCGAGCCGCGGGTGGTGACCGTGCCGGGCCGGCGCACGCTGGTCAAGAGCAGAGTGGTCGCCGACGAGCAGGTCGCGGTCCGCTACGACGAGGGCGACTGCGGCCCGGTTCCGGAAACGGTGGCCGACGAGCTCTGCTCGATCATGACGTCGTTGCTGGGCGGGCCGCTGGACGCGGTGGTGGTGTGCGACTACGACGCGGGGGTCCTGGGTCCGCGCATCCGCCAGTGGCTGCTGGAGCGACGCGCCGACCTGCCGCTGCTGGTGGTGGACGCGCACACGCCTACCCGCTGGGCGGCGGTCGAGCCGGACCTGGTCACGCCGAGCTACGCGGAGGCGCAGCGGGTGCTGCAGGCGCCCGGCGAGACGGACCGGCCGGCCTGGGTCACCCGCAACAGCACGGCGCTGCGCAGGAGCCTGCGCGCCGGGACGGTGGCGGTCACCCTCGACACCGAGGGCGCGGTCGTGCTGGCCGGCGACGAGACGCCGTACCGCACGTACACCCAGCCGGCGCCGGCCCGGCGGGCGTCCGGCGCCGGGGACAGCTACGTGGCCGGGTTCGTGCTCGCGCTGCTGTCCGGGGCGACCCCGCAGCTGGCCGCAGAGGTGGCCCAGCTCGCCGCGACCGCGGCCACCCGCCTGCCCGGCACCGCGGTGTGCGGCCTTGCCGCGCTGGGCGCTGCCGCGGACGCCGCCGAGCAGCGGCTGGTGGCGACGGATGCGCTGGCCCGCCAGGTGGCCGAGCACCGCCGCCGGGGCCGCCGGATCGTGTTCACCAACGGCTGCTTCGACGTGCTGCACCGGGGCCACGTCGGCTACCTCAACCAGGCCAAGCGCCTCGGCGACGTGCTGGTGGTGGCGGTCAACTCGGACCAGTCGGTACGCCGCCTCAAGGGACCGGACCGGCCGGTGAACCCGGAGGCGGACCGGGTCGCCGTGCTCGCCGCGCTGTCCTGTGTGGACCATGTGGTGTTGTTCGACGCGGACAGCCCTACCGAGCTGCTCGAGGTGGTCCGGCCAGACGTGTACGTCAAGGGCGGCGACTACCGGCCGGACCTGATCCCCGAGGCGCCGCTGGTGCACCGGCTGGGCGGCGAGGTGCGGGTGCTGGACTACCTCTACGACCGCTCCACCACGAAGATCATCGAGCGGATCCGCACCGGAGCCGCGGCGTGAACGTGATGGGTCCCGGCGATGTGATCACCGTGCCGGAACACCACCTCGCCCGCCGGCACGGCGCACGCCGGATCGCGGTGCTGCGCGCCAACGCCCTGGGCGACTTCATCTTCGCCCTGCCGGCGTTGGACTCGCTGCGCGCGGCGTACCCGCAGGCCGAGATCGTCCTGCTCGGCGCGCCCTGGCACGCCCGGTTCCTGGCGGGGCGCCCCGCTCCGGTGGACCGGGTCGTGGTGGTGCCGCCGCTGGCCGGCGTGCGGGATGCCGAGCCGGGCGAGCCGGCCCAGCCGCGCGACGAGTTCGTGGCGAAGGCCCGGCTCGAGCAGTACGACATCGCCATCCAGCTGCATGGGGGTGGCCGGAACACCAACCCGCTGGTGGCCGCGCTCGGCGCCGGGCTGACCGTAGGCCTGCGGGCGGACGACGCCCCGCCCCTGGACCGCTGGGTCCGGTACACCTACTACCACCCGGAGGTGTTCCGGTACCTGGAAGTGGTGGGCCTGGTGGGCGCGCTGCCGGTCAGCTACCGGCCGGCGCTGACCGTCACCGCGGCCGACCAGCAGCAGCTGCGGGCGGTACTCCCGCCGCCGGTCCGGCCGCGGGTGGCCCTGCACCCCGGGTCGAGCGACCCCCGTCGGCGCTGGCCGGCGGAGCGGTTCGCCGAGGTGGGCGACGCCCTCGCCGACGCCGGTGCCGAGGTGGTGGTGACCGGCACGGCGGCCGAGACGGGTGTGGTCCAGGCCGTGCTCACCCAGATGCGGTCCCCGGCCGTGCCCGTGGTGGACGCCCTGGGACTGGGCGGGCTGGCCGCGCTGTACACCGAGTGCGCCCTGGTGGTCTCCAACGACACCGGGCCGCTGCACCTGGCCACGGCGGTGGGCGCGGCCACGGTCGGCATCTACTGGGTGGGCAACTTCATCAACGGCGCGCCCACCGACCGCGCCCGGCACCGTCCCATGATCTCCTGGACCCTCCACTGTCCAGTGTGCGGGTTGGACTGTACGCGCGACATCTACCCGGCCCGCGGCGGCGGCTACGGCTGCACACACGCGGCCAGCTTCGTCGCGGACGTGCCGGCGGTCGAGGTCCGCGACGCCGCCCTGGAGCTGCTGCGACGCTAGAGCTTGCGCAGCTCGGGCAGCAGTTCCTTGGACGCCCAGTCCAGGAAGGCGTCCTGGCTGTCATCGCCGATCTGCAGTATCGCGACGTCGGTGAACCCGGCCGCCACGAACTGGCGTACCGCCTCCACGTGCCGCTCGACGTCCGGCCCGCAGCTGATCCGCTGCGCCACCTCGCCCTCGGTGACCGCCTCGGTGGCCTGCTCGAACGCCGACGGCTCGGGTAGTTCGGCGAGCACGTGCCAGCCGAATCCACCCCACCGGTGCAGCTCGTACGCGGTGCGCCGGCACTGCGCCTCGTCCGGCCCGTAGCAGATCGCCACCTGGCCGATCCGTCGGCCGTCGCCGCCGGCGTCCTGGTAGCCGCGCACCAGCCGGCCGTCCGGGACGGTGCCGATCATTCCGTCGCCGTACCGCGCGGCCAGCTCAGCGGACTCCGGTCCGGAGATGGCCACCGCCATGGGAACCCCGTCCCCGGGCAGGTCCCACAGCCGCGCCTCGGGCACGGTGAAGTAGTCGCCATGGAAGCTGAGCCGCTCGCCGGCGAGCAGCGACCGGATGATCTCCAGCGCCTCGGCGAGCATGTCGTGCCGCACCTCCACGTGCGGCCACTCACCGACCACGTGCTCGTTGAGGTTCTCGCCGGCGCCCAGGCCGAGGGTGAACCGGTCGCCGCAGAGCAGGCCGACGGTGGCCGCCTTCTGCGCCACGACCGCCGGGTGGTAGCGGCGGATCGGGCACGTGACGTACGACATCAGCTCGATCCGCTCGGTGACCTGGGCGACCGCGCCAAGGACGGACCAGGCGTACGGGGAGTGTCCCTGGCTGTGCAGCCACGGGTTGTAGTGGTCGGAGATCGTCGCGAAGTCGAAGTCCGCCGCCTCCGCCCGCGCCGCCTGCGCCACCAGGCGCTGCGGCGGGCTCTGCTCGCACAGCAGGCTGTAGCCGATGTTCGCCACCGGACTCTCCCCTCCGCGCGCTAGGTCGGGCCGATCCGCCCGTCGGGCGAGGGGCGCCGGCCCTGCTCCGGTTCCACCGAGGGGTCGGGCCGTGGCCGGCGGTCATGGCCGAACTCCTGTTCGGACCCGGCGTCGCCGCCGGTCGCGTCGTCGACCTGCCCGTCGAATGAGGGGACGCCGACCGCGTCGCTCAGCTCCTCCAGGGTCGGCCGCCGCCTGGGGCCGTCGCCGGTCATGTTCGCCTCCGCTGGCCTGCTTCTGTTCACCGGTCTGCCAGGACGTACCCGGGCGGTTGCGGACCGAAACGAGCCCCGGGGCGCCGCGCCCGGCGCCGCCTGCCGAACCTGGTCCGCCTCCGGAACGGTCGGCACCAGGTCGAAGCACTCGATGCGGCGTTCGGTCACCGTGGTCGGGGACTCCAGGTGGTACGCGCCGCTGGGCAGCACACCCGCGCCGCCGTACCGGGCCAGGACCCGGAGTTGGGCGACCACGTCCTCGCCCTGGTGGTCGGGCGGCACCTGCGGCCAGAAGTCGAACCCGCCCACGGCGAGCAGCTTGGCCCGGTCGAACAGCACGCAGGCGCCCACCCAGGCGACCTTGTACGCCCGCCACTCGCCAGGGCGCAGCCGCAGCCGCTCGGTCAGGTGGGCCAGGTTGGCGGCCGTGTGTACGTTGGCCCGCGCCCACTCCGGTCCGCGTACGGCGAGCTGCTCGGGGTGCGGCCGGCCAGGCCACTCCTCGTACCCGTTCTGCTGGTGCGGCCGGTGATCGTCCAAGTAGGACAGCCCATGCGGCGCGTTGCCCACGAAGCCACAGCGCAGCTGTTGGATCGCGGTGAGCAGGCGGCGCAGCGCACCCGGCTCCAGCCACACGTCGTCGTCGAGATACAGCACGTAGCGGGCCAGCGAGTGGCTGAGCAGGAAGGCGCGCTGCTCGGCCATGCCACGACGGGGCAGGTGGTGCCGCAGCAGCACGGGATGCCCGCGGTAGCGCAGCGCGCGCACCAGCCCGCCGGGCGCCGGGTCGTGCCAGCCGGGCCTCGCCTGCGACTGGTCGCTGACCACCACACCGAACGGCTCGTCCACCTCCTGGCCGGCCAGGCCGGCCAGGGTCGCCGCCAGCTCGGCCGGCCGGTCGCAGGTCGGGACGAGCACGTCAAGCTCCCGGGGCGCGCGGAATCGTCCCGGGTCGCCCGCCTCCAGCGGCCGGTACGGCGCTCGCGCCTGTGGCATCACCCTCGCCGGATACCCCGTTGTGAGCGGGACGAACGTGGGTACCGGAGGGTTATGGACCTTTCCTTCCTACGGCCGCTGTACGAGTCCGGGCCGGGCGCCTGGTGCTCGGTCTACCTGGACGTCTCGCGGGACAAGGAGGACGCCTGGACCGCCGTGGACCTGCGCTGGCGCGGCCTGGCCGAGCCGCTGCGCGAGCAGGGCGCCGACCAGGCGACGCTGGACGCCATCGGCACGGCGGTGCACGACTACCGGGGCGCGCCCGGGCTGGCCGTGTTCGGCCGGGACGGCGAGGTGGTGCTGACCGTTTCGCTGCCCCAACCGCCGCCCCGGGACACCGCCGCGGTGTGCCTGCTGCCGCACGCGCTGCCGCTGGCGCAGCAGCTGGACCAGCGGGTCCCCTGGCTGCGGGCGCTGGTCGACCGCACCGGCGCCGACCTGGTCGCCGTGCCGGCGGCCGGTACGCCGCGCACGGCGCGGGTCACCGACGAGGAGTACCCGAGCCGCAAGGCCGCGCCCGGCGGTTGGTCGCAGCCGCGCTACCAGCGTTCGGCCCAGCTGAGCTGGGACCGCGCCGCGGCCCGGATCAGCGACCGGGCGGCCGAGCTCGCCGGCAAGGTCCGCGCGCGGGTCCTGGTGGTCGCCGGCGATGTGCGGGAACGCCAGCTGGTCGCGCAGCGACTCAGCGAGGAGTTGCCGAAGATGCCGGTGGTGCAGACCGAGGCCGGGCAGCGGGCCGGGGGAGCGGATCCGGGACCCCTGGAGGAGGCGACACACGAGGTGGTACGCGCCGAGGCGGCGCGGCTGCGCGAGGAGGTGCTCGACGCGTTCAGCCGGGAACGTGGCCGGGGCGGTGCGGCCGTGACCGGCCTGCCGGACGTGGTCTCCGCACTGCGGCAGGGCAAGGTGGACGTGCTGCTGGTGAACCCGGACCAGCTCCCGGCGGACGGTCGGCTGTGGGCCGGACCCGAGCCGGTGCAGATCGGCCTCGCCGACGCCGAGCTGGCCGGGATGGGCGTGCGCGGGCCCTGGTCCGCGCACGTGGACGACGTCCTGCTGCGGGCCGCGGCAGCCACCGAGGCCGACCTGCTGGCGGTCACCGCCGACGAGGCCGCGCTCACCGACGGCGTCGGTGCCCACCTCCGCTTTTGAGCGGCCTTCCCCGGCGAGGAACGATTCGACAGCAGACGTAGATCTACCGTGGCCGCGACGGTCCCTTCGTCGGATCAAACAGTTGGTGCTTGCTTTATACCGATCTCAACCATTCCCCCTCGTCGCGTATCCCGTGAACAACTACGCGGGCGCCAGCCGGTTGCCGCCGGGCGGTCGCCATGCCCCGGGGCGGACACCCCGTTTCAGCACTGCAGTAGAGTCCGGCAGGCGGTGGGCGACGGACGAGAGGTCGAATGTGGACATTCGGGTTCAGGTCACTCCGGACCCAGGCCGCACCCTGCGGGCGGTGCGGCAGCTACGCCGGCGGCGGCTGTGGTTCATGCGGCTGTACGGCGCAGCTCTGATCGCGTTGGGCCTGATCATGGTGGCGGTCCCTTCGATCGGGCTCGCCGTGCTCCTCGTCGCGGTCGGCGCCGCGCTCATCCTGCTGCCCGAGGTAGCCCTAATGCGGGCGGTGCGGCGCAGGGCCCGGCTCGCCGAGGGGCCGACCACCATCGAGATCACCGATGAGCGGCTGCGCAGCTCCAACCCGATGGCATCCACCGACGTCGCCTGGTCCGCGCTGGACCGGGTCACCGAGAACGACGAGTTCTGGTTCCTCCGGCTGGTGAGCAAGCAGGTGATCATCCTGCCGAAGCAGCACTTCACACCGGGGCAGCAGGGCGAGCTGGCCGCCTTTCTGGCCGGCCGGGGCCTGGCGCCCGTGAAGCGTTAGCCCTCTGGTCCGGCGAGCCGAGTCACTCACCGGCACGCTTGATCACATGTCGCATCGGTCCCACTCCAAGCGGTTAGAGCATGCGTGTCCGGATGCACGGCCCGGGCCGGCGCGGTGGTCCGTGTCGCCGTTCTGCCCGCTCTTCGCCGCGGCCTGAGCCGGTGGCGGGCACGCGGCTAGATTGGCGACGTGGCAGGGGCGGGGCGCGCGACCGGGTGGGCGACAGCCGTCCAGCGACGGTACAGCGTGGTGGTGTTCATCGTGCTGGCCTCGCTGGACAACGTCGCCATCGGCCTGACGCCACCGCTGTACAGCCCGATCGGCGACGACCTTGGGGTGCCGGAGGCCGCGGTCAGCCTGGTCACCGCGGTCACCTTCCTGGTCACCGCGGTGGCCGCGGTCGGCTGGGCGTACGTCGGCGACCGGAGTAACCGCAAACCGCTGCTGATGGTCGGCACCCTGCTGTGGGCAGCCGGCACCGGCGCCACCGCGCTGGCCGGTGGGTACGCCGCCTTCTTCGCCGCCCAGCTGCTCGGCTCGGTCGGGCTGGGCGCGGTCGCGTCGGTCGGCTTCTCGGTGGTCAGCGACCTGGTCAGCCCGGGCCGGCGCGGGCTGGCAATGAGCTTCTGGGGGCTGTCCCAGGGGGTCGGCACGCTGGCCGGCACGTTCACCGGCGGGGTGCTCGGCCACGACGACTGGCGGCGGCCGTTCGTCGTACTCACCGGTGTCGGCCTCGCGGCCACCGTGGCGTACCTGTTCACGTACGACATCCGGCGGGGGCAGAGCGAGCCGCGGCTGGCCGCGCTGTTCGAGGCGGGCCAGGGGTACGAGCACCGGATCACGCTGGCCGACCTGCCGGGCATCGCCGCCCGGCGGACCAACGTCTGGCTGGTGCTGCAGGGGCTGACCGCGCAGATGGCGTTCGGGTCGCTGGTCTGGCTGCCCCGGCTGTTCCAGGCCAAGGCCGAGCACCAGGGGTACCCGCAGGAGACGGCGATCGTGGTCGGCAGCGTGTTCGCCGTGCTGTTCCAGCTCGGCGCCGCGCTGTCGGTCATCGGCGGACTGGTCGGGGACCGGCTGCAGCGGCGCACTCCGCGCGGGCGGGCGCTGGTCGCCGCGGTGGGCATCCTGGCCGCCGTCCCGCTCTACGTCGGGCTGTTCTTCGCCCCGTTCACCGTCCACGTACCGCTGGACGCCGGCACCGGCGACATCGTCGCGGCGGTGCTGCGCAGCGCGGTCACCGAGCCCACGGTCGCGGCCTGCCTGCTGGTGGCGCTCGTCGCACTCGCGCTCACCTCGGCGAACTCCCCGAACTGGTTCGCCCTGCTGGCCGACGTGAACCCCCCGGAGCACCGCGGCACGGTCTACAGCGCGGGCAACCTGGCCAACGGCCTGGGCCGGGCGGCCGGCAACGGGCTGACCGGGCCGGTGATCCGGGCCCTGGCCGCGCCCTTCCCACCTCCGGTGAACTACGCGCTCGGCATGGCGCTGTTCCAGATCTTCTTCATCCCCACTGGGCTGATGTACTACCTGGCGTCCCGGACCTCACCGGGCGACATCGAGAGCGTGCGCGGGTTGCTGGACGCCCGGGCGGCGGCCGCGGCGCGCGAGCGCGCGCATGACGAACCGGTCCTCGGGTAACACCCCGAGATGCGCATCGGATACACCCTCTCCTGCGAGGAGTTCAGCCCGGCCGCCCTGCTGGAGCAGGCGCGGATGGCGGAGCAGGCCGGCTTCGAAGGCTTCTGGATCTCCGACCATTACCATCCCTGGCTCGA
>Ga0310834_100285_pt1 | contig 71612 bp, 62 predicted proteins | sample SM_ome_2_FD_201314 | JGI IMG/M metagenome (GOLD analysis project Ga0310834, IMG submission 201314) | Sorghum-adapted microbial communities enriched on stacked mutant (SM) sorghum from Joint BioEnergy Institute, Emeryville, California... ...
CCAAGGCCGCCGCCGTGCCGGTCACGCTGCTGCTGCCGACCCGGGCCGGCGGCCCGGTCGCCTCGCCCGAACTGGTCCGCACCGGGGAGGAGCTCGCCGACCGCGGCCCGGTCACCCTCCGGCCGTGGTCGGTGCCGATGTGGGAGTACGGCCAGGACGACGCCCTCGCGGTGTTGCGTGACCTGGACCGGGTGCCGGTCACACTCGGCGCCGATCTGCGGCACCTGCGCGCGGTGGCGGATTTCGCGATGGACCTGGTGTCCCGCGGCCGGCTGCTGCCGACCGTGCTGCCAGCGGGCGACAAAGCCGAGCCGGGGGCGACGGCGGTGTGGCGGCCGGTGCTCACCGGCGAGGACGCCGCCTGGGCCCGGTCGCTCGCGCTCGCCCTGCCGCCGGCCGGACGGGCGCTGGATGAGGAGCCGGCGGCCACGGTGACGGCGCGCGCGCTGGACGCCCTCGTGGACGCGGCGGCCCGGGCCGCACTGGAGACCTTGGGCGAGGGAGAGGATCTCGGCCCCGGCTGGCGAGGCGCGCTGACCGGACGGCAGCGGCGGTTCGCCGCCGACGCCGCGACGGTGGCCGCCCTCGCCGGCGAGCTGGCCGCCTGGCAGCGCGAGGCGTTGGGGGGCGCGGTGCGCGCCTGCTTCCGGCTCGTCGAGCCGGATCCCGAGCAGCCCGCGGAAGGCTCCGCTGAGGACGGCTGGCGCCTGGAGTTCGCCCTGCAGGCCACCGATGAGCCGAGCCTGGTGGTGGACGCCGAGCGGGTGTGGCGCTCCCGCGGCGCGCTGCGCGCCCTCGCCCGGCACCTGGAGTCTCCGCAGGAGACGCTGCTGGCCGAGCTCGGCCGGGCCACCCGGCTGTACCCGCCGCTGGCCGAGGCGCTGCGCACCGCACGGCCGTCGGCGCTGGCCCTCGACGCCGCCGGCGCCCACCGGTTCCTGCGCCAGGGCGCGCCGCGGCTGGCCGGCGCCGGCTTCGGCGTGCTGCTGCCATCCTGGTGGAGCCGGCCGCGCGGGCGGCTGGGTGTGCGGCTACGGGCGGGGACGCCGGCCGCCCCGGGCACCGTCGCCGGCACCAGCGCGCTCGGTCTCGACTCGATCGTGCAGTACGAGTGGGAGCTCGCGCTCGGCGACGAACCACTGACCGCCGACGAGCTGGCAGCGCTGACCAAGCTGAAGGCGCCTCTGGTGCGCCTGCGCGGGCAATGGGTGGAGCTGGACCCGCGCCGGCTGGCAGCCGCCCTGAAGCTGCTGTCCGGGCCGCGCCACGGGCCGGCCGAGATGACGGTCGGCGAGCTGCTCGCCACCGCGCTGTCCACAGAGGATGGCCCTGGCGGGCTGCCGGTGGCCGGGGTGACCGCGGAAGGCTGGCTGGGCGAGCTGCTCTCCGGCGACGTGGAACGGCGGCTGCGGCCGGTGCCCCCACCAAAGGGCTTCCAGGGCACGCTGCGCCCGTACCAGGAGCGCGGCCTGGCCTGGCTGGCGTTCCTGCAGTCGGTCGGGATGGGCGGGATCCTCGCCGACGACATGGGCCTGGGCAAGACCGTGCAGCTGCTGGCCCTGCTCGCCACCGACCCGCCGGACGCCGGCCCGTCGCTGCTCGTCTGTCCAATGTCACTGGTCGGTAACTGGCAGCGGGAGGCCGCGCGCTTCACGCCCGCGCTGCGGGTCCATGTGCATCACGGCGCCGAGCGCCCGCGCGGGTCGAAGTTCGCCGCGGCGGTGGCCGGGGCGGACCTGGTGATCACCACCTACGCGCTGGCCGCACGGGACGCCGACGCGCTCGCCGAGATCGCCTGGCACCGGATCGTGCTCGACGAAGCGCAGGCCATCAAGAACGCGGCCACCCAGCAGGCCGCCGCGGTCCGCAGGCTGCCTGCCCGGCACCGCATCGCGGTCACCGGCACCCCGGTGGAGAACCGGCTGGCCGACCTGTGGTCCATCATGGACTTCGCCAACCCGGGGCTGCTGGGCAACGCGGCGAGCTTCAAGCGCAGGTACGCCGAGCCGGTCGAGCGGCACGGCGACGAGGAGGCGGCGCAGCGGCTGCGCCGGCTCACCGGCCCGTTCGTGCTACGCCGGGTCAAGACCGACAAGTCGATCATCTCGGACCTGCCGGAGAAGCTTGAGATGGAGGTGCTCTGCAACCTCACCGCGGAGCAGGCCTCGCTGTACCAGGCGGTGGTGGACGACATGCTCGCGAAGATCGAGTCCAGCGAGGGCATCGAGCGCCGGGGCCTGGTGCTGGCCACCATGACCAAGCTCAAGCAGGTCTGCAACCACCCGGCACAACTGCTGCAGGACGGCAGCCGGCTGGCCGGCCGGTCGGGAAAGCTCGCCCGGCTGGAGGAGATCCTCGAGGAGGTGCTCGCGGCCGGCGAGAAGGCACTGCTGTTCACCCAGTACGCGGGGTTCGGCGCGATGCTGCGCGCGCACCTGTCGGCCCGGTTCGCCCGCGAGGTCGCGTTCCTGCACGGCGGGACGGGCAAGGCGGCCCGGGACGACCTGGTGGCCCGGTTCCAGGCCGACGACCGCTCGGCACCGCCGATTTTCATCCTGTCCCTCAAGGCCGGCGGCACCGGGCTCACGCTGACCGCGGCCAACCACGTGGTGCACGTGGACCGCTGGTGGAACCCGGCGGTGGAGGACCAGGCCACCGACCGGGCGTTCCGGATCGGCCAGCGGCGCTCGGTGCAGGTGCGCAAGTTCGTCTGCGCCGGCACGGTCGAGGAGAAGATCGCCGCGATGATCCGGGACAAGCGCGGGCTGGCCGCCCGGATCGTGGGCACCGGCGAGCAGTGGCTCACCGAGCTGTCCACTTCGGAGCTTCGCGAGCTGGTCAGGCTGGAGGCGGGGGCGGTGGTGGAGTGATGGCGTGGGATGGCCCGTTCCCACCCCGGTCGAAGCCGAGGCGTGTGGAGGGCGGCATCAAGGCCCGCAGCAGCCGCGGTGCGATCGGCGAGTCCTGGTGGTCGCGGCGGTTCATCCAGGTGCTGGAGTCGTTCGCGATCGGCACCCGGCTGGCCCGTGGCCGCACGTACGCCCGTAAGGGCCAGGTCATCTCGCTGGAGGTGGCGCCCGGAGCGGTGACCGCGAGCGTCCAGGGGTCGCGGGTACGGCCATACCAGGTGCGCATCGGGCTCGCGCCATTCCCCGCACAGACCTGGACCAAGGTCGAGGCACGCCTCGCCGAGCAGGCGCTCTACAGCGCACAGCTGCTGGCCGGCGAGATGCCGCCCGAGATCGAGCAGGTCTTCGCCGACGCCGGCGCGCCGCTGTTCCCGTCCGCCATCCGCGAGCTGGCGATGTCCTGCTCCTGCCCCGACTCCGCGGTGCCGTGCAAGCACCTGGCGGCGACCTTCTACCTGCTCGCCGAGGCGTTCGACGCCGACCCGTTCCGGATCCTGCACTGGCGCGGCCGGGCGCGCGAGGACCTGCTCGCCCGGCTGCGCGAGCTGCGCACCGGCGCGACCGGGTCGGGACGCGGCTCGTCGGCACACGCCGATGTGGACAGTCCGGCTCCGATTGGCGCCTCGGTCGCGCTCGCTGATCTCGCCAGCCCACCGCTGGTCGAGACCATCGACCGGTTCTGGCTGCCGCCGGTGCCGCTGCCCGCCCGCTCGGCCACTTTGGATACCGAGCCGGACCTGCTGCTCCGCCAGCTCCCGCCGCCGGGCCCGACGCTCGGCGGCCCGGAGCTGGTCGACCGGCTCCGCCGCGCCTACCAGGCGTTCAGGGGTTGACCCCGAGCTTTCCCTGACTCATCCCTTAAGCCCGGGCGGCCGTGCCCGCCGCCGGGCCATCATGGGTTGTCGGCAGGCAGTGAGATCTGTTCTGAGGACGGGGAATGAAGCGAAAGTTCGCGTGGGTGCTCGCCATCGGCATCACCGGCGTCCTGGCGGTGTGCGCGGGTGGCGCGGCGATCGCTGCCTGGGCATGGAACCGTGCCCAGGTCGAGACCATCGGTCAGGTCGACTTCACCACCCGGATGGCCATCCCGCCGCTGGCTCCATCGCATGTGGACAGTCGAGGAAGGCGCGTCTTCGACCTGCGCGCACAGGCCGGCCGGCACGACTTCGGCGCCGGTCGCCCGGCGTCCACCTGGGGTTTCAACGGGGACTACCTCGGGCCGACCCTGCGGGCAAAGCGGGGTGAGCAGGTCCTGGTCAACGTGCGCAACGACCTCGACGCGCCGACCACCGTGCACTGGCACGGCATGCACCTGCCCGCGGCCATGGACGGCGGCCCGCACCAGCCGATCCGACCCGGCACCACCTGGTCGCCGACCTGGACCGTCGACCAGGCGGCGGCCACCCTGTGGTACCACCCACACCTGCACCAGAGCACCGAGGAACACGTCTACCGCGGGCTGGCCGGGATGTTCATCCTCGACGACGAGCCGAGTGCCGCGCTGGACCTGCCCGACGAGTACGGTGTGGACGACGTGCCGGTCATCGTGCAGGACAAGAAGTTCCGCGGCGACGGCGAGCTGGACAGCAGCGGCAGCACCGGCGGGATGGGCGTGCTGGGCGACACCATCGCGGTCAACGGCACGGTCGGCGCGTACCACGAGGTGGCCACGCAGCGGCTGAGGATGCGCCTGCTGAACGCGTCCAGCGGCCGGGTGTTCAACTTCGGCTTCTCCGACGATCGCGACTTCGCACTGATCGGGACCGACGGCGGGCTGCTCCCGCAGCCGTACCAGACCAGCCGGATCCAGCTCGCGCCCGGCGAGCGGGCGGAGACCGTGGTGACGATGCGACCAGCCGAGCGCGTGGTGCTGCGCAGCTACCCGCCGGACCTCGGCACGAACTTCCTCAACGAGCGGTTCGCCGGTGGCGACGACGCGTTCGACGTCCTGCAGCTACGCGCCGCGGACTCGCTCGTGCCCCGCGCGCCGGTCCCCGGCAAGCTCGCGGATGTCCCACGGATGGACGAGTCGTCGGCGGTGCACGTGCGCGAGTTCACGCTCTCCGGGCACGAGATCAACGGCCACAAGATGGACATGGGCCGGGTCGACCAGGTCGTGGCGAAGGACACCGCAGAAGTCTGGGAGGTGCACAACAACGACGGCCAGCCGCACAGCTTCCACGTGCACGACGTGCAGTTCCAGGTGCTCGGCGGTGACGGGCCGCTCGCCGGCTGGAAGGACACCGTCTACGTACCGGCGAACTCGACGCGGCGGCTGATCATGCGGTTCACCGACTACGCCGACCCCGACACGCCGTACATGTTCCACTGCCACATGCTGTACCACGAGGACCGCGGCATGATGGGCCAGTTCGTGGTGGTCGAGCCCGGCCAGCAGCCAGGCCGGCCGGAGCACCACCACGGCTAGGTAGGTCCAGACGTGGTGAGCTTGTTACGGTCGTGCTCATGGGTCGAGAGCACGCGGGCGTGCGGCGCCGGCTGTCCCGGGACGACTGGGCCGACGCGGCACTGGCCGCCATCGCGCAGGGCGGCTTGGCCGCGGTCGCGGTCGAGCCGCTCGCCGTCCGGCTCGGCACCACCAAGGGCAGCTTCTACTGGCACTTCCCCAATCGCGAAGCGCTGCTGGAGGCGGCCCTCGACCGCTGGAAGGAGCGGTACACCAGCGCGGTCAACGCCGAGGTGGAAGCCGCCTCCACCGACCCGGTCAAGCAGCTGCGGCTGCTCATCCACCGCGTCGTCGAGACCGCCGAGCGGGACCCGATCGGTCTGGCACTGCTGTCCAACGCCGACCATCCCGCGGTCGCCCGCGCGCTCGCGCAGGTCACCGAGCAGCGGATCGACTTCATCGCGCGGCTCTTCGTGAAGATGGGATTCACCCCGGCATCCGCGCGGCAGCGCGCCCTGCTCGCCTACAGCGCATACCTTGGCCACGCCCAGCTCGCGCACTCGACGCCGCAGCTGCTGCCCGCCTCCCCCGCCGCCCGGCGTGCATACCTCGACCACGCGGTGTCAACGTTGACGCTTCGCTAGGCGGCACAACAGGGTCCGCCGGTACTCCGGCAGCGGGATGGCGCCGCCGAACGCCCCCAGGAACCGGTCGACCTCATCGGGCCGGTCCGCGATCGAAGCCAGCAGGCGCCGCTCCATCCGGCGCAGCGGTGCCAGACCTGCCAGGCGCACCGTCGGGTCGTACATCGGCCGTACCGCCTCGTCACGCTGCCGCCAGTACGCGGACAGCGCCCGGTCCAGGTGCGTCGGACCGCCATCAATCCCGCCTGCCACCGCTTCGGCGAGCAGCTCGGCATCCCGGAACGCGTTCGCTATTCCCTGCGCGGTAACCGGATCCATGACCACGCCGGCGTCGCCGACCAGGGCCCACCCCGGCCCGCACGGCACGCGGAACAGGTTGGGCAGATCTGGTGCGGCCCGGAAACGCTCGGCGCGTACACCGTCCCGCACCCGGTCGCCGAGATCCCCACAGAGATCGAGCGTCTTGCGGTAATGCGTGTCCACATCGGCGCGGAAGTCGGCGAACTCCGCCTTCGGCGCCGCAGTGTAGACCATCGTCAGTCCGTCGTTGGTGGGGAACGCGGCCACTGCCCGCCCGGGGCGGTGGTACAGCTCACCGCCGGACAGCGGCACGCCGGACCAGTACGTGTAGCAGCCGAACGACCGCGCCGCCCGCTTTCGGTACCGGCGGGCGCCGGCCGCCTCGGCCACCCGCGAGTGCTTGCCGTCCGCGCCCACGACCAGATGCGCCACTTCGGTGACCGGCGAGTGGCCCCGCTCGAAGCCGCGGATGCCGGTCACCCGGTCGCCGTCGCCGACCACCCGGTCGACCACGAAGCCCTCCCGCACCTCGGCGCCCGCCGCGCGGGCAGCCTCGACGAGCAACGCGTCCAGGAACGTCCTTCGTGGACTGTATATCGCGTCGACGCCCTGGTACGGCGAGAACTGTCCATCTAGGACGGCGTGGCCGACGTCAAGGCGGATCCGGTGGGCGGCCGGTGTGCCGGCGGCCCGCACCCGGTCGAGCAGCCCCCACCGGTGCAACCGGGCAACGCCGGGCAGCTGCACCTGATGAGTGGAGAGCGTGTCACTGGGGAACCTGGCACGGTCGACGGCGAGCACCCGCAGCCCCTGGCGGGCGAGCAGCATCGCCGTGGTGGCGCCCGCTACCCGCGCCCCCACCACGATCACGTCGTACCGCATGCCAGCACCGCTCTCGCCATGCCCGCCTACCATACGGTAGCGTATGGTAGTACTCGTCATACCATACGGTACCGTATGGCAAAGCGCAACCGCGCCACCGCTAGCTGGTGAGCCTGGCCCGGAGGGCGGCCACCAGCTCGGCGCGGTTGGAGGCGTCGAGCTTCTGGCGCAGGCGTGCGACGTGCTGCTCCACCGTCTTCGGCGAGATGTAGAGCCGGGCGCCGATCTCCTTCTGCGTCAGCCCGTCCAGCAGCAGCTCGCCAACCTCGCGCTCCCGTTCGGAGAGTCCGCCGGCCGCACCGCGGTCCTCGGGAACGACCGAGGCACGCAGGACGCGGCCGGTGGCGAGCAGGTCCCTGGCCGCGGCGGGCTCGGTGACCTGGGCCGCGGCGGCGCCGCAGAGCGCGGCGGCCTCCCACGGGCAGCCGGTGCGGGCGAGCGCCTCCGCGGCGGCCAGCACCGCCCGGGCGTCCGGGCGGCCGGAGAGCACCGACACCCACGCGCGCGCCGCGGCCGACCGGGCGCCGAGCTGTTCGTCGGCCGGATCCTTGCCGGCGAGGACGGCGAGCTGGTCGGCCGCCTCCCGCGCGATCGCCCCGGCCTGCGTGGCCGCGGCGCGCTGCAGAGCCCACCAGGCCAGCGTCGCGGCCGACCACGGAGGGTCGCCCGCCCTGGTCGCCGCCTCGGCCATCGCCGCGACGATGAGCTCGGCGTCGACCGGCGCAACCTGGGCCGCGGCCACCGAAAGCTCACCCCACGCGTCGAGCAGCAGAGGCTCGACGTCGGCGCCGGCCACCACCGGGGCGACCTGGTGCCAAGCGACGCGCAGGCCGGCTTCGTCCCCCGCCCGGCGTACCAGCCCGGCGGTGACCGTCGCCGCGAGCAACCCGTCCCGGCGTAGCACGGACTCGTCGCCGACCGAGACGAGCCCGGCCCGCGCGTCGGCCAGCCGGCCGGCCCGCAGGTCCAGCCACGCCTTGATCAGCACCTGGCGGGTCGTGAGTGGACGGTTGTTGGAGGCGGTCAGCATGTCCCGTGCCATGGCGTCGTTGCCGCCGGCCACGGTCGCCGTCACGGCGAGGTCGGCCCAGCCCTCGGCGGCCAGCGGATCCGCCTGCACCCGGGCCACCGCGAGGCCGGCCAGCCGGCGCGCGGCGGCGGCGAACTCGCCCCGCACCGCGGCGAGCGTCGCCTCGACACCGGCCAGCAGTACGGACAGGCCGCGGGGCGCCGCGCCGGGCACCATCGCGGCCGCGCCAGCCAGGTCGCGTTGCGCGGCCACGATGTCCCCGGCCAGGCTCGCGGCGAGCGCGGCCCGGCCGGCGGCCAGGGCACCCGGCACGCCTTCTACTGTGGACGCAATGGCGCGCCATCGGTCGGCGGCATCCAGCAGGGCACCGTCGGCCGCGGACGCGGCGGCGGCGACACCCGCGGCAAGACCGTCCGGGTCGGCGCCCCGGGCGAGTGCGGCGTCGGCCACCTCGATCGCCTCGGTGAACCTGCCGGCCCGCCACGCGTGGTCGGCCCGCCACCCGTCCAGCCGCTCATCGTCGGCGACGGCATCGCCGATCTTCTCGCCGGTCCGCATCGGTAGCTCCACGCCGATCATGGCTGTTCACTCCAGAGTTGCGGTAGGGGCAGTAGCCCGAACGCCGACGATCCGGCCGAGGTCGGCGACGGCGACGGGTTCTGTGACGGGGCTGTCGCGGTCGGTTTCGGGGATGACGTACTGCTTCTCCCGGGCGACTGCGGCGCGGCGGTCGGCGACCGGCTCGGGCCGCTCGGCAGCGTGCTGGGCCGAGGACTGGTGGTGGGGGTGGGCCGCGCGATAGGCCGCACCTTCTTCGCCGGCTGGACCCGCTGGCTGGGCTTCTCGTGGGTCGGCGAATGGGCCGGCGTAGCAGACGCCGGGGGGATCGTCTGGTCCGCCACGGGGCTGTCGTGGTTGGCGTCCGAGCCATCCGGTCCGTTGAGGTTGGCCATCCACATCCAACCGCCGGCCAGCAGCGCGGCCAGCCCGAGCCCGCCCCCGGCGAGCATGCCGGATGGCACGTGCCTGCGCCGCCGGCGCCAGACCGGCGGCGCGGGTGCGGCCGGCGTCGCGACCCGCGGCGGGGCAGGCGGTGACTCGCTCCGGTCGGTGAGCGGGGGTTCGTCGTCGGCCGGATCGGCCACCACCCGCGCCAGGATCTGGGTCGGCTCCTCCGCGGTCTCGTCCAGCGTGTCCGCTCCGGCCAGGACGTCCGCGGTCGTGGTGGTGAGCGCGGCGGCGATCAAGGCGGCGCCGACCACGGTGTCCGTCTTCGCCGGCTCAGCCACGGTGACCGGGCGGCCGAGCATCTCGGACACCACCTGGGTGACCAGTGGAATCCGTGCCGAGCCGCCGGTGAGCAGCACGGCCGCAAGATCGTCCGGTTCCGTGCCGGCGGAGGTGATCGCGCGCAGCAGCGCCGCCGCGGTCTCCTCGACCGCGGGCTGGATCATCTCCTCAAGCTCGGCCCGCACCAGCCGCACCGCGCCGCTGCTACCCGTGTCGATCCCTGGTAGCGCGACAGGAATCCACGCCTCGGTGTCCGTCGACAGCCGCTCCTTGGCAGCCGTGCAGGCCTGGCGCAACCGCGCCACGCCAGCCAGCACCGTCGGGTCGCTGCCGTCCAACACGCTCCACTGCTCCCCCAGCACCGCCCGTACGTGGTCGAACACCAGCTCGTCGAAGTCCAGTCCGCCGACCTCGACCTCCTCCGCCCGGCCGACCAGGGCGAACTCGCCGTCCACCGATCGCCGCAGCACGGCCGCGTCGAGCCGGCTGCCGCCAAGGTCATACACCGCCACCAGGGCGCCGGGGGCCACCGGCGTGCGGTTGGCGTACGCCCGCGCGCTGGCTTGCGCGCCGGACAGCAGCAGCACGTCGCCGAGACCCGCTGCGGACAACGCCGAACTCAACGCCGCCACCCGGTGGGACCCCCAACTTGCCGGGTAGGTGATCGCCGCATGAGGGGCCGGCCCGCCGTAGTGGGCAGCGACCGCGTCAACGACGAACGCGACAAGATCGGCGGCGAGCTCCTCCGCGGTGACTGACATGTCACCAAGCAACAACGGAGTGTCATCGCCAATGCGGCGGATGAACTGGCGGGCGACGCGGCCGGACCCGGACAACGCGACGGCTTCATCCCCGAACACCAACGTCCCGTCGCGACCAACCGCGGCGGCCGTGGGTATGAAGGCCGTGTTGGCGCCGAGTTGCACCACCTCCACGCGTTCCGGCGTGCACACCGCCGCAGCGGTGAACGTGGCGCCTAGATCGACTCCGATCGGATAGGACAACCTGCTTTCCCTCCCCCCCGAGAGGCCCTGCCGGTGGGGCCCGTGAACCGGTGTACCCCCCATGTGAGTTCACTTATTGATCGACGCGACCTGATGCCGAACCCGCGGTTGAGGGTAAACCCCTTAATCCCCGTGGCGGGCCGGTATCGGAAATCTGGTACCCACGACCGCGAAAACCGGAGTTCGCCCAGATGGCAGGGGCCGCGGGCACGCCTAGCTTCGATGTCGCGCCGGGCAGAGGGTCCGGCGGCGCGGCAAGATCGTCGCGCGCTGACACTCACAGGAGTAGATGACGCATGAGCAGCCCAGTCGACCTGAGCGAACTGGCCCGCACCCTGGCCAACCTGTCCGCACTGAAAGCCGCCCAGGCTCTCGACGCGGACTCGGACCAGAAGGCGGCCGAGGTCGCCGAGCAGAAGCTCGACCAGTGGAACTACCAGGACTCTGACCAGGAGATCAAGCAGGACCAGTACACCACCACGGCGACCGAGACCAAGGGCGGCGACGGTGGCGACGGCGGCGTCGCGGTCGGTGGCGACGCCAAGGGCGGCGACGGCGAGATCGAGCAGCACGGCAAGGTCAACATCAACTTCGGTGACGCCGAAGGCGGCGACGCGTACGGCGGCGACGCCTACGCGAATGGTGGCGACGGCGGCGACGCCAAGTCCTGGGTGGACGTGGACGCCGACCAGGACGCCGACCAGGACTCCGACCAGGAGAACGAGGCCGAGCAGGACCAGGACCAGGACCAGGACCTCGACTCCGACCAGGACCTCAAGGCGGAGATCGAGCAGGAGGTCGAGCAGGAGATCGAGGACAAGTTCGCGGAGCTTGGACTCCTCTGACCGCCAGCCGGGTTTGTGGCCGGACCCGATGCGGCCGGCCACAAACCTTTATAGAGTCCACTTTGGAGGACCAGCATGGTGTCCATGCAAGACCTCATCAGGTTCCTGTGGGACCTGATGCACAACGACCAGACCAAGTCGCAGTTCGAGCGTGACCCCCACGGCACGCTGCACGACTGCGGACTCTCCGGCGTCACCGCGCGCGACGTCCAGGACGCACAGATGATCATACAGGACCAGGGGATCGCCCACCCGCGCGAAGGCTCGCCTGCCTCCGCCGGGAGCGACAACCCGGTCGACGAGATCCGACACACGTCGACCTACCAGGTCGACCGGTCGACCCACATCGACTACTACAACAACCAGCAGTTCACGGTGGTCGACATCGACGATCGGGACACGCTCGTCAACGACTCCTACAACGGCGACACCAACGTCGTCGCCGTCCAGGACAACGACACCATCAACCACAACACCGACATCGACGTGACCAACGTCGAGGACTCGTTCAACGACGGTTCCGCCGATGAGCCAGCTACTGATCCCTCCGGCCAGTCCCCGGTGGACTCGTCGGATCCGGTGGGCTCGTCGGATCCGGTGACCCTGCCGGCGGAGAGCCCGGACCCGGCTGCCGACCCGGCTGCGGACGCGGACGCGGCGACGGACGCGGATGCGGATGGGTCTGCGGACGCAGACGCAGATGCGGATTCGGCTGCAGAGCCGGAGCCGGATCCGGACCAGGAGCCGTCGTCGTACGCGCCGGACGCGGACGGCGTCAACGCCGGCAGCGAGGAGCTGGACCCCTCGGTTGTGTGAGGTGGGGGGACGAGATGGCAACCGCACAGGCGAAACCGCTGGCCGAGCCGGTGCACGCCGTCGATCTCGCGCTCGGGGCGCTCGTCAGGTACGGGCGCCCCGACCTGGAGGCCCGGCTGCGGCAGGCCAAGGAACGGCTGCTCACCGACCATGTCCGGGTACTGGTGGTCGGCGAGTTCAAAAAAGGCAAGAGCATGCTGGTCAACGGGATCGTCGGGGCGCCGGCCTGCCCGGTGCTGGACGACCTCGCGACCGTGGCGCCGACCGTGGTCCGGCATGCCGACACGCCAACGGTGACGCTGGTCCGCCAGCTCGACACGGGCGCCACCCAGCGCACGCCGGCCCCGCTGGACGACCTGGTCCGGTACGCGACCGAGTCCGGGAACCCGGACAACCGCGAGCGGCTGGCCCAGATTGAGGTCGGCCTGCCGAGCACGTTGCTGGGCAGCGGGCTAATGCTGGTGGACACCCCCGGCGTCGGTGGCCTCTCCTCGACCCACGCCGCGGCGACCATGGCCTCGCTCCCCTCGGCCGATGCGGTGCTGCTGGTCTCGGATGCGTCCGGGGAGTACACCGGGCCCGAGATCGAGTTCATCCGCCAGGCCCGCACCGCCTGTCCCAACGTCGCCTGCGTGCTCACCAAGATCGACCTGTACCCGCAGTGGCGCCAGATCGCCGATTTCAACCGGGACCACCTCAAGAGGGCCGGCATCCGGGCGCCGCTGTTCTGCGTTTCGTCGACGCTGCGCTGGCAGGCGCTCACGGCCAGCGACGAGTCGCTGCAGGTGGACCTGAACAGCGAGTCCGGGTTCCCGAAGCTGATCCGCTACCTACGCGCTGATGTCCTGGCCAAGGCCGACCAGCTCACTCTGCGCTGCACGGCCAACGACGTACTCGCGGTGACCGAGCAGATCGCCGCCGGGCTGCGTAGCGAGCGGGACGCGCAGCAGAACCCGGAGCGCGCGCAGGAGGTGATCCGGGAGCTGACCGCCGCCGAGCAGCGCGCCAGCGAGCTGAAGGAGCGGTCGGCCCGGTGGCAGCACACGCTCAACGACGGCATCGCCGACCTGAACGCCGATGTCGACTACGACCTGCGCGACCGGCTGCGGGAGATCTCGCGCGAGGCCGAGGACGCCATCGACGCCGGCGACCCGACCAAGACGTGGCAGCAGTTTGTCAGCTGGGTCGAGCAGTCCGCGGCGAACGCCGCCTCGGCCAACTACGTGTGGGCGACCCAGCGGGCGCGGTGGCTCGCCGAGCGCGTCGCCGAGCACTTCGACGAGCAGCGCGAGCATCTGTTGCCGTCGCTGCAGATCGAACGGGACGATCCGTTGCGGTCGGTACGCGCGATGACCCTGCGGCAGGCCGAGCCGCTCACCGTCGGCCGGCGACTGCTGACCGGGGTGCGCGGTGGGTACATGGGCACGGTGATGTTCGGCATGTTCGGCACCCTGGCCGGGTTCGCCATGCTCAACCCGCTCTCGGTCGGCGCGGGCGTGCTGCTCGGCCGCCGCGCCGTGGTCGACGAGAAGAAGCGGGTGATCGCCAAGCGGCAGAGCGACGCCAAGGCGGCGCTGCGCCGCTACATCGACGAGGTGACCTTCCACGTCGGCAAGGACTCCCGGGACATGCTCCGCACGGTCCAGCGCACGCTGCGGGACCACTTCACCGCGCAGGCCGAGGAGATGAAGCGGTCGGTCCAGGAGTCCCTGCGCGCGGCCGAGAAGGCGGTCAAGGCGTCGAAGGCCGAGCGGGACGCCCGGGTGGCGGAGATCAACGCCGAGCTGGCGAAATTGGACGAGGTGGCCAAACAGGTCCGCGCGCTGCTGCCCGCGGGGTAGTGTCGTGGCGGTGACGAGGGCAACCGTACCCAGCACGCTGTCCGCCACGGTACGCCAGGTCCTGCTCCAGGCGTGCGAGGCCTACGCCGACCAGCCGCTCACCGTGCAGGTGCTGCGCCGGCAGCTGGCGCGGCTGGACGAGCCGCTGCGGGTGGCGATCGCCGGCAAGGTCAAGGCCGGCAAGTCGACGCTGCTCAACGCCCTGGTCGGAGAGGCGATCGCGCCGACCGACGCGGGCGAGTGCACCAAGGTGGTCACCTGGTACCGCAACGGCCCGAGCCCGCGGATCATCGCCTACCCCAAGGGCGGCGCGCCGACTCCGCTGCCGGTGGTACGCCGCGACGGTGCTCTGGCGATCGACCTGGGCGCGACGCCGGCCGAGTCGCTCGACCGACTGGTCGTCACCTGGCCGACGCGAGCCCTGCGGACCACCACCCTGATCGACACGCCGGGTGTGGCGTCGATCAACAAGGACGTCTCGGCGCGGACCGCCCGGTTCCTCGAGCCGGACGACGACAGCCCGACCGAGGCGGACGCGGTCGTCTACCTGATGCGGCACCTGCACGTCGCCGACGCCGAGTTGCTGGAGGCGTTCCGGGACCGCGGGATCGCACGCGCGACCGCGGTGAACACGGTCGCGGTGCTGTCCCGGGCCGACGAGATCGGCGCGGGCCGGTTGGACGCGATGTTCTCCGCCCGCGCGATCGCCACCCGCTACCGGTCCGAACCGGCGCTGCGCGGCCTGTGTCAGAACGTGGTCGCGGTGGCCGGCCTGCTCGCGTACACCGGGCGGACGCTGCGCAACAGCGAGTACGCCGCGCTGGCCGAGCTGGCCCGCCTGCCGCGCGAGGAGCTGGAGACAGCGTTGCTCTCCGCCGACCGGTTCCTGCGCGACAGCGCGGAGACCCGCGGCCGGCTGCTGGACCGGTTCGGCCTGTTCGGCATCCGGCTCGCCACGACCCTGATCCGGCAGGGCGCCGACAGCCCGACCGCGCTCGCCCGCGAGCTGGTCAGCCGCAGCGGACTGGATGAGCTGCAACACGTCCTCAAAGTCCAGTTCGGACAGCGCAGGGATCTGCTCAAGGCACGGTCGGCGCTGCTGTCCCTGGACGCGATCGTGCGGGCGGACAACGACGCCCGGGGAGTCGGCCGCCAGGTCGAGCGCATCCTGGCCAGCGCGCACGAGTTCGCCGAGCTGCGCCTGCTCAGCGAGCTGCGGTCGGGCGCCCTCACCCTGCCCGACCCGGTCGAGGCGGAGCGCCTGCTCGGTGGCGAGGGCAACACGCCAACCGCGCGGCTGGGCCTGCCCGAGGCGGCGACGCCGGAGGAGCTGCGCCGGGCGGCGCAGGACTCGCTGCGGAAATGGCGCAGGCTCGCGGAGAACCCGATGCTGGGGCGCCGATCGGCCAACGCATGCCAGGTTCTCGCCCGCACCTGCGAGGGGATCATCGGCGGCACCGTGGTACGGCCGCGCCATGTCGGTCGTGCGGTCGGTCGTGCCCGGCTCCCGGAGGAGCGGGAGCGCGGCCGGGCGGAGCCGGTGCGGCTCGGGTAGGCCGGAGGCGACGGCTCAGGCGGCGCGGAGGGTGATGACGGTCCACGCGCCGAGATAGATGCGGTCGCCCTCGCGCACCGGCACCGGCACGTTGACCTCGGTCGCCTTCGCCATGTCGTTGACGTACGTGCCGTTCGACGAGCCGATGTCGACCACCGCCCAGCCGGTGCCGGGCTGGCTGACCAGAAGGGCGTGCGAGTGCGAGACCCCCGGGTCCTCGGGCGGGCCGGCCAGGCCGATGTCCGGGTGGATGCCGCGGGACCGGCTGCGGCGTCCGATCAGGACCTGGTCCCCGCGCAGCGGGAACCGTCGCTGAGGAAGAAACCGGGGAGCTCCAGCAGCGCGGCGTCCGGCCCGCCGGCCGCCTCCACACCTGGTCGGCGCCGACCTCAGCGTCCACCGGCGCCGGCTGGACCGGCTGGTCCGGAGGCCGCGGGTCCAGCGACGCGGTGACACAGTCGTACCCGTCCCGCTCGCAGAACCGGCCGGTCTGCCGCGATCCGCACAGTGGACACTCGGCTGGTGCCTCGGCCGTGGGGGCGGGCGCCGCTGCGGCCCCGGCGGCTGCGGCGCGACCACCGGCGGCGGTGCCGAGGACTGCGGGTGCGGGATGGCCGCTGTTCGGCCGGCTTTTGCCCGCCGGAGAAAACGCGCTCGCGGCGGTCGCGACGTCGGACAGCGCGCCAGGTCATAGTGACGGGCCCGGGCGTCGAACCGAACCAGCACCTGCCTGGCACCCCGCGGAGCGTGGACAGCACCTCCGAGCGGTAATGTCGCTCGTACCGGTCCGCATCCGCTCCATTCGTCCAGCCCCATCCGTACGACCACAGGCTCCCCTCCCTCTGCATGGCTCGTCGGAGCAGTAGCCCGGGCGATGTGCAGCGTGGGCGACTAGCCTTTATGTCGTGAGGATCGCGTACGCCGCCGACGACCAGAACGACACCACCCGGGCCGTCCTGGACCACCTGGCCAAGGCAGGCCATGAGGTGGTTGTGCTGACCCCGTCGGACAGCTGGCCCGACCTCGGCGAGGCGGTAGGGCGGGCCGTCGCCGACGGCGCGGCCGACTTCGGCGTGGTGATGTGCTGGACCGGCACCGGGACCGCCATCGCCGCGAACAAGGTCCCCGGGGTGCGGGCGGCGCTCGCGTGGGATCCGTGGGTCGCCAGGGGCGCTCGGCTGTGGAACGACGCGAACGTGCTCGCGATGAGCCTCAAGCGCCTCGCCCCGGACGTCGCGGTCGAAGTGGTCGAGGCGTTCCTGGCCACCACCGAGCCGGACCGGGAGGAGGCGGCGAACATCGCCCGGCTGGACGAGATCGACCGCCGGCGCGGGCGCTGACCCGCGCCCGGTCAAGAACGCCCTCGTCGGTAAGGTGGGCGCATGCGGGTTGGAGTGGTCTTTCCACAGACCGAGATCGGGGCCGACCCGGCGGTCGTCCGGGCGTACGCGGCCGCGGTGGAGGAGCTCGGTTACGCCCACATCCTCGCGTACGACCACGTGCTGGGCGCCGATCCGACAGGGCACCCGGGCTGGACCGGTCCGTACCATGTGGACAGCCAGTTTCACGAGCCGTTCGTCCTGTACGGCTACCTCGCTGCGATCACCTCCCTGGAGCTGGTCACCGGCGTGATCATCCTGCCGCAGCGGCAGACCGCGCTGGTGGCCAAGCAGGCGGCCGAGGTGGACATGCTCGCCGAGGGCCGGTTCCGGCTCGGTGTCGGACTCGGCTGGAACGCCGTGGAGTACGAGGCGCTGGGCAAGGACTTCACCGACCGCGGGCGCCGGATCGAGGAGCAGGTCGCGCTGCTGCGTCGACTGTGGACGGAGCGGAGCGTGACCTTCCACGGCCGGTACGAGAAGGTCACCGCGGCCGGTCTGGCGCCGATGCCGGTGCAGCGGCCGATCCCGATCTGGTTCGGTGCCCAGTCGCCGCCCGCGTACCGCCGGGCAGGGCGCCTCGCCGACGGCTGGTTCCCCCAGTGGCGGCCGGGCTCCCGGCTGGAGGAGGCCATCGAGCTCGTCCGGGAGGGGGCGCGGGAACACGGGCGCGACCCGGACAGCATCGGCATGGAAGGCCGGGTCGGCCTGTCCGGCGGTGTGGACGACGCGGTCGAGCAGATCCAGGCCTGGCGGGCCCTGGGCGCCAGCCACGTCTGCGTCAACACCATGGGCATCGGTGCCGGCGGCGTCGACCGGCACATCGCCACGCTCGCCGAGGTGGCCCGGGCGATCGGCCTACCGCCGAAGGTCAGCTGAGGCACCTGCTGGCCCGCCTCCTGGCCGGGCGTCGGATCGCTGCCGCTGGCGTGGTTGCGTAGCCGGAAATCAATCGTGGCCGGCCCGGCGAGCTGGTACTGATGACGGGGTGGAGAGCAACGACGCGACAGCGCTGGGCCGTGTGCTGCGCAAGGCTGGCGGGCCGGCGCTGCCCGACCTGCTCGGCCGGCGGCTGGGCGGCGCCGAGCTGACCACACTCCTGCTGGAGGTGTTCCGGCTGCGGGCCGCCCGGTTGACGCCGCCCGCGGTGCTGCGCCGCTATCTCGACGACCGCTTCACCGCGCCGGCCGAGGTTCCATTTCGGACTTTGCGACGCGTCGAAGACCTGCTGCTGTCGGCGGTTCCGGACGAGTTCGAGCCGTTGACGCTGTCGCCGGTCGCGCCGTTGGGCACTCACTCGGTGGTGGGCACGGTAAACCAGAACAAGGTGGTCTCCACCGTACGGGGCACCGAGGTGGCCGCGGACTCCACCAACGGGCTCGCGCTGGAAGCCGCCGCGCGGCGAAAGGCAGCTCTCGATGGCAACAGCCGGTCCACCGATGTCATCCGGCTCGCCGCGATCCAGCGGGTGGTGCGCGGGCAGCAGTTCGCGGGTCCGGCCAGGTTCGCCCACTTCTCCCTGCTGGCGGTGGTCACGGCCGGCCGGGACACCGGAAACCTCGCCTTCGAGCGGCAACACGCGACCGAGCACCTCGCGTTGCTGACCGGAGCCCTGCGGCGAGCCGGCGCATCGCGGGTCCAGATCCGGTTGACCACAATAGACCCGCGGTACAGCGCGGTGGCTGAGGCGGTAGCGGAGTCCATACGGGACGCTGAGGTGCTCGACGACCCCGGGCGCGAGGCAGGTCGAGGCTACTACACCGGGCTGTGTTACAAGGTGCTCGCCGGCAACAGCGGAGAACTGTCCGAGCTCGGTGACGGCGGCTTCGTCGTCTGGACCCAGCAGCTGCTGGGCAGCCGCAAGGAACGCCTCCTTACCAGTGGAGTCGGCGTCGACCGCGTCGCACTTGCGCTGATCTAGCGTTCGGCGATCTAGCGTCCGGCGCGCGGTGGAGTGCGTGCATTGGATGGATTTCTTCGCGCCCACATCGACAAGTCGCCTATGGCTGGAACTTGCCGGCCTGTGCCGGCTTGCGGGTCGTAGCGCGGGCTGAACTGAACCTTCCGGCACCGGACGTGACCGCACTATCATCCACAGTGAACGTACCCGCCCGGATCAGGCCATACCCGGACTCTCTGAACGCTCCTGCCGTCAAGATTCGCACCGCCCCGACACCAGCCGGCCGGGAGGATAGATCACAACGTGGACACCACATCGATCCTCGCCGGGCGGTACCGGCTCGAGCAGCGCCTGGGTGGCGGCGGGATGTCGGTCGTCTGGCGGGCCTATGACGAGGTACTCGGCCGGCGGGTGGCGGTCAAGGTGGTGGCCGGCCAGCACGCCAGCGAAGCGCGGGCGCACGAGCGGATCCGGACCGAGGTCAAGGCCGCCAAGCGGGTGAGCCATCCCCATGTCACCAAAGTTCTCGACTACTCCGATTCAGCCAAGACCCCGTACCTGGTCATGCAGCTGCTCCACGGGCAGACGTTGGCACGCCGCATGCGGGGCGGCCGGCTGCCGGTGCGCACCGCGCTGGAGATCTGCGCCCAGGTCGCCGACGCGCTCGCCGCGGCACACGCCGCCGGGGTCGTGCACCGCGACATCAAGCCGGGCAACGTCATGCTCACCGCACACGGCGCCACGGTCCTGGACTTCGGCATCGCCGGGTTCGTCGGGGAACGGGACGAGTGCGGCGATTCGCCGGAGGTGGCGGAGGATCGGATCTGGGGTACGGCCGCCTATCTGGCGCCGGAGCGGTTGACCCAGCGCCAGGTGCTGCCGGCGTCCGATGTGTACGCCCTGGGGGTCCTGCTCTACCGGGCGCTGGCCGGTCGGTCGCCCTGGCCGACGACCGGCCGGGCCGAGATGCTCGCGGCCCACATCTGCGTCGAGCCGACGCCGCTGCCAGCGGAGGCTGGCGTGCCACCCGCCGTGGCCCGGCTGTGCCACCGCTGCCTGGCGAAGAATCCGCAGGACCGGCCCACCGCGCGCGAGGTGGCGCGGGTCCTCGCCGCCGCCGCCGCTGAGCTGGCCGCGGCCGACGCGGCAGCGGCCCACCAGCTCTCCGTCGCCGACGCGGACCTCCCGGCCGGCACGGCAGCGGCCCAGCAGCCCTCTTTCGCTGGCGCCGGCACCCAGGCCGGGTCGGCGCGCCGCGCCGGAACGGCAGCAGCACTCGGGACAGCCGCCCAGTCGTGCCCGGCGCGTGGGGCGGCCGTTGCCGGGGCGGTACGCCGTTTCCACCGGCAGTTGGCGGTCGCGGCCGGGGTCGCCACGCTGCTGATGGCGCTGTGCATCTATGCGGTGGCCAACGCCGGCCCCCGGGCGGTCAGCGAGGCGGCGCCGGGCGGGCCGAACACCGCCCCGCACGACCCGCCCGCACAGGTCAGCCCGCCGGCCATCCGTCCGGTGCCGCCGGCCACACCGCCAGCGGGAGGCCGGCGGGTGCGGGGTATGGCCGTGCTGTCGCAGGGCACGTCTCTCGCCAGCAAGGCGCCGACGAAGGTGGACGCCACGTCCAGCGGGAAAGGCAACGCGCCCGCGAAGGTAGACGCCCCGTCCAGCGGGAAAGCCAACGCGCCGGCGAAGGTGGGCGCCTCGTCCAGCGCGAAGGGCAAGGGCGCCGGCAGCGGCGCCGGGGAGCCACCGGGCCGGAAGGCAGCGCCGCCAGGCAAGGCCAAGTCCGCAGCGCAGCCACCGCCGGCACTCGGAGCGGTCCCCGCGCGGGCAGCCCCAGCCGCCGCGAGCGGTGCCATAGCGGGGCGTGGGCAGATCGCGGGTCACTGACCTCGGCGGTGACGACTTTCGGAAAAGTAACGGAAGGTCATTGCCGGCGCGCCCCGGCGCAGGCTATACGGGTATGGCATCTGCCCGCCTGATCCGCACGATGCGGGGACGGCAGGAGATTGATGTTTCCGGAAGGCTGACGGTACGATGTCGCCATCGAAGGAGGTCGGCCCCTCCGGCGGCGCGTCCTGCCGCCGGCGCGGTCGGCGGGCTGGCGTCGTACCGGGCCGTACCACCGCCGCCCCCACTCGACCGACCTGACGATCGGCCGCGTACCCGCCAGCGGCAGCAGCGGGAGCCACCGCACCGGGTGCGGCGATGACGCCTGCGACCGCCGGCAAGCGGCCGGCAGGTCCCCCAACCGCGTTCGCGTTGCCCTGGCAGGCAGCAGGTCCTGGCAGGCAACAGGTTCTGAGAGGCAACAGCTATGACAGAACATTCCGTCCCTGACCACCGGCCTCCCCGGCGGGGCTCCAGACTGCGCGCCGCGGTCGTGTGCGCCGCCGTGGGCCTGGTCTCCGCCGGCGCGGCCCTGGCCGTGGCCAACGACGCCAGCGCGGCCGAGAGCACCCTCGGCGCCGCGGCCGCCCAGACCGGCCGCCTGTTCGGCACCGCCGTCAGCTCGGGCAGGCTCAACGACTCGCAGTACACCACGCTCCTGGCGCGCGAGTTCAACGCCTGCACGCCGGAGAACGAGATGAAGATCGACGCCACGGAGCCGCAGCAGAACGTCTTCACCTTCACCAACGCGGACCGGATCGTCAGCACGTGCCGCGCCAACGGCGCGCAGGTGCGCGGTCACACGCTGGCCTGGCACAACCAGCAGCCGGGCTGGATGCAGAGCCTGAGCGGCTCCGCGCTGCGCAGCGCCATGAGGAACCACATCACCCAGGTGATGACCCACTTCCGCGGGCAGCTCTACGCCTGGGACGTGGTGAACGAGGCATTCGCCGACGGCAGCAGCGGCGCCCGGCGCGACTCCAACCTCCAGCGCACCGGCAACGACTGGATCGAGGACGCGTTCCGCACCGCCCGGGCCGCCGACCCGAACGTCAAGCTCTGCTACAACGACTACAACATCGACAACTGGACCGCGGCGAAGACCCAGGCCGTGTACCAGATGGTCCAGGACTTCAAGCAACGCGGCGTGCCGATCGACTGCGTGGGCCTGCAGTCGCACTTCACCGGCGGCTCCAGCTACCCGAGCAACTACCGCACCACGCTGTCCAGCTTCGCCGCCCTCGGCGTGGAGGTGCACATCACCGAGCTGGACGTCACCAACGCCTCCGTCACCCAGTACCAGAACGTGGTCCGGGACTGCATGGCCGTGTCCGCGTGCAAGGTCATCACGACCTGGGGCATCCGCGACTCGGACTCGTGGCGCTCCGGTGAGAGCCCGCTGCTCTTCGACGGCAGCGGCAACAAGAAGCCGGCGTACACCGCGGTCCTGAACGAGCTCAACGCCGGCCAGCCGACCGGCGGGCCGACCACCGGTGGACCGACCACCGGCGGGCCCACCACGGGTGGACCGACCACCGGCGGGCCGACCACCGGCGCGCCTCCGCCCGGCGGCTGCACCGCCTCGTACTCGATCATCAACTCCTGGCCCGGAGGCTTCCAGGCAGAGGTCCGGGTGACCGCGGGCAGCGCCCCGATCTCCGGCTGGTCGGTGAGCTGGACGTTCACCAACGGCCAGACCATCACCCAGATCTGGAACGCCACGGCCAGCGGGAGCCCGACGGTGACCGCGCGCAACGTGTCCTACAACGGAAACCTGGGCGCCGGCGCGACCACCACGTTCGGGTTCCTCGGCTCCTGGAACGGCACCAACTCCGTACCGTCGCCGATCACCTGCAGCGCCAGCTGAACCTTCGACCCAGACAGCTGGGGCCGGGGATGATCCCCCGGCCCCAGCTTCGCCTCGATCGGCTGGCGCGCCGTGGCCAGCGCAGGACTACGACAGCAGCCTGCAAGAATCCGGCGGTCAGCCGTCAACCAGGCCGGTCCGCACCGCGTACAGGGCGGCCTGGGTGCGGTCCTGCACGCCGAGCTTGGCGAGCACGGCGCTGACGTGCGTCTTGACGGTCTTCTCGGTGACCGCGAGGTTCCGGGCGATCTCCCGGTTCGACCGGCCGTGTGCGATCTCCGCGAGCACCTGGCGCTCCCGCGCGGTGAGCGGCGCGCCCGCGTTGGGCTCCCCCACCGCGAGCAGGCCCGCCACGTCCGGGTGCAGCAGGACGTGGCCCGCGTGCACCGCCCGGATCGCCGCGGCCAGCGCGGCCGGGTCCACGTCCTTGAAGACGTAGCCCGCCGCGCCCGCACGTACCGCCGGCAGTACCGCGCTGGCATCGGTGTAGCTGGTGACCACCAGCACCCGGGCAGGATTGCCCCGCTCACGCAGCTCGCGCAGGGCCGCGACGCCGTCGCCGTCGGGCATCCGCAGGTCGAGCAGGATCACGTCCGGGCGCAACCGCTCCGCCGCAGCCACGCCGCCCGCGCCGTCGGCCGCCTCGCCCACCACGGTGATGTCGTCCTGGACGTCCAGGAAGGTGCGCAGGCCCTGGCGTACCACCTGGTGGTCGTCGACCACGAGGACGCGGATCGGATCCGGCCGGGCGGGGCGGTCGGCGGCGGGTGGGGCAGGCTCAGCCACGGGCCGGGACCTCCAGCCGGACCGTGGTGCCCGCGCCCGGGCGGGACATCACCGCGAGCCGGCCGCCGGCGGCGCGGGCGCGCTCGCGCATCGAGGCCAGGCCGAGCCGGCGCGCGTCGACGGCCGGGCTGGCCACGGGTACCCGCCCGGACCGCCCCCGTACGGTCTCGAACCCGCGCCCGTCGTCGCTCACCTCCAGCACCACCAGGCCATCCCGGCCGGTCAGCCGGACATCCACTGTGGACGCCTCTGCGTGCCGGAGCGCGTTGTGCAGCGCCTCCTGGGCCACCCGGTAGACCGCCTGCTCGCGGCTGGCGGCGAGCCTCGGCACCGCCTGGCCGGTGTAGCGCACCCGCGGCTGGTGCACCCGGTCGAGCAGCTCGACCTGCTTGCGCAGCGCCAGGTCCAGGCCATCCCCGGCCAGGTCCGCCGGGCGCAGGCCGATAACCACACCGCGCAGCTCGTCGGCGGCTTCCGCGGCGATGGTGCGCAGCGTGGCCAGCTCCTCGGCCGCCCGCGCCGGGTCGCGCTCCAGCAGGGTGGCCGCGGCGTCCGCGGTCAGCCGCAGGCTGAACAGCTTCTGCGCCACCGCGTCGTGCAGCTCGCGGGCGATCCGGTTGCGTTCCTCCAAGATGGACAGCTCCCGGCTGCGCTCGTGCAGGCGGGCGTTGACCAGAGCGATCGCGGCGTGGTTGGCCAGCAGCCCGAGCAGCTCCTCGTCCTCGGCGGTGAAGCCACCACCGGCCGCGCCGGCGCCGGCTTCCTTGTTGGCCAGAAAGAGCGCGCCGAGGATCCGGTCGCCTTCCCGGATCGGCATGCCCAGGAAGTCGACCAGCTCCGGGTGGGCCGCCGGCCACCAGCCGAACCGCGGGTGCTCCCGGATGTCGGCCAGCCGGATCGGGGTCGGGTCACGCAGCATCACCGCGAGCAGGCCGTGCTGACGGGGCAGCGGGCCGATCTCCCGCCACTGCTCGTCGCTGACCCCGGCCACCACGAACTCGGCGAAACCGCCCGCCTCGTCCGGCACGCCCAGCGCGGCCTACCGCGCGCTGAGCAGCTGCCGGGCCGAGGTGACGATGGTCTGCAGCACCTCGGCCGGCGACAGGTGCGAGGTGACCGCCACCACGGCCTCGCTGACCGCGCGCAGCTCCGCCCGGCAGTCCACAGGTCCCGGTCCCGTCCCCACGCTTGAACAGTACCGAGCCGGCGGCCGCCGGTCCTCCGTCCAAGGTCCTAGGCCCGGCCCGGTCCATGGCCCGATGGCAGCCGGCGCCGCGCTGCCTAGCGTCGGGGACATGCCTGTTGCCATCGTTACCGGTGCCTCCCGCGGCCTGGGCCGCGCGCTCGCCGGCGGCCTGGCCCGAGCCGGCTGGCGTCTGGTGATCGACGCCCGTTCCGCCGGGCCGCTGCGGGCGGCGGCCGAGGAGCTCTTGCGGTATGCCGAGCCGGACGGGACGACAACGACCGGCCAGAGCGTCGTGCTGGCGCTGCCCGGGGACGTCACCGACCCGGCGCACCGGGCCGAGCTGGTCGCCGCCGCCGACCGGCTCGGCGGACCGGACCTGCTGGTCAACAACGCCGGAATCCTCGGGCCCAGCCCGCAGCCGCCGCTGATCGACTATCCACTCCAGACGCTCCGCGACGTGTACGAGGCCAACGTCTTCGCCCCGCTCGCGCTCACCCAGCTGCTCCTGCCGCGGCTGCGCGAGGTGGGCGGCGCCGTGGTCAACGTCACCTCGGACGCGGCGGTCGAACCGTACCCGGGCTGGGGCGGGTACGGCTCGGCGAAGGCCGCGCTGGAGCAGGCGAGCCGGGTACTGGCGGCCGAAGAGCCGGCGCTGCGGGTCTGGTGGGTGGATCCGGGCGACCTGCGCACGCAGATGCACCAGGAGGCGTTTCCGGGCGAGGACATCAGCGACCGCCCGGCGCCGGAGACAGTGGTGCCCGCGTTCCTTAGCCTGCTCACGGAACGGCCCGAATCGGGCCGGATCCGCCTGCCCGACCTGGCTGGCGAGCCGGTCACGCAGGCCGGGCAGGGGGTGGCGGCGTGACCTCACCCCCGCTTCTGGGCCTGACGCTGCACGATCCGCCGGCGGCGCACGAGCCGCCGGAGGCGCGCGGGCTCCCCCGGGACGGCGTACGACTGCTTGTCGGCCGGCGGGCCACCGGGGAGGTGAGCCACCACGCCTTCACCGACCTGCCCCAGCTGCTGCGGGCCGGAGATGTGTTGGTGGTCAACACCTCTGCGACCCTGCCCGCCGCCGTGCCGGTGAATGCGCCAGGTGGGATGGTGGTGCACTTCTCCACCGAACTGTCCGACGGTGTCTGGCTTGTGGAACTGCGCGACGACGGGGGCAAAAGGCAGTACCGGGCCGGTGCGCCGGGCCAGCGGCTTCCGTTGCCCGGTGGCGCTTCGGTCACCTTGCGGGAGGCGTACTCGCCGGGGCGGCTGTGGGTCGGCGAGGTGGACGCGGAGATGCCGGCCTACCTCTACCGGCACGCTCGGCCGATCCGGTACGACTATGTGGACCGTCCGTGGCCGCTGCCGTACTACCAGACGGTCTTCGCCTCGGAGCCGGGCAGCGCGGAGATGCCCAGCGCCGCGCGACCGTTCACCGATCGGCTGGTGACCCGGCTCGTCAGCGCGGGCGTCCTGGTCGTACCGCTGCTCCTGCACACCGGCGTCGCGTCACCCGAAGCACACGAACGGCCGTACCCGGAAAGGTTCATCGTCCCGGCGACCACCGCGCGGGTTGTCAACCAGGCCCGCGCCGGCGGCGGTCGGGTGATCGCGGTGGGCACAACCGCGGTCCGCGCGCTGGAGAGCGCGGCCACCGGTGCGGGCACGGTGCGCGCGGCGAGCGGCTGGACGGACCTGGTCGTCACCGAAGATCGAGGGGCACGGGTGGTCGACGGCCTGCTGACCGGGCTGCACGAGCCGCGCGCCTCGCACCTGCTGATGCTCGCCGCCATCGCCGGATCCGCGCTGCTCGAACGCTGCTACGCCGAGGCGGTCGCGGCCGGCTACCGGTGGCACGAGTTCGGCGACAGCAACCTGCTGTTACCCAGCTAGCGCCGAGCCGAGGAACATCGCGCCGAGTCCGGCAAGGACGGTGCCGACCACATTGGCCAGTGCGTAGTACCAGGGAGCCTCCTCCAGCAGCCGCAGCGTCTCGTAGCTCAACGTCGAGTACGTGGTCAGGGCGCCGCAGAGGCCGGTGCCGAGCAGCGCGTAGGCGGGCTCGGACACGCCGGCCACCAGCCCGAGCAGGAGGCTGCCGGCCACGTTGACGGCGAACGTCCCCCACGGGAACGCCGAGTCGTGGCGGGCCTGGACGGCGCGGTCCAGCAGGTACCGCAGCGGGGCGCCGAGTGCGCCACCCACCAGGACGAGCAGCAGGGTCATCTGGACCGCCCCGAGCGGATGGCCTCGACCCGGTCGGTCACCGGCCCGGCAGCCTTACCCGTACTCCCTGCCGGGCGGCCGGTGCGGCGGGTCAGCGCCAGGCGGGTGAGGCGGGAGCCGGCGAAGCTGGCGGCGAGCGCGGCGGCCACGGTACCGGCGACATAGACCGTGGCGGTGGCGCCCGCGCCCGCCTGCGCCAGGCGCTGCGTCTCCAGAGCGTAGGAGGAGAAGGTGGTGAAACCGCCGAGCACGCCGATGCCGAGAAACGGCCGCAGCAGCGGCCGGCCCGGCAGCACGTCGGCGACGACGACCATCAGCACGCCGATGGCGAAGCAGCCGGCCACGTTGGTGGCGAAGGTCGCCCACGGGAAGCCGCTCGGGTGGTGCGGCATGACGGTGGCCAGGCCGAAGCGGGCGGCGGACCCGATCGCTCCGCCGGCCGCGATCACGGCCGGCACGGGCGCTTTGCGCATGCACGTCTCCTACCAGCAGTCCGGGACCCGGCGCTTGCTCCGTACCGGGCGGCCGAAGACGGCCGGACGGCTCGGACCGTACGCCGGAACTGGTAGGGACCGTTGGCGGACAACCGCGGTTCCCCGGGTGGCCGGGACGGCGGGCCCCACCGCCGCGAGCCTGGCGGCTGGCGTCGCGGGTCGCCGCCAGCGCCCAACCGAAGGTACCACCGTGCCGACTCGCCCCGCGGCTGCCCACCGGCACAGCTCGCGCATGCCCACGGGCAGTGCCGCAGCCCCTCACCCAACAGCTGCGGTGGCACAACCGCGGGGCAGAGCCGCCCTCACCCTCGGGTCCACGGGTGAGGCGTCCGCAAATTTTCCATTTCGTTTTCGATAGTTCTATCGATACGTTTCTCGTTGAGAGCGAGGCTACGACGCCGTCCGGACCGGGTCAACCCTGTCCGGGACGCGGGAGAGACGTTACCGTTAGGTGGCTTGGCCGGCGCGTCCCGGCATCCTCTTTTCCGGAAAGGTCCCGGAACCGCAGGGCTCGGACCGGGCGACGGCACGAATCAGGAGGCTGCCCATGAGCGAGCTCGTATCCGACGAGCTGCCCAGACCGGGGGATGCCGTGCCCGGACCGCCGCAGGGGGCGGGACCGGAGGGCCCCGCGGCGGGAGAATGCTGGCGAGACCCTGCCCGTCCGGTCGAGGAGCGGGTGGCCGACCTGCTCGAGCGGATGACCCTGGAGGAGCGGCTCGCCCAGCTCTACGGCGTGTGGCTCGGCTCGGACGGCCAGGTGGCCCCGCATCAGGACGCCTTCGCCGGCGAGGAGGTGGACTGGCGGCAGCTGATCAAGGCCGGCCTGGGCCAGCTCACCCGCCCATTCGGCACCGTCCCGGTGGAGCCGGCGGCCGGTGCCCGCGCCCTGGCCCGGCTGCAGGCGGAGATCGTCGCCGCGAACCGGTTCGGCATCCCGGCGATCGCGCACGAGGAGTGCCTGGCCGGGTTCACCACCTGGCAGGCGACCATCTACCCGGTGCCGCTGGCCTGGGGCGCGAGCTTCGACCCGGAGCTGGTGGAGCGGATGGCCGCGCAGATCGGCGCCGCCATGCGCAGCGTCGGCGTCCACCAGGGGCTCGCCCCGGTCCTGGACGTGGTGCGCGACCCACGCTGGGGCCGCACCGAGGAGACCATCGGCGAGGACCCGTACCTGGTAGGCACGATCGGCACCGCGTACGTGCGCGGCCTGCAGTCGGCCGGCATTGTCGCCACCCTCAAGCACTTCGTCGGCTACTCGGCCTCCCAGGCGGGCCGCAACCTCGCCCCGGTCGCGGCCGGCCGGCGGGAGCTGGCGGACGTGCTCCTGCCGCCCTTCGAGATGGCCATCCGCCTCGGCGGCGCCCGCTCGGTCATGCCGTCCTACACCGAGATCGACGGCATGCCGGTCGCCGCGGACGGTGACCTGCTGACCGGCCTGCTGCGCGACACCTGGGGCTTCTCCGGGACGGTCGTCTCCGACTACTTCGAGGTGGCCTTCCTGCAACTGCAGCACCGGGTCGCCGGCACGCAGGCGGAAGCGGCCCGGCTCGCCCTCACCGCCGGAGTCGACGTGGAGCTGCCCGAGGGGAACTGCTACGGGGAACCACTGCTCGCCGCGGTCCGGGCCGGCGAGGTCCCGGAGGCGATGGTGACCCGGGCCGCCGCCCGGGTGCTGCGGCAGAAGTGCGAGCTGGGCATGCTGGACCCGGACTGGACGCCGGAGGTCGCCGTCGGCGACCACCTCGACCTGGATCCGCCGCAGGCCCGGGCACTCGCCCGCCAGCTGGCCGAGGAGTCCGTGGTACTGCTGGCCAACGACGGCACCCTGCCCTTGACCCCCCGGGCACGGATCGCGGTGGTCGGCCCACTCGCCGACGACCCGGACGCGATGCTCGGCTGCTACTCGTTCCCCCGGCACGTGCTCAGCCAGCACCCCGAGCTGCCGATCGGCGTCGAGATCCCCACCGTGCTGGCGGCGCTGCGCGAGGAACTACCCGCCGCGCACCTCGACCACGTGCCGGGGTGCACCGTGGACGGCGAGGACCGGGCGGGCATCCCCGCCGCCGCAGCGGCGGCCGGCGCGGCCGACGTGTGCCTGGTCGTCCTCGGCGACCGGGCCGGGCTGTTCGGCCGGGGCACCTCCGGCGAGGGCTGCGACCGGGAGGACCTGCGCCTGCCCGGAGCTCAGGGCGAGCTGCTGGAGGCGGTCCTGGCCACCGGCACGCCCACCGTGCTCGTCCTGCTCACCGGCCGCCCATACGCCCTGGGCGCGTACGCGGACCGGCTCAGCGCCGCGGTCCAGGCGTTCTTTCCCGGCGAGGAGGGCGGCCGCGCGGTCGCCGGCGTCCTCTCCGGCCGGGTCTGCCCGTCCGGCCGGCTCCCGGTCAGCATCCCGCGCACCCCGGGCGGCCAGCCGAAGACGTACCTCAGCCCGCCGCTGGGACAGCACAACGACGCCAGCGCGGTGGACCCGACCTCGCTCTACCCGTTCGGCCACGGACTGTCCTATACGGACTTCGCGTGGACCGACGTGGCGCTATCCAGCCCGCAACTGACCACCGACGGGGAGGTGAGCCTGTCGCTGACGGTCCGCAACACCGGCTCCCGGGCCGGCGCCGAGGTGGTGCAGCTCTACCTGCACGACCCGGTGGCACAGGTGACCAGGCCAGTGACCAGGCTCATCGGGTACGCCCGGCTGCCCCTGGCGCCGGGCGAGGCGGCGCGGTTGACCTTCACGGTGCACGCGGACCTGACTTCGTTCACCGGGCGGGCCGGGCTGCGCGTGGTGGAGCCGGGCGAGCTGGAGCTGCGGCTCGCCTCGTCGAGCGCGGTTACCCGGCACGCGGTCGGCGTCCTGATGACCGGCGAGCAGCGGGTGGTGGACCACCGGCGCCGGCTCACCGCCGAGGTGACCGTGGCCGGCATCCCGGAAGCGAAGTAGGTCGGTCTCTTCCGGAACCTGTTTGGAACGGGCCTACCGGGCCTCAGCCGGTGCGCCTCGGCGCCGTGCTGTCCCGGACCACCAGCTCGGTGGCGAGCTCCACCCGTGGGCTCTCGATCTCCTCGCCCTGGGCCAGCCGCAGCACCGTCCGCGCGGCCAGCGCGCCCATCTCGGTCAGCGGCTGGCGGACCGTGGTCAGCGGGGGCGAGGACCACCGGTCCTCCGGCAGGTCGTCGAAGCCGACCACGCTGATGTCGTCCGGTACCCGCAGCCCGCGCCGGCGGACCGCCTCGTACACCCCGAACGCCATCTGGTCGCTGGCCGCGAAGATCGCGGTGGGCGGGTCGTCCAGCTCCAGCAGCTTCCGGCCGCCGGCGTAGCCCGACTCGTGGTAGAAGTCGCCCTGGAAGATCAGCTCGTCGGCGACCGCGATCCCGGCCGCCTCCAGTCCGGCGCGGTACCCGTCCAGGCGGGCCCGGCTGCACAGCAGCCGGCGGGGCCCGGCGATGAAGCCGATCCGGCGGTGCCCCAGGGAGAGCAGGTGCTCGGTGGCGGACAGCCCGCCGGCCCAGTTGGTCGCGCCGATGGTGGGCACGTCCATGGCGGGCACTCCGGCCGGGTCCACCACGGCCATCGGGATGTTCAGCCGGCGCAGCTCGGCGTAGACCGTGGGAGCCAGGTCGGAGTTGACGAAGATGACCCCGTCGGTGGCGCGGGCGCGCAGGTTCTGCAGCCACTGCCGGGTCGGTGCGGTCCGGCGGTGGATGCCGGAGACCACGGTGCCCACGCCGGCCGCGTGCGCCACGTCCTCCACGCCCCGGATGATCTCCACCGCCCAGGGGCTGTCCAGGTCGTTGAAGACCAGGTCGATCAGGCTCGCGCTGACCCGGGCCCGGGCCGCGCGGCGCCGGTACCCGTGCCGGCGCAGCAGCTCCTCGACCCGCTCCCGGGTCTGCGGTGCCACGTCCGAGCGACCGTTGATCACCCGCGAGACCGTCGGCACCGAGACACCGGCCTCCCGCGCGATGGCGGTGATGGTGATCCTGCGCCCTTCATCGACGGCCACGAAGTGTCTCCTTCACTGTCGGTTCAGCATACGTCCCGGAACGGATCCGGTGCCGGTCCAGGTCCCCTGGCGTGCCCGAAAGCACGTCCCCGGACCGGCTGGAAGCACCGTGCACGGTTGACGTGACGCGAGCCGACGCCCGCGCTTGTCAAGAAAGTTACGGAACGTTCCGGAAGCCGTCCGTGCGGCAACGGATCCTGCCGAAGTACGCGGACCGGCTGCCACGGGACGTCGAGATGTGGCCCGTCCCGGACGAGCCGGTCCCGGTCAGCGATGCGCCGGCGCCCTGGTTCGAGCCGGTGGCGGTGGGCGAGCGCTGGGACTGGCCGAGGTCGACGTACTGGGCGCGGGTCCGCGGGTCCGTTGGTCGACCTGCTGGAACGCCCCTGCCGGCCCCGCCGCGCCCGGCTGGACGATCAGGAGACGGTCCGGGTCAACCTCCGCCCGTTCCAGATGCTGACCCTGCGCCTCAGGCCGGGGCACTGAAGCCCCCTACATCGACTTCGCCGCCCGGAGGTGGCGCCCGACCTTGCGCCGCAACTCGGCGGCGATCTCGGCCAGGCCGCCGACCTTGATCCGGACGCCGCCGGTGCGCTCGGCGCCGGCCCACATCGTCACCGGCCGCCCGCGAACGAACCAGACCGTCCGGACCGCGGCGGATCCGGACTTCTTGCTGACCAGTAGCGGCAGCTCCTGCGTCTTGTCAGCGGACCGAAGCTGGAGGGCGAACGTCACGCGCTCGCGCACCGGCCACGGGCGGGCAAACATCCGCGGGTGCAGCGGCACCCGGACGGTCAGCGTGTGGTCCGCTTCCTCGACCGGCGCCGCCCCCGGCACCCCGAGACCGTCATCGTTTCCCCGGCACAGCAGCTCCAGCTGCATGTCGCCCCGATTCTCCGGCAACAGCGCACCGAGGCTCACCAGCGCCGTGATCCCGCCGCGGGCCGGACCGGCGGTCAGCTCCACCGTCCCCCGCCCCTTGCCGGCCTCAAGCTTGGCCAGCGTCACCAGCTTGTCGACTGCGCCTTCGCGGATCAGGCGATCGCGAAGGTGATCGACGGCCGGCATGAGGGCAACCGCCTCGGGTGGCACGTAATCCTCCAGGGCAGCCGCGGCCTGCCGGACCCACCGCTCCTGCAGATCCCTGGGCCACCTGGCGAACCGGTAATGGAACTTGCCGAGCAGCTCGACCGTCAGCCAGCGTCGCAGCAACGTGTTCCGCCCGCTGCCCGGTGCCGTATGTGCGTGCACCGTCTCGAGCACCTTGCGGATGCAGTCGTAGAACGGTTCGGGGTCCGGAATTTGCCGGGTCAGGTGCGGGAACCCGTCGCGACGCACCAGGTAGTAGCAGTCGTAGTCGGCCACCACCGAGATTGACCTGGCCAGGAAGTACGCCGGGACCACGAAGGTCTGCTCCTCGGCCAACCGCAGTCCCTCGGCGAACCGCAGCTGGTGTTCCAGCACCAACGACCTGCGGAAGAGCTTGTGCGCGGTCAGGCTCCACACAGCCTTGGTGCTCCACACGTCGCCGCCCTCGACGTTCTGGTTGAACGGAGCGGTGGCCGGTTTGCGACCGATACCCCGGATACGCCCGAGTACGACATCTGAGTCGTTCCGGCAAGCGGCCGCGACCATCCGCTCCAGCGCTTCCGGGCCGAGGTAGTCGTCTGGATCGGCGAAGAACAGGTACTCGCCGGTGGCCGCCGCCACGCCCCGGTTACGTGGCCCGCCGGGAGCGCCTTCGTTCGGCTGGTGTATCACCCGGACATTGGGGAACTTGGCCGCCCATTGGTCGAGCAGCTCACCGCTCCCGTCGGTCGAGCCGTCGTCCACCGCCACCACTTCGACCCGGTCGAACCCGATCGACTGGGCCGCCACCGAACGCAGGCACTCGTCGAGGTAGTCCACGGCGTTGTAGACCGGGATGATCACGCTTACCAACGGATCAACCATGTGCGCTCCTGGCCCTCGGCAAAGTTCGGTGCGGACCTTGCCTCAAGGCGGGGACTGCGTCTTCGGGCACGATCCGGGAGGGAAGATAGCCGAGTGCGTGCATGCGCGCGAGGGCCGGACGACCGTCGGCACCTGTCCCAGCGGCCAGCCTTGGCCGGCCGGGCTGGCTATCCAGCGAGTGCCGCACGACCAGCCCGGGGACGGCAAGGGCTAGCTGAGAGTGCAGGGAGATCCGTTCAGCGTGACGTTGCGGATCGGTGGCATCGGCAGGATCGTGCCCGGGGGCTTGGACGCGTTGGCGCCGATGGTGACCGAGCCGTTGGTGGGCAACGGGCTCGGGCTGCCGCCCCAGTTCGGGCTCTCGACAGAGACGTGCTGGCCGGACTGCACGTAGATGCCGTTCCAGCCCTGCTGCAGGTTGAGGTTCGGCACCACCCACTCCCACCCGATCGTCCAGCCGAGCAGGGACGGACCGAGGTTGGTGACGGTCAGGTTGAGCGTCAGACCCGTGTCCCAGACGTTCGTGGAGACCTGCGCCGTGCATAGCGCCCCGGGCGTCGGGCTGGCGGAGGCCGACGGCGAGGCGGAGATCGAAGGCGAGGGCGAGGACGACGGCGAAGACGAGGGCGAAGAGGACGACGATGGCGACGATGTGGGCGACGTGGCGGACGCGGACGGGGATGTCGGCGGCGTGGGCGCGGCGATCGCCAGGTCGTACGCACGCTGCGGGACGAACTGGCCGGCCGGCGCGATGCAGCCGTCCGCCTCGCCCGGGAGCTTGATCCACAGGAATGCGTCGATCATCGGGTCGCCGGTCACGTTGGTGCTCGGGGTGCCGATGGCCCGGCCGGGCGGGTCGCACCACTCGCTGCCCAGCGGCCCGTTGCCGTTGCGGCTGGTGTCCACCACCGCATGCAACCCGCTGGCGCCGGTGGCGGCGATGACGTTCTTGGCGTACGCCACCGACTCGGCCGTGGTGCGGTAGTTCGACACGTTCACCGAGATGCCGTCCGCGCTGCCTGCGATGTCCGCGGCGACCAGCCGGCGGGCCATCTCCGCGGGCGCCAGCCAGTTCGAGTGCCCGGCGTCGAAGTAGACCTTCGCCTGCGCCGAGGCCGCCTTCAACGCCTTCCCCGCGTACGCCATGGAGGCGCTCGTCTCGGCCTGCTGTGCCGCGTTCTGGCAGTTGCTCATCAGCGCGAGCACGTCCGGCTCCAGGATGATGGTCGCCGGGCGGCCGGACAGGCCGGCGGCCACCTGGTCGATCCACTGCCGGTACGCGGTGTGGTTGGGCATCCCGCCGGAACTGGCACCGCCGCAGTCCCGGTTGGGGATGTTGTAGATCACCATGATCGGGATCTTGCCGGCCGCCGCGGCCGCCCCGACGAAGGAGTCCACTTCGGAGCGTACGGTCGAGGTGTTGTTCTGGGTGAACCACCGGGCCTGCGGAACGCTGGCGATCCGGTCGCGGATGACCGGCGTGCGGGGGTCATTCGGGTTGGCCGCGACCCACCGGGCGGCCTGGGTCTGCGGGTCGACGTAGAAGACGGAGTCGGCCGCGGACGCCAGGTCGGGCCGGAACACCCCGACGCCGACCGCCGCGGCGGCGAACGCCACGGCGGCGGCGCCACCCGCCGCGACCAGGCGATGTCTGACGCTCATCTGTTCTCCCACCAAGGTATCGAGGAACATAACTGGGAGCGCTCCCAGGTATCGACCACCTTACGTATCTGCGGGCCTTCTGGGAAGAGGGTCAGCCGGTCGCCAGGTCGTACGCCCGCTGCGGGACGAACTGGCCGGCGCCCGCGATGCAGCCGTCCGACTCGCCAGGCGGCTTGACCCACAGGAATGCCGCGATCTTCCCGTCGCCGGTGGCGGTGGTGCTCGGGGTGCCGACGGCCCGGCCGGGCGGGTCGCACCACTCGTCGCCGCGCGGCCCGTTGCCGTTGCGGCTGGTGTCCACCACCGCGCGCAGCCGCGGCGCCCCGACCGCCGCGAGCACCTTCCTGGCGTACGCCACCTCGTCCGCGGTGGTCCGGTAGTTGGACACGTTGGTGGCGATGCCGTCCGCGCTGCCCGCGACGTCCGCGGCGACCAGCCGGCGGGCCATCTCCGCGGGCGCCAGCCAGTTCGAGTGCCCGGCGTCGAAGTAGACCTTCGCCTGTGCCGAGGCCGCCTTCAACGCCTTGCCCGCGTACGCCATCGAGGCGCTGGTCTCATCCTGCTGTGCTGGGGTGAGGCAGTTGCTCATCAAGGAGAGCACGTCCGGCTCGAGGATGATGGTCGCCGGGCGCCCACGAAGGCCGGCGGCCACCTGGTCGATCCACTTCCGGTACGCCTCGTGGCTGGGCATGCCACCGGAGCTGGCGCCGCCGCAATCCCGGTCGGGAATGTTGTACACGACCATGATCGGGACCTTGCGCGCCGCCGCGGCGGCGCCCACGAAGCGGTCCACTTCGGAGCGTACGGTCGACGTGTTGTCGCTGGCGAACCACCGGGCCTGCGGGACGCGCGCGATGCGGTCGCGGATCACCGGGGCTCGGGGGTCGTTCGGGTGGGCCGCGACCCACCGGGCGGCCTGGGTCTGCGGGTCGACGTAGAAGACGGAGCTCGCCGCGGCCGGCCTGCGAGCGGCGTGGCTGGCGACCCCGCTCGCCGCCGGGCTCGGTCCCAAATGGCCGGAGCCCGCCGGGCCAACGCCCGAAGGGAGCGTCTCCGCCGGCGCCTGATTGCCGGAGCGGGCCGGTCGCGCGCCGGTTGCCGGTGGTGCCGCGGTGCCGGCTGTCGTGGCGCCGGCGTCCGGCGGGTCCGCCGCAGCAGCGCGGCGCCGACCGCGACGACCGCGAGCGTGACGGCTGCGCAAGCCACCACCCGCTTGCGCAGCGCCCAGTGCTGCACGCGGGAGAGGCCCGCGCGCGCGGAACCGTCCATGCCGCCCTTCGGTACGAGGAGTCAGCGGGCCAACCGGGCGAGCAGGCCCGCCGCCACGAAGATCGCGACCGCGGCCGCCACGACCAGCACCACGACGTCGAGTACGTACCGCGCAGGCGTATGGATCAGCAGGCCGCGCACGGCCTCCACCTCGTAGCTGAGTGGGTTGACATGGTTGACCGCCTGTAGCCAGCCCGGCATCAGGCGCACTGGGTAGAGCGCGTTGGAGGCGAAGAAGAGCGGCATCATGATCGCCTGCCCGATGCCCATCACGCGCTCCCGCTTCAGCACCAGCCCCGCGATCACAATGGACAGGCAGCAGAAGAAGGCCGAGCCGAGCAGCACCACGGCGACCGCGCCGAGCAGCCGCAGCGGGTTGGCGGTGAGGTCCACGCCGAGCAGGGCGGCGATGGTCAGCACGACCACCGCCTGGGCGACCGCGCGGATGCCGGCCGCGAACGCCTTGCCGGCGACCAGTGCGGCCCGCGGCGTCGGGGTCACCAGCAGCTTGGCCAACACGCCCGCGTCCCGCTCCCAGATGATCTGGATGCCGTAGAAGATGGAGACGAACAGGCCGGACTGGGCCAGGATGCCGGGGGCGAGGAAGTCCAGGTACCCCACGTCGCCGGTGGGGATCGTCCGCAGCCGGGTGAACGTGGTGCCGAACACCAGCAGCCACAGCGCCGGCTGGATGGCCCGGGTCATCAGCTCGGTCTTGTCGTGGCGCAGCTTCTGCAGCTCCACCAGGCACAGGGCGCCCACCCGGGACAGTGCCCGCCACGCGGCGGTGCCGACGCCGGGCTCAGCCGAGACGTCGAGCGGTGCGGCGAGTTGCCCGGACATCCCGCAACCCTCCTATCTGGTCGTCCAGCGTTTCCCCGCCGCTGTAGGCGCGGAACACGTCGTCCAGGGTGGCGCCGGGCAGGCCGAGGCCGTCAATCAGCTGCGCCGGCGTGCCCACCGCCCGCACCCGGCCCCGGTGCATCAACGCCACCCGGTCGCAGCACTGCTCGGCCTCATCCATGTAGTGCGTGGTGACCAGCACCGTCATGCCGGTCTCGCGGCGCACCGCGGCGATGCGCTCCCACACGCCGGCCCGCGCCACCGGGTCCAGCCCGATGGTGGGCTCGTCGAGGATCAGCAGCCGGGGCGCGCTGACCAACGCCTGGGCCAGCTCCAGCCGGCGGATCATCCCGCCCGAGTAGGTGCTTGCCAGCCGGTCCGCCGCATCGCCGAGCCCCATCGCGTCGATCGCCTCGCTGACCCGGGTGGGCCGCAGCCGGCGGGGCACGTCGAAGAGCCGGGCGAACAGCGCCACGTTCTCCCGGCCGGTCAGCGAGCCGTCCGCGGATAGCAGCTGCGGCACGTACCCGATCAGACGCCGCACCGCCATCTTGCGCCCGGCCACGTCGAGGCCGAAGACCGAGATCGTGCCAGGAGGCACGGGAAGCAGGGCGGTGACCGCCCGGATGGTGGTGGTCTTGCCGGCGCCGTTCGGGCCGAGCAGACCGAAGATCTCGCCGCGCGCGACGGTGAGGTCCACGCCGTCCACGGCTAGTGTCTCGCCGAACTGGTACCGCAGCCCGTGGCACTCCAGCGCGAACTCCTCGGTCACTCAGAGCACCTCCAGCAAGCGGCGCAGCGCGGGCAGTGCCTGTTCGATCGCCTCCCGGTCGGCCTCGCCCACCCGGTCCAGGGCCCGGCCGACCAGGGCAGCCCGGGTCTGCCGGTACCGGTTCAACCGGCGCCCGGCCGCCGGGGTCAGGTAAAGCCGGGCCGCCCGGCGGTCGGCCGGGTCGGTCTCCCGGCGTAGCAGCCGCGCCGCGACCAGGCTGTTGACCAGCGCGCTGACCGAGTTGCCGGCCAGGTGCAAGGCCCGGGCGGCCGCCGCCACCCCGATGCCGGGCTCACCCTCCACCACGATCAGCAGGTCCAGCTGTGCCGGGGGCAGCCGCGGGCCGGGCAGCACCTGCCGCAGCTGGCGGCGAAGCTGCCGCCGGATGCCGGCGGTGACGCTCATCAGCTCGCCGGCGAGGACTTCGGTGCGGTCCCGGGTCGCCGTGCTCACCCGGCCAAGATACCTCGTACTCGGAGCTAATTGGGTTGGATAGGGTGTGCCCGTGATCGACTCCCTGGCCACCGCGATCATCGCCGCCTCGCTGGTGTTCACCGCGTGGAGCCTGGTCGGCGTGGTGCGGGACCGCCCGCCGGACCGGGTGCAGTTCGCCGGCGCCGCCCTGGTCGAGCTGGGCCTGCTGATCCAGGAGTCGATCGCCGCCAACCGCCTGGTACAGGGCGACCGGCCGGAGGAGGTGGCCCTGTTCATCGGCTACCTGATCGCCTCGCTGGTGATCCTGCCGGTGGGCACCTGGCTCGGCCTGCTGGAGCGCACCCGCTGGGGCACCGCGATCATCGGCTTCGCGTTCCTGGTCATCCCGGTGCTGGTGGCCCGGCTGCAACAGATCTGGGACGGCACCGTTGGCTGAAAACCGCACCCCGGCCCGGCCGACCTACGCGGGCCCGGGCCGCGTGCTGGTCGGGGTGTACGGCCTGTTCGCGCTCGCCGCTGGAGCGCGCGCCGGGGTGCAGATCGCGACCAAGTTCCACGATGCGCCCGTGGCCTACCTGCTCTCGGCGTTCGCCGCCGCGGTCTACCTGATGCTCACTGTCGCGCTGGCCCGCGGCGGCGCGGGTGGGTGGCGCACCGCCCTGGTCTGCTGCACGGTCGAACTGGCCGGCGTGCTCGCGGTGGGCACGTTCAGCCTGGTCGCACCCGGTGAGTTCCCGGACGCCACGGTCTGGTCGGACTACGGCCGCGGATACGGCTTCGTGCCGCTGGTCCTGCCCGTCCTCGGGCTGCTCTGGCTGCGCCGCACCGCCCGCGACTGACGGACCGGACGCCGCTTCAGTCGAACGCCCAGTCTGGGTTGTAGGCGCGGTGGTAGTGGTAGGCACCGGCGCCATGAGCCTTCGCGATTCTCGCAGCCGCGCGGTCGACCGGCGCCCGGCCGGCCGGGCCCGTCATGCTGAAGCCTGATCGGGTGATTGACAGGCATGGAAGATGTGGGCAATGTTGGGAGCGCTCCCACCTCTTCCAGAAGGGAAGCCACATGATCCGAACATCGCGCAGGCGGGGGGTCACCCTGCTCGCGGCCACCGCCTCGGCCGCCCTCGCGGTTACCGGGTTGACCGTCTCCACCGCCCAGGCCGACGACGTCGACCAGGTGAAGAACGGCACCTTCGACAACGGCACGACCGACCCGTGGTGGTGGACCAGCAACGTCCCGGCCACCGTCGTCGATGGACAGATGTGCGCGGACGTCCCCGCCGGCACGGTGAACCCGTGGGACGCGATCATCGGCCAGAACGACATCCCGTTGATAAGCGGAGAGTCCTACCAGTTCTCGTTCACCGCCTCGGCGAGCATCACCAAGAGCATCAACGCCAACGTCCAGCTGGCCGACCCGCCGTTCACCGCGGAGATCTCCCAGCCGACGCTGCTGTCCCCGACGCCGCAGACCTTCACCTACACCTTCACCTCCGCCACCGACACCAACCGCGGCCAGGTCTCGTTCCAGATCGGTGGCGCGACCGAGCCGTGGACCTTCTGCGTCGACAACGTCTCGCTGCTCGGCGGCGTCGAACCGCCGGTCTACGTGCCGGACACCGGCCCACGGGTACGCGTCAACCAGGTCGGCTACCTGCCCGGCGGGCCCAAGAACGCCACGGTGGTCACGGACGCCACCGAGCCGCTCCCCTGGACGTTGCAGGATGCCCGCGGCCGGGTGGTCGCTTCTGGCTGGTCCACCCCGCGCGGCGTGGACGAGGCGTCCGGCCAGAACGTCCACACCATCGACTTCAGCTGGTACCACAAGTCCGGCACCGGGTTCACCCTGACCGCCGACGGTGAGACCAGCTTCCCGTTCGACATCTCCCGCGACGTCTACCGGCAGCTGCCCTCCGACGCGCTACAGTTCTTCTACATCCAGCGCAGTGGCATCGCCATCGACGGCGCCCTGGTCGGCGAGCAGTACGCCCGACCGGCCGGCCATTTGGGCGTACCGCCGAACCAGGGCGACACCGACGTGCCCTGCCAGCCGGGCGTGTGCGACTACCGGCTGGACGTGCGCGGCGGCTGGTACGACGCTGGCGACCACGGCAAGTACGTGGTCAACGGCGGCATCGCCACCGCACAGCTGCTGAGCATCGTGGAGCAGCACATGCTCACCAAGGACGGCAAGCTGCGGGTCCCCGAGGGCCGCAACGGCGTGCCGGACGTGCTCGACGAGGCGCGCTGGGAGCTGGAGTTCCTGCTGCGCATGCAGGTGCCGGCCGGACAGCCGCTGGCCGGCATGGCGCATCACAAGATCCACGACCAGAACTGGACCGGCCTACCGCTGCAGCCGCAGGACGACCCGCAGCCGCGCGAGCTGCACCCGCCCTCCACCGCCGCCACGCTCAACCTGGCCGCGGTCGCGGCGCAGGGCGCCCGGCTCTACAAGCGGTACGACCGGGCGTTCGCCAACCGGCTGCTCGCCGCCGCGCGGACCGCGTGGGACGCGGCCAAGGCGCACCCGGCGATCTTCGCCTCCGATGCGGACGGCAACGGCGGCGGCGCGTACGGCGACTCCAATGTGGATGACGAGTTCTACTGGGCCGCGGCCGAGCTGTACCTGACCACCGGCGAGTGGAAGTACCTGCACGAGGTGGTCACGTCGCCGGTGCACACCGCCGACGTGTTCCCGGCCGGCGGGTTCGGCTGGCAGTCGGTCGGCGCACTCGGCCGGCTCGACCTGGCCACCGTCCCCAGTAGACTGCCCCACCAGGTGCGCAAGCAGGTACGCCAGTCGGTGGTGGAGGCCGCGGACACCTTCCTCGCCATCGAGCGCTCGCAGGCGTACGGGCTGCCGCTCCCCGGCGCGGGCAGCTACTACGTCTGGGGCTCGAACAGCAACATCCTGAACAACATGGCGGTGCTCGCCACCGCGTACGAGCTGACCCACCAGAAGCGGTACCGCGACGGCGCGCTGCAGGGCCTCGACTACATCTTCGGCCGCAACGCGCTCAACCACTCGTACGTGACCGGGTACGGCGAGAAGAGCTCGCAGAACCAGCACAGCCGCATCTACGCCCACGAGCTGGACCCGAACCTGCCCAACCCGCCGGTCGGCTCCATCTCCGGCGGCGCCAACGCGGCGCTGCAGGACCCGTTCGTGCAGCGGCTGCTGCCCGGCTGCGTCGCCCAGTTCTGCTACGTCGATGACATCCAGTCGTACTCGACCAACGAGGTGGCGATCAACTGGAACTCGGCGCTGGCCTGGATGGCGGCCTTCGCGGCCAACCAGCACTGAGGATCAGGCCCGGCCGTCCCGCTCCCGAGGGACGGCCGGGCCTTGCCCGCCGCGCCTGCGTCGCTTCTCGAGTGCGAGCCGACGCCGGAGCGTCAGTATCGAGTCCGGAGGCGGATTCGTTCGCCCTGGGTGCCGAAGACGCTGATCAACTCCACGCTGCCGCGGCCGGCGGCGCCGAACCAATGGGGGATCTGGCAGTCGAACTCGGCTGCTTCGCCAGGCCCCATGACGAAGTCGCGCTCGCCGAGCCGGACACGGAGTCGGCCGCGGAGCACGTAGAGCCATTCATGCCCGGGGTGCGTGCGTGGGTGGGGCTGGTCGTCGTGGGAGGGGATCGTCATCTTGTACGCGCGTGGCTCACCCTGCTGCAGTGACAGCGGGATGAGTACCCGGCCATCCTTGCGCTTTGGCTGTTGTGGCGCGCGGGAGTCGAGGATCCTGGGGGCAGTGACGATCTCATCCAGCGGGATGCCCAGCGCGACCGTGATGGGCAGGAGGAGATCCAGGCTGGGCTTGCGTTGAGCCGACTCGAGCCTGGACAGGGTACTGGTTGAGATCCCCGTCGCACGGGAGAGCTCGGCGAGGCTCACGCCCCTCTTCTTCCGGACTCGCCTCAGCCGCGGAGCGATCTGCTCGATCACGGCGTCGACGCTGGGTTGCTGCGGCATGTGCCCAGTCTCGTCAGCCCATCCCAGAAACAGCAACGTTCGTTGCCGGAGGCACTCCACGTCGGAGATCTTGCTCGGCGGAGGAGATTCTCATGCACACGACAGGATCGACAAGCCATTCGGCGGCGGACAAGCTGTGTGAGCAGACGACCGCGACTCACACCGCTGCTGCCCGGAGACGCCGCTCCAATGCGTTGCCGATCGGGGTTTATCTGCTCGCTTTCAGCCTTTTCGCAATGGGAAGCGCAGAGTTTCTCTTGGCCGGAGTGTTGCCGGCGGTCGCCACCGACCTCGACGTCCCCCTCTCCGCCGCCGGGTTCTTGATCACCGCCTTCGCGGTCGGTGTCGTGGTGGGTGGGCCACCATTCGCCGTGCTCAGCCTGAACTGGCCGCGCCGGGCCACGTTGGTTGGCACACAGGCTGTCTTCGCCGCTTCCATCGCGATCGGGCTGCTCGGCAATTACCCGGTCTTGCTGGTCACGAGGGTGGTCGCGGGTATCGCCTACGCGGGCTTCTTCGCGGTCGCGGCGGTGACCGCGATCAGCCTTGTCACCCCTGACCGGAACGCCCGCGCCTCCGGAGTCGTCGTCAGCGGGCTCAGCGTGGCCATGGTCGCCGGTGGTCCGGCAGGCACGCTCCTCAGCCACTTCACCCAATGGCGCGGGGGCTTCTGGGCCGTGGTGGTGGTGACGAGCATCGCGATGCTGGGCTGCCTGTTCGGCATCCCGCCCCGGAACGACGACCGACACCCAGCGGGGGCACCGCGAATCTCCCGAGAAATCGCCACCCTGCTCAACCCGAGGTTGTGGGTCCTCTACGCCGTCACGATCCTGACCACCGCGGCGTACATGATCACCTACAACTACCTGGCCGCCATGCTGCACACCATTACCCACCTCCCAGGAAGCTGGATCCCCGCGGTCCTCGCGGTTTTCGGGGTCGGTGCGTTCACCGGGCTCTCCATCGGCGGTCGCATCTCCGACCGCCGGCCTCACCTGGCACTCCACACCGGTACCACAGGAATCCTGGCCCTCTCGGTCCTCATGACCGCTGCCCTCAACCACTCCGTCACGGTGGTCCTCGTGGTGTACCTGATCGGGACCGCAGCGTTCGTGCTCAACCCGGCCATTTATGGGCGCGTCTTCGCCATCGCAGCCGAGGCTCCGACCCTCGCCGGCGCCACCACCGTCTCCGCCTTCCAACTTGGCATCAGCATCACGCCCGTCCTCGCCGCCATTCCGCTCACGCAGGGCGCCTCGCCGGCGACGGTCTGCCTCATCGGGGCTGCCCTCGCTGCTGCGGCTCTGCTGCTCATCCGCAACGATCAGCAGTCGGCTAGTGCGGGCCCGGGAACCCAAGAAGCGATCGACGCCGCCGCGGCACGAACCGAAAGGAGACCACGATGACGATCCGGTGGGGCGGGGTCACCATAGACTGCGCTGACCCAGAACGTGTTGCCCGCTTCTGGAGCACACTGCTCGGCCGTGAGAGGGGTCCGTCCCAGGAAGGTTGGGTCTACCTCGGGGACCGCAACGACCTGCTGCCGAGATTGGTATTCCAGCCGGTTCCCGAACCGAAGAGAGTCAAGAACCGAGTTCACCTCGATATCACGGTCGAAGACCTTCCCACGGCGATGGAGCAGGTCCGCCGGCTCGGCGGCTCGTTCACCGGGGAGCGCCACGATTACGACGAAGGTGTCGTGGTCGTGATGGCCGACCCGGAGGGCAACGAGTTCTGCCTGACCCAGTACTACGACCGCCGTCCGGCGACGGAAGCATCAGCCGCGAACGCTAGAGGGGTTGGATGACAGACGACTCTTCCGGGCGGCCCACTGCCCGGTCCTGGAAGCCTCCTCCGCGGCGATGCCACTCCCGGTAGTCGTGGAAGACCGCCGGCAAGCCTTCAGCGAACTGCCAGTCCGCCCTGTCGTTGACCTGGAGATGGAGGTGGGGCTGCGTCGAGTTGCCAGAGTTGCCGCATTCGGCGATCTTCTGCCCGGTCACCACGTGGTCGCCAATGCCCACCGTCAGGGACCCGTTGCGGAGATGGCAGAGGGTGACGAATCTGCCACTGTCGCGGAGCGCGATGGTGACATGATTGCCGGCGACAGCAGCCACGCCCTGCCGCAGGCGCGCCGCCTGACCCAGCGCGTAAGGAATCAAGGACAACTGCGAACGGCGTGCCTCGTGGTCGACTTCGCCATCGTGACACCCCACCACGACACCATCGCCGGGTGCCAGGATCGGGCGGCCGAAGGCGAAGAACCGCTCGGGAGGCTCTGTTCCGAAGAAGGTTCGCCAATCGCGGACAGCGGCCGTCCGCCCTTGTTCATCCACGCCGACGAAGTCGATCGCATAGCGCTGTCCCAACAGGTCCGTGTGGTGGATGTTCTCCACCAACCACCGCTGGGTGAACGGCAGTCTCAGTGATGCTGTGGAACGCACTGCCCACTCCCCTTTCTCGACGAGCGGCCCACGATCGGGTGATCCAAGCGGGAGACGGTCACGTGAGGATGTGCCCGGCTTGTTGACGCGTCTTGATTGCGCGGTCAAGCCACACCGCGCCGAGAAGACAGGCCATACCCACTGCGCAGAGAGCAGTGCCGAATGACGTCACCGCGAGAAGGCCACCGACCGCGAGCGGGCCGACGGTGCTGCCGGCTTCGGAGATCACATTCCACAGGCCGAGGAAGGTGGCCCGATCCGGTTGCGGCGCGAGGTCCGCGCCGAGGGTCTTGATGATCCCCGCGCCCAGACCGCTTCCAGCGGCCAGAAGGAGCCCGCCCAGCACAACTCCGACGCGGCCGGCAGCCACGGCCTGCACCAGCAGCGCGACCGCCATTGTGGTCAAACAGGTTCCGGCCACCCATCGCCGCCCGAGCTGATCCATCGCGATTCCGGCGGGATAGAACAACGCCACCTCGACGGCGGCCGTCGTACCTACCAGGATTGCCGCCGGCCCGGGGGCGTAGCCCGCCCGGATGGCAGCAAGGGGAATGACGATCGATCGCAAGGCTCGCGCGCCGGCGAGCAGCACGACGCCGAGACCCACCGAGGCCAGTGTCCGTGCGTGGTCCGTTGCCACCCTGCGGATCGTCGAGGTCGGCGCCGCCGAGCCGTCGGCCTTTGCCCCGCCGGCCTTTCCCCCGCCGGATCGGCGCCCCGGAGCCACGTTGGCCAGCACGGTCGCTGCCGCGGCCGCCGCAAGCGCTGCGCAGGACACGAAGCCCACCGCCGGATTGGCGGATGGTTGCGCCAGGCCCACGATGACGGGGCCGAGCACAAGCCCCACGCGGCCGGCGCCGCCCAGCGCTGACATGGCTCGGCCGCGATGGCTCGGAGGGGTCAGCTCAATGGTGTAGGACTGGCGGGCAATGCCGAACCCTGAGGCGCAGAAGCCTCCCAGAACCGCTGCGACGCCGAGTGGCGCGACACTTCTCGCCGCCATCGCGGTAACCCAGATCACGGCGGCCGCGGCGAGACTGACGAACAGGACGTTGCGATCCCCGTAGCGAGTAACTGCCCGCCCAGCCGGTATTGAACCGACCAGGCTGCCAACACCGCCCAGCGCGCCGATCAATGCGGCGGTACTCTCCGAGGCCCCGAGGTGCAGTGCCGAGATGGTCACGACGACCACCGCCGCTCCCTTGCTCGCATAGGCGAGTGCAGTCGGGAGCAGCACCGAGATGCCCAGGCTGCGCCAGACGGAGAACGACGGTGAGTCGAGGCGCCGCATGGCTAGTCCAGCGGCCGCTCGGGGCGGCGGGCGACGACCAGACATGTCCCACGCGGTCCGGGCCGCAGCGCGATGTTGGCGAACCCGATTCGCCCCATCCGCTTAGCGACCCAGGTCGGCGAGAGGCGAAGCTTGGGGTAGCTGCTCGCGTTCAGCTCCCAGTTGCCGTCGCTGTCCCTGGTGTGAATCAGGTCGTGGACCCGGACCTTGTCCCCCTCGTCCTCGAGGAAGCAGGTCATGACTCGGTCTCGGTCCGACCGCACGAGGATGAACCGGTCGAGTCCCGTCAGCCGAGTGGTGAGGTCGCGGAAGGAGAGGACGACGTCCCCGCCCGGTTCCAGGACCGCGAAGGTGCCCTCCAGAAGTCGCTCAACCGCCGCGTGGTCCGGAAGGTGCGGCAGCGTGTCACCCATGCACACCGCCGTGGTAATCGATTCCGGCTCGGCAACGCCGGTCAGGCCGGCAGACAAATCGGCGCGGATCGGCCGTATTGCCGGGAAGTCCGCGGCGCGTTCACCCAACTCGGCGAGCAGCGACTGGCTGATGTCGACAGCGAGGACGGTGCCGTAGCCCATCTGCGCAAGGGCCACCGACTGAATTCCTGACCCACACCCGAGGTCAAGAGCGCGGCTGTCTGGCCGCCTCGGCGAGATTCCGCACGAGCCCAGCAGTTGGCGCTGTCCGGCCACGAGGCCATCGAACTCGTCACCAAGCATCCAGGTGTAGTGCTGCGCCAGCAGCGAGTCGTAGTGCCTGGCGACTTCGGCGACCGGCCCGGTCTCCTCTCCTGACTGGCCGCTCCCGACCGACCTGCCCGGCGAGACCTCCGGCGAGACCTCCGGCGCGACCTCGTGCGCCGATCCTTGGTCTGCGGACTTGGCAGCTTGCCGGGCAACGCGCGCGGTGAGGCGTTCGCGCCTTTCGGGCCACTCCTCGGCCACGATCGAGTACATCGCCGAGTCGCGAAGGTGGCCGTCCTCACCCGGCGCCCAGGAGCGGGACCAGCGGCGGAGTACACCCTCGAACCTGCCGCCGACGCTTTCGATCGCCGCACGCGAGCGGAGATTGCGTGCATCGGTCTTCAGATCGACACGCGCGGCGCCGAGTTTGGTGAACGCGTGCTCGAAGAGCAGCAGCTTGGCCTCGGCGTTGATACCGCGACCCTGGGCCGACCCCGCTAGCCAGGTGAAGCCGATCTCGACCGCGCAGAGCCCGGTGCCGTCCGGCCACGGTCGCGGATCCCAGTACGCCGTCGCGCCGACCGCTCGGCCTGTGGCCTTTTCGACAACGGCGTACGGCGCCAACTTGCCGGCTTCGCCGCGTGCAAGCTGGGCGTCGATGTACTGCCCGACCTCTGCGGCCCGTGGAACCCAGGTGAACGCATAGGTGTCACGATCTTCCTCGCACGCCACAGCGAGATCGGGTGCGTGTTGGTGTCCCAGCGGCTCTAGGCGCACGAGCCGGCCCTCCAGGGTCGGCCAGACGGGCCGACCATCGACGACGAGCGGCATCGAGAACCTCCTTGTGTCCTACGCCCAGAGCCCCTACCGGCAGCGCGCCGCGATCGCCGAGAGCGCTGCGCACCAGTTCACGCAGCCGTGCCCGAGGCGCCGTTCTCGCAGGTTCACGTCCGCTCTGTCTTTCGGCATCTCCGTGTCGGCTGAACGCTTCCAGCACCAGAGCGTAGGCAGATGCACGAAGCCGCCAAATAGCGGCCGAACGAAATTCGGCGAACGGCCCTACCCAGCGCGGCTGGACGAACTTGGTTCGGCGATGTACGGCGATACCCCGCGATCTTGCAGTTGTGCCCCCCGAAATATCCGCGCATGTCGGTCTTATCGGGGTACACAAGTGCAAGATCGCGGGGAGGGGGGTGGTCAGTGGCGGAAGGTGAACCAGTTGACGTTGACGAAGTCGCTCGGCTGGCCGCTGGTGAACGTCAGGTACACGGTGTGCACACCGGTCACCGCGGAGACGTTGCCGGGGATCGAACGCCAGGACTGCCACCCGCCGGTGTTGGCCACCGCGATGCTGCCGATCGGGGTGGCGGTCGGGCTGTCCAGCCGCACCTCGACCAGGCCGCTGACGCCGCCCGCGGCGCCGGACGCCACCCGCGCCACGAAGTCCACCGGCCGGGTCGCGCCGAAGTCCACCCGGTCATACCGGGCCCAGTCGCCGTTGGCCAGGTACGCGAGGTTCAGCCCACCCTCGCTGCAGCTCTCCGTCCGTACGCCGGACTGCGCGTTGAACGCCTCGGCCTCGATCGTGGAGTACGCGCTGACGGTCGAGCCCCCGGGCGGCGGTGACGAGGGCGGGGTGCTGGTGCCGCCGCGGTTCCAGACGGCAACGTAGTCCACCAGCATCGGCACGCCGGAGACGGTCGACGCGGTGGGCGTGGCCCGCCCGGCGACGCCGTTCGGGAAGCCGCCACCGATCGCCACGTTCAGCAGGATGAAGTATCCACTGTGGCTGGTCATGTTGTTCCACGTGCCGGCGTCCAGTTGGCTTTCGCTGATGCTGTGGTACTGCTGGCCGTCCACATACCACCGCAGCTGCTCTGGGTTGACGCTGCGGTCCCACTCGAACCGGTAGGTGTGGAACGCCGACTGGCAGCTCGACCCAGGGCAGGCGCGGCTCGCGCCGATGCCGCTCGTCTCGTTGCAGGGACCGCCCGGGTTCACGCCACAGTGGAGTACGCCCCACACCGAGTTGATGCCGTTGACGTTCTCCATGATGTCGAACTCACCCACCGCCGGCCAGTTCTGGTAGTTGCCGCGGTACGGCGAGCCGAGCGCCCAGAACGCCGGCCAGTAGCCGAGCGCCGCATTGCCGGTCACGTTGGGCATCTGGATGCGGCCCTCGATGCGCAGCACGCCGCCCTCGACCGGCTTGAAGTTGGTCCGCTGGGTCTCGATCCGGGCCGAGGTCCAGTTGCCCGCGCCGTCCCGCAGCGGCGTGATCCGCAGGTTGCCGCTGCCGTCCAGGCTGATGTTGGCCGGGTTGGTGGTGTAGCTCTGGATCTCGCCGGTACCCCAGTTGCCCGGGCCGCCCGGGTAGCTGTGACCGGTATCGAAGATCCAGTTGCTGCCCGACGGGAGTGCGCCTGCCGGGCCGGTGAAGTCGTCGCTGAAGGTCAGCGTCCACCCGCTCGGGGTGGGTGGCACCGCGGCGCGGGCGGCCAGCGTCACGGTCGCCATGCCGAGCGCCACACCGAGCGCGCTGGCGGCCGCGAGCAGCCGGCGGCCACGCCCGGACGCCACGAGCGGGGGTCTGGGGTACGCGGAGGAATGCCGTTTCATGGATGCCTCATTTCCGGGGCCGAGGACGGGCGAGGGTCACCGCACCCTGGCTGAGAGCGCTTTCGCGAAGTACGCCGGGAGTACGAAGGAGATGTGAGAGCGCTCTCTCAGCTCAGTTGTACGACATCAATACACGGCTGTCAACGTGTGCCGGCAAGCCTGGTGGCGCGCCCGGTGGTGCGGGCTAGGCTCCACGCCATGTCGGTGATCAGCTTTGACGCGGCCACCCGGACCTGGCTGTTGCGCACCCCCCGGACCTCGTACGCCGTCCGGCTCGCCCCGGACGGCACCCCCCGGCACCTGCACTGGGGTCCGCCGTTGACGCTGGCGCAGGCCGCCGGCCTGGAGCTGGAGGAACCGCTCGAGCTCAACGACTCCAGAGGGCTCCTGGCCGGCGAGGAGCTCCCCGTCGACGGCCGGATCCGGTTCAGCGTGCCGTCGCTGCAGGTGCGCTTCGCGGACGCCACCCGGTCCATTGAGTGGGCGTACGCCGACCACCGCATCGACGGCGAGGAGCTGGCTATCCGCCTGATCGATCGGCACTACCCGCTGGAAGGCACGCTTCACTACCGGGTGTACCCGGACAGCGACGTCATCGAACGGTGGCTCACCTTGCGGCACACCGGCGACGGTGAACCGTTCACCATCCTGCGCGCTGATTCAGCACAGTGGACGCTCCCGGTGCTCGACGACTACCGGATCAGCCACGTGACCGGGCACTGGTGCGGCGAGAGCCAGCTGCACCGGGTCGCCGCCACCCATGGCGAGACCGTGTTCACCAGCCGGCGCGGGGTGAGCAGCCACCACGCCAACCCGTGGGTGATGGTGGACGCCGGGCAGGCCACCGACACCGCCGGCGAGGTGTGGTCCGTGGCGCTGGCGTGGAGCGGGAGCTGGCGGATCACGGTGTCCCGCGCCCAGGTCAACCGGCTCGCGATCACCGGCGGCTTCGGGCACGACGCCATCACCTGGCGGCTGCGCCCCGGCCAGCAGCTGACCACGCCCGCGTTCGCCGGCCTGTACACAATGGATGGCTTCGACAGCGCGCGGCAGGCCTGGCACGCGCACATCGCCGGCCACGTGCTGCCGAGGCCGGACGAGCTGCGCCCGGTGCTGTACAACTCGTGGGAGGCGACCGGGTTCGACGTCAACGAGGAGAACCAGATCCGCCTGGCCCGCATCGCCGCCGAGCTGGGCGCCGAGCTGTTCGTGATGGACGACGGCTGGTTCGGCGCGCGCAAGGACGACCGCGCCGGGCTCGGCGACTGGACGCCGAACCCGGACCGCTTCCCCCGCGGGCTCGGGCCGCTCATCGCGGAAGTGCGGCGGCTCGGCATGAGCTTCGGCCTGTGGGTGGAGCCGGAGATGGTCAACCCGGACAGCAACCTGTACCGCGCCCACCCCGACTGGGTGCTGCACTACCCGAACCGCGAACGCACCACCATCCGCAACCAGCTGGTGCTCAACTTCGCCCGTCCGGACGTGCAGGCCTGGGCGCACGGCTGGCTCGACCAGCTGCTGCGCGACCACGACATCGACTTCCTCAAGTGGGACATGAACCGGCCGTTCACCGAGGCCGGCTGGCCCGGCGAGGATGACCCGGACCGGCTGTGGATCGACCACGTGCGCGGCGTGTACTCCATCATGGACCGGCTTCGCGCCGACCATCCGGGGCTGCGCATCGAGAGCTGCTGCGGCGGTGGCGGCCGGGTGGATCTGGGCATCCTGCGGCGCACCGACGAGACCTGGCCGTCGGACAACACCGACGCCGTCGACCGCATCTCGATCCAGTACGGCTACAGCCAGATCTACCCGGCGCGCACCATGGCCGCCTGGGTCACCGACTCGCCCAACTTCCTCAACGGCCGGCTGGTGCCGTTGCGGTTCCGCTTCCACGTGGCGATGTCCGGGGTACTCGGGATCGGGGGCAACCTCACCGAGTGGAGCCCGGCGGAGCTGGCCGAGGCGGCGCAGCTCGTCGCCCAGTACAAGAGAATCCGCCCGGTGGTGCAGCACGGCACGCAGTACTGGCTGCGGTCGCCCTCGGTCGTCACCCCCGGTGACGGCTGGCCCGGCGGCACCGCGCCGGGCGGCCTCACCGCGGTGCAGTACCTCTCCCCCGACAGCGCGGAGACGGTGGTGTTCGCCTGGCGCCCGACCGCCCACTTCGGACATCCGCCGCCGCCGGTACGCCTGCGCGGGCTGGACCCGGCGGCGACCTATCGGGACGAGGACTCTGGCCGGGAGTACCCGGGCGTCGCGCTGGCCGCGCGGGGCGTCCGCCCCACGCTCCCGCCGGGCGACTACGCCAGCGCCATCCTGCATTTCAGGAGGGTGTCCGGCTAGCAAAGGAGGTCTCGCACCGGCCTTCGCGCCCGGCCCGGCCCACCGCGGCCGGTTGCGGCAGGCGCGGCCGCAGCGCGCGGGACAGCGCCAGGCAGAGTGCCGCTGCCAACAGCCCGGCGGCTGCGGTCCACAGTGTCGCCCGCAGGCCCACCACGCTGCCCAGGGCGCCAGCCAGCAGGCCGCCGAGCGGAAGCGTGCCCGCCACCAGGAAGCCGCCGATGGCGGTCATCCGGCCGAGCAGGTGATCGGGGCACACCCGCTGCCGCAGGCTCATGCTGACCACGGCGTGGACGCTGATGCAGAATGCGGTCGCACCCGCCCCGACAGCGAAGAGGGCGAGCCGGGGTCCCGGCCCGGCCAGCGGGACCAGCAGGCTCGACAGACCCATGCCGAGCGCGGACGCGGTGAGCGCGCGTCGGTCGCCGAGCCGCCGGCCGGCCGGCGCGGCGACGATGGCGCCGGCCACCGCGCCGAGGCTGCAACCCCCCATGAGCAGGCCGATCAGGCCCGGCGGTAGGCCCACCGTGCGGAGCAGGAAGAGCACCTCGACCGCGCTGGTCATGGCGATCAGCAGGTTCGCCGCCGCGGCGAACAGCGTGGTCGCCCGGACCAGGGGGTCGCCGAGGACGAACCGCAGGCCTTCGACAACCTCCCGGCGCAGGTCCGGTGCGGCGGCCGGCCGGGGTCGGGACTCGGGCGTACGGATGGAGGCGATCCAGCCGGCCGACCAGAGGAAGCTGACGGCGTCGAGCAGCACGGCGAGCGGGGCGCCGAGCCACTGCACCAGGTACCCGCCGGCGGTGGGACCGACGGAGTAGCCGACCGTGCGGTTGGCTTCCAGCCGGCTGTTCGCCTTGACCAGGTGCTCGCGCCCGACGACCTGGGGCAGATACGCCCGGTGGGACACGTCGAAGAAGACGGTGAGCACGCCGGTGGCGAACGCGACGGCGTAGAGCTGGCCGAGCGTCAGCGGCCCGAAGGCGGCCACGGCCGGCACCGAGCCGAGCGCCGCCGCCCGACCGAGATCGGCGGCGACCAGGACCGGGCGGCGCCGCATCCGGTCCGCCCAGGCGCCTACCAGCAGCCCGAGCAGCAGGAACGGGAGTGTCTCGGCGGTGGTCAGCAGGGCGACATGCCAGGTCGAGGCGTGCAGGGTGGTCGCCGCGAGAAGCGGGATGGCGATGGCGCTGATCCGGGTGCCCAGCTGGCTGAAGGCGTCGGCGTACCAGAGTCGGCGAAAGTCTTGAGTCGACACCGCTCAAGGTTTAGGAGATTGCGCAGTCGCTGTCAACTCCCGCACCCGGTCCAGCACCTCCGCGGCCGGCCCGCCGAGCACGTCGCGCGGCACGTGGTCCAAGTCGGACACGGCAAGCCTGGCGAGGTCGAAAAGGGCTCCAGCATTGGCATTCAGCGCTGCCTGGAGGGTCCGGCGAGGCAGCGCCAGGTCCGGCTGGAGGCCGAGCCGGTCATGGAGGGCGGCCACCGCGGCGCGGAGTGCGACCACCTCCGGCCCGGCCGCCACGTCAGCACTCCGTTGACGCCTTCTCGCCTGACGCGCCCCGGCCGCATCCCTGCCCGCCGCACTGGACAGCCGCAGCCAGCGCTGCTCGGCCGCCTGCCGGGACCGGAGCCCGAGCGCGTCCGCGATCCCCTGCCAGCTGACGCCCTGCGCGCGCAGCCGGCCGATCAGGCGCCGCTCGGCGGTGTCTACCTCGCTGCGCAGCGCAGGGACCTTGGCCAGGGCGGCGAGAGCCTCGTCCGGAGACGGGTGCGGCGACCGGAGTACGTCGGCGACCATCCGCCAGTCGGTCTCGCTCATGCCGGTGATCCTCCGCCCGTGCCCGCCGCGCGTCAACGAAACGCTGACAAGCCGGGAAGAGGCAGCTGTCGCCGTAACCCCGGGAAGAGGCAGCTGTCTCCGTACGACCCGGGAAACAGCCGCGCTGTGGTGGCGGCCCGGGCTCCGCCCGCCGCGTCGGCGATCTTGCCCAGGTGTGAGCGAGCCAGTCTCCGGGTACATCTGCCGGTGTTAATGAAAAGAGGTGGTCCGTGATGAGGATCCCTTCGATCACCCACCGTTCGACTGCCGCAGAGGACAGCCGGCCGGTGTCGCCGGGCGGTCCGGCACCCGTACGGGACCGGCGCGGCGACCGCGGCACCCGGTCCGACCGGCGGCCGGCCAGCGCCGAAGGCACCGAGGCCGACCGGGTCACAGCCGATCAGGAGCGGGCCGGACACCTGGTGACCGGGCCACGGCCGCGGTCCAGCGGCCTGGCCACGCTCGGCCTGATCATCGGCGTGCTGGCGGCGGTCGCGGTGGCCACCGGCGTGCTCGCCGCCCTCGGCGTGGCGCTCGGTGTGCTGGCCGTGCTGTTCGGCGTGGGCGGCATCTCGGCGACCGGCCGGCGGCACGTCGCCGGTCGCTCGGAAGCGCTGTTCGCCGTGGTGCTCGGGCTGGCATCCGTGGTGTTCGGCATTCTGGCCCTGACCGACGCGCTCTCCTGGCTGAGCTCCGACACCGACCAGGTGGCGCGGCTGCGGGACTGGCTGAACGACCAGATGCCCTGGCTGGACGACCTGTAACGAGGACTGCTGACGTCGCCGCCGCCCCGGCGGGCCGCGCAACATTTCACCGCTCGACCGGCAGGAAAACGCAACGATTTGCAGCCGGTGTGCAATCGCCTGCGGTGATCCCGCCGGTGACTGCCGCATAGCGTTGATGGCATGACCACGGTGGAGAGCCTGCGTACCCCGGGGGCGGTGGCCGACGCCGAACGCTGGACGGCGCACAACTACCATCCGCTGCCGGTAGTGATCTCAGAGGCGTCCGGCGCCTGGGTGACCGACGTGGACGGCCGGCGGTATCTGGACTTCCTCGCCGGCTACTCCGCGCTGAACTTCGGTCACCGCCACCCCGCGCTGGTCGCCGCCGCGCACGCCCAGCTGGACCGGCTCACCCTGACCAGCCGCGCCTTCCTGCATGACCAGTTCGCCGACTTCTGCCGCGGCCTGGCCGAACTGTGCAACACGGACCTGGTCCTGCCGATGAACACCGGCGCGGAGGCGGTGGAGACCGCGATCAAGGTGGCCCGCAAGTGGGGCTACCAGGTCAAGGGTGTGCCGGACGGGCAGGCCACCATCGTCGTCGCCGAGAACAACTTCCACGGCCGGACCACCACCATCGTCAGCTTCTCCACCGACCCCACCGCCCGCAACGATTTCGGCCCGTACACACCGGGCTTCCGGATCGTCCCGTACGGCGACCTGGACGCGCTGCGCGCGGCGGTGGACGACACCACAGTCGCTGTGCTGCTGGAGCCGATCCAGGGCGAGGCGGGCGTGATCGTGCCGCCACCGGGATACCTCACCGGAGTCCGTGCCCTGTGCAGCAAGCGTGGTGTGCTGTTCCTGGCCGACGAGATCCAGTCCGGGCTCGGCCGCACCGGCACCACCTTCGCCTGCGAGCACGAGGGCGTGGTGCCGGACATGTACATCCTGGGCAAGGCGCTCGGTGGTGGCATTGTGCCGCTCTCCGCGGTCGCCGCAAGCCGGGAGGTGCTGGGCGTGCTGCGCCCCGGCGAACACGGCTCCACCTTCGGCGGGAACCCGCTGGCGTGCGCCGTCGGCTCGGCGGTGATCGGGCTGCTGCGCACCGGGGAGTACCAGCGCCGGTCCCGGGTGCTCGGGCGCCAGCTGCACGCGGGCCTGGAGAAGCTGATCGGGCACGGCGTGCTCGCGGTCCGTGGGCGCGGCCTGTGGGCCGGGGTGGACATCGACCCCGCGCTGATGACCGGCCGGCGGGCGGGCGAACTGCTCGCCGAACGCGGCGTGCTGGTCAAGGACACGCACGGGTCGACGATCCGGCTCGCCCCGCCGCTGGTGATCGAACCCGACGAGATCGACCACGCGGTCGCCCAGCTGGCCGCCATCCTCACCCGCTGACCCCGCCTCTTCCGGGAAGATGCGGGTGACGGAGCTCGACTGACCGCATCTTCCCGGAAGTGATGGAGTTCGACCGACGGCACCTTCCCGGAAAGCGGTCAGAGGTTGAGGCGGCGCATCAAGCGCGGTCAGAGGTTGAGGCGGCGCATCGTGATCGTCGGCGCCTCGGTCATCACCGACGCCGGCTGGACCCGCCCGCCCGGGGCCCAGTGGCCGGAGCGGGCCAACTCGACCCCTTCGTACAGCTCCAGCTCGTCGTCGGGGCCCAGCACGTGCGACTGGTCCCGGTGCAGCGTGAACTCGCTGCCGCCGCGCTTGACCACCGTGCCGTTGGTGCTGGTGTCGGTGACGTAGAGCGCGTCACCGCGGATCTCCAGCCGCAGGTGCCGGCGGCTGATCCAGCTGCGCGCCTCCTCCTCCAGCAGGTGCCCCAGCATCACCGAGTCAGGCTCGTCCGGCGACCGTCCGACCACGACCGGATGCCCGGCGGTGACCACGAACCGACGCTTGAGCACCCCGTCCACCCGCACCGAGACCGCCTGCGACACCGGCCGAGGCCCGGCGTCGGAGAGCCGGGTGTCGTGCCGGGGGCAGACCGGCGTGCCCGCCCGCAGCCGGGGCGGGGGCTGACTGCCCGGACGCCGCTTGACCCCCGGCCCGGTGCCGCCACGCAGGTGGGCGAAGGTGTCGTCGAGGCGACCGGTGCCGGGGCCGGCCGGATCCCCGAAGCTCGCGCAGCCGCGCTCGGGGCAGCGCCACAGCCGCGACATCACCACCGTCGCGGTGGCACCCGGGCGCCCGGTCCCGGGCGCGCCACGGGAGATCAGCGCGGCGCCGCCCGCGCCGGGAACAGGGGCGAGGATGCGGCCCGGCTCGGAGATCAGCCACGGATACTTGTCTCGCAGCCCGTCGTACCGGCCGCGGCTGATCACCGGCAGCCCGGTGAGGTCGGCCACCTCCAGTACCCGGTCGGCCAGGTCGGGCAGCACCTCGATCAGCCCGTCATCGGACCAGCTGCGGATGCGCATCCGCTCGTTGGAGGTCAGATCGCCGTCGGAGAGCAGGGTGCGCCCGGCGACCGCGTACACCTGGACCTCCTCCTCGGCCAGGTGCCGGGCCAGGGCATCGACCACCATGCCGAGGCGGAGCAGGTTGGCCGGGCGGGTGTTGTCCAGATCGGTGAGGCGCACCACCTCGGACAGGTCGAGCACGGCCCGGGCGGCCACCGGATCGGTGGTGAGCCGCTGTTCGATCGCGTCGAGCACCTGGTGGACTTCGAACCGCACGTGACCTCCCTGCGCACGAGCACTCGGCAGACGAAGGTGCCTGCCGTCCCGATGCGCAGCGCCCGAGCCCAGGCACCCCAGCCATCATGCCGGGTGTCGCGCCGCAGGTCAGCCCTGGTTCTGCACGATCTCGTCGATACGTCGAGCCAGCTCGATGTCCAACCGGGTCACGCCACCCGCGGAATGGGTGGCGCACCGGAACGTCAGGGTGCGCCACCGGATGTCGATGTCGGGATGGTGGTTCATCTCCTCGGCCACCACCGCCACCCGGTCCACCACCGCGATCGCGTCCGGGAAGGTCGGCAGCTGGGCGGTCCTGGTGATCGCCCTGGTGTCGCCGGACCAGTCGACCAGGCCCCGCAGCGCGGTGGCGACCGCCTCGGGGTCGAGCAGCTCAGCCATACGGTCGACCATACGCCCCGCACCACCGGCACCCTGGGCCTATCGCGGGGAACAGCGCGCTCACCATCCCATCTGGACGGCGCCGCCCGGGCCGGCAACGAACGCGACGAGGTCGACGACACATTCTTGACACATTCAATGTTGTCCCGCAGCCTGATCAGGCAGCACTCACTCCTAGGGCAGGCGATGATGGAGGACGAGCTCTCCGCAGGTGATCTGCTCGCCCGCAGGTACCGCCTCATCGACCGGATCGGGGCCGGGGGCATGTCGGTCATCTGGCGGGCGCGCGACGAGGTTCTGGACCGGATGGTCGCGCTCAAGGTGCTCACCCACGAGCTCGCCGCCGACCAGCGCTACCGGGATCTGGTACGCGAAGAGGCGCGCAACGCCGCCCAGCTGGTGCACCCGAACGTCACGGCGGTACACGACTACGGCGAGGAGATCGCGCCGGACGGCAGGATCACCGCGTTCGTCGTGATGGAGCTGCTCGCCGGTGAGTCGCTGCAACGGCGGCTGACCGCCGGCGCGCTGCCCTGGCCACAGGCGCTGGAGATCTGCGCCCAGGTCGCCGAGGCGCTCGCCGCGGCGCACCGCATCGGCGTGGTGCACCGGGACATCACGCCGGCCAACATCATGCTCACCGACGCCGGCCTCAAGGTGCTCGACTTCGGCATCGCCACCCGGGTCGGCGCCCCGGATGAGGACGAGGACGGCGAGACGTTCGGCACCCCGGCGTACGTCGCCCCGGAGCGGCTGGACGGCATGCCGGCGCAGCCGGCCACGGACACCTACGCCCTGGGCGTGCTGCTCTACGAGACGCTCACCGGCCGGGTCCCGTTCCCGGCGCTGAGCTGGGACGACGTGGCCCGCACGCCACGCCACGGACAGCCGCCCGCACCGACCTCCGTACCTGGGCTCCCCCCGGCGGTGGCCGAGATATGCCGCAGCTGCCTGCACCGCTCCCCGCTGGACCGCCCGACCGCACACCAGGTCGCGGTCCTGCTGCGCGCCAACATCCCGGGCCAAGGTGAGGTGGCGCAGCCGCAGGTCCCTGCCTGCGGGAAGCCATCCGTCCCGCAGGTCCCGGCCGCCGAAACGCCGTCCGCCCCGGCCGCAGCAACGCCCTACGTCCCGGCCGCGGAGAAGCCATCCGTCCCGGCGGCACCCGCCCTGCCGGACCTGTCCGCCGGCGTCATCGGTCTGCCCGGGGTGCCTTCCTCTGGGCCGGGCGCGCGTCCGACCCAGGCTGGTCAGGCAACCTTCCTGCCGGGCAGCGCCCCGGCCGACCCTGCCGGCGCGGCGGTCCCGACCCGCACGATCTCCGCCCAGCAGCGGCACCGTGACGGCACCGGCCCGCGGGTGCGGTGGCGGGACCGCACGTGGGTACGGGTCACGGTCGCCACCACGGCCGCCGTGGCCGTGTTCGCGGCCGCTGGCGTGCTGGCGTCGACCCTGGGCCGGCCCGGCACGGTGCCCGATGACGGCGCCCTCGCCCCGGCCACACTGACCCCGGCCGGTCCCGCGGCCAGCGGCTCTCCATCGGCAAACCAGCCGGCGCCGACCGCCAGCGCCGAGCCGGACCGCACCACGCCACCGTCGCCGAACCAGCGACCCCCGACCGTGGCCGAGACGATCGCCGCGATCAGCCAGATCATCGACGCGGGTGTGCAGTCGAAGGAGATCCGCTCGGACGCCGCGGTCGACCTGCGCAACGTGATCGAGAATCTCCGGGAAGCGATCAGGCGGGGTGTGGCGGACCTGGCGCAGGAGGCCGCGAACCTGCAGGACAAGGTGGCTGCCCGCGAGCGTGAGGGCGCGATCACCGGCACCAGCGCGCAGCGCCTCGAGGCCGAGCTGGCCCGCCTCGGCCGCCTCTGACCGCCCGCCGTCACGCAACGATGATCACGAGTTGACGGCGCGAGTGCCCCGGTTACCGCTCCGGAGCTTGTGATCAATGCGGCTGCGCGGCTTTCGTGGCGCGGAGGCGGATGCGCGAGCCGGCGCGGTCGAACAGCAGCAGGCGGCCAACATCCACCCGCACCGCCAGCGTATCGCCCACCCGGGGCAGGTGCGGTGCGGGCACGCGTACCACCAGGTGCCCCTGTGCCGGCGGACCGCTGGACACCTCCGGGTCATACGCCGGATAGAAGCCGTACCGGGTGCGGGCGGTCGGCGGCGGCTCGTCGCGCGCCCCCCGCATCCGGGACAGGGTCTGCCGCAGCACGCCGCCACCGGCCGGCGGTTCCTCGGCCATCACCTCCGCCAGGTGCTGGCCGGACCGCGGTAGCTCCAACTCGGACAGTTCGACCGCGGTGGGGACTGCGCCGGCGTCCAGGTGGACCAGTGCCTCGTGGCCCAGGTTCTCCACCAGTCGGACGGTGCCGCGCAGCGTGCGTCCCGGTTCGTCGCCGGACGGCTCCGCCTCGACGGCACCGAGCACCGGCGCCAGCGCGTCCGCTCGCAGCGCGACGGTGACCCGCTGCGTATGGTGGCGGGCCAGCGACGCCGCCCGCGGGTCGTCGCCGGCCAGGCCGATCACCTGGCTGCCCAGGTCGATGTCGACCCGGCCGCCCGGCCCGGCGTAGATGGCGGCCTGCAGCAGGTTGGTGCGCGGCGTACCCAGGAATGCCGCCACGAAGAGGGTGGCCGGGTCGGCGTACACCTCGGCCGGCGGGCCGATCTGCTGCAGCACGCCGCGGCGCAGTACCGCGACCCGGTCTGCCATGGTCATCGCCTCGGTCTGGTCGTGCGTGACGTAGATCGTGGTGACTCCGATCCGCCGCGCCAGGCCGGCGATGTCCGCGCGCAGCTCGGCCCGTAGCCCGGCGTCCAGGTTGGACAGTGGATCGTCCAGCAGGAACACCTGCGGCTGGCGGACGATCGCCCGGGCCATCGCCACCCGCTGGCGCTGCCCGCCGGACAGCTGCGTGGGCGAATGGGCCAGCACGTCGCGGATGCCCAACTGGTCGGCCACCTCGGCGACCCGGGCGGCGACGTCCACGCCCGGCCGGTGCTGGCCCGCGCGCAGCGGGAAGGCGATGTTCTCCGCCACGGACAGGTGCGGGTAGAGGGCGTAGTCCTGGAAGACCATCGCGACCTGCCGCTGTGCCGCGGAGCGGTGGTCGACGACCTCGCCGTCAATGAGCACATGCCCGGAGGAAGGCTCCTCGAGGCCGGCGACCAGGCGCAGGATCGTCGACTTGCCGCATCCGGTAGGCCCGAGTAGCACCAGGAACTCGCCGGAGGCGACCCCGAACGTCACGTCGTCGACGGCCACCGTGCCATCGTCGAAAACCTTGGTGAGCCGCTCGACGGCGACCGCGACCACGACGAACACCTCCTGCCGACATCGTTGCTGTCGTCAGACTGTTCGCGCTACCCCTGTTTCGCCCCCAGCGCCGGCGGCGCAGCTTGTCGAGCCGGCGGTTCAGCGCCGGACCGTACGGTCCAGCCAGCCGTCGCCGTCGTCGTCGTACATCGTCTTGTCGAACACGCCGTCGTGGTCGCGGTCATAGTCCGCCGAGTCGACCAGCCCGTCCCCGTCGATGTCGTGCCCGACGAAGTCGGCCCGCCCGTCCCGGTCGGTGTCGACCAGGATGTCCACCCCACCGTCACCGCGGCCGACCAGGATGTGCTGGTCCCAGTCGCCGTCACCGTCCACGTCGACCCGGGTGTGGTAGCCCTCCGGCGGCGGGCGGAAGCCGTCCGCCCCTGGCGCGCCCCCGAATCCGCCATGCCCGGGCGGCTCACCGCGCGCCCCGAAGACCCCGTGCCCCGCCGGCTCGCCACGCGCCCCGAAGACCCTGTGCCCCGCCGGCTCACCGCCCGCACCGACGCCCTGGTCCGCCGCGCCGCCGGCGCTCCCGCCGACCGGTGAGCCGGCCGCGCCGAAGCCGTCCGTACCGCCGCCGAGAGGGTCGCCGCCGAAGGCGCCACCCAGGCTCGCCCCGATCGGCCCGGAACCATCGGCAACGCCATCCGCGACCGCACGGCCCACGGCACCGCCGCTGCCCGAGCCGAGGTGGTCGGCGGGACCACCACCCCCGCCGGGGACACCGCCACCCCCGCCGGGGACACCACCGCCGCCGCTGCCGGCGGCAAGGCCCGCCAGCGGTGCGAGCAGGCCGAACAAGCCGGACTTGGTGTCCCGCGTCTCGACCGCGTGCTGCTCGCCCGGGTCGGCGCTGACCTGGCTGGAGAGCAGCGCGACCTCCTCGGGGGTGAGCCGGTACCCGGCGAGGGCGGACGCCGGGTCCGCGGCCAGCGCGCGGGCGAACGACGGATCGGTGAGCAGCCGCTCCAGCACGCTGTCCAGATCGCTCATGGACACACGGTAGCCCGCACCGCCCGGCCGGCCGATGGCTCAACCCGACAATTGACTCTCCGCCTCCCGCAGGCCGCTCGTCCGGTCCAGCCGCAGCCAACGGGTGATCCCGATCGCGGACAGGAACGGCAGGTCGTGGCTGGCCACGATCAGCGCGCCGCGGTACCCGGCGAGCGCCTGCTCCAACTGCCGCACGCTGGCCATGTCCAGGTTGTTGGTCGGCTCGTCGAGCAGCAGCAGCTGTGGCGGCGGCTGCGCGGACAGCACCGCCGCCAGCGCCGCCCGGAACCGCTCGCCGCCGGAGAGCGTGCCGGCCAGCTGGTCGGCGCGGTCGCCGCGGAACAGGAACCTGGCCAGGCGCAGCCGCACCGCGCCGAGCGACCCAGCGGGTGCCAGTCGGCGGGCGTTCTCCAGCACGCTGACCGTGTCGTCCAGGATGTCCAACCGCTGGGGCAGGTACCGCACCGGCACCCCGACCCGGACCGTGCCGCCGGCCGGGCTGAGCTCACCCACGATCTGGCGCAGCAGCGTGGTCTTCCCCGCCCCGTTCGGGCCGAGCAGCGCCACCCGCTCCGGACCACGGATCATCAGGTCGATGCCATTCGCGACCCCCTCGACGGTGAGCACGGTACGGCCGGCCGGGACCGCGGTCTCCGGCAGGTCCACCCGAATCTCATCGTCGTCGCGCACCGCCTCGACCGCCTCCTCCAGCCGGGCCTGCGCCGCGGCCAGCCGGTCAGCGTGCAGATCGCGCAGCTTGCCGGCGGAGACCTGCGCGGCGCGCTTGCGGGCGTTCGCCACGATCCTCGGCAGCCCCGGCGCGGCCTTCCGGCCCGCGCGCGCCCGACGGTCCAGTTTGGTCTGCGCCTCGGTCAGCTCGCGCCGCTGCCGGCGGACGTCGGCCTCCGCCACGCGGACCGCCCGCTCGGCCGCCTCCTGCTCGCTGGCGACGGCTTGCTCGTACGCGGTGAGGTTCCCGCCGTACGACCGGGCCGTCCCATCGGACAGCTCGACGATCTGGTCGACCCGGTCGAGCAGGGCCCGGTCGTGGCTGACCACGACGAGTACGCCGGTCCACGCCGACACGGCCGCGTAGAGCCGACCCCGCGCGTCAAGGTCGAGGTTGTTCGTCGGCTCGTCCAGCAGCAGCACGTCCGGCCGACGCAGCAGCAACGCGGAGAGCGCGACCAGCACGGCCTCACCGCCGGAGAGCGCACCGACCGCCCGGTCCAGCTCGACGTGGCCGAGGCCGAGGCGGTCCAGCAGCTTTCGGGCCCGCTCCTCGACGTCCCAGTCGTCCCCGATGGTCGCGAAGTGCCGGTCGCTGGCATCACCCTCCTCGATCGCGCGCAGCGCATGGCGTACGTGGGCGATGCCGAGCATCTCGTCGACCCGGCGCGCCGTGTCCAGCGGCAGGTTCTGCGGGAGGTAGCCCACCTCGCCGGCCACGCTCACCGACCCGCGGGTCGGCCGCAACTGCCCGGCGACGAGTCTGAGCAATGTGGACTTCCCGGCCCCGTTGACGCCGATCAGCCCGGTCCGGCCGGGCCCGATGGTCAAATCGATCCGGTCGAGGACCGGGGTGCCGTCCGGCAGGGTGAAGGAAAGGTCATTGCACACAATGGACATCAGATGAGCTCCTGGGGTCGGCACGGCACACCCGCGGCGATGCGGCTCGCGGCGCGATGTCTACGACCTCAGCTGAGCACCGATGTCCTCCTTCGTTGCGGCTTCCTCTAGGGTACGCGCGGCCGCGAGCCATTTTTCGGCCGTCAGCCGTTGGTCAGGAGCTGCCGAACCAGCCGGGCACGTCGAGCGGGAATGCGCCGGACGGGGTGACCTTGCGCAGATCGGCCTCCAGCGCCCGCAGGCGCTCCTCGCCGAGGACCGCAGCCCACCGCGCCCGCAGGTCGTCGAAGATGCGGGCGGACCTGGCCAGGCAGTCGATTCCTCGGGCGGTCAGCCGCACGATTCTGCGTCGGGCATCACGCGGATCAGGCTCCCGCTCCACATAGCCGATCTGTTCGAGGGAGTCGATCGTCTTGCCCGCCGCCTGCTTGGAGATGCCGAGTCGCCGGCCGAGCTCCGCCGCGGTGGTGCCCCCGGCGCCGATCGCCTGGAGGACGAAGCCGTGCATCGGGCGGACGTCTGGATGGCCCTGCCGGGCGAGTTGGGCGTGCAGCTCGTCGATGAGCACCCGGAAGCCGAGGAACAGCCGTAGAGGCAGCAGGTAGCCGGGCGGGTCACTTGACACGATCGACAACTAGGTTTACCTTTCCGACAACCACGTTGTCCATCTTAGGGGTTTCCTCAGATGCCCGTCATCCGCCGCGCCGACTGTCGCCGCACCGAGACGCCGAACGCCGTGATGACCACGCTCGCGTCGCCGACCCAGGGCGGCGCCGGCCAGGCGGTCTGGCGCGTCGACATGCGACCCGGGCAGGCTGGCCCGCTCCATGCCATGGACGCCGAGCAGATCTGGACCGTGCTGGCCGGCCAGGCCACGGTCGCGCTGGGCACCGGCACCGTGGCCCTCGCGCCCGGCGACACCCTGGTGATCCCCGCCGATGCACCGCGCCGGGTGGTGGCGGACGCGACGCGCGGCTTCGCCGCCATCGTCGTCGCCCCGGCCGGCACGCGCGCCTACCCGCTGGACGGCACCGTGGTGGCCGCCGACTGCGCCGTACCCGACGGTGACAAGCTGGTGCCCGCCTGGGTGATCTAGACGCTGCGCACGATCTCGGCGCCGCCTTCGCCAGCGCACAGCGCTAGGAGCGCCGGGGCACCGCTGAGCTCCGGAACGGGCGGCGGAAACCCGTGCGGTTGACCCGTTCTTCTCGGCCGTGCCATACTTTTTTTATGCTCAGGTCGCGTCACTACTTTTTCTACGGCTCCGGGAGTCCGGCAGCCGTAGGTCGCGCCTGATCAAACCAGACCTACCAAGCCCCGGGCTCCCAGAGCCCGGGGCTTTCGGCGCTCTCGGGCTCGCGACACCAGGGGCCGATGCCCAAGGAGTACGAGAATGAGCGCAGCGACAGTGGCGGACAGCTCGCCGGCGGACGCCGACCCGGCGGCGTCGATCGCCCGGATGCGGGCACGCATCGACGAGATCGACGCCGCGATCATCCGGCTGTGGCAGGAGCGGGCGGCGATCTCCCGACAGGTCGGGGCCACCCGGGTGGCCAACGGCGGCACCCGGCTGGTGCTCTCCCGCGAGCGGGAGATCCTCGACCGCTACCGCACCGCGCTCGGGGCGGACGGCACCCAGCTCGCGCTACTCATCCTGCGCGCCGGCCGCGGCCCCTTGTAGGGCCGCGGCCGATTTTGCGCTCTCCGGCTCACTCGACCGCGTGCACCACGTCCCGCACCTCGGCGAAGTGGCAGGCGGACGGGTGCGCCGACCGCTCCCGCTCGACCAGGAGCGGTTCCTTCTCGGCGCAGATCTCCTGGGCCTTCCAGCAGCGAGTGCGGAACCGGCACCCGGACGGCGGGTTCGCCGGGGACGGCACGTCGCCCTCCAGGACGATCTCGTCGCGCTGCCCGCGCAGGGTCGGGTCAGGCACCGGTACCGCAGACAGCAGGGCCTGCGTGTACGGGTGCGTCGGCTTCTCGTAGATCTGGGCGTCGTCGCCGATCTCGACCACCTTGCCGAGGTACATCACCGCGACCCGGTCCGAGATGTGCCGCACCACGGACAGGTCGTGCGCGATGAAGATGTACGACAGGCCCAGCTCGTTCTGCAGGTTCTCCAGCAGGTTCATCACCTGCGCCTGGATCGACACGTCCAGTGCGGAGACCGGCTCGTCGCAGACGATGATCTCCGGGCGCAGCGCGAGCGCCCGGGCGATGCCGATGCGCTGCCGTTGGCCACCGGAGAACTGGTGCGGGTAGCGGTTGATGTGGTCCGGGTTGAGCCCGACGAGGTCGAGCAGCTCCTGTACCCGCCGCCGCCGTTCGCCGCGCGGGGCAACCTCGGGGTGGATCTCGTACGGCTCGCCGATGATGTCACCCACCGTCATCCGCGGGTTCAGCGAGGTGTACGGATCCTGCAGCACCATCTGGATGTGGCGCCGCGCCCGGCGCATCTCATTGCCCTTGAGCCGCGCGATGTCGGTGCCCCGCACCACGATCGAGCCCGACGTCGGCTTCTCCAGCCCGACCAGCAGCTTGGCCAGGGTGGACTTGCCACAGCCGGACTCGCCGACCACGCCGAGCGTCTCGCCCCGGTGCAGCTGCAGGGTGACCCCGTCCACGGCGCGCACCGCCCCGATCTTCTTCTGGAAGACGATCCCCCGGGTGATCGGGAAGTGCTTCACCAGGTCCTTGGTCTCCAGCACGACGTCACTCACCGCCGCGCACCTCCTTCCAGAAATGGCACGCGGCGGTCGTGCCTGACCCCGTTTCGTACAGCGGGGGCGGTGGGTCGACCCGGCAGGCGTCGCGGGCATACCGGCAGCGCGGGTGGAACGCGCAGCCCGATGGGATCGCGGTGAGGTTGGGCGGCAGGCCCTTGATCACGTTGAGCTGCTGGCCCTTGAGGTCCAGCCGCGGGATCGACTCCAGCAGAGCCTTGGTGTACGGGTGTGCCGGGCGGGCGTAGATGTCGTGGACGGGCGCCTCCTCGACCACCCGGCCGGCGTACATCACCGAGATCCAGTCCGCCACGTCGGCGACCACGCCCATGTCGTGCGTGATCAGGATCAGCCCCATGTTCCGCTCGGCCTGCAGCTCGGCGAGCAGCTTCATGATCTGCGCCTGGACGGTGACGTCCAACGCGGTGGTCGGCTCGTCCGCGATCAGCACCTCGGGGTCGAGCGCCAGCGCCATGGCGATCATCACGCGCTGCCGCATGCCGCCGGAGAACTGGTGCGGGTAGTTGTTCACGCGCTGCGCCGCGGCCGGGATGCGGACCATGTCCAGCAGTTCGATGGCGCGCTTCTTGGCGTCCGCGCGGGACATGCCGAGGTGCTTGCGGAACACCTCGCCGAGCTGGAAACCGACGGTGAAGACCGGGTTCAGCGCGGAGAGCGCGTCCTGGAAGATCATAGCGATCTTGTTGGCGCGCACCCGGCGCCGCTCATCCTCGGACAGCTTCAGCAGATCCACCCCGCGGTAGAGCACCTCGCCCTTGGTGACGAAGCCGGGCGGGGTGTCCAGGATCCCCATGATCGCCTGCGCGGTCACCGACTTGCCGCAACCGGACTCGCCGAGGATGGCCAGGGTCTGCCCGGACTGGAGGCGGAAGCGGGCGCCGTTGACCGCGTGCGCCACGCCGTCTCTGGTCCGGAACTCCACATGGAGGTCGCGCACCTCGAGCAGGGCGGCACTGCTGTCCGTCTCCGGCAGGAAGTCGATCTCCGTCTTGATGTCTGTGGTCATCCGGGCCTCACCGCAGCTTGGGGTCGAAGGCGTCGCGGATCGCGTCGCCGAGCATGATGAACGAGAGGACGGTCACGGAGAGGAAGACCGACGGCACGATCAGCGGCGTGGCCGACTCGCGGACATGCGGGACCGCGCCGGAGATGTCCAGCCCCCACGAGATCGTCGAGCCGTCCCCGCTCGGTTTGATCCCGATGCCGAGGAAGGTCAGCGTGGCCTCGGTGGAGATGGCGGTGCCCAGCGCGATGGTGAGCACCACGACGAACGGCGCCAGCGCATTCGGCAGGATGTGCCGGAGCATGATCCGTGCATGCCCGGCACCCAGCATCCGGGCCGCCGCCACGTAGTCCTGGTTCTTCGCCGTGATCACGGAGCTGCGCACGACGCGGCAGGCAGTGGTCCAGCTCAGTACGCCAATCACGAATACCACCGTCCAGATGCCGGAGCTCTGCCCCGCGCTGAGCCGCTTGGCCAGGACGATGCCGGCGAGCAGGTACGGCACACCCAGCACGATCTCGGTGATCCGGGACAGCACCGCGTCCGCCCAGCCCCCGAAGTAGCCCCCGGTCACGCCGATCAGCAAGGCGATCGTGCCCAGGACGGCGATCGACAGGAAGCCGACCTCGACCGAGATCCGGGCACCGTAGACGCTGCGGGCGAAGATGTCGCATCCCTGGAAGTTGTACCCGAAGATGGCCCAGCCGTTGGGCCCCGCGTGCTGGCGGTTCAGCTGGCAGTCGGCCGGGTTGTTGGGAGTGAACAGCGAGGGGAAGGCGGCCATCACAATGACCAGCAGCGACAGTACCAGCGCCACCCAGAAGATCGGGTTGTGCCGCAGGTCGTGCATGGCGTCGGAGAAGAGGCTGCGTGGCTTGCCCGTGGCCACGCCCGGCCGTTCCACCTCCTCGACGGTGGGCGCCGGGACGGCGACGGACGTGGCGACCGGTTCCATCTGGCTGCTACTCATAGCGGATCCTCGGGTCGAGCACGGCGTACAGGATGTCAACCACCAGGTTGGTGATGATGAAGATGATCACCAGGACGCTGACGAACCCGACCACCCGTGGGCCGTCCTCGGTCCGGATGCCCTGGAAGAGGTTGAACCCTACTCCAGGGATGTTGAAGACGCCTTCGGTGATGATCGCGCCGGCCATCAGGTCACCCAGGCTCACACCGAGATAGGTGATGATGGGGATCAGCGAGTTGCGCAGGACGTGCACCCCGATGATCCGCTGGCGGGACAGACCCTTGGCCCGGGCCGTCCGCACGTAGTCCGCGCGCAGGTTTTCCGTCACCGAGGTGCGGGTCAGCCGGAGTGTCACCGCGAGCGCGACGGTGCCTAACGCCATGCCTGGTAGCAAGAGTTTGTAGAGGCTCGGATTGCCGCCGGTGGTCACCGGGAAGATCTTGAGCTCCACGCCGAAGAGGTACTGCGCCATCGGGGCCAGCACGATGAACGGCAGGGAGATCAGGAAGAGCGCGATGAGCAGCGTGACGTAGTCGAAGACGCCGGCCCGGCGGATGCCGGCGACGACGCCGGCGGTGACGCCCAGCAGGGCGGCGAAGATGATCGCGATGATCGAGAGCTTGAGAGTGATCGGCCACGCGTCCATCAACAGGTCCTTGATCGGCCGGTTGCGGCCGATGGACTGACCGAGGTCTCCGGTCAGCAGACCCTTCATGTAGTAGCCGTACTGCTTCAGGAAGGGATCGTTGAGGTGGTAGTAGTCCGTCAGGTACTGCCGCACCGCCGGGGTGACCGGACGTTCGCCGGCCAGCGCTTGGAGCGGGTCGTCCTGGTTGGCGAACATGAGGGCGTACACGATGAAGGTCGCGCCGAAGAAGGTGAGCACCCCCTGTAGCAGCCGGCGGACGATGTATCTAAACATTCTTCTGCCTCTTCCGCGAGACGTTGCCCTTCAGCCTGCCTGGTCGGCAGCCCGCCCCATATCGGCCGCATGAGCGGTGGCGTCACCAGCCAACCGGCCGGTGACGCCACCAACATCTTTCAGCGGACCTCGACGGGCCGGGTCAGGCCTTGACCTCGATCTTGGTCAGGTCAACCCGGGTGTACAGGTCGACATCGACGTTCTGGACCCTGGTCGAGAACCCGTAGTTGTTCTGGCCAAAGCGCAGCGGGATCACCGGCATGTCCCTGGCGAGGATGTCCTCCGCCGCCTGGTACTTCTGGATCGCCTCCTCCGCGGTCTTCGCGGTCTCACCCTCCTTGACCAGCTTGTCGAACTCCGGGTTGCTGTAGCCGTAGTAGTTCGACGAGCCGTTGGTGGTGTACAGCGGGCCGAGGTAGTTCTGCATGGACGGGTAGTCCATCACCCAGCCGAGCCGGAACATGCCCTTGAGCTTCCTCTGGTCCAGCTTGGTGAGCAGGTCGGCGAACTTCGGCTCGGGCTGAGCGATGCACTGGATGCCCAGGTTGGCCTTGAGCTGGTTGCAGGTGGCCTCCACCCAGTCCTTGTGCCCACCGTCGGCGTTGTAGGTGATGGTGATGCTGGACGGGCCGCCGTTCGCGGTGTACAGCTCCTTGGCCTTGGTCGGGTTGTACTCGCAGGCTTCGCCGCAGGTGTTCTCCCGGTAACCGGCGACCACCGGCGAGACGAACGAATGTGCGGAGACCTGAGAGTTCTTGAACACGTTCTTGATGATCTCGTCACGGTCGATCGCCATGGAGACCGCCTTGCGCACCTCCGCGTTCGAGAACTCCTTGTCGTAGGTCGGGAACGCCACGAACTGGAAGGTCGACGCCGGGGTCTGCTTGAACCGGTCGCCCAGGTCGCTCGGCGCGTTGGCGATGTTCTCCGTCGGGATCTGGGGCAGCACGTCCAGGTTGTCCGCCTGCAGGTCGGCGTAGGCCGTGGTCAGCTGCTGGTAGATCTTGAACACGGCGCCACCGATCTTCGGCTTGGGGCCCGGGTACGCGTCGTACCGCTCCACCTCGATCTGGGCGTCGTGCTGCCAGGTGCCCTTCATCTTGAAGGGACCGTCTCCGATGATCGCCTCCTCGAAGCCCTTCTTGATCACACCGTCGGACTCCCACGCCGCCTCCGGCAGCGGGTAGAAGGCGGTGTAGCCGAGGATGGTCGGGAACTCGCTGAACGGCGCGCTCAGCGTCACCGTGAAGGTGGTGTCGTCGACCTTCTTCAGCCCGGAGAGCTTGTTGGTCGACGGCGTGGGGGCCTTCTTCGGGCCGTCACCGTCCGGGTCCGCCGGGTTGAGCTCGTCGTAGCCTTCGATCCGCTCGAAGAAGTAGTTGTTGTTCTGGGCGTTGGGGCCGTACGCGCCGTAGTTCCACGCCTTGATGTAGCTGTCGGAGGTGACCGGCGTGCCGTCGTGGAACGTGTAGCCGGACTTGATCTTGATGGTCCAGGTGATGTTGTCGTCCGAGGTGACGCTCTCGGCCTGCACCATCACCGGCTTGTTCTGGTCGTCGTAGTCGACCAGGGGGGTGAACAGCGCGTCGAGCACCTGCGCGCCACTGGTCTCGTTGGTGTTGGTGGGGAGCAGGAACTGCGGCTCAGCGATCTCCACCGAGACGATGCCGTTGGGATCGGTGTCGCTCGTGCCGCCGCCGCTGTCGTCGCCGCCGCCACTACACGCCGTTCCAAACAGGGCAATGGCGGTCAAACCGACCGCCACTTTTACCGGGGTTTTCCCGCGCATAGAAGAGGCCTCCTCAAGGCGCCCATGGGTTACTGAGGTGGAAAACCACTATGACACCAGGGTGCCGCTAGACGTTAGATGCTGTTATCAACCCGATATTGTCCTGGGACGGAGCCGATACGGCCAGCGCGGGGAGCAGGCCCGGTCACACCCGCCTGACCTGGGGTTTTACGCAAACGATCAGGCCGTAAGATTGGCAGCCGTGACGTTTCCTCCGTCCCCGCCGCCGCTTTCCGACGTCCGCCGTATTCTTGCTGTTTTCGCCCACCCGGATGACGTCGACTTCAGTTCCGCCGGAACTGTCGCAGGCTGGATCGACCAGGGTCACCAAGTCGCCTACCTGATGGTCACCCGGGGCGATGCCGGGGGCTTCGACGACACTCCGCGCGAACGGATGCCCATCCTGCGCGAGGCCGAGCAGCGGGCCGCGGCCGCCGCCGTCGGGGTCGAGCAGGTCGACTTCCTCGACGGCTACGCCGACGGGAGGGTCAGCCCCGACCTGTCGCTGCGCCGGGACATCGCCGCGGCCATCCGCCGGTTCCGCCCGGACCGCGTACTGACCAGCTCCCCGCTGCGCCGCTGGGACCGGATCGGCGCGAGCCATCCGGACCACCTGGCGGTGGGCGAGGCGACCACCTGCGCGGTCTACCCGGACGCCCGCAACCCGTTCGCGTTCCCCGAACTGCTCGCCGAGGGCCTGCAACCGTGGACGGTGCGCGAGGTCTGGTACGCCGGCGGGCCCGACCCGGATCACTTCGTGGACATCACCGACGCATACCCGCGCAAGCTCGCCGCGCTGCGCGCCCACGCCACCCAGACCAGCCACCTGACCGATCTGGACGATGTGATACGCGCCCGCCTCAGGCAGAACGCCACGGCTGCCGGGCTGCCCGAATGTCGCCTGGCCGAGGCCTTCACGATCGTCCGGACGGGCTAGCCGCAAGGCCGCGTAGTTAACGTCCGGTTTGGATGTGTCAAGGGTGTGTCGGTCTCGGATATGGCAACGGGACTCCTCGATGATCTGGTTTCGACCAAGAACCCGGATCTTGAGGAGTCCCGTTGCTGG
>Ga0310834_100286_pt1 | contig 71245 bp, 55 predicted proteins | sample SM_ome_2_FD_201314 | JGI IMG/M metagenome (GOLD analysis project Ga0310834, IMG submission 201314) | Sorghum-adapted microbial communities enriched on stacked mutant (SM) sorghum from Joint BioEnergy Institute, Emeryville, California... ...
GACGTCGCGCCGGTCCGGACCGGCGCGACGTCGTGTCACGGCGGGCGACGGTGCGGGGAACCCGCGGACGGGTCAGGGTCGCGTCCCCGTCGATCGGCAGGAATCGCCGGTTACGGTCAGCAATGACTTGGGGGAAGTATTGGATAATTCTGAATCCTTCACCGCATACGCTACAGTTGAAACATTCACCCCTTGAGCGGAATGGGCAACCGGCCGACCCGCCAACAAACCTCCAGTTCACCGACACGTCCGCCGATCGCGGTTATCGCGTCAGCCGCTCCTTACCTCGTCGTCAGCACCTCGGGAAACGATTCCGTACAGTGATGATTGAAAATCGATGCGTGTCCAATTAGAGTCATCTCGCGGGTCCTGCGGATCCCGGCAACAGCCCTGTAACGACGCTACTTGCACGATGACCGCTGTGACGGCAAGCAATACTGTCGAGAGAACGACGAGTTCATGCTTGACTTCCGCATCCTGGGCCCCATCGAGGTGTGGCGTGATGGGCGACCGGTACGGATCAGCGGGCGCAAGGTACGTGCGGTGCTGGCCGCCCTTCTCCTGCGGGCCGACCACGTCGTTCGGACCGACCGGCTGATCGAGGCGCTGTGGGGTGACGAACCGCCGCCCACCGCGTCGGCCCAGTTGCACAAGTACGTGTCGCAACTGCGTGGCGAACTGGGCCAGGACCTCATTGTCCGACACGGCGACGGGTACCGCCTGCGGCTCGGTCGTCACCAGCTCGATCTGCACGTCTTCGACCGGATGGTGCGCTCCGCGCGCGCATTCCTGGCCGCCGACCGGCAGCTCGAAGCCGCCGAGGAGCTCACCGCGGCGCTGGCGCTGTGGCGCGGCCAGCCCATCGTGGACGCCACCGAGGAGCTGATCCGGTCCGAGGCTCCCGCTCTGGCCGAACGGAGGATGGCCGCGCTCCTCGACAAGATCGAGATCGAGCTGGCCCTCGGCCGGCACGCCGAGCTCGTCGCGGAACTCCAGGCGCTCGTCGCCGAGCACCCCCTGCACGAGAAGTTGCGGTGCCACCTGATGCTCGCCCTCTACCGGTCCGGCCGTGTCGCGGAGGCCCTGGCCGCCTACCACGACGGGCGGATGCTCCTCGTCGAGGAGCTGGGCGTCGAACCCGGGGCGGACCTGCGGCACCTGCACGAGGCGATCCTGGCCGCGGACCCCGGCCTGGAGTACCACGGCCGGCGGGGCGGGCCGGCACGCGGCTACCCCTCACCGGCCCAGCTCCCGCCGTCCATCTCGGACTTCGTCGGCCGCAGCGACGAGATCGAGACGATCTCGGCCACGCTCACCCGCGGCGACCCCGACGCCCCGGCGATCGTGGCGATCTCCGGCAAGGGCGGCGTGGGCAAGACCACCCTGGCGGTCCGCGCCGCCCGACGCGTCGTCGACCACTTCCCGGACGGCCAGCTCTACGTGCGACTACGTGGACCGGGCGCCCGACCCACGGATCCACTGGTCGCGCTCCAGCGCTTCCTCCGCGCACTCGGGATGGAGGACTGGGCGATCCCCGACGACGTGGACGAGTGCGCGCAACTGTTCCGTAGCCGGTCGGCGTCGCGGCGTCTGCTCGTCTTCCTCGACGACGCCGTCGACGAGGCGCAGGTCCGCGCGTTGCTGCCCGGCTCACCCAACTGTGCGGTGCTCGTGACCAGCCGCGCCCGGCTGCGCGGGCTGGCGGGCACCCGGTTCCTCGACCTCGACGTGTTCCGCCCGGAGGAGTCGCTCGCGCTGCTGGAACACGTGATCGGCCCGCGCCGGGTCGGCGGTCAGCGGGCGATCGTGCGGAGGATCGCGCAGCTCTGCGGGCACCTGCCGCTCGCCGTACGGATCGCCGCCGCCCGGTGTGCGCAACAACCCGGTCACGACCTCGTCCGGTTCGCCCACCGGCTGGCCGACGAGCGGCGACGGCTCGACGTGCTGGTCGCCGGCGACCTGGAGGTCCGTGCCGGCCTGACGATCAGCTACCGCGGCCTGGGGCCGCAGGAGAGGGAGGCGTTCGCGCTGCTCGGGTTGCTCGACGCGCCGGACTTCGCGGCCTGGGTCGTGGCGCCGCTGTTGGACGTCACGCTCACCGAGGCGGAGGACATCGTCGAGGAGCTGGTCAACGCACACCTGCTCGACATCGTCGGGTACGACGCCACGGGACAGATCCGCTACCGTTACCACGACCTCGTCCGGCTCTACGCACGGGAGCGGGCGGAGGCCGAGTACCCCGAGCACCGGCGGCGCAACGCCATCGCCCGCGCCCTCGGTGCGTGGCTCACCCTCGCCGCCGAGGCCGGGGAACGGTTCCACGGCACCCGGTCACGGGGCTGGTCGCCCCGGTCGTTCGCCGAGTCGGCGTACTACAACCCGTTCGCCCCGGCCGACGTCGACGAGCTGCTCGCGTCCCCGTTGTGGTGGTTCGAGGCCGAGCGGCCGGCCCTGGTCACGAACGTGGCCCAGGCGTGCGCGTACGGCCTCAGCTCCCTGGCCTGGGCACTCGCCGAGAGCGTCGGCGACTTCCTGGAGCTGCGGCACCACGACGGCGACTGGGAGCGGTCGCACACCCTTGCGCTCCAGGCGTGTACCGGCGACCGGAACCTCGTCGGTACGGCCGTGATGCTCACGCGGCTGGCCCGACTGCGCTTCATCCGCCGGGAGCAGACGTCGAGCCTCTCGCTCACCGAGCGGGCGCTGGCGATCACCCGCGATCTCGGCCTCAAGGCGCTCGAGGCCGAGATCGAGATAATGTACGCAGCCGCACTGCGCGCCGCCGGCGAGCACGAGCACGCGTTGCAGCGCATCAACCAGGCCCTGCTGTTGGCCCGGGCGGCCGGCAACGCGGTGGCCGAGGCTCGGGCGACCCGGGAGCTCGGCACGATCCGTTACGAGCAGGCCCAGTGGGACTGGGCCGCCGACTCCTTCCAGGTCGCCGTCCGACTCGCCCGGCGCCTGGACAACCGCCGGGAGGCGGCGATGTCCCTGCGCTCCCTGGCCGTGGTGCTGCGCCACCTGGGGCAGCTCGAGGAGGCACGCCGGCTGGCGGAGACGGCGCTCGCCGCCTTCCGTGAGCTCGGCGACCGCCCGTACGAGGCGTTCAGCTGTCTCACCCTGGGCCTGACCCTGCTGCGGCTCGGCGATCGTTCCGCCCGCCGCTACGTCGAGGAGGGTGAGCGGCTGCTCCGCGAGACGAACCCCGGGTACGGCGTCGGCGAGGCGCTGTACGTGCGCGCGGAGCTGGACCTTGCCGACGGCCGTGCCGAGGCGGCCGCCAACTGCCTCGTCGAGTGCATCGAACACCTCGGCACGGAGCCCGTGCACCACATGTTGATCTCCGCCGTCGCGCTGCTTGCCCGAGCACTCCACGAGCAGGGCGAGGACGCCGCCGCCGAAGCCGTCGAACGCCAACTGCCGGACCTCTCCGCGCGGCTCGGACGGCGCCTTCCGGCCTCGGCGCGGAAGGCGCTGTCGTCGGCGCTGCCGGCATCCCTACGGGCGCGCCGGTAGGGACACGACCCGGGGGACGGGGACGTGAGCGGATCCACAGGACGGGGGACGGGATCGCGACGGCGGGTCGGCGGGCGCGCGGAAGCAGACGAGAAGGAAGCGGGAATCGCCCGCGCCTAGCTTCCGGATGTCCGACCCCGTCCGACGACGGGACGAGCAGGAGGCTGATGGTTGTGAAGAAGACCGGCATACTCGCGGATCCGCGGGCCAGGGGGCATGTCCGCCGCCACGGCATCGTCGGCATCCTCGCCCAGCGCGCCGGCGACGCCGCCTCCACGCTGTCGGACCGGCACGGACCAGAACCAACGCGCTGAGCCAGCGGGGTCGGAGAGGCGGTCCCTCCGGCCCAACAGACGATCATGGCCATACTGCTCGTCAACATGCCGTGGTCCGCACTGGACACACCGTCTCTCGCACTCGGGATCCTGCAGCGGATCGCGCGGGCCGAGGGCGAGGAGGTGGAGACGGTCCATGCCAACCTCGACTTCTACGACTGGGTGGCGGCGCGGGTCGGCCTGACCACCGACGAGTACGAGTTCCTCGCCGCCGACAGCCACCCCGACGGATACGGCGACTGGATCTTCGCCAGCGCGCTGTACGCCGACCCGGGATGGCGGCTGGCGGAGTTCCGGGCGCGCGGGCTCCAGGCGCGGTACCGGGACCTGTGCGAGCGTCTGCACCGACTCACGCCGCAGTTCGTCACCGAGCTGGCCGCCCGGATCGTCGCCGCAGGACCCGACGTGGTCGGGTTCACCACCACGTCCCCGCAGACCACCGCCGCGCTCGCCGCGGCGCGCAGGATCAAACAGCTCGCGCCGCACATCATCACCGTCTTCGGCGGGGCCGACTGCGACGGCGCCCAGGGCGCGGCGCTGCACCGCAACTTTCCCTTCGTGGACTACGTGGTGCGCGGCGACGGCGAACGCGCCTTCCCCGCGCTGCTGCGGCTCCTGCGCACCACCGACCGCCTCCACCGCGACCGCGACGGGCGCGGCGACGGCTCACACGGCCGCGACGGGCGCGGCGACGGCTCACACGGCCGCGACGACGCCGAGGCCGCGGCCGCGGCGATCCCGGGCCTCTGCTGGCGGACCGCGGACGGTCTGCACCGGGTCAACAGCATGTCGGCGGCCCCGCCACCCGACAGTCACCTGCCCGAGCCGGACTTCACGTCGTACTTCGCCCGCGTCGAACGGTCGGCGGCCCGCCCGCACATCGAGCCGAAGCTCGTGCTGGAGGGATCGCGTGGCTGCTGGTGGGGGCAGCGGCGCCACTGCGCCTACTGCGGCCTCGACGAATCCTCGATCACCTTCCGGGGCAAGGATCCCGAGGAGTTCCTCCAGGAGATCGTCAGCCAGGCACGCCGCCACCGGGTCCTCGACATCGTGGCCGCGGACAACGTCCTCGACAGGAGCCACCTGCAGAGCCTCCTGCCGGGACTGGCCGAACTGGGATACGACCTCCGGATTCACTACGACGTCAGGTCCGATCTGAACCACCGGCAGGTGCAGCTCTTCGCCCGGGCCGGGCTGGTGCAGGTGCGGCCGGGCATCGAGAACCTCAGCACCCGGGTGCTCCGGTTGCTGGACAAGGGTGTCACCGGCTGCCAGAACGTCCGCCACCTGCGCGACGTCCAGTCCGCCGGGGTGTTCCCGACCTGGAACTACCTGTACGGCATCCCGGGCGAGACCGAGGAGGACTACGACGACGTCATCCGGCAGCTACCGATGCTGCACCACCTCACCCCGCCGGAGGCGGTGACCCGGCTGGTCGTCGAGCGCTTCAGCCCGTACTTCGACCGGCCCGAACCCGGCTTCTCGTACCGGTGGCCGGCGGCCCGCTACCGGCTGGCCTACGACCTTCCGGAAGAGGAGCTGACGGACCTGGCGCACCTGTTCGAGGTGCGGCCCGCCGGAATCGGTGAGACCACCGCCGACCGCCTGCGAGCCGCGATCCGACGCTGGCGCGAGGCCCACCCGGCCAGCCGGCTCACGCATCTCGACCTCGGGCACGAGATCGTGCTGGTCAGCCGTCGCCCGGACTACACCTGGACCACCCACACGATCAGGGATCCGGTGGAGGTGGCCGCGTTCCGGCTGCTGGCCGACCCGCGCAGCGTCTCGTCCCTGGCCCGCCGGCTCACCGCCCAGCTCGGGGTACCGGTGTCAGAGGAGCGCGTCACCCGGATCCTCGCGGACTGGCGTGCGGCGGGAATCGTCTACACCGACGCCGGCCGGTACGTCCACGTGGCGCCGCGGGCGACCAACGCCGAGCTGACCCGGGCCGGTGCCCCGGTACCGCGCACCACCGGTGCCGGGGCCACCCCGGCCCGGCCCATGCCCAGCCCGCCACCGCGGCCGTCCGGCTCCCCGACCACGATCCGGGTACGCCTGTGGCGCGACTACTGGACGGAGGCGCTGCGCCTGCCCGGCATGTACCTCGGTTCGGCGGCGGTACCGGCCAGTGCCGGGGAGGCCGCCCGGGAGTACTACCGCTCAGGGGTGCGCCGGGTCGAGTTGCTCGACGACGCGGACCTGACCGGCAGCGGCGCGCCGGAGCGGGCGCTGCGCGTACTCGACCTGGTCCGCGAGCTGACCGCGTGGGGCATCGTCGTGGACTGGACGGTACGGTTCGCCGACGCCGCCACGTCCTGGCCGCTGTTCAGTCACCTGTACCCGCCCCGGTCCCTGCCGGACGCCCCGGACGCCCACGCCCGCTGGCTCGACGGGTTCTTCCTCGGCCGGTGCCTCTACCGCCTGGGTCCCGGATTCGTCGAGATCCGGGACCGCCGCCGCGGCGTCCTGAACCGGATCGTCGTCGACGATTCGGCCGCGGTCGAGGCGGTGCGGGTGCTGGCCACCGGCGGGCCGGTCCACAAGGTACCCTCCGGGATCCTGGCCGACTTCCAGGCGGAGGCCCTGGTGCTGCCGGTCGGCGACGGGTACTGGTGGGCGCCCTACCGCCCCTACCGGTGGGCCCAGCCTCCGCGGGACGTCTGACCCGGCCACCCGTCCCGGCGTTGCACCGGGCGTGTCTCCACCCGCCGTGCCACCCCGCCGGCAGGGGTCTCGCCCGCGCGAACGAGGAACCCGCGGTCGACCGTGGCAGCCGGGCCGGGAAGCGTACCGGAAGGATCCCGGTAGCGGCGCCGCGCATGCTCGTCCCGAACCGCATGGCCGCGGCAGCCCGCTACGGGAACCGAGAGGGCAACGAAAGGGGATACACATGCCCAGGCGCGTGGTGGTGACCGGCGGCGGCACCGGCATCGGCCGGTCGATCGCCGAGAGGTTCGCGGCAGACGGCGACGAGGTGTTCATCCTCGGCCGCCGGGAGGAGGTGCTCAAGCAGGTCGCCGCCGAGCACCCGGACGCCCGCATCCACCCGCTGCGGGTCGACCTGACCGTGCCGGACGAGGTGCTCGAGGTGTCGCGGCAGCTGTCGGCAGAGCCGGTCGACGTGCTGGTCAACAACGCCGGCGGGGTGATCCGGGACACCGCCGAGGGCCTCGCGGGGGTGTTCGACGAGTACCGCCGGACCGTCGAGCTCAACCTCCTGTCGGCGATGATGCTGACCAGGGCGCTGTGGCCCGGCCTGCGTCGCCCCGGGGCGAGGGTGGTCAACATCAGCTCGATCGCCGCCCAGCGCGGCGGCGGTGAGGCGTACGGCGCCGCCAAGGCCGGACTGATCGCCTGGGCGGCGGGCCTGGCCAAGGAGGGCGGCCCGGACGGGATCACCGTCAACACGGTGGCGCCCGGCTACGTCCAGGACACCGAGTTCTTCTCCCCGCGGGGCCGCTCCTCGCGACACGACCAGCTGGTGGCGGAGACCCTTCTCGGCCGTGCCGGAACCCCGGCCGACATCGCGGCGGCGGTCCACTTCCTCGCCTCCGAGGGCGCGTCGTGGATCACCGGCCAGGTGCTCTCCGTCAACGGCGGCGCGCTGCTCGGCCGCTGAGCCGACGCCGTCACGGAAGGGGAGCTGGCATGGCAGGCCGCAAGCGCATCCTCTACCTGTTTCCCGACCGTGGGTCCGACCTGGACACCGCCTGGGAGCGGGACACGTTCTGGCCGGTGTACCGGCGCGCGGCGGACGAGGCCGGACTGGACTTCGGTGTCGCCAACCCGGAACACCTGCTGCTGGACCGGGACGGGGCGTACTGGTGGGACGAGCGGCTGCGGCCTGAGCGTGACCTCCTCGTGTACGACGTCCGCACCGAGCCGGTGCACGAACCCGACCTGTGGACCGGCGTCTCGGCGGTACGGGCGCTGGAGGCGCTGGGCTTCTGGCTGGCGATCCCGCTCGAGGCGGCGGTGCTGTGCAACGACAAGTTCGCCACCGCGGAGCTGTTCGCCGACTCGCCGATACCGGTCATCCCGTCGGTACGGGTGACCACCGGACGGGACGTGCACCGGCTCGACTACCAGCGACTCATCCCGGACGACTGGTTCCCGGCGTTCGTCAAGCCGTCCTCCTGGGGACGCGGGCAGGGCTGCGTGCGCTGTCCGGACCGGGCCACCCTGGACGCCGTACTCGGGCTCGCCGCCGGCAGCGGCGCCTGCATGCTGGTCCAGCCCTCGGTCGGCACGGTGGCGGCGGACGTCCGCGTGGTCGCGGTGGAGGGCGAGGTCGTCGCCGCGTACGAGCGTGTCCCCGGCGACGCCTCGCACGTGGCCAACGTCAGCCGGGGCGGCACGGTACGTGAGCTCGCCGGCGTGGAGCCGCGGGTGCACGAGCTGGTGGCGCTGGTCAGCGACCGCCTCGACCTGCCGTACGTCTGCGTCGACCTGCTGCGGACGACCACCGGGGAGCTGTGGTTCTCGGAGCTGGAGGCCGACGGCGCGGTCTCCGGCCTGTTCGGCAACGCCGACGCGGTCAAGCGCGTGGTCGGCGGCCGGTTCCGCGCGTACGCGGACCGCCACGAACGCGCGATGCGGAGTCGGCACGGATCAACCACCGCGCGGAGGCAGCGATGAGCGTGACCATCGGGTCGATCGAACCCGCCCGGATCCTGTCCGAGGCGCGGCGCTGGCGGGCCGACGAGGTCGCCGCCCTGGGCGCCGCGGCCCGTCCCACCGACCTGCCGCCCTGGACGCACCCGCAGCTCCAGTCGGCCGCCGCCGCGCGGGCACACGACGCCGGCGGCCTGGTGGTCTGCAGCGGAGGCACCACGGGAGCGCCCAAACTGACCGTCCTCGCCCCGGACCTGGGCGTACCCCGGGTGCTGGCGGCCTGGCGCCCGCTGGGCCCCGGCGACGTGCTGCTGAACCTGTTCCCGACGGGGAAGATGTGGGGTGCGCAGTACTTCTACAACGCGCTGGCCGTCCAGTGCCGCAGCGCGGTCGCACCGATCGGCGCGCTGAGGCCGGAGGAGTTCGGCGAGTGGGCCGACGTCATCGTCGGCCTGGGCATCACCGCGCTCGCCGGGTCGCCGAACGTGCTGGCCCGGTTCGCCGACATGGTCCGCGACGCCGGCGTGCGCCTGCCGGTCCGCGCGGTCCTCTGGTCCGGCGAGCCGATGACCCGACCCCGGGTGGACGCGATCAGGTCCGCTTTCCCGCGGGCCGGCCTCTGGGGCAACTACGGGTCGATCGAGACGTTCGTCATCGGGGTCAGCTACCCGGAGTGCCGGCTCGGCGCCCTGCACCTGCTGCCCGACCAGTGTCTGGAGCCGGACGACGGCGGTGCGCTGCTCACCCGGGTCGGCGACGGGTGGCCGTCACCGGCGCTGCGGTTCCGGCTCGGCGACCGGATCCGGCACATCGAGTGCCCGTGCGGTGTTGGTGACGCCTTCGAGGTGCTGGGCCGCGCCGACGACAACGTCAAGCTGTACGGCGGCATGGTGCGGGTGGGGGACGTGCTGGCGCACGCCGCCGCCGTCCCGGGCGTCGACGAGGCACAGGTGGTGCTCTACCGCGACCCGGACGTGCCGTCCGCCATCGTCGGGATGCGGCTGTGCTACGCCGGCCCGAATCCCGACCCGGACGGGGTGCGGGAGCGGATCGTGCGCGCGCTCGAGGACCTGGACATCCTGGACCGCCACACGCCCGAGGCGTTCGTCGTGAGCCGGGTGACGGACGTCGAACGCAACCCCAAGACCCAGAAGGTCGTCCCGCTGCTGTGGCGGTCGGCGCGCAACCTCGCCGAGATGGCCGACCCGGAGCCGGCCGAGGTGGCGCGATGAGTGACACCGTGACCGCGCCGACGACGGCCGTGGCACCCGCGCCGCTGATCGTGGACAACGAGCCGACCCGGGCGTTCTTCGCGCCCGAGCGCGGGGCGGCCCGGTCGCTGGACACCTCGCTGCCCGGATACGACCGCTTCCGGTCCTGGTTCACCCGCCCGCTGCTGACCCGGCCGGCGATCCTCGACGCGGCGCAGACCGACCGGCTGGACCACGACCTGCCCCTGCTGCTGCGCACCCTCCACGCGCTGCCGGAGCGGCTGTTCGGCGGCGACGAGGAGGCGTTCGCCGAGGCGCTCGGCTGGATCGGACCCGACAGCGGCAGCGCCCGGCACGCGCTGCGCCACCTCTCCGGACCGGCCGTCCCGCTGGGCCGGGCCGACCTGGTGCGCAACACCGACGGCTTCCACCTCGTGGAGTTCAACACCTCCAGCTCCCTCGGTGGGTTCGAGTTCGGCGAGCTGTGCCGCGCCACGCTGAGCGACCCCTCGTTCCGCGAGCTCGCCGACGGCGTCGGGCTCTACTACCTCGACCCGCTGCGCCTGATGAGCGAGACACTGCTCGACCGGTCCGGCCTGAGCCTGTCGGACCGGCCCACGGTGGCGCTCGTGGACTGGGTGACCTCGCCGGTCAGCGTCAACGCGTCGCTGTTCGTCGACCTCATGGTCGAGCTCGGCTTCCGGATGATCAGCTGCAGCGTGCGGGACCTCAAGATGACCCGCACCGGCCTGTACGCGCACGGCGAACGCATCGACGTGGCCTACCGCGTCTTCCTGTTGAAGACGGTGGCCGAGGACCCGGACGCCCCGGCACTGCTCGCTCCGCTGGAGCAGGCGGTACGCGCCGGCGCGGTCACCCTGTTCAGCCCGCTGAACGCCGACCTGTACGGCGCCAAGGGCTGCCTGGCGATGCTGAGCGACGAGCGCCACCGGGACCGGTTCACGGCCGAGGAGTGGGAGACCGTGCAGCGGGTGCTGCCGTGGACCCGGTCCATGCGCGACGCCTGGCGGGTGCCGGCCGAGGACGGCGGCTCGCTGGCCGAGTACGTGCTGCGGCACCGCGAGGAGCTGGTGCTCAAGCCGAGCATCGGACACGCCGGACGGGGCGTGGTCGCCGGCTGGCTGTCCACCCCGGAGGAGTGGGCGGCGCTGGTGCGCACCGCCGCCGAGGGCAACCACGTCGTGCAGCGCCGGGTGCCCTCGGTCGCGGAACGGTTCTACGCCGGCCCCGCCGAGGGTGAGCCGTCGACGTGCTTCCTGCACTGGAGCCTGTTCGTCACCGCAGCCGGGCTCAGCGGCGGTTTCGTCAAGGGTCTGCTCGACCGTGAGCAGGACATCCGCTACCTGGGGGACGGCTCGCACGTCGGCTGCATCTTCCACGCGCGGGCCGAGGAGTCGGGGAGGCCACGATGATCGTCAACTCGGAGCAGCGGCTGGAGTTGCTGCGCACCGCGCGGCGCGAGTTCGAGCGGGGTGACGCCGTCGACCCGGCCTTCTACCGCCGCAAGATCGCGGACGTGTGGGCCCGCGCGCAGGCCTCACCCGCGTACGCCAAGCTCGGCGACTTCTCCTGGGATACCTTCCGGGCGCTCCCGGTGACCACCAAGGAGCAGCTCAAGCGGGACCCCTGGAGCTACGTGGCGGCACCGGTCGAGGCGGCCGCCAAGTACTACGAGACCACCGGCACCACCGGCACCGCGACCCCGACGCCGCGGCTGGCCGAGGACATCATCTGGAACACCGTGTCGGTCGCGCGGGCGTGGGGCGACCTCGTCGGCACCGGTGACCGGGTGCTCAGCCTCCTGCCGTCCGACGTCGTCCCGGTCGGCGACCTGGTGGCCGGGGTGTGCGAGTACCTCGACGTGCCGCACACCCGGGCGTACCCGTTCGCCACCGGGATCTGCGACTGGGACCGGCTGGCGGAGGTCTGGGCCGCCCTCCGCCCCACGGTGGTGTTCCTGGCCCCGGGAGTGGCACTCCAGGCGACCCGGCTGTTCAAGCAGCGCGGACGGCTGGCCGAACTCCGTTCCTCGGTCCGCGCGCTCATGCTCCTCGGCGAGGTCAGCGTGCCGGCCCTGCGGGCACGCCTGGGCCACTGGTGGGGCGCGACGGCGTACGACGCCAGCTACGGCAGCACCGAGACCGGCACCCTCGCCGCCACCTGTCCGCGGGACCGCCTGCACCTGCTCACCGTCGCGAACTACGTCGAACTCGCCGGCGACACCGGCGCCGAGCCGCTGGGCGACCGCGGCGCCGGCCGCCTCGTCGTCACACCGCTGAACCTGTACGCGCGGCCGCTGCTGCGGTACGACACCGGCGACGAGGTCGAGGTGACCAGCGGGTGCGACTGCGGTCGCGCCACGCCGGTGGTGACGGTGCTCGGCAGGGCCACCGACGGCCTGCGGATCCAGGACACGGCGCTGACCCCGCACCTGGTCGAGCAGGTCGTGTACGGCGCGACCACCGCGACCGGGTACCTGCTGGAGACCGACCCCGCGGGGCGGCGGTTCCGGCTGCTGCTGGAGCGTGACGTGGACGCCGACCGGTCGGGCGAGCCCGCGGCCGCCGAGGCGGTCCGCGCCGCCTTCCGGGACCACGGCCTGGACTGCGCCGCCGTCCTCTTCCTGAACTCCCTGCCCAGCACCACCAAGAGCGGCGGATCGCAGAAGAGCTGGAAGCGATCCAACATCCGGATCGTGACGGATCGATCCGTGGAGGACTGGTGATCCCGGTAACCGGCGCGCCCGACCTGTGGTGCACCTACGCGGCCGTACGGACCCTGGCCTGGCTGGGCCGCGCCGACCGCACCCCCAACCTGGAGCTGACGGCGCGGTACCTGCACGGCCGGCGCAACCCCGACGGCGGGTACGCGTGGAGCCGCGGCATGCCCTCGGACGCCTGGGCGACGTTCTACTGCGCCAGCGCGCTCACCGACCTCGGGCAGCGGCCGGCCGGGCTGGCGGAGACCGCGCGCTGGCTGCGCGAGGCGTGGTCGCAGGACGCGTACGCGATGATGCCGGGCCAGGACCCCGACGTGTGGGCGACGCACTTCGCGACCCGCACCGCGGTCGAGATCTGCGGTGACGACGTGCCCGACCGGAGACGGCTGCTGGCCTGGCTCGGTGCGCTGCAGACCGCGGACGGCGGGCTTAGCTGGACCCCGGCGCACGCCGAGCGCGGTGACGCCGACGTACGGGCCTGCTACTACGGCGTGGCCGCGTGGCGCGCCCTGTGCGCCGCCGAGCCGGTCGACCCGCCGTGGGACGTGGCCGCCCTCACCGGGTGGCTGCGCCGGCAGCAGATGCCGGGCGGTGGCTTCCGGTTCGGACCGGAGGCCACGGTGCCCTGCCTCTGGGCGACGTACCGGGCGGTGGGTGCCCTCGCCGCCCTCGGCGCGGCGCCGGCGGCGCCCTGCGCGGACTGGATCCTCGGCCAGCGGAACACCTCCGGCGGTTTCGTCCGGTGGCCCGGCTACCCGGTCGCGGACGTGTGGGCGGGGTTCAGCGCGGTCGGCGCGCTCCGGGCGTTGTCCGGGGTGCCGGTGGCGGTGGCGGACGCGGTCGAGAAGCGGGTCGCCGAACTGGCCTGCCCGGAGGGCGGGTTCACCTACCGGGAGCCGGAGGCGGCCGCCGACGTGCTCACCGTCGCCGCGACGCTGCTCGCCGCCGGCGCCGCCGACGACGGCGACGACGGCGACGGCGACGGCGACGGCACGCCCGGGGACCACGACCGGACCGGCGCCGAGCTGCGCCGCTGGCTGGAAGGGTGCCGGCTGCCCAACGAGGGCGGCGTGATGTACATGCCGGGCCGCGGCGCCGAGATCCGGTGCACCCTGTGGGCGCTGGCCGCCGGCGCGTTCCGGGACGACCCGGCGGCCCGCCGCGACATCGCCGACTGGCTGGGCCGGATGCAGAACCCGGACGGCGGTTACGGGTTCTGGCACGGGCGCGGGTCGGACCTGGTCTCGACCGCTGCCGCCGTGGAGATCCACCGTCTGCTCGGCTCACCGGTCCGCGACGGCGCCGCCCTGGCGGCGTTCGTCGCCCGGTGTGACCGCGGCGAGGACGGCGCGGGCAACGTGCCGGGTGCGCCCGCCACGCTGCGCGCCGGTCTGCACGCGGCCCGGGTGCGCGCGTTCCTCGGCGACGCGCAGCCAGCCCGGGTCGCGGCCCTGCTCGACCGGCACCGTGTCCGCGGCGGCGGCTGGGCCGACCAGGGCAACCGGCTGCCCGACCTGCTCTCCACGTACCAGGCGGTGGTCACCGCGGACCGTCTCGGCATCCCCGTGGACCGCGCGCACCTGGGGGCCTTCCTGGCCCGCACCTCGGCGGCCGGCGGCGTCTCGTGGAGCCCGCTCGCCCCGGCGGACGACGACCCGCTCGCCACCTGCCTGCACCGGCTGCTGGCCCGGCGACGGGACGACCCGTCGGCCGTACCGCCGGCCCTGACCCTGTCCTGACCCCCGTCCCCGAAAGCCCGCCATGCCGACCATCACCATCGACACCCCCGCACTCCGTCCGGCGCAGCGCCGCGCGGTCGCGGTCCGGCTGACCCGCTGGCTCGTGCGGCGCGGAGTCCAGGCGGCGCACGTCGTGGTGCGCTTCGTCGACACCCCCGAGGGCAGCGTGTTCAGCGGCGGGATGCCGCTGGAGGCGCTGCCGGCCGGGACGAGCCCGATCCGGCACGCGTCGGTGATCTGCTGCGTCGGGCCCGACCGCGACGAGGAGTTCCAGGCCGCGCTCGCCGCCGAGATCGGCGAGGCGCTGGGCGCGAACGAGGACACCCCGTTCCTGTACGTCGAGTTCCGCCCGACCCGGCCGAGCCACGTCTACCTCCTGCGGCAGGGCCGGTGGTGCCGGGCCGACGAGGCAGCCGTCCCGAACGAAGGAGAAACACCCCGATGAACGACGCCAGCAACCCGCAGCGGCCGGAGCACGACCTGCAGGAGCAGGTGCGCACGGTGCTGCGCCAACACCTGGGCGACGCCGTGGTCTCGGTCGCGCCCGACGAGAAGCTCGCCGACGCCCTCGGCGAGCGCTACGACAGCCTCACCGCGATGGAGTGCATCACGGCGCTGGAGAGCGCCTTCGAGATCGAGGTCGACTTCGTGGCGCACGACGTACGCTACTGGTTCGCGACCGTCGAGCGCATGGCCCGGTTCATCGCCGACCAGCGTGAGGACCGGGCGCTGCTGGGGAGCGGGCGGTGAGACCCGACGGCGACCCGGCGGCCGAGGTGGAGTTCCGCACCTCCGGCCAGTCCGGCGAGCCGGTCGGGTGGCTGCGCACCCGGGCGCAGCTACACGCGGAGACCGCGCTGCTGGCCCGGTCCGTCGTCGGCGAGGTGGACCGCGTGGTCAACTACGCGCCCCCGCGCCACCTCTACGGTCGGCTCTTCGGCGAGCTGCTCCCCGCCCACCTGGGGGTCCCGGTCCACCAGCTCTGGCGCACCCCGCTCACCCCGCCGCACCTGCCCGCCGACGCCCGGACCCTGCTCGTGTGCCTGCCGTCCACGTGGGTGGTGTTGCGCAGCGTCGTCGACGACATCCGGGCGGCCCGTGGGGTCGTCGCCGTGCACAGCACCGGCCCGACCACGGCGATCACACACACCGTGGTGCGGTCGCTGGCGGACGCGCCGTTCCGGGCGGTCGAGATCCTGGGTGCCACCGAGACCGGTGCGATCGCCCACCGGCGGCTGGCGCCACGCGGACCGGACGCGACCGGGGCGGCACTGTGGACCCTCTTCGACGACGTCACCCTGGTCCGGGACGACCCCACCCGCCGCGAGCAGCCGCTGTGCGTGGCCAGCCCGCGACTGGCCCGCCGCCACGACATGCCGGGCCCGCCGGCGACCCTCCAGCTGGAGGACCTGGTGCGGCCGGTGACCGAGCGTCGGTTCGAGCTGCTGGGCCGCACCACCCGCATGATCAAGGTCAATGGCCGGCGCCTCCGGCTGGAACACGTCGAGGAGGCGTTGCGCCGGGTGTTCCCCCACGCGGACCTGGTCTGCGTGCCGAAGATCGACCGGGTCCGGGCCGAGCACTACGACGTGTACTACGCCAGTGGTCCCGACCGGATCGCCGCCGGGGACATCTACGACGCCCTCGCCGCGGCCGCACCGGGCACGCCGCCGCCCCGGCGCGTACACCGGGTGCCCCGGATCCCGCGCGGCGGCACCGGCAAGGTCCGACTGGACCGCCTGCTGGCCGCGGCCGAGCGGGAGGAGGTGACCAGCGGTGCCGGCTGAGACTCCCGCACCGACCGCGGCGGCCGTCGACCGGCCCGTGGCGCAGGCGGTGGCGGCGCTGGCCACCGAGCTGGAGCGCCAGTTCGCGCCCGAGACGGCGATCGAGGACGGACCACGGTGATGTCCGAGGTCAGCACCGCCCTGCGCCCGGCCCGACAGCAGCCGGTCTGGGCTGCGACGACCGACGTCGCCGGCGTGGTCGAGCAGCTCCGGAGCCGACCGCCGCTGGTCACCGCGGCGTCCTGCTACAGCCTGCAACGGGAACTCAGCGCCGTCGCGGCCGGCTCGGCCCTGGTCATCCAGGCCGGCGACTGCGCCGAACGCTTCCACGACGCCACACCCACGCGGGTGGCCGCCCGGGTGGACCTGCTGGCCCACCTGGCCGACCTGGTCGAGTCCGCCACCGGCAAACCGGTGATCCGCGTCGGACGCATGGCGGGCCAGTACGCCAAGCCCCGGTCACAGGAGACCGAACGGACGCCGGACGGCCGGATCCTCCCCGTCTACCGGGGAGACGCGGTCAACTCGCCCGAACCGGACCCGCAGGCCCGGGTCTGCGACGCCCGCCGCATGCTCGCCGCGTACGACCACGCCGCCCGGACCCTGGACGAGCTGTTCCTCACCGACCTGCTGCCCCCGTTCGGCGGCGTGGACACCCCCTACTCGGTGACGTACGCCGGCCACGAGGCGCTGCTGCTGGACTACGAGCAGGCCCTCGTCCGCGACGACGACCACCGCGACGGCGTCTACGGCTCCTCGGGGCACTTCCTGTGGATCGGCGAACGCACGCGGGAGGTCGACGGGCCGCACGTCGCCCTCGCCCAGCGCGTCACCAACCCGGTCGGCGTCAAGATCGGCCCGGACGCGACCGGTGCCGACGTGGCCGAGCTCATCGCACGGCTCGCCACCGGGCGTGACCCCGGACGGCTCAGCCTCATCGTCCGGATGGGCCCGCGCGTGGACACCGAGCTGCCCCGGCTGCTCCGCCAGCTGGACGGCCTGGGCGTCGACGCCCGACAGGCGCTGTGGCTCAGCGACCCGATGCACGGCAACACCCGCCGCAACCGGTACGGGCAGAAGACCCGCGTGCTGACGGACATCGTCCGCGAGATCCAGCGGTGTCACGCCGTCCTGGAGGCGCACGGTCTGCGGCTTGCCGGGCTGCACCTGGAGACCACCCCGGAACCGGTGCGCGAGTGCGTCGACCACGACGCGGACCTGACGCTCCGCCTGGACCGGTACACGTCGGCATGCGACCCCCGGCTCAACGCCGAGCAGGCGGTGGACGTGGTACGCGCGGCGCTCGCCTCCGGATGGGGTCGCGCTTCGAGGCAGGAGGACACATGGCGGTAGAGGTCGAGGCCACGAGGGCGCCGGCGAGCCGGCCGGCGAGCCTGTGGCGCCACGGCGACTTCCTGCGGTACTGGCTGAGCCAGAGCGTCTCCCGGGCCGGCGTCCAGGTGGCCGAACTGGTCCTGCCGCTTTCGGCGATCTACCTGCTCGACGCGTCCTCGGCCGAACTGGGCGTCATCAACGCGTTCGCCTTCGCCCCGTACCTGCTGCTGACGCTGCTGGCCGGGGTGTGGATCGACCGCAGCCGCAAGCGTTCCCTGCTGGTCACCGCGGAACTGGGCCGGGTGCTGGTGCTGGCCGCGGTGCCGCTGCTGGCGCTCACCGGGACGATCGCGCTGCCGCACCTGTACGTCGTCGCCTTCGTGATGGGCGTCTGCGCGGTCCTGTTCGACGTCGCCGGCACGGCGTACCTGCCGTCGCTCATCGAGCGCGACCAGTTGCTCGACGGCAACAGCAAGCTGCAGGGCAGCATCGTGGTGACCAACGCCGGCGGCCCGGCCCTGGGCGGCCTGCTGGTGCAGTTCGTCACCGCGCCGGTGGTGCTGGCGGGCAGCGCCGTCACCAGCCTGGTCTCGCTGCTCGCGCTCGGCGGGATCCGGCACCGGGAGGAGGCACCGCCGCGGCCGGAACGCCGCAACACGATCGCCGAGATCAGCGAGTCGCTGCGCTTCATCGCCCGCGACCGGTACCTGCGGTTCCTCACCGTCCGGTCCGGCGTGAACAACCTGTTCTTCCTGGCCCGCAACACGGTGCTGCCGCTGTTCGTCCTCCAGGTCCTCGACCTCGGCAGCGCCGCGCTCGGGCTGGTGCTCGGGGTCGGGGCGGTCGGGGCGCTGGTCGGTGCCACGGTGGCCAAACCGTTGGCCGTCCGGCTCGGCCCCGGCCGGGTGATCGCGGTCGGGTACGGCTGCTCGTCGGTCGTACAGATCCTGCTTCCGCTGGCCATGGGTCCACCCGCGCTGGCCCTCGCCATCATCCTGCCGATGTTCTTCGTCAGCGGGCTGTTCATGACCGTCGGCAACACCAACGTGGCCACCCTGCAACAGATGCTCATCCCCCGCCGGCAGCTCGGCCGCGTGGTCGCCGGCATGCGCACGGTCACCTGGGGAAGCATGCCGCTCGGCGCGCTCCTGGGCGGGACGCTCGGGTCGCTGATCGGCATCCGGGAGACCCTCGCGATCACCGCCACCGGGTTCTGCCTCTCCGCGCTGTGGATCGCCCTGTCGCCGATCGCCAAGCTGCGCACGATGCCCGAGCCGCCGCCGGAGTGACACGCCGGACCACACGTCCCGTTCCGCACCCACCCGCGAAGGAGCGACCGTGGATCTCACCGACCACCCCGAAGCCCGCCCCGACGCGTTCGTCCTCACCGGCGCGTTCCGGGTCATCTGCCGCAACCACCGGTACCTCACCGAACTGGCCGACCGCGGCCTGAAGATCCTGGTGCTCTGCCCGGACTCCTCCCGTGGGCAGGCCGAGGCGGTACTCGGCCGACCGGGGCCGGCCGCGGAGCTGATCAGCGAGGTGCGGTACGCCACCGGTGCCATGGACCGGGAGTCGTCCTACAACCCCGACGTCTTCGCCGTGTTCCAGGACTGGCGGGACCGGTACCGGATCGCCGGCGTGTTCGCCATGGAGGAGATGCTCGTCGAGCCGACCGGCCTCGTCTGCGACATGCTCGGCCTGCCGTCCCCCGGGCTGCGTGCCTCCCGGGTGTGCCGCAGCAAGTACCTCCAGCGCGGCTACCTGGCCGGGTACAGCCCGCAGTCGGTCGTGGTGCCACCGAGCCGGCGTACCGCCGTGGAACTCGACTCGCTCAAGTACCCGGTGGTGGTCAAGCCGGCCGCCCGGCACGCCAGCTCGGGCGTGCTGGCGTGTGACCGCCCGGACGAGGTGGCCGAGGTGCTGGCGGACTATCCGCCGGACGAGACCGTGCTGATCGAACAGCGGGTGTCCGGCCAGGAGTTCTCGGTCGAGTCCCTGGTTTACGACGGCGAGGTCAGGTTCAGTGCCGTGACCCGCAAGGAGACCACCGACACCATCAGCCGGACCTTCGTCGAGCTGTCGCACACGATCCTGGCCGGACCGACCCGGATCGCCGGCGTCGACGTCACCGCGGTGCTCACCGAGGCGAACCGGCGGGTGCTGCGCGACCTGGCGTTCCGCACCGGTGTGACGCACTCGGAGTGGCGCGTCACCGACACCGGCGAGCCGTACCTGATGGAGATCGCGGCGCGCACCCCCGGTGACGGGCTGACGCTGCTCTACGGCCTGAGCTGCGGGCGGCCGATGGAGGCGCCGATCATCCGGCTCGCGCTCGGCGAGGACGTCGACTACCCGGCGCCGCGCCGGTACGCCCGCCAGGTCTACCTCGACCACCGGCCCGGGATCCTGCGGGACGTCGTTCTCGACTGGCCCGGGGTGGACGTGGCGTGGACCGGGGAGGCCGACCTGTGGCCACGGCTGCGGCCCGGCGTGCCCGGGGATCCGCCCGCGCTGCGGGCCGTGCTGGCGCTGCGCGGTCGCGGCAGCCGTCTGGAGCCGCTGGGCTGCTCCGACGACCGGGCGGTGACGTTCTTCGTCGACGCGGACACCGAGGCCGAGCTGGACGAGATCGAGGCGAGGGTACGGGCCGCGCTCACCGTCGTCGTGGAGCCGGACGGACGGTAGGTGCCGAGATGCTGATCGCGAACGTTCTGGCGGACGCCTTCGAGACCAAGTGCTACCTGCTCGCGACCGACCGGGGCGCCGACTGCGTCATCGTCGATCCCGGTTTCCGGGTGGCCGAGCGGTTGGGGCCGGCCCTCGACCGGCTCGGTCTACGGCCCCGGGCGGTGCTGTTGACCCACGGACACCTGGACCACACCTACTCGGTGACGGAGGTGTGCCGTACCTACCGGATCCCCGTCTACCTGCACCCGGGGGACCACTGGATGCTGTCCGACCCCTTCGCCGGCCTCGGCTGCGAGTTCGGTCCGCAGTTCGAGCGGATCCTCGAGCCACGGTGGCGGTGGCACGAGCCCGACGACGTGCGGCCGCTGCGCGGCGGCGACGTGCTGGAGCTGGCCGGGCTCCGGCTCGGCGTGGACCACACGCCCGGACACACCCCGGGTTCGGTGATGTTCAACCTGCCCGGCGACGCCGCGGCCCACTCGTACCTGCTGGTCGGGGACGTGCTCTACGCGGGCAGCATCGGCCGCACCGACATGCCGGGCGGCAGCCGCGCCCAGACCCTCATGTCGCTCAAGGGGGTGCTGGCCAAGGCGGACGAGACGGTCCTGCTGACCGGCCACGGCGAGAACAGCACGGTGGCGCGGGAGCGAACCGGGAACATCTTCATGCGCCAGGCCGCCGAGTGGGACGGCACCGGCCCGGTGCCGCAGACCCCCCGCCGCCAGTCCTCCTCCTCGTGACCCGGCCGTCCCGTGGCGGGCTCCTCGGTGTGGCCCCCGGTGGCTGACGAGGCAGGGTGGGCACCGTGTGGCCGGTCCTCCGTCGACGTGGGCGGGTCCGCCGACCGTTTGCGCCCACACGAATCCACGCAGCCGTCGACGGCTGCCAGACGGCGACACCCACCGATGTGGCTGGTGGCCGAGGGCGGAGGAACAGGTTTGGATGTGGGCGGATGGAGGAGGTGACCAGGTGCGGCGACGGGTGACGGTGACGGCCGCCGCGCCGTTCCTGGCCGGCCACACGGACTCGGTGTACGCGGTGGCGACAGCCCCGGACGGCACCTGGCTCGCCACCGCCGGCGACGACCGGACGATCCGCGTGTGGGGCACCGTCAGCACCGAGTGCTTCGTGCTGATGCGCGCCGAAGCGGGCCTTCTCTGTTGCGCATGGCTCCCGCGGGGCGACGAGCTCGTCGTGGGTGGGAAGGTCGGGTTCCACCACGTCGACGTCAGACCGCCCGGCTCGGGAGTCGCTGGTCTGCGGTAGGAAGCCGTGCCGAGCCGGAGGGTGGAAAGCCATCTCCGGCGGGCACAGCCGACGGCACAGCGCCCCGAGGGGTTCCCAACCCCTCGACGTCCGGGTCCGGCCGGCTACCGCGCCGTCGTGTCGAGGCCGCCGCCGAGGAGTGCGGGCCTGGCCAACGCGGTGTACTGGCCGAGGGCGCCACGGTGGGCGAGGACCGGCGGTGTCCAGCCCGACCGACGGCGGGCGAACTCGTCGGCGACCTCGTCGGCGGTGGCGGGCGCCCCGGCCAGGCCGACGACGTTCAGCGCCCGGCGCGGGATGTCGATCTCGACGAGGTCACCGTCGTGGAGGAAGGCCAGCGGGCCGCCGTCGAGCGCCTCCGGGTACGCGTACCCGACGCACGGGCCGCGGCTCGCGCCGGAGAAGCGACCGTCGGTGACCAGGGCCGTGGTGGCGGCCAGCGTCGGGTCGGACGCGATCAGCTCCGACAGGAAGAACATCTCCGGCATCCCGGTCGCCCGTGGCCCCTGGTAGCGGACCACCACGACGTCACCGGGCCGGATGCGGGAGTGCACCACCGCGTCGACGGCGTCCTCCTCCCGGTCGAAGACGCGGGCCGGGCCGGTGTGGGTCAGCATCGCCGGGGCCACCGCGTGGGACTTCACGATGGCGCCCCGGGCCAGGGAACCGGTGAGCAGCACCGTGGAGCCCGCGTCGTACACCGGGTCGTCCAGGGGGCGGATCACCTGCTCGGGCCGCAGATGGTAGTTGCCGAGGAACATCGCCGCGTGACGCTGGAGCTGACCGCCGACGAGGCGGTCGAGGTTCTCCCCCACCGTGGCGCCGCTCACCGTCAGCGCGTCGAGGTGCAGCCGGTCCCGCAGCCGGTGCATCAGCGCCGGCACCCCGCCGGCGTACCAGAACAGCTCGGTGGGGTAGCGGCCCGCGGTCTTCGCGTCGACCAGCACCGGCGTCCGTCGGTGGATCGCGTCGAAGTCCTCGGCGGTGACCCGTACCCCCGCCTCGTCGGCGATTGCGACCAGGTGCATGACCGCGTTGAGTGAGCCGCCGATCGCCGCGTGTACGGTGATCGCGTTCTCGAACGCCTCGCGGGTCAGGATGGTCCGCGCGGTGACGCCGTCGCGCAGCAGCGCGACGGCCCGTTCGCCCGCCGCCCGCGCCATGCGGCGGATCTCGGCCATCGAGGCCGGGATGAGCGCCGCCCACGGCAGGGCGAGGCCGAGCGCCTCGCTCATCACCTGCATGGTCGCCGCGGTGCCCATGTACTGGCAGGCGCCGCAGCCGGGGCAGGCGAAGCGCTGGAACGCCAGGAACTCGTCGAGGTCGCGGGTGCCCCGGTCCACGTCGACCCTCATGCTCCACAGCTCCTCGTTGGAGCGCAGCTGCGGGCCCGCGGCCATCGCGCCGCCCGGCACGTGTACCGACGGGAGATCGAGCCGGGCCATGGCGAGCAGGTGTGCCGGCACCGCCTTGTCGCCGGCGGAGGCGAGCACCAGCGCGTCGAAGGGCGTGGCCCTGGCGTGGATCTCGACCATGTTGGCGATGAACTCGCGGGACGCGAGCGGGTACCGCATGCCGGCGTGTGCCTGGGCCACCCCGTCGCAGATGTCGGTGGTGGTGTACTCGGCCGACTTGCCACCGGCCTGGAGCACGCCCTTGGCCGCCTCCGCGCCGAGCGACCCGAGGTGGTACGAGCTGGGGTGCGACGAGCCCGCCGCGGTCTCCACCAGTACCTGTGGCCGGGACAGGTCGGCCACCGACCAGTCCATCGACATCCGCAGCGCGTCGCCCTCGAAGCTGATCCGGCGTACCTGTTGGCTGGCGAGCTGTCCGGTCACCGGGCCACGCTCCGGCGCAGCACCCGGCCGGGCCGGGCGGCGGTCTGCGTCCCGTCGTCGACCACCAGCGTCCCGTTGACCACCACGTGACTGATTCCCACCGGCGGCTGGGCCGGCTCGGTGAAGGTGGCGACGTCGCGCACGGTGGCGGGGTCGAAGGCGACGAGGTCGGCGAAGGCGCCGACCCGCACCCTGCCCCGGTCGGGCAGGCGGAGCCGGTCGGCGACCGCGCCGGTCATCTTGCGCACCGCGTCCGGCAGGCTGAGCACCCCCTGCTCGCGCACGTACCGGCCGAGGACGCGGGGGTACGTGCCGAACCCGCGCGGGTGTGGCTTGAGACCGTTCTGCGCCAGCGGTACGGCGGAGCCGTCCGAGCCCACGACGCTGCGGTGGTGGGCCAGGAACGTGGTCATGTCGGCCTCGGTCCGGTAGAAGAGCACCACCTGGACGGCGTTGCCGTGCTCCAGGCAGAGGTCCAGGGTGAACGCCACCGGATCGACGCCGGCCCGCGCGGCGGCCTCCTCGATGGACAGGCCCACGACGTCCTCGCGGCCGGGGCCGCTGCGGCTGATCACCACCCGGTCCCAGTACCAGGGGATGCCGCCCATCCAGCCGGCGGCCAGTTCGCGCTCGGCCCGCTGCCGGGCGGCCGGGTCGGCGAGGGTCCGGCGCATGCCCTCGGTGCCGCCGGCCTGGGTCCAGGGCGGCAGGTACTGGGTGAGCGAGGAGGACGAGGCGTCGTACGGGTAGACGTCGAACCAGACGTCCAGTCCGTCGGCGGCGGCCCGCTCGAAGAGGGCGACCACGTCCGCCGCCCGCCCCCACTTCGCCGGCTCGTTGATCGCGGCGTGCGAGAACTGTAGCCGGGCGCCCGTGTCGCGGCAGGTGGCGATCGCCTCCTCCACGTCGGGGAAGCCGGGGCCGCACTCGGCCCGGGCGTGGGTGGCGTACGTCGCGTCGCGGCTGGCCACCACCTCGACCAGGGCTCGCACCTCGTCGGTGTCGCCGTAGCCGGAGGGGATGTGGGTGAGGCCGGTCGACAGGCCGAAGGCACCCCGGTCGAGGCTGTCGGCCACCAGCGCGCGCATCCGGTCCAGTTCGGCGGCGGTCGGGCGGCGCTGGTCGACGCCCATCACGGCGACCCGGATGGTGCCGTGCCCGACCAGCGGTGCCACGTTGAGCGCCGGGGGGTCGGCGGCGAGCCGGTCGGCGTACCCGTCGAGGTCGGTCCAGGTCAGCGGCACCGGGTCGTCGCCGATCCGGGCGAGGTGGTCGGCGTGCAGGTCGAGCCGGTCCGGCGCGAGCGGGAAGGCGGAGAAGCCGCAGTTGCCGGTGACCTCGGTGGTCACGCCCTGGCGTACCTTGCTCTCGCCGGCGGGGTCGAGCAGGAGGCTGACGTCGGAGTGGGTGTGGATGTCGATGAAGCCGGGGCAGAGCACCCGGCCGGCGAGGTCGACGACCCGGGTGGCGCGGACGTCGGGCAGTGCGCCGACGGCGACGATGCGGTCGCCGGCCACCGCGACGTCACCGGGGTACGGCTCGCCGCCGGTCCCGTCGACGACGGTCGCCCCGCGAAACAGGAGATCGACCTCCATACCCGCTCCTTGTTCCGCTAGTTAGACCACGTATTTCATTGCACGATACTTTCTATCGCACCCCCAGGGGCGCGACAAGAGCGCAGAGGTTGCATTGAATGAAACTATCGTTGCAGTGATCGGGTTGCCGTGGTGGGATGACCGCATGCCACACCACCCCCTCGACATCCTCGCCGAGCAGGGACGACTGCGCCTCGCGCCACCCGTCGCCGAGTTCGTCGCGTCCGTCGCCGGCGACGGCCTGACCGACCGCCGCAACGCCGACGAGTTCCGGCGGTACGCGCTGGTGCCCGCCGTCGGTGTCGACGTCTCCGCCGTCGACACCCGCACCCGGCTGCCCGGCGTGGAGCTGCCCCACCCGGTGGTGCTCGCGCCGACGGCGCTGCACGAGCTCTACCACCCCGAGGGGGAGGCGGCGACCGCCCGCGCCGCGGCCGCGACCGGCTCGCTGTTCGTGCTCAGCAGCGACGCCAGCCAGCCACTGGAGAGCTCGGCCGCGCTCCTGCCGCACGGCTTCTACGTGCAGCTCGCGCTCTGGCGCGACAGCGGGCTGGTTCGCGACCTCGTACGCCGGGCCGAGGAGGCGGGGGCCGCCGCCCTCGTCCTGACCCTGGACAGCGCCGTCGGCGGCGTGCGCTACCGACAGGAGCGCTACCTGCCCGAGTTGCCGTCGAGCGTGTCGCGGGCCAACCTCGGCCCCGCCTACCGGGACATGGTGCCGGCCTTCATCGACCCGAGCGTCACCTGGGAGACCATCGAGACGTTCGTCTCCTCGACCCGGCTGCCGGTGCTCGGCAAGGGCATCGTGCGCGCACGCGACGCGGCACGCGGCATCGACGCGGGGCTGGCCGGGATCATCGTCTCCAACCACGGCGGGCGCAACCTCGACAACGCGGTGGCCACGCTGGAGATGCTGCCCGAGGTGGTCGAGGCGGTCGCCGACCGCGTCCCGGTGCTGCTGGACGGTGGCGTACGGCGCGGCACGGACGTGCTCACCGCGCTGGCGCTCGGTGCCCGCGCGGTGTTGGTCGGCCGCCCGTACGTCTGGGGTCTGGCCGCCCAGGGTGCCGACGGCGTCCGCACCGTCGTCGACACCCTGGTGCACGAGCTGCGCGTGGCCATGGCCCTGTGCGGGGTCACCTCGGTGAGCGACGTGCCCCGCGACACGGTCCGGCTCCGTCGCTGAGCGCCGGCCGTGCCGTGCCAGGACGTGCCGTGCCACGAGGTCCGGTCCCGCCGGTGACCGCCGGCTCAGTCCGGCGCCCACACCAGGTCGGCGTCGAGCGGGTACAGCGGCCGGTCCACCCGGGTGTACGGCAGCGCCGTGAGGCGGGAGTCCGACGGGCCACGGGTGTCGACGTCCAGGCACTCGCGCGCGATCGGCTCGAAGAACGCCCGGTAGCCGCCCGCCGACTTCGTCACCACGATGTGCGCCTCCCGGGGGTCGAGCCCGACCCGCAGGTAGAGCTGGTAGTCGAGCTGGCTCGCCGGGCGCTCGGTGATGACGACGTACAGGTGCGTGCCGACCCGGACCACCGCGGTCGCACCGAGGTCGACCGGCGCCGGCGGGTACTTCGACCGGTACCGCCCGTCGGCCAGGGTGACCACCTCGCCGCTGATCTCCACCGGGGTGTGGAACGCGGTGGCCAGCGACCCGCCCACCCGCAGCGTCACCCGCGCGCCGAGGCCCGCGGCGACGCACCGGCGTGCCGCCGCCGCGTCGGTCACGATGACCTGGGCCCGGCCGGTCAACTCCGCGCGGGCCAGCGCGGCGAGCACCTCGACGCCGTCGCCGGTCGCGCCGGCGGAGACGCTGTCCGCGCCGTCGCCGAAGACGAACGGGCCACGGCGCGGGTCCGGCGGCACCGCCGCGGTCTCGATCGCACGCTCGACGGGGATCTTCGGTGCGAGCACCCGGTGGCGCCGTTCCCAGGCCATGCGCGCCAGCTCGTCGGCGCGGCTGCGAGCCAGCTCCGGGCGGCCGTCGGTGACGACGACCGCCGCCCACGACAGCTCCGGTACGTCCAGCCACGGCTGCGCCATGAACAGCGACGCGTCCAGCACCCCCGGCTCGTCCAGCATCTCCCTGAGGCGCGCCATGATCTCGCTGACCGGCGGATGGTTGGTGTCCTGCCCCTCGGCCGGAGTGATCATGGGGATCTTCCGCCAGGCGATCACGGGGTCGGCTCCGCGCAGCCGGGCCAGCAGCAGCTTCATCGCGCGCTCGCCGGTCTGGACCATGTCCACGTGCGGCAGGGTGTGGTAGCCGGCGATCAGCGGCGTGGCGGCACCCATCCGCGCGGTGAAGTGGCAGTGCAGGTCGAACGACGCCGCGACCGGCACCCCCATCAGCTCCGCGACCGCGCTCAGCAGGTCGCCCTCGACGTCCGGTTCGTCCTCGGCGACCATCGCGCCGTGCAGCTGCAGGTAGACGCCGTCCACCTCCCCGCGCAGGGGGGCGAGGCCGGCGAGCAGTCGCTCCCGCAGCCGGGGATAGACCCCCGCGGCGACCGTCGGGCCACTCATCGCGCCGGCCGAGGTGGTCGGCACCACCTGGGCGCCGGCCACCCGTGCCGCCGCCACTGCGCCCGCGATCGAGTCAAGCCCACCACCAACAGTCAGAACCTCATCGCCCTCCGCCCACGTCGAGGAACGAAACGCCTCGATCCCGGTCACCCCGGGGGCAAACGTGTTCGCCTCGAACATGAGGCCGGCGATGGCGATGCGCGGCGCGGCTGCGGCATCCGTCACGTCAGGACTCCCTCTGTTCCAGCAAGAGAAACTCATGTTCCATGATTGGCGACACTATCGGAAGGAGAGCCATGCAGTTCATCCGCGTGGGCGAGCCCGGAGCCGAGCGCCCGGTCGTGGTCGACGACGCCGGCGTCAGCTACGACCTGACGCCGCTGACCGCCGACATCGACGGCGCGTTCCTCGCCTCCGGTGGCATCGCCGCGACCCGCAGCGCGCTGGCGGAGAAGCGGCTGCCGGCCATCGACGTCACCGGCCTGCGCCTGGGCGCCCCGGTGGCCCGGCCGCACGCCGTGTGGTGCATCGGCATGAACTACGCCGCCCACGCGGCCGAGTCGGGCGCCGAGCCGCCCAGCGTCCCGGTGCTGTTCTTCAAGACCCCGAACACGGTCGTCGGCCCGAACGACGACGTCCTGATCCCGCGCGGCGCGGAGAAGACCGACTGGGAGGTGGAACTCGCCGTCGTGATCGGGCAGCGCGCGCGCTACCTCGACTCGCCGGCCGACGCCGCCCGGTACATCGCCGGCTACACCATCTCCAACGACGTCTCCGAGCGGGCGTTCCAGCTTGAGATCTCCGGCGGGCAGTGGTCCAAGGGCAAGTGCGCGGAGACGTTCAACCCGCTCGGTCCGGCGCTGGTGCCCGCCGACGAACTGGACCCCGGCAACCTGCGGCTGTGGTCGCGGGTCAACGGCGAGCCACGGCAGGACTCCACCACGGCCGACCTGATCTTTCCGGTCGACCACCTGGTCTGGCACCTGTCCCAGGTGGCGGTCCTCGAACCGGGCGACATCGTCAACACCGGCACACCGCAGGGTGTGGCGCTCTCCGGCCGCTTCCCGTACCTGCGCGCGGGCGACGTCGTGGAGTTGGGCATCGAGGGCATCGGCACCCAGCGCCAGCGGCTGCGGCAGGCGTGAGGGTCAGAACCAGGTGGTGACGGCGCCGATCACCGCGTCGGCGTCGTCGAGCACCGGGATCAGCGGCCACCTGTCGAAGGCCGTACACGGGTGGCACGGCCCGAGCCGCACGACGTCGCCCACCCGGAGTTCGCCGCCGTGGGCGAGGTAGCCGTGCTGGTCGTTCATGCCCCGCACGTACACCCCGGCGCACGGTACGGACGTGCCGTCGCGCAACACGTCGAGCACCACCGGCAGGTGACTGTCGTACGGTGCGTCCCGCTTACCCGCGTTCACCAGCGCGAGCCCCGGCTCCGGTGTGGAGACGACGGCGGCCCACAGGTCGAGCGCCGGACGCAGCTCGGCGGCCAGCGGCACGGCGGACGCGTCCGGACCGTGGTCGTGGGTGACGGTCCCGCCGGACCGGACGACGACGCGAACCGGTCGACTCAGCCGCGGCCGGTCCATCGCGGCGACCCGGTCCGGGAAGACCGACCCGCCAGCGGTGATCAGGATCTCCGCGACGCCGGTCTCCTCGGCGCCGGCGAAGAGGCCGGCCGCGTCCACCCGGGCGGCCGCGCCGGCGAGCCGCGCCAGGTAGGCGTCCACGGCCGAGAGGTTCGCGGCGTCCCTGCGGGCCGGCAGGATTCCCTCGAACCCCTCCACCCCGACCAGGCGAAGCCGGGCACTGTCGTGCACGGCGTGCGCGACGGCCACCAGCTCGTCCTCGGTCCGGGCTCCGGTGCGGCCGCCCGGCAGGCCGAGTTCGACCAGCACGGGGAGGGCACGGGTGGCGCCCGCGGCGCGCAGCTGCGCGTCGAGTGCCGCCACACCGGCCCGGGAGTCGACGAGCGGGATGACGACCAGGTCGGGCTGCTCCTCGGTGAGCCGCACCAACGCGCGGACGTTGGCCGGGTCCACCACCTCGTGGGCCAGGATGATCCGGCGCACCCCGAACGCGGCGAGCAGCCGGGCCTGGTGCACGGAGGCCGCCGTCATCCCCCAGGCCCCATGGGCGAGTTGGAGCCTGACGAGCTCGGGCGACAGGTGTGTCTTGGCGTGGGGCGCCTGCGAGACCCCGACGGCGGTACACCACTTGGCGTGCCGGGCGACGTTGTGCTCGACCGCGCTCGCCCGCAGCGTCAGCGCCGGGAGCAGCAGATCGGTGCGGCGCCAGCCCTGCCGTCCGATCTCGGCGACCGGCACCGACGGGTCGGGCAGACAGCGGAACCGCGGCGGCGTGCGGCCCTCGCCCCACTGGATTGACCAGGTCACCGGGCGATAGTAGCGTGGCGCCAGATGGAAATTCCATTCCACTAGTCAAAACAACACCGACCCATCCGGGGGGATTCCGTCATGACGATCGCTGCCTGGCCGGCCTCCGAGCGGGCATGGGAGCGTACGAAGGCCTCACTCGCCGGCGGTGTGTCGACGGGTCTGCGTGCCTCGATGAAGCCGCACCCGCTGTTCTTCCGGGGCGGCTCCGGGCCGCGCCTGACGGATCTCGACGGGAACACCTACCTGGACTACGTACTCGGCTGGGGCCCGGTCATCCTCGGTCACGGCCACCCCGGCCTGACCGCCGCGGTCAGCCGGCAGTTGCCACTCGGTGCCACCTACGGCTCCGGGCACCTGCTTGAGGCCGAGGTCGCCGAGAAGGTACTGGCCCGGATCCCGGGCACCGAGCGGGTGTTGTGGAGCAACACCGGCTCCGAGGCGGCGCAGGTGGCGCTCCGTCTCGCCCGCGGCGTCACCGGCCGGCGCCGGTTCATCAAGTTCCGCGGCCACTACCACGGCTGGACCGACCCGATGCTCATCGGCTACCGGCCCGACGCCCACGGCAACCTCGGCCTGGGCAGCCAGGGCCAGAACCCGAACGCGCTGACGGACGTGACGCTCGTCGACTTCGGCGACCTCGACACGGTCACCGAGCTGCTCAAGTCGCCCGACGCCGACATCGCGGCGGTGTTCTGCGAGCCGGTCCTGTGCAACTCCGGTGTCATCGAGCCGCCGCCCGGCTTCCTCGCCGGCCTGCGCGAGGTCTGCACCGCCACCGGCACCGTCCTCGTCTTCGACGAGGTCATCACGGGCTTCCGGATCGACTCCGGCGGTGCGGTCACCCGCTACGGCGTGACACCCGACCTGATCACCCTCGCCAAGGCGATCGCCGGCGGATACCCGCTCGCCGCCGTCGCCGGCCGCGCCGACATCATCGACCGCACCACCCGCGGGATCGTCCACGCCGGGACCTACAACGGCAACCCGGTGGTGCTCGCGGCGGCCGGGGCGACCCTCGACGCGCTCGGCGAGCCCGGCGTCTACGAGGACTTCGAGCGGCGCGGCCGGGCACTGGCCGACGGGATGCGCGCCATCCTGGCCCGGCACGGCGTGACCGGGACCGTGAGCCAGGTCGGCCCGGTCGTACAACTGCTCATCGGCGTGGAGCGGGTCGCCGGCTTCGACGATTTCCTCGCCGCCGACCAGGCCTTCTACGACCGGCTCATCGTGCAGATGCTGCGGCGCGGGTTGTTCACCCTCCCCGGCGGCCGGTGGTACATCTCGACCGCGCACACCGACGCCGACATCGCCGAGACCATAACGATCATCGACGAGTCCCTCGCCGCTACCCTCGCGGAAGGCCCGGCCTGACGATCCCGGCGACCGAGGAGGGTGGGTATGGTCCTCGCCGAACCGGCCCTGGCGGCGCTCCGCGCGCTCGGCGGCGACGTGCGCACCCGCGCCGTCGACCTGGCGGCGCTGGCCCACGACGCCTCGCACTACCTGCTGCATCCCCGGGCCGTCGTGACCGCCCGGGACACCGGCCACGTCGCCGACCTGCTGCGGGTGGCCGCCGCGCACGCGCTGCCGGTGACCTTCCGCTCCGGCGGAACGAGCCTGTCCGGCCAGGCCGGCACCGACGGGCTGCTGGTGGACACGCGGCGGCACTTCCGCAGGGTCGAGGTGCTGGACGACGGCGCGCGGGTACGCACCCAGCCCGGCGCCACCGTACGGGCGGTCAACGCGCGCCTGGCACCGTACGGGACCCGGCTCGGACCCGACCCGGCGAGTGAGGCGGCCTGCACGGTCGGCGGCGTGATCGCCAACAACTCCTCCGGCATGGCCTGCGGTACGGAGTTCAACGCGTACCGGACGGTCGAGTCGATGACCTTCGTCCTCCCCTCGGGGACCACGGTCGACACCGCGGCGCCCGACGCCGACGAGTACCTGCGTACCCGTGAACCGGCGCTGCACGCGGGACTGGCGGCGCTGCGGGACCGGGTCCGCGCCGACGCCGACTCCGTGGCGCGCATCCGCCACCAGTTCTCGATGAAGAACACCATGGGGTACGCGCTCAACGCGTTCCTGGACTTCGACCGGCCGGTCGACATCCTCAGCCACCTGCTCGTCGGCTCCGAGGGCACCCTCGGCTTCGTCGGCGAGGCCACCTTCCGGACGGTGCCGGTCCGGCCGCACGCGGCGACCGCCCTGCTGGTCTTCGACTCGATCGACCGGGCCACCGACGCGTTGCCGGCGCTGCTGTCGGCCGGGGCGCGCACCATCGAGCTGATGGACGCCGCCGCGCTGCGGGTGGTCCAGCGCGACCCGAAGGCCGGCCCGGCGCTGGCCGCCCTCGCGGTGGCGCAGCACACCGCGCTGCTGGTCGAACTCCAGGCGATGACCGCGGCCGACCTCGACGAGGAGCTGCGCGGGGCCCTGGCCACCCTCTCCGGCCTGCCCCTGGCGACCCCCGCCGAGTTCACCACCGACCCGGGCGAGCGCGCCGCGCTCTGGCACCTGCGCAAGGGTCTCTACACCGCGGTGGCGGGCGCCCGGCCGGTCGGGACGACCGCGCTGCTGGAGGACATCGTCGTTCCGCTGGACGTGCTGACCGACGTGACGCGGCGGCTGACCGCGCTGTTCGCCAGGTACGGGTACCGCGACGCCGTCATCTTCGGCCACGCCAGGGACGGCAACCTGCACTTCATGATCACCCCGCGCTTCGACGATCCCGAGGAGCTGCGCCGGTACGAGGCGTTCACGGAGGACCTGGTCGACCTCGTGCTCGGCGCCAACGGCTCGCTGAAGGCCGAGCACGGCACGGGGCGGATCATGGCCCCGTACGTCCGGCGCCAGTTCGGCGACGAGCTGTACGCCGTGATGCGCGAGGTGAAGGCGCTCTGCGACCCGGCCGGGGTGTTGAACCCCGGCGTCGTGCTCACCGACGACCCCCACGCGCACCTGGGGCACCTGAAGACCACACCGCCGGTCGATCCGCTGGTCGACACCTGCGTCGAGTGTGGCTACTGCGAGCCGGTCTGCCCGTCCCGGGACGTCACCACCACACCCCGACAGCGCATCGTGCTGCTGCGTGAGATCGCCAGGGCCGAGGCCGCCGGCGACCTCGCCCGTGTCCGCGAGCTGCGGGACGACTTCGGGTACGCGGCCGTCGACACCTGCGCCGCCGACTCGATGTGCCTGGTCGCCTGCCCCGTCGCCATCGACACCGGCGCCGTGGTGAAGGGCCTGCGCGCTCGCCGCCTCGGCCCGGCCGCCCAGCGCGGCGGTGCGCTGGCGGCGCGGCACTGGGCGGGCGCGGTGACCGGCCTGCGGGCCGGGCTGCGCCTCGCGGGCGCGCTGCCCGGCGGGCTGCTGTCGGCCGGCAGCCGCACCGCACGCCGGGTGCTGCCCGCCGACTGGACCCCGCTGCTCGACGGCGACCTGCCCGGACCGGGCCCCCGGCGTCCCGCGCCGCGCCGCCCGGCCGACGCGGTCGCCGTCTTCTTCCCGTCCTGTGTCGACTCGCTGTTCGGCACGGCGGAGGGCGACGGCGTCACCGCCGCGTTCGCGGCGCTGTGTGACCGGGCCGGGCTGTCGCTGGCCGTGCCCGACGGCGTCGCGGGGCTGTGCTGTGGGACGCCGTGGCGGTCCAAGGGCCTCACCCGGGGGTACGCGGAGATGGCCCGCCGCACCTTCGCCGCGGTCTGGGACGCCTCCGACGGCGGCCGGCTCCCCGTGGTCTGCCCGGCCTCCTCCTGCGCCCACGGGCTGCGCGAGCTCGGCGCCGCGCTCGACGGGGACGAGCTGACCCGCCTCCGGTCGCTGACCGTGCTCGACGCGGTGACGTACGTCCGGGAGCAGGTGCTTCCCCGGCTCACCGTGCGGCGGCGGCTCGGCGCGGTCGCGGTCCACCCGACCTGCGCGAGCGAGCACCTCGGCGCGACGGCCGACCTGACCGCCGTGGCCGCCGCGTGCGCCGAGGAGGTGGTGACGCCGACGACCTGGGGCTGCTGTGGCTTCGCGGGCGACCGGGGTCTGCTGCATCCCGAGGTCACCGCCGGCGCGACCGCCGCCGAGGCGGCCGAGGTCGGCCAGCGGCGCTACGACGCGTACGTCTCCAACAACCGCACCTGTGAGCTGGGCATGACCCGCGCGACGGGCCGGCCGTACCGGCACGTCCTCGAACTGCTGGAGGAGGTGACCCGGTGAAGCTGCTCCTGCCGACCAGCACACCGCTGTCCCCCGACGTGCCGGAGGGCGTGACGCTCGTCCGCTACCGGCCCGACGAGCCGATCCCGGCCGACCACGCGGACGCCGAGGCGCTGGTCGTCTGGGGCAACCCGCCCGAGCAGCTGCGCGACTGTGCCCGCCGGCTGCGCGGACTGCGCTGGGTGCAGGCCCTGACCGCCGGCACGGAGCAGGTGGAGGCGGCCGGCTTCGCTCCGGGCGTGGTGATCACCTCGGGCCGCTCGCTGCACGACCGGACGGTGGCGGAGCACACGCTGGCGCTGGTCCTGGCGGCCGCCCGCCGGCTGCACCGGCTGGTCCGGGCCCAGATCGGCCACCGCTGGGCGGGTGAACTGGGCGGCATCCAGCCGGTGCACGAGCCGGGCAGTTTCCGCACCCTGCGCGACGCACAGGTGTTGATCTGGGGCTTCGGGTCGATCGCGACGACGCTGGCTCCGCTGTTGACCGCGCTCGGCGCGCGGGTGACCGGGGTCGCCCGCAGTGCCGGGGTGCGGGCCGGCTACCCGGTGGTCGGCGTCGAGGACCTGCCCGACCGGCTGCCCGGCACCGACCTGCTGATCATGATCTTGCCGGGCACGCCGGAGAACCACCACGCGCTGAACGCCGACCGGCTCGCCCTGCTGCCGCCGCACGCCTGGCTGGTCAACGTGGGCCGCGGCAGCACGGTGGACACCGACGCGCTGCTGGCCGCGCTGCGGGCCGGGCGGCTCGGCGGCGCGGCGCTGGACGTCTTCGACCCCGAGCCGCTGCCGCCCGACTCGCCACTGTGGGACGAGCCGGACGTCATCATCAGCCCGCACGCGGCCGGGGGCCGGCCGCTGGGCGCCGACGCGCTGATCGCGGCGAACCTGCGGGCGCTGCTTGCCGGGGAACCCCTGACCAACGTGGTCAGGGGTCACTGACCGGCGTGGTCGGCGACCACCTCAGTACATCACCCAGCCGCCGTCGACGTTGATCACCTGGCCGGTGACGAACGCGGCGTCGTCGCTGGCCAGGAAGACGAACGCGCCGGCCAGGTCCTCGGCGACGCCACGGCGGGGCAGCGACTGCAGCGGCAGGATCTGGGCGGCCACAGCGTCGGCGTCCGGTTCGAGTTCCACCTCGTTCTCGGTGCGGATCGCGCCCGGCATCACCGCGTTAACCCGGACGTGGTACGGGCCGAGTTCCCGGGCCAGCGCCCGGGTCATGCCGAGGATCGCCGCCTTGGAGGCGGTGTAGTGCACCGCCCACGGCTGGCCGGTGCGGACCATCACCGAGGTCAGGGTGATGATGTTGCCCCGGGTGGCGATCAGGTCGTCCCGGGCGGCCTTGGCCAGCAGCCAGGTGCCCCGGGTGTTGACCGCCTGCACCTGGTCCCACTGCGCGACGGTGATGTCCTGGTAGGGCGAGCGCCCGGACGCCGCCGCGTTCGCCACGAGCACGCTGATCGGCCCGAGCGCGCGGCGGGCCGCCGCGACCACCGCGGCGGGGCCGTCGGGGTCGGCGAGGTCGCCCGGCACCGTGACGGTGCGGCCCCCGGCCGCGCGCAGCTCGTCCGCGAGCCGCTCGGCGAGCTCGGTCATCGCCGGCGTCGGCTCGTGGGCGAGTGCCACGGCGGCACCCTCGGCGACGAACCGGCGCGCCACCGCGGCGCCGATGCCGCGCGAGGCACCGGTGATCAGGGCGGTACGGCCCGCCAGCCGCCCTCCCCCCGTACCACCGTCTCCGTCGCGCTCCACGCCGGCCCGCGGCACCGTCGGGGCGGGCCGCTCGATCCGCTCACCAGGTTCGCTCATGTCAGCGCCTTTCCGGTCAGGCCGTCCTCGACCGTGAGCACCGAGTCGACCAGCGCCTGGGTCGCCGGTGCGGTGGGATTGCGGAACAGCTCCGCGGGACGGCCGGTCTCCACGATTCGCCCGCCGGACATCACCGCGACCCGGCTGGTGGTGTAGGCGACCACCGACAGGTCGTGCGCGATGAGCACGAGGGTCAGCCCCAGCTCGGTGACCAGGTCCTTGAGCAGGTTGAGCACCTGGGCCTGGATCGACACGTCGAGCGCGGACACCGGCTCGTCGGCGATCACCACCTTGGGGTGCGGCATCAGCGCCCGGGCGATGGCGATCCGCTGGAGTTGGCCGCCGGAGAACTCGTGCGGATACTTCGTGAGCACGTCCGGACCGAGGCCGACCTGGTCGAGTACCTCGCGGATGCGCGCGTGCGGGTCGGTCTCGACGCGCAGCGCCCGCAGCGGTTGCACGAGCGAGCTGCCGATCCGCATCCGCGGGTCCAGCGACGACCGCGGGTTCTGCAGCACCACCTGCACCGAGCGGCGGAACTCGCGGTGCGCGGCGCGGTCCAACTCCCACACGTTGCTGCCCTGGAAGGCCATCACCCCCGAGGTGGGACGTTCCTGACCGACCAGGATCCGGGTCAGTGTGGACTTGCCGGAGCCCGACTCGCCGACCAGACCCACCGCCTCACCGGGCATGGCGTGAAAGTCCACGTCGGTCAGGGCGGCGAGGCGTTCGCGGCGGCCGATGAGTTTCGTGCGGGGGAGCTTGTACGTCTGGCCGACGCCCCGGGCCTCGATGATCGGCGTGGTCATCGGGCACCTGCCGGGGTCGCCACGGACACCGGGTGCCAGCAGGCCGCGCGCGACTCCGTACCCTCCAGGACCGGAACCGTCTCGCAGCGTCCGTCGGCCCGGTCGCAGCGGGTGCGGAAGGCGCAGCCGGAGGGCATGGCGTGCAGCGGCGGCACGCTGCCGCGGATGGACGGCAGTCGGCCGGTGCCGTCCAGACCGATGTTGTCCAGGGTGGGCTGCGACTCCAGCAGCCCTTTCGTGTAGGGGTGCCGGGGGGTGCGGAAGACCGTGGCAACCGGTCCCTCCTCGACCACCCGGCCGCCGTACATCACCAGAACGTAGTCACACATCGCAGCGACCACCGGCAGGTCGTGAGTGATCATGAGTAGCGCGCAGCCCCGTTCCTTGACCGCGCCGTCGAGCAGCCGGAGCACCTGCTTCTGCACGGTGACGTCCAGCGCCGTGGTCGGCTCGTCCGCGATGATCAGCTGTGGGTAGCAGGCCAGAGCAATCGCGATCATGACGCGTTGCCGCTGGCCCCCGGACAGCTCGTGCGGGTACGCGCGCAGCATCTGCTCCGGCCGCGGCAGCCGCATCTGGACCAGCAGGTCGAGCGCCTGGCGCCGGGCCTCGTCCCGGGACACCCGGGTGTGGCGACGCAGCACGCCGGTGATCTGCGCGCCGATCCGCTGCGTCGGGTTGAGCGCGGAGAGCGGATCCTGGAAGACCATCGACAGGGTGCGGCCGCGCCGGCTGGAGAACGCCTTGTCGGAGATCTTCGTCAGGTCGACGCCGTCGTGCAGCACCTGCCCCTCGGCGCGCCAGCCGGGCTGCAGCAGCCCCATGATGGCCAGCGCGGTGAGGCTCTTACCGGCGCCGGACTCGCCGACCACGCCGACCCGCTGGCCCGCGCGTACCTGGAGGCTGACCCCACGCACCGCGACCAGGTCGTCGCGGCGCACCACCAGGTCGCGGACGTCGAGCACCAACTCGGTCATGACTTCCTCCGTCGCAGCCGGGGGTCGAGCACGTCCCGCAGCCCGTCGCCGAGGATGTTCAGCCCCAGCACGGCGAACACGATCGCGAGACCGGGCCAGATAGCCAGTGGGCTGGCCACGCCGACGGTCTCCTGCGCCTCCTTGAGGAGGATCCCCCAGGAGACCTCCGGCCGGGTCACCCCGACGCCGAGGTACGACAGGCCCGCCTCGGTGAGGATGCCGACCGCGAAGTAGAGGGTGAACTGGACGATCATCACCGAGAAGATGTTCGGCACCACGTGCCGGGCCAGGATGAACAGCCGCCTTCGGCCGTACAGCGCGGCCGCGGTGACGAAATCCTCCTCCAGCACCCGTAGTGCGGCGGCCCGCACCACCCGGGTGAACGACGGCGTGAAGAAGACCGACAGCGCGAAGATCGTCGCGCCGACACCGGCGCCGATCGTGGCGGCCAACACCAGCGCGAACACCACACCCGGCATCGACAGCAGGATGTCGGCGCCGCGCATCACGGTCTCGTTGACGTACTGTCGGTTCGACGTCGCGGCCAACCCGCTGATCGTGCCCAACACCAGCGCGATCAGCGCGGCACCGGCGGCGACGACGATCGACGTCCACGCGCCGGCCATCAGCGCGCTGGCAACGTCCCGCCCCAGCGCGTCGGTGCCGAGCAGGTGCCCGGCCGACCCGGCCGGCAGCAGCCGGTCCCGCGGCGCCACCTGGTTGGGGTCGGCCGGCGTCCAGACGAGGGAGAGCAGCGCGATCGCGAGGAACGCGCCGGTCATCACCATGCCCACCAGCAGGGAGGCGTTCCACCGGCGGCGCCGGCGGGGCACGCCGTCGGCGGGCAGGGCCCCGGGGGCCATCGTCGTGTCACTCATGCCCGCACTCCGCTCCGCTCCACGCTGACCCGCGCCCTCATCGGGTCACCCGCACCCGGGGGTCGAGGACTCCGTACAGGATGTCCACGACGAGGTTCACCACCAGGACGAACGCGACGATCACCATCACCGTGCTCTGCACGACGATCACCTCCCGGGCGCTCACCGCGCTGAGGATCATTCGCGCCAGTCCGGGAAGCGAGAACACCTCCTCGATGATCACCGTGCCGCCGATCAGCTCGGCGGCGAGCAGCCCGACCACGGTGACCAGCGGCAGCGAGGCGTTCCGGACGCCGACCCGGAACAGGGCGGCGCGCTTGGTCATCCCGGACGCCCGCGCGGTGCGCACGTAGTCCTCGTTCATCACGTCCAGCACGGCGGTGCGGGTGTACCGGGTCAGCGTCGCCGCCATGACCATGCCGAGCGCGACCATGGGCAGCACCAGCGACCGGATGGCCCCGGTGACCGAGACCGTCCACGGCGTCCACCCGCCGGTGGGCAGCCAGCCGAGCTTGACGCCGAAGAAGAGCGAGAGCAGCACCCCGGCCCAGAAGACCGGGATGGCGATCCCGACCTGGCTCAGCGTGGCGACGAACGCGCCGGTCGGGGTGCCGGCCTTGGTGGCCGCGTACGTCCCGACCGGCACCGCCACCAGCAGCGCCAGGGCCAGCCCGGCCAGGGCCAGCGGCACGCTCACCGGCAGCCGGTCAACCAGCAGGTCGGTCACCGGTTCCCCGGTGCGGAACGACGTGCCGAGGTCGCCCCGGAGCATCCCGGCGACCCAGTCGAAGTACTGCACCGGCAGCGGGCGGTCCAGACCCAGCTCCGCCATCAGCTCGTCGATGGCCTGCGGACTCGCCCCCTTGCCGAGCATCACCGCCGCGACGTTTCCCCCGGCGATCCTGATCAGGCTGAAGATCAGCACCGAGGAGACGACGAGCGCCAGTACGAAGAACGCGAAGCGCCGCGCGAGAAAGACCAGCATCGTGTCCTGTCCGGGAACGGGTTCGGCGGCCCGGGCGGCTGATCCGCCCGGGCCGCCTCGGGGTCACCAGTGCAGGTTGGCGAACTGGATGTCCACCAGAATCCGCGGCTCCTGCCAGCCCTGCAGCTTCGGGTTGAGCAGGCCGACGCCGCTCTTGGCCAGCAGCGGAACGATGACCGCGTCCCGCTTGAGCACGTCGCTCGCCTGCTTCATCAGCGCGTCGTACTCCTCGGTGCTGGTCGCCGCGTCCGCCCTGTTCATCAGGTCGGTCATCTCCTGGCTGCAGTACGTCGTCCAGCCCATCTTCGAGGGGTCCGGGCAGGCGAACTGCGTGATCGGCGCCGGGTCCGACATGACCGTTATGCCGAACTGCGGCGGACGGCCCTGGAAGATCAGCTGCGAGTAGCGGGCCAGTTCGAGCGCGTTCCGCTCGATCTTCGCGCCGACGCCCTGGAGCTGCGCGATGAGCAGGTCGGCCGGCAGGGAGAGGTCCGGTACGTCGCTGAGCGAGGTGAACTCCAGCGGCTCGCCGTTGTAGCCGGCCGCCTTGAGCTCCGCCGCGGCGGCGTTGGTGTCGAACGGCATCGGGCAGGTCTCGGGGCTCTCCTCCGAGTACCACGACGTGTTCGACAGGCCGTAGCCGCAGGTGGCCTTGGCGCCCCACGGCGCGTTGAAGGCGTCGATGAACTGCTGCCGGTCGAACGCCTTCGCCAGCGCCCTGCGCAGCGCCGGGTTGTTGTACGGGGCCTTCGTGGTGTTGAAGGTGACGTACAGCATCTCACCCACCTGGGGGTAGGTGATGAGCTTGAAGTCCTTGTCGAAGCCCTGGGTCGTCAGGCGCTCCCACATGTCGATGGTGATGACGGGCCAGCCGTCGGCCTCGCCGGCGCGCAACGCGTTCAGCGCGGCGGTGCCGTCGGGGATGATCCGTACCTCGACCTCCTTGATGCTCGGCTGCTCGCCCCAGTAGTTGGGGTTGGCCGAGAAGGTGAGCTTGGAGTCCGTCACGTACTGGTCGAGGACGTACGGGCCGGTGCCGATCGGCTTGGTCGCGATGGTGCCCGCCTCGGCCTCCGGTTGGATGAGCCCGGACATGCCGCCCATGCCCCGGAAGAACGACTGGCTGGGGCGGGAGAGCCTGACCGTGACGGTCCTGTCACCGGTCGCCTCGATGGACTCGACCGCCTCGTACGGTGCCTTGTACGTCGCGATCGGGCTGTTCTGCATCGTCTTCAGCGAGTAGACGACGTCGTTGGCGGTGACCGGGGCGCCGTTGGAGAACCTGGCGTCGCGGATGGTGAAGGTGTAGGTCTTCTGGTCCTCGCTGATCTCCCAGGACTCGGCGATCCCCGGCTGGGGCCTGCCGTCCTGGTCGAGCTTGATCAACGGCTCCACGACGTTGCCGGGCAGCCACAGGATCAGCGCGGTGAGGTTGTTCTTGACGTAGTCCAGCGTCCCCGGGTCCTGCTGCGCGATGAGGACGAGCTTGTCCTTGCGCGCCGCCGTGCCGGAGGAGTCGCCGCCGTCGCCGCCACAGGCGGCGGTCACCAGGAGCGCGGCGCTCAGCGCGGCGGCCAGGCCGCCTCTGAGCATCCAGTGCCTTCTCATATCTCTGGGACCTCTCGCATCCACACGCGGTCACCGTGCCAGAGGTTCCGCGCAGTAAAACAGTTAGTTCAGTATGTGGATCGCCTTCGTCGGCGTCAAGGAGTGTTGCAGCAGGTCAGATTACGTTTGTGTTAGAAGTCAGCCGCCAAGATCCGCATGTGGAACAGAACGGACCCGGGCACCCGGACCCGCGCCCGGAACAGGCGCCCGGCGTGGGGATCCGCCGCCACGGCGGCGGCGTCCATGCCCTCCCGGGCGGTCGTGATCAGCATGTCGCGTCCGTCCGGCCCGCCCAGCGCCACGCTCGTGACCTGCGGCGTCGGCACCTCGACGACCGCGGTGACCTGGTCGCCCACCAGCCGCCACACCTGCCCGGTGCCGTACATGGCAACCCACAGGCCACCCGCACGGTCGACGGCGACGCCATCCGGCAACGCCAGACCCGCCGCGGCGGATCCCGCGTCGCCGCCGGGTGGCGCCGCGACGGTGCCCGGCGACGCCGTCCCGGCCGCAGCGGCGTCCGGCAGGCGGTTGCCGCGGCGTGACCGCAGGAGACGACCGGTGCCCGGCTCCACCTCGTGCTCCCACAGACACCGCTCACCCGAGTCGGCGTGCACCATGAGCGTCGGGGAGCGCCAGGCCATCCCGTTGGAGAGCGTGAAGCCCGTCGCCACGGTACGCACCCGGCCGTCGGTCGCGACGACGTGCAGGGAGCCGGCGCCGCGTGCCCGGTCCGGGTGCACCGAACCGATCCAGAGCCGACCGGCCGCGTCGGCGGTGCCGTCGTTGACCAGCCAGCCCGGTGGCAGGTCGATCCGCGACCAGGGCCGGGGCGGCCCGCCGCCGGGGTCGACCACCAGCAGGTCGGTGCCGCTGGCCACGACGAGCCGACCGCCGCCCGCCGGATGCGCGAGGCTGAGCCGGCCGCCGGTGCGCAGCACCTCCCGCACCTCGCGGGCGCCGCCGGCGGTGGTGAGGCCGGCGTCCGCGCCCCAGAGCACGCCCGCGTCCGCGTCCACCCACCACCACGCCCCGTACGCCCAACGCGGGCTCTCACCGAGGGCGCAGTGGGGCGCGTCGACGGCGACCGCGGCCAGTCGCGCCGGCCGCCTGGCGCCGGGCGCCGTCACCGCGCCTTCGGCGCGTACGCGACCACGTCGACCTCGAACTTGAGGTTCCCGATACCGCCCGCCACCGTCGTACGGGCCGGCAGCGGCTCGGAGAAGTAGGTCGGGTAGAGCCGGTTGTACTCGTCGCGGTACGCCATGTCGCCGAGAAACGCCCGTACCTGCACCACGTCGTCCATCGACGCGCCCGCCGCGGCGAGGATCCGCGCGACATTCGTCATGGCGCGGTCCATCTCGCCGGCGAAGTCGTCCTCGACGTAGGCGCCGGTGTCGTCCACCGACGCCTGGCCGGAGACGAAGACGAGGTCACCGGCGCGTACCGCCGGCGAGAAGGGCAGGTGGCTGTGCGGAATGTCGCCGCCGACGATGGCTTCACGGGGCATGGAGACCCTCCCTGTTCACTGGTGCGTCGCTCACGGGTACGTCGCGTCGGGCTCGAACGGGTACATCGGCCGCCGTCGGTGCCGGTAGCTGAACTCCCGCACCGACAGCCGGGTCACCCCGGGGGTGTCGACGACGATGTGTCCCGCGCACACGTCGGCGTAGCCGGCCCGGGGGCCGTTGACGCCCTTGGCGACGATCGCCCGGAACGACACCGGGTCCAGACCCACGGCACGCAACTGGTACGGGGTGATCGGCTGCACCAGCTTGGAGGTGAGCACGACGGTGATGCCCTCGTCGGTGCGCAGCGCCACCATCGGGCCGGCGTCGAAGAAGCGCAGCCCGCCGTGCGCCATCGTCGGCTCCTCGTAGCGCCCGTCGGAGCGCCCCACCAGGACAGCCTCCAGCGGCACCGGGCGACCGTCCTGTTCCACCGACCGGCCGCCGACCTCGACGCGGACCCGCTGTCCGAGCGGAACCCCGGCGAGCCCGGCGACGGTCTCGGGGTCGAGCAGCACGGTGACCAGGCCGGCGACCCGACGCCGGACCGCGGCCGCGAGCAGCACCGTGGAGTCTCCCGGGCCGCCCCCGCCGACGTTGTCGCCGACGTCGAGCACGAGCAGTGGCCGGTCGTCGGCGTGCGCCTCGATCCGGGCCATGGCCTCGTCGACGGACAGCCCGCCGCCCTGTAGGTCCTCGCGGGCCGCCCAGACGCGCTCGGCCATGGTCCGGGCGACCCGCCGCGCGGCGGCGGCGCCGTCGCGGTGCGCGGCGATCACCGACATGCCCATCTGCGGCACGTCCGCGTACGGGAAGCCCTCCACGATGCTCACGTCCAGCACGCCGTCGCCCCGCTCCAGCTCGCGGGCGAGGTCGAGCAGGCCGGCCATCGGCTGCTCGCGGGTGTCCTGCCTGGTGATCGTGACGACCAGGGGAAGCTGTTCGAGGGCGAGACCCGGCCGGCGCCCGGTGCGGATGATCTCCAGGACCCGGGCCCGGCACTCCAGCCCGCGCTCCCTGGCGTCGACGTGCGGGTTCGTCTGGTACGGCAGCAGCACGTCGACGGTGCCGACCAGGCGCTGGTCGAGGTTGGCGTGCATGTCCACGACGACGCCGATCGGCACGTCGGGGCCGACCACCGCCCGCACCCGCGCGGCGATCTCGGCGTCGGCGTCGAGGACGCCCTCGGCGACCGCGGCGCCGTGCAGTCCGAGCAGCACCCCGTCGAACGGGCCGGCCGCGGCGAGCCGGTCGACCATCTCGCCGACGATGGCCGTGAACGCCTCGGCGGTGATCGCCCCGCACGGATTGATCCAGGCGGCGAGCAGCGGCACGAGCTCGACGGGGTCCTCGACGTCGCCGCCGTCGACGGGGGCGAGGAAGCCGGCGAAGGTCGCCTGCGAGGTCGCGTAGTGGTCGATCATCTCCGGTCCCCGGTGGATGCCGCCGTCCTCGTACGTGGCGAGGTCGGCCGGCACCGTCGAGAACGTGTTCGTCTCGTGCCCGAGGCCCAGCACCGCCAGTCGTACCGCCATCGCTCGTCCCCCTCCTCAGCGGCCGACGCCGGCCAGCCAGTCGCGGACCCGCCCCGGCACCTCGTCGATCGTTGTCGGCGCCGGGCGCCGATGCGGGGCGGAGAAGCGCCCGAGGTCCTTGAGCCCGTGGCCGCTGAGCACCACACAGGGCTCGTCGCGGTCGCCCAGCCGACCGGCGGCGGCGTCCCGGGCCACGGCGGCGAGGGCGAGCGCGGAGGCGGGCTCCACGAAGATCCCCTCGGTCGTCGCGAGCAGGTCCTGCGCCGCCCAGGCGTCCTCGTCGGGAATCGGGGCGCCCCAGCCCCCGGACGAGGTCACCGCCTCCACGGCGAGCGCGCCGTCGGGAGGGACCGGCAACTGGAGACCGGAGATCCGGGTCGACCAGTCGTCGATGCGCGGCTCGGCGATCTCGCCCGCGACGGCCCGCGCGATCGGCGCGCAGCCCGCGGGCTGGGCCACGACGACCGCCGCGTCGTGTCCGCCGGTACGCAGGCCCCGCGCGGTCGCCACCAGGAGGCCACCACCCCCGGTGGGCACGTACACGTGGGTGGCCCGGCCGTGCGCGGCGATCTCCTCGCCGATCGCGTCCGCCCCGCGCATGCCCTCCGGGTTGTACGCGTGCGCGGTGATGGTGAGCAGCAGGTTCTCCGCCTCGGCGACGGCCCCGAGCCGGGCCATGACGTCGGGTCCCATCTGCGGCATCGACAGCTGGAGCACGCCGTAGGGCGCGATCGAGGCGAGCTTCTCGGCCGGCGCGTCGGCCAGGACGCAGAGCACCCCGGGCATGCCGGCGCGGGCGCCGTACGCGCTCATCGCCGCCCCACCGTTGCCGGACGAGGTCGCGATCCAGCCACGCCGGCCCTCGCGGACCGCGACCGTCAGGCTGGCCGCGGCGATCCGGTCCTTGTACGACCCGGTCGGGTTGAGGTACTCCGCCTTGGCCCAGAGGGCGCCCAACCCCCACCGCCGTGCGAGCCGGGGCAGCGCGACCATCGGGGTGTTCCCCTCGCCCATCGAGATCGTCGGATCGATCCTGGTGGTCATCGCACCACCTCCGCGACGATCGCCACGGTGTCGCCGGGGGCCACCCGGGCGCGCCGGCGCAGCAGCATCACCACACCGTCGTGCGGGCTGGACACGGTGGCGAGCGGCGTGCCGTACCCGTCGACGATCTCGCCCAGCGGGTCACCGGCGGCCACCTGCTCGCCGACCTCCACCGCGGTGACCAGGTATCCGCCGGCGGCGGCCACGATGCCGCCGTCGGTGTCGCCGTCGCCCCGCACGACCACCGAGGCAGACGCCGCTGGGGCCGCCGCCGTCATGCCGAGGTGGTGCAGGACACGGAGGACGCCGTCGACGTAGCAGTCGAGGTCGCGCCGGCGGACCTGGCCACCGCCGTGTCCCTCGACGTAGATCGAGGGGACGCCGTGCGCGGCGGCGGCGGACAGCGACCGGCCCGGTGCCAGGACCGGGTGCTGCCAGAGGAACGGTGCGCCGAAGGCGGCGGCCGCGGCGGCCGAGCGGGCGCAGACCGGACCGTCGCCGGCGTGGTAGCCGACCAGGAGCGGCATGTCGAACCCCTCGCCGGCCGAGTGCAGGTCGATCAGCAGGTCGGCGCCCGCGATCAGCCGGGAGGTCAGGAAGGCGGCGACACGCTCGGTCGGGGTACCGTCGTCGGCGCCGGGGAAGACCCGTGCGAGGTTCTGACCGTCCAGCGGGCTGGACCGGGTGACCGCCTGCCAGGCCGCGGGATGTGCCGGGGCGGCGATCCGGACGACGCCGGCGAGCCCGGCGGGGTCGAGCAACCGGGCGACCCGCCGGGCGGCGAGCACGCCCTCGAGCTCGTCGCCGTGCACCCCGCCGAGGATCGCGACGGTGGGGCCGGAGGATCGTCCCGTCACCTCGACGACATCGGGCAGACCGGTCGTACCTGGTAGCGCGTCGGTCATAGCGGTCCCGTCCTCCGCCCGGCTGCGCACGTGTTCCACACGCAGAAACAACAGTTTCAGAGCGCGATGCTAGCGTACGGGCTTGCGGGCCTGACAAGCCCGCAGGCGGTCGATGCACGGCTGATTGCCGGGCGTCCCTGCCCTACGATGGTGGCCACCGATTCCCGGCGTCTCCGGGCGCCGGTCCCGCTGGAACAGGGGACAGACAGTGACACTGGAGCAGACCGAGGCGCCCGCCTATCCCCTACGCGCTGTCGATCGGGTCTGCGACATCCTGGACATCCTGGCCAACTCCCCCGAGGGTGTCTCGCTGACCGCGGTCGCCGAGGGAGCCGACCTACCGAAGAGCTCCGCCTTCCGCTACCTGACCGCGCTGGAGGCGCGGCACTACGTCGAACGCGACCCCCGCAGCGGCTTCTACCGCCTCGGCCTGGCGTTCCGGCCGCAGAACACCCACGCCGCCGAGCGTCTGACCGCCCTGGCCAGACCGGCGTTGGAGAAGCTCCGCGACCAACTCCGCGAGACCACCAACCTCGGCGTGCTGGACGGCGCCTACATCATCCACACGGTCGTGGCCGAGTCGCCGCAGATGATGCGCCTGGCGGCCCGGGTGGGCGAGCGGGGCTACGTGCACTCGACGGCGCTCGGCAAGGCGATCTGCGCGAACCTGCCCGAGGACCGGGTACGGTCGATCCTCGCCGCGGCGGGAATGCCCCGTTTCACCGACGCGACGATCACCGACCCCGACGCCTATCTGGCGGAGTTGGACCGTGTCCGTGCCAACGGCTACGGCCTCGACGACGCGGAGAACCAGCCGGCGGGCCGCTGCGTCGCCGTGGCGGTCGAGGGCGTCGGTCTCCCCGCCGGCATCAGCGTCAGCGCCCCGGCCGACCGTTTCCCGCCGGAACGCACCGACGAGATCGTCGCCCAGCTCCGCAGGGTCGCCCGATCGCTGACCCGGCAGATGCGCGCCTGACCCCGGTCGCCGGCCCCGGGCGTCACACCGGCGAGCACCCACACCCGTCGGTGCCGACGTGGCCGTGCCACCAGTACCCGTCGCCACCGGGTGGCTCGGGCGCCGGCAGCGTGGTCACCGCAACCGCCGACCCGGCGGTGGCCCGGAACGGCCCGAGCAGCTCCTCCCGGGTGTACAGCCGGCCGGCCACCATCACCTGACGTACCGCGGCGGCGGCGGTGACGTCGGCCAGCGGGTCGCCCTCGACCAGGACAAGATCGGCGCGGCGGCCGGCCTGTAGGGTGCCGAGCTCGCCGCCGCGCCCCAACGCGGTGGCGGCGTTGGCGGTGGCGGTGCGCAACGCCTCGTACGGCGTGAAACCGTGCTCGACCATCGCCCGCAGGTTCTGGTGCATCCCCAGCGCGACCGTGTCGATCGGCGCGTCCGTGCCCGCCACCACCAGCCCGCCGAGCCGGTGGATCCGCAGCAGCGCGTCGACCGCGCCGGCCAGGAGCGTCCGCAGCAGTGTCGCCCGCGGCTCGGCGGTCGAGGTGGCGACCAGGTCCTGCAGGATGCGGTACTCCGAGGCCGGCATCAGCACGCGGGTGCGCTCGTCGGTCAGCAGCGTGGTGTCGTGGGCGTACCGGACGGCGGCGAAGAGCAGTGTGGAGGTGATCCAGCTGCCGCTGGCCACCTTCAGCGCCACCGTGTCGGCGTAGACCCGGCCGATCCGGCTGGCGATCTGGGTGTACCCGAGCCGGTTGCCGCCGCCGACGTGCTCCAGGCCGTCGACGCCGTGGCTCTCCGACGGGTACGCGTAGTGCGACGCGACGGGCAGTCCCGCGCGGTGGGACGCCGCGGCCGTCAGCGCCTCGAACTCGGCCGGTAGCCGGATGTAGGTCTTGACCAGGTCGTAGCCGAGCGCCCGGGCCCGGCGCAGCTCGCGGGCGATCTGTTCGGGGGCGGTGATCGGCCGCATCGCCGGGTAGTACACCCGACCACCGTCGAGTGCCTCGCCGGTGCCGAAGATCCGCGGCGCGGCACGGGTGCCCGCCTGCTGGGACTCGCGCGCCTCCAGCATGTCGTACGCCGGGTCGGCGACCCCGCGCACCGAGGTGACACCGTAGGAGAGCAGCAGCCGTCCCTGCCGGTCACCCCACTGCCGACCCCGGTCGTGCCAGTGCACGTGCATGTCGATCAGGCCGGGAATCGCGGTCAGCGTCGACGCGTCGACCATCCGGACGCCGGTCTCGGTGGCCGGGGACACCAACCGGGTGATCCGGCCGTCCCGGACGACGATGTCGGTGCGGGAACGCAGCCGTGCGGCGGCGCCGTCCCAGACCGCGCCGGCGCGGACGACCAGTGGCTCGTTCACGGCGACCCGGAAGGTCATCGGGCACGCCACGGTGACCGGTCTGGCCGCGCCCGGCCGGAGCAGACGCAGGCGACCCTCCGAGAGGTAGAGCACGCTGCCGTCGGCCGCGACCGACAGCTCGTCGGCGGTCTCGTCCGTGAGCCTGTGCGGCTCGCCGGTGGTGTCGTCCACCGGGATCGACCAGGGCACGCCGTCGACGACGGCCAGCAGCGACCCGCCGTCGGCGGTCCACACCGGGCCCGCGTTGCCACGGTTGCTGATCGACCGGTGCGGCATCACCTCGGTGTAGCGCAGTTCACCGGTGGCCAGGGTGACGGTGAGGATCTGGTTGTAGCCGGCCCGGTTCCGCCGGCCGTACGGCCGGACCGCCGCCATGGCCAGCACCGCGCCGTCCGGCGACCAGGTCGGCCGGCCGGGCCCGAACAGCGCCGGGGCGACCTGCCGGGTGGTCCGCGTGTCGAGGTCCATGACCCAGGTGGCGCCGGCGGCGTCCTGGTAGGCGACCCGGGTGCCGTCCGGGGAGAGCCGGGGCCGCAGGTGGCCACCCTCGCCGTCGGTGAGCTGCGTGGACGTGCCGTCGGCGAGCGTGGTGCGCCACAACTGGGTGCTGCCGGTCCGGTCACTGGAATAGATCAGCGCACGGCCGTCCGGGAAGAAGTCCGGGTCGGCGGCGAAGTAGCCGTCGCTGACCACCCGCCGGGGCGTGCCACCGACCGGCAGCACCCAGATCGCGTTCAGCGCCTGGAAGGCCACGGCGCGGCCGTCCCGGGAGAGGACCGGGCTCGCCAGGCCGCGCACCGGCCGGTCGGCGGTCGAGTCGAGGTCACGCAGCGTACGCCGGTAGGCGGGACGGGCCACGGTGAGCGCGGCGGTGAACGGGATCGTGGTCAGCGTGCCGTCGGGGATCCTCCGGCGCCGGATCCGCCCGTCGGCGGTGTAGAGCAGTTCGTCGTCGCTCCACCACACCGGCGCGAAGCCGAAGACATCCTCGTTCCGGCTGACCACGGTGTCGTCGACCATCAGCGCGGCGTCGGTGTCGGTGGTGCGCACGTAGGCCAGGCGGGTGCCGTCGGGCGAGAAGGACGGCCCCTGGATGGTGGCGCCCGGCGGCGCGGTGACGGCGCGGGTGCGGGCACCGGTGGCGACGTCGATGATGTCGATGGCGGTGTTGTCGACGACCGTGGCGATCCGGCGACCGTCCGGCGACCAGGTCGGCATCGACTCCAGGGCAGCGGAGTCGGTGAGCCGGCGGACACCGCCGTCGTCGAGGGAGAGCAGCCAGAGGTTGTTGGCGCCGGCCCGGTCGGAGGCGAAGACGACGGTACGGCCGTCCGGGGCAAGCCGTGGCTCCTGGTCGTCGTCCGGGCCGGCGGTCCACTGTCGCAGGTCGCTGCCGTCGGTGCGCATGGTCCAGATGCCGTAGGTGCCGCTGCGGAAGGACTGGAACACCAGCCGGTCGTGGAACGGCCCGAAGTCGGGAAGGGTCGAGTCCTGGACGGTCGGGGTGATCGCTCTCGCCTCGCCGCCCGCGGCGGGCAGCAGCCACAGCACCGTACCGAGGTCGATGGCGAGGGTCGTGCGGTCGGCGGAGAGGCTGACGCTGAAGTTGGTGCCCTGGTCGACCACGACCCTACCGCCGCCCACCGTCGGCCCCGCGGCCCCAGCCGGTGCGGCAGCGGCCTCGTCCTGCCAGGTCAGCGGGGCCAGTCCGGTGGCCGACACGGCCACCGCCCGGCGTAGGAGCGTACGCCGGGAGAGGCCCCGGCCACCCCCGTCGGCCATCTCACCCACGTGGCTCTCCCTCCCTCGCGTGGTTCGGCCGAAAGCGGATCAACGCCATTCCGGCGGCCAACAGCAGGACGGTCGTGACGGCGCCGACGGCCATGCCGGCCGCACCGGGGCCCGGGGCGCGGCCGGCCAGGTGCTGCACGATCAGGCCGGCGGCCAGGTTGCCGAGAATCTCGCCGACCGCGGTGGCGACGGCGACCAGGGTGAAGACCGCCGCCTGCTGCCCCGGCGGGGCCGCCTCGCCGGCCTCCACCTGGATTCTTGGCATGGCCAGCGACTCGGCGAACGCGAACAGCACCAGCCCGACGAGGACCAGCCAGAGCGAGGTGCCGAAGGCCAGCGCCATGCCGGGCCCCAGGGTGAGCCCGGCGAGCAGGTAGAGCAACCGGCGGCCGAACCGGCTGAACAGCGGTACCAGCGCCAGCTGGATGCAGACCAGGGCCAGCGGCTCGAAGCTCAGGAACATCGGCCGGTACTCGGCCAGCCTCGGGGTCACGCTGTCGTAGAGCAGGAACATCGCCACCACGAAGCCCATGGCGAAGTAGCAGACGAGCGTGTACCCGACGGTGGTCAGCACGTGCGGGCGCAGCAGCAGGGCCCAGCGGGCCCGCCAGGTCGGCCGCGCGGGTGCGGCCGGCTCCGCCGCCGTGGCGGCGCGGGTGCCCGCGGTGGTGTGGACCAGCAGGCTGCCGGCGATCTCCGCCACCGTCACCACGGCCAGGGTGGCCAGTGCGTGGCTCCGCCCGGCCTCGGCCAGGATCGGTGCCAGCACGAAGGCGCCGTTGAGGATCAGGAAGAAGATCTGGAAGACCCGGGCCGCGCCCCCCTCTCCGGCGGCCTGGTTGAGCAGCAGTCGGACCGCCGGCCGGGACATGCCCAGACCGGTACCGCTGACCAGGGCGAAGGCGTACAGCGCGGGCTTGTCCGTGCTGAGGATCAGCGTGCCGTAGGCGGCGGCGCGCAGCAGCGAGGAGAGCACCAGCACCTGCCCCGGCTGGATCCGGGCCAGCAGCAGCGGCGCGGCCATCGAGGCGAGGAGTCCCGCCGCGACGTGCAGCGAGAGCACGTAGGAGAAGACGGCCGGCGGTACGCGACCACCGTGCAACACCGCCACCGGCACCATGGCCAGCACCAGTTGCAGGAGGGTGTTGGAGTAGGCGGTGAACGCGAATCCCCCGAACAGCGCCCGCCGGTCGGCGCCGACCCTGCCGGGTTGGGTCCGGGTCAGCCTGGCGGTGCTCATCAGGCCACCGCCTGCGGCACGGCGGTCAGCACCGACAGCAGGCCGCCCCCGTGTGGCTGGCCGAGCAGCCGCAGGCCGGCCGCGGCGAGGAGCTCCCGGAACTCGGTCAGCGTCCGCTCCCGGCCACCGAGCAGCACCATCATCAGCACGTCCAGCGACCTGCCCTTACCCGAGTCGTCCTTCTTGACCAGATCCAGCACCACGATCCGGCCGCCGGGCCGCAGCGCCCGCACGCAGGCTCGGAGGATTTCGACCGCCTTCTCGTCGGGCCAGTCGTGCAGGATCCGTTTCAGGATCAGGACATCGCCGGGTGGTACGGCCACGAAGAACGACCCCTGCTGAACCTGGCACCGCGACTCGGCCAGGTACGGCCGCAGCTCCGGCGCGATCGTGTCGAAGCTGCGGTTGAGCTCGAAGAGGATTCCGTGGGCCTGTGGCTGGGCCGCCAGGACGGCGGCCAGGAAGGTGCCGTCTCCCCCGCCCACGTCGACCGCGAGCTCGCCCGGCCGCACGTCCACCTCGGCGGCCAGTGACGCGGCCACGTGCCGGGTGCCGTCGCGCATCGTCGCGTCGAACAGCGCGCTGGTTTCCGGGTGTCGATCTGGTGCTCGGCCATCACCTCCAGCAGTTCGTCGCGGTCCATGCCACTGCCCGTCGGGTACGCCTGTGCGCCCAGCCCGGCGACGACGTCCATGGCGAAGCCGAACGCGCCGTTGAGCTCGGCCGGAGCCAGGCAGACCGCGACCCGACGCGGCGGGTACCGGCCCGCCCCGGCCCGTGCTCCTCGGGTACCCAGCGCGGCCACCCGGGCGTTGAAGGCCCACGAGTGGTAGAGCACCTTCCGCCGACCGGTGGTGCCGCTGGAGCGCAGCACGAGGCCCGACTCGGCGCTGTCCAGGACCAGGTCGGTCGAGCCGGGTGGGCAGTGCCGGGCCAGGTCGTCGAGGCTGAACAGCGGCAGGTCACGCAGGCTCGTCGGTTCCCGGTCACCGAACCAGTGCCGCCTGGCGGCCGGGTGGGCGGCGACCGCGGCGAACGTCGCGGCCAGGTTCCTCGCCTGCAGCTCGGTGAGGCTGCGGGAATCGAGCGTGTCGAGGTCGGTGGCGAGTCGGACGGTGTGCCCGCCGCGGCGGAGAGCCGGGGTGCCGGCGGGAGCGCCGGGCACACCGACGGTCGAGGTCATCGGCCACCGGCCAGCGCCGGCAGTTCGGGAGCGTGTGCGGCCGGGTCGGTGCCCGAGCCGGTGATGCGGTTGCACTCGTCGACGAAGACCACCCGGGGGCACAGCGCCGCGGCCTCGGAGTCGTCCACCAATGCGTACGCAATGATGATGATAAGGTCACCAGTAGTGACGAGACGCGCGGCGGCCCCGTTGATCCCGACAACTCCGGAGCCGGCCGCACCCTCGATGACGTAGGTGCTCAGCCGCGCGCCGTTGTTGATGTCGACCACATCGACCCGCTCGCCGGGAAGGAGGTTGGCCGCATCCATCAGGTCCCGGTCCAGGGTGAGCGAACCGACGTAGTGCAGGTCGGCGTGGGTGACCGTGGCGCGATGGACCTTGGACTTCAGCATATGTCGATACATGCCTGATCCTTACTGTGCCGCAGGTGGGTGCCGGGTGGGCCCTGGCGGCCCGCGTCACGGGTAACCTGCCAACGCCCGGTGGCATCCCGGTGGCATCTGGGTGGCAGTCCCTCCCACGAGCGACAGCGGGGAAATCCATGCGTTTCGCCATCCTGGGACCGTTGACCGTGCACGACGGACACCGGCCCGTGCCGGTCACGTCGGGGAAGCTTCGGGTTCTGCTCGCCGCGCTGCTCTGCCACGCCAACCGCGTCGTCTCCAACGAGCAGCTCGCCGACCTGCTGTGGGACGGTCGCCCGTCCGGGGCGGCGAACACCACCATCCGCTCCTACGTGAAGCGGTTACGGCACGCGCTCGGCGCCGCCGGTGACCGGGTCGAGGCCCACAGTCCCGGCTACCTGATCCGGGTCGAGCCAGGTGAGCTGGACACACAGGAGTTCGCCGACCTGTGCCGCGCCGCCGAGCAGGACAGCCGCCGCGAGGACTGGGCCCGGTGCCTACGGCACGTGGAACAGGCGCTGGCGCTGTGGCGGCAGAGCCCGCTCGTCGACGTGCCGTCGCCCCGGCTTCAGGCGGAGGAGTCCCGGTGGCTGACCGAGCTACGGATCGAGGCACAGGAGCGACAGATGCGGGCGGCGGTGCAGCTGCGCCGCTACGACTGGGCCGTCGTCGAGCTGGAGCGGATGATCGGGAAGTACCCGCTACGCGAGCGACTGCACCAGCAGCTGATCGTCGCCCTCGACGGTCTCGGCCGGCGTGCCGACGCACTCGTGGCCTACCAGCGGGTGCGCCGGATCCTCAGGGAGGAGCTGGGCATCGAGCCCGGCGCGGAGCTCCAGGCACTGCACCGCCGGATCCTCGCCGCGCGGCCCGCGCCGGAGCCCACCCGGGCAGCCACCCCACCCGCCAGGCCCGACCGTGTCGAGGTGCCCCGACAGCTGCCCACCGCGATCCGGCACTTCGTCGGCCGCCAGGCCGAGCTGGACCAGCTCGCCGACCTGCTCGACACCGCCACGCGGACCGGTGCCCCGGCGCCGGTACTGGCGATCAGCGGCCCACCCGGGGTCGGCAAGACCGCGTTGGCGCTGCACTGGGGACACCGGATCGCCCACCGGTTTCCCGACGGACAGCTCTACCTGGACCTCCGCGGCTTCCATCCCTCGGACGCCGCGGTGACCCCCGACGACGCGATCCGGGACCTGCTCAGCGGGTTCCTCCCGGACAGCTCCCGGCTGCCGGCCAGCCCGTCGGCGCGGGCCGCGCTCTACCGCAGCATCGTGGCGGACAAGACCCTGCTGATCGTGCTCGACAACGCGCACAGCGCCGAGCAGGTCCGGCCGCTGCTGCCCGGCGGTCCGCGCCGCCTGACGATCGTGACCAGCCGCAACCGGCTCAACGAACTGGTCGCCCGGGAGGGGGCGCACCCGGTGCTGCTCACCGTGTTGCCCGAGGCGGACGCCCACGATCTGCTGGTGCGACGACTCGGGAGGAGCCGGCTGGAGCGCGAGCCCGCCGCCGCACGGCAGATCGTGGAGCTGTGCCACCGGCTGCCGCTGGCGCTGAGCGTGGTGGCGGCCCGGGGCGCGACCTGCCCGCAGCTGACCCTGACCGAGCTGGCCGACGAGATGGCCGAGGCCGACAGCACGCTCGACCGGTTCCGCACCGATCCGGGGTCGCCGGACGTACGGTCGATCTTCTCCTGGTCGTACCGGCGCCTGACCGACACGGCGGCGCGGATGTTCCGGTTGCTCGGGCTCCACCCCGCCACCAGCATCAGTACGGCCGTGGCCGCCAGCCTGGCCGGGCAGCCGTCGCACGTGGCACAGGAGGCCCTGCGCGAGCTGGCCTCGGCCCACCTGCTGGCCGAGCAGGGCCGCGACCGGTTCACCTGCCACGACCTCATGCACAGCTACGCGGCCGAGCAGGCCGCGCAGGAGAGTCCGGAGGCCACCGACGCGGCGCTGCGCCGCCTGCTCGACCACTACCTGTTCACCGCGCACCGGGCCGCCGAGCTGCTGGAGCCGATCCGCCAGCCGCTGCGCCTCGGACCGCCCGAGCCCGGCACCCGCCCGACCCCGCTCGCCGACCACCGCGCGGCACGGGCGTGGTTCCGGGCCGAGATCCCGCTGCTGCTGGCCCTGGTCCGGATGGCCGCCGAGAGGCGCCACGACAGGCACTGTTGGCAGCTGGCCTGGACACTGGTCGACTACCTGCACAGTGAGGGTCGGCACGAGGATCTGCTGGACACCCAGCGCACCGCGCTGGCGGCCGCCCGCCGCAGCAACGACCTGGACGGCGAGGCCCGGGTGCACCGCGAGGTCAGCAGGGCCAACCAACTCTTCGAGCGGCCCGAGGGCGACTGCCCGCACCTGGTCCGCGCCCTGCACCTCTACCAGCAGAACGACGACATCCAGGGACAGGGCCGTACCTACCTCAGCCTCGCGTACCTGTGCGCCCGGCAGGGCCGCTACCCCGACGCGCGGGACTACTCGCGGCGGGCGATGGAGTTCGCGTCACGGTCCGGGGACCAGGGCGGGTACGCCGCCGCGCTGAACACGCTGGGCTGGTGCCTCGCCGTGCTGGGCGACCTGGACGAGGCGCTGTTGCGCTGCCAGGAGTCGTTGGAGCTGCACCAGCGGCTCGGCATGCGGGCGGGCGAGGCGTACAGCTACGACAGCCTCGGCTACATCCACGGTGTCCGGGGCGACCTGGACAGCGCGATCGCCTGCTACCGGCTGTCGGTGGAGCTGTGGCGGATGCTCGGCAACCGGGTGGAGGAGGCGTTGGGGCTGCGCCGGCTCGCCGAGACGCTCACCAGATACGGATACACCGGCCCCGGACGCGTGGTCGACCGCCTGGCCGACAGAATTCTGCTGGAGATGGGACAGATCGGCCACCACCTGCCGTGACCCGGTCCGGCGGCTCCACCGGGTCCGGGCGACCACCACACGGGGGGACCCGCATCACATCGATGTGTGTCATCCTGTCTGGATGCGGGTCGCCTCGATTCACACGTACCCGGTGAAGGGATGCCGCCGGGTGGACCGCGACACCGCGCGGGTTGAGCCGTGGGGCCTGGACGGCGACCGGCGCTGGCTGATCGTGGACGACCACGGCGTCGGCCTGACCCAGCGCCAGCACCACCAACTGGCGACGATACGGGCGACACCCCGGCCGGGCGGGCTGACCCTGGACGCGCCCGGGCTGGCCCCGCTCGACCTGGCCGAGCCGGTCGGCGGCGAGGAGATCCAGGTTCGGGTCTTCCGGGGACGACCCCCCACACCGGTACGTGTCGCCGGCCCCGAAGCCGACGAGTGGCTCGGCCGGGTACTGGGACGCACCGCCCGGCTGGTCTGGCTCGGCGACCCCACCCGCAATCTTGTTCCCTGGCCGGTGCCGGCCGGCTCCAGCGCCGAGCTGAGCTTCGCCGACGGCACCCCGCTGCTGCTGGCCACCACCGCGTCACTGGACGCGCTCAACGGCTGGCTGCGAGAGTCGGGCAGCGCCGAGGGACCGCTGCCGATGACCCGGTTCCGCCCCAACCTGGTGATCACCGGCACCGCGCCGTGGGCCGAGGGCGGGTGGGTCGGCCGGCGGATCAGGATCGGCGGTGCGGTGTTCCACGGCGCCGCCGAGTGCGGCCGCTGCCTGGTCTCCACGATCGACCAGGACACCGGCCAGCGGGGACGGGAGCCACTTCGGACGCTCGCCGCGCGGCGGAACATCGACCGGAAGCTCCTCTTCGGCCTCCAGCTGACGGTACGGGCCGAACCGGGCGGGCCGTCCCCCGACGACCGCACGGTCAGCGTCGGCGACACCGTGGAGGTGCTGGACTGACCGGGACGGTCCTCGTCCGTCGCCCGACGGGGCGGGGCGGTCCGGCGGCCCGTCTTCGGTGGAGCCCGGCACCCGGGGGTCCGGGCTCCACCGACCAGGCGGCGATCGGGACGCCGGCGGTCGCGGCGCTACCCGATCAGGTTGCGGTGCAGGTCAGGCTCGGGGCGGTGTTGGTGCCGTTCCAGGTGCCGATGAAGCCGAACGTGGTGCTGGCACCGGCACCGAGTGCGCCGTTGAAGGCGACGTTGGTCGCGGTCACCGCCGAGCCGCTGGTGCTGATGGTCGCGTTCCAGGACTGGCTGATCGTCTGGCCGTTGGTGAAGGTCCAGGTCACCCGCCAGCCATTGATCGCCGAGGAGCCGGCGGTGACCTGCACCTCGCCCTGGAAGCCACCCTGCCACTGGTTGACGATGGAGTAGGTCGCCGTGCAGCCGCCGGCGCCCGGCGGCGGGGTCGTCGGGTTCCCGGGCGGGGTGGTCGGCGGGGTCGTCGGCGGGGTGGTCGGCGGGGTCGTCGGCGGGGTGGTCGGTGGGGTGGTCGGCGTTGGCCAGCCGGGCCAACCAGGCCAGCCCGGCCAACCGGGCCAGCCGGGCCAACCGGGGCCACCGATCAGGCCGCCGCTGTACTGCCCGGCGGTGGCGGTCGTCAGTCGGGTGGCCCCCGCGATGCTGCCCCCGGTGGTGGCCATGCCACCGATCGTCGGACCGGAGAGGCTGCCACCCACGTAGACCTCGTAGGTCTGTCCGTTCTGGATCCGGTTGGAGGAGAAGACCACCTCCCGGAAGGCCTTGGGCGCGCGGTAGGAGACGAGCACCTGACCCCCGGAGACCAGGTGGAGGAGCGTACCGGCCGGCTGGCTGCTGGACAGTTGGGGTGCGACCCAGCCCTGGCCCGAGGTCGGCGGCAGGCTCAGCACCGCCATCGAGGTCGAGCCCGCCCCGAACACGGTGCCGCCGTTGAAGTAGACCGGGCCGTTGGAGTCGATCGCGCCCTCGCCGGGGCTGCCGGTGGTCGGGCCGCCGACCACCACCGTGCCGCCGGCGAAGGTCACCGAGCCGTTGGAGTCGATGCCGTCGACGGCGGAGTCGATCACGGTGGTCCCGCCGGTGAACCGCACGAACGCGTTCGGCGCCACGTCGAAGTCGCCGTACCCGTCCTCGACGGCGTTGATCGCGTCGTCGCGGGCGGTGACGGTGACCGTGCCGCCGCTGATGGTGATCTGCCGGCTCTCGATCGCCTCGTAGGAGTTGGTGACGGTGACGGTGCCGCCGGAGATGCTGAGGGTGTTCTCGGCCTTGATGGCGTCGTCACCCGCGTTCACCCGCACGGTGCCGTTCGTGATGGAGAGCCGGCCCCGACCCTCCTTGGTGTTGTCGGACCTGATGCCGTCGCCGCCGGCGGTGACGTCGATGGTCCCCCCGTTGATCTCGAGGTAGTCCTTGCCCCGGATGCCGTCGTCGACCGCGTTCACCGTGATCGTGCCGGACTCGATGACCAGGCCGTCCTTGCTGGTGATGCCGTCGTACGCGTTACCGCGCACGACCAACGCCCCGGTTCCCGTGATGCGCAGGTCGCTCTTGCTGAACAGGGCGGCGTTCGGCTCGTCGGTGCTCGGGTCGGGATAGACGTACCGGGTGGCGTCGGTGAGCCGACTGGTGGTGCCGGCGGCGAGTGTGATCACGACCTCGTCGGCGTCGGAGATCTGTAGCGGCGCGTTGCTGGAGTTGGTGATGGTGGCGCCGTTGAGGATCAGGTTGACGGTGCCCGAGGCGGAGGTGTCGACGTTGACGTAGCCGTCGTCGAGGGTGCCGCTGATCTCGTAGGTGCCCGGGGCGGTGATGGTCACGGCCCGCCCGGCGATGGTGACGTCGGCGCTGGGGCTGGTGGCACTGGCGCCGGTGAGTGTGATCGGGACGGGCGCCTGCGCGGTGGCCGGTGCCCGCAGTGGACCGGCGACCAGCGCGATCGCGAGCCCGGCGGGCACGGCTGCTCTCAGCAAGTTGCGTGTCATGACTCTGTCCTGACTCGGTGGGTGGGATGGGACGCGCGCGCAAACACATCGACAACTATAGATGAACTTCTCCTTTGCCAGGGTTGCCGACGACGATCGACCGGGCCGGCACACGTGCGGCACTCTCGGCACGGTCCGGTGCGCCCGGCGGATCATGAACCCCGACCGGCTCCGCCCGACACGCCGTTGGGCTTCCAAGAGGGCAGCTGTCGCCTCACCCGAGACGCCCGCCGACCCTCCCGGGCTATCTGCTCGGGACGGCTGTCGCAGGTGCTCGCGGCGGCGAGAAGGGTACGGGCGAGGATCGCCAGAGTCCCCCGTGGCCAGGATGTCCGGCGGCGATGGCTACCAGCTCGGGCCGAATCCGATTCCTGCGTCCCGACGGGCTTCCACACCTGGCGCACCCACCTGTCCACATGGAGGCCCTTCTCAAACAATCACCCAGCACCGCAATCGGACTCGACACCACGCTGCAACGCATCATGAAAGCCGGAGTGACCTACCATCATGTCATTCCATATGCCGCTCTCAACCACGACTGCCTTCGCACCGGACATTGACAGTCCTCACCGACGCGCAAAGACGATGGTGGACTGTCTGATCGACAGACCTTGGTCCCGGAGAAATCCGGTGACCTCAGCAGGTTCAGCGTCTTCCGGAAACCGCTCCCCAAGCAGGTCGAGGTAGCAGGTAGAATCAAACCGCCCCACCATCATCCACCGCTTTCGAGCGACCGGGAACAAACTCAAGAATGCAACTGGATTCACCCCTGGGCGGCGTCTCGGGTGGGCGCACGGTGATCGGCCAGGAGGTCTGCCTGCCCGGGCGTGGGCCGCTCGGCGGGATCGCCACCGGCGTTGCCGCCGACGAGTGGTGCGCGACGAGGACCGTCCCGGGAAGGCGGACCCGTGCCGTGGAGGCGGGTGCCGGCAGGGCCGGGTCAGGGCCCGACGAGGCTCACCGAAAACCCTTGTTCTGGATTGTCCCTTGTTCTGAATCCACCCTTCTTGCCCGCGAAAGGGCCGCCATACCCGCCTACAGCGCCGCTGAAAGCTCCGCCCTGGCGGCCTTTCACCGTCCTCCTGATGTCGGTCTTCCCTCCGCAAAGCCGAGATTTCGTCGAGGTGCCCCCCATGCCTCGTATACGACCCGGGTCTGCTCAAGGGGTAGGCCGGCCGGGGTGGGTGCTTCCCTAGGTCCGTACCGCGAGGTCTTCCCCTCCTTGGGGAACCAGAGCGTGAACCGGGAGTGTTCTGCGACGAAGCGCCCGAGAAGCGCGAGAACCCCGGGACCAGGGTAGTCGGACGACAGCCTTCTTGTCGGAAGGTTCGCCTCAACGCTCCTACCCGGTTCTCACCGCTCATCCGAGGGCTCCCACCCATCCGGGACCTGACGGAGCCGATCAAGGTCAGGCATGGGCGCGGCCCCTGCCACTCATACGATGCTCTTCGATTGGTGTCAAGCATCGGGACGCTTCTACCAGAAGCGTGAACCAGGTCGGCACCGCCCTGGCCGGCCCCGCGTCCAGCATCACTCCGGCCAGGTCGCGGTGGGCCCGTCCAGGATGGGTCCGGCGCACTCGACACCGGCGATCGTCACGCCACCATCCGTCTCATCGCTGGTTGACATCGATGCTCGCGTCGGACCAGACTGTGGCTACAACTGAACCAACCCGCGTACGTGCGGGGGAAGTCCGGTCGAAGTCCGGCGCTGGCCCGCAACGGTGGGCCGTCGAGACGCACCTCGGCGGCAAGCCCGAATACCCGTCGTACGCGTAGGTCCACTCCCTACCCGTCGTGGCCCACGGGTCGGAGTCCTGGTCGACCCCGCGTTTCCGTGGTCGGTTGGGTTTCGACAACCGCCGGGCCGGAAAGGCGCTTCCGATGGTCGATCGCCTGAGCCGGCACCGCCTGCTCACCCTGCTCTGTGGCGTACTCGTCTTCGCCGCCCTCACCCTCGTCACACCGGCGGTCGCCGCCCCCAGGCGGGCCTGGGTTTCCCGGCCGGAGGCCGCTGCCGGCTGGCTCGCTCGGCAACTCGTCGACGGCGAACGCTTCGAGGTGGTCTTCGACGGCGTCGCCTACCCCGACCAGGGACTGACCCTCGACGCGGTGTTCGCCTTCGCCGCCGCCGGTGTCGCCGACGACTTCGGCGCCAACGCGCTGGCCTGGGTCACCCGGCCGGACATCCGTGACGGCTACATCGGCGACGGCGTCACGGAGGCCTACGCGGGCGCGACCGCCAAACTCGCCCTCGCCGTGCAGGTACGCGGCGGTGACCCGACCAACGTCGGCGGGGTGGACCTGATCGCCCGCCTGCGTTCCCTCCAGTCACCCACCGGGCGGTTCACCGACCGGTCGGCGTTCGGTGACTTCAGCAACGTGTTCAGCCAGTCCCTCGCCATCCTCGCCCTGGGCCGCGCGGCGCAGGACGCGCCGGCGGTGGCGGCATCCTGGCTGGCCGGGACCAGGTGCGCCGACGGCGGTTACCCGGTGGTGCCGGCGCAGCCGGTCTGTACGTCCGATGTGGATGCCACCGCGATGGCGGTGCAGGCGCTGCGGGCCGCCGGCCGGCACGCCGACGCTCACGCGGGGCTGCGCTGGCTGGTGTCCGTGCAGCGCGCGGACGGTGGTTTCGCCAACGCGGACGGTACGCCGAACGCCAACAGCACCGGGCTCGCCGCGCAGGCGCTGCGCGACGGCCACCAGCTCCTGGCCTGGACGCGAGCCCAGATGTTCCTGGCCAGGCTCCAGGTCGGCTGCGCCGGGGAGCCGGCTGCCCGCGGCGCGATCGACTTCGACGGCGGCACGTTCGACCCGGCCACCGCGCCCCGGGCCACCGCCCAGGCCGTCCTCGGCCTGACCGGCACCGGGTACGCCGGGCTCTCCGCCGCCGACGCCACCGCCGGCGCCCCGGTCCTCGTCTGCCGGTGACCCGTTCGGCCGCTCACGCGACAACTGGAGGGAACGTGTTCCGTCATCGATCCGTCGTCCGTGCGCGCCTGGCCGGTGTGGTGGCCGCCGCCGTGACCGCCGTCGCGCTGACCACCGTCGAACCGGCGCCCCGGGCGGCACACGCCGCCGCCTGCGTCGGTACCTCGGGAGTCACCGTGGTGGTCGATTTCACCGCGCTCGGCGGCGGCGTGCAGGTGGCCTGCGCCCCGGGCGCCCCGGCCACCGGGTTGGCCGCCCTGCAGGGCGCCGGCTTCACCGTGACCGGCACCGCCCGGTGGGGCCTGACGTTCGTCTGCCGGATCAACGGCCTGCCCACCCCGGCGACCGAGCCGTGCGTCAACACCCCACCGGCGACCGCGTACTGGTCGTACTGGCACGCCCCGAGCGGCGGTGCCTGGTCCTACAGCACGTCGGGCGCGGCCAGTCACGACCCGGCCCCGGGCAGCGTCGAGGGTTGGGCGTTCGGTGCCGGCACGCCGCCCGGCATCGCCGCGCCCTGAGCCGCGACACCACCGACGTGGTCGGCGGCGTGCCGGGTGCCGGCCTCCGCCCTGGCGTCGTTCACGCCCGGGGCGGTACCGCTCGGCACCCGGGTGCGCGCCGGCAGACAACCAACCGCGAGCCGATTCCCCCGTCGAGATTCACCGGGTGGAGTTCGGAGCACCGGGGTGCAGCCACCCCCACCCCGCCCTGCACGCAGCGTGGGAGTTCGTTTCGGCGGGGTGCCTTCCGAGCTTCCACCGATCGCTTCCCCGGAGGGCAACACCATGGCATTGTCACGGCGTCTGGTCGCCAGCCTCGGCACGGCCGCGGCGACGACTCTTGTCGTGATCGCCGCCGCGCCCGTGACCGTACTGGCGGTGCCCGCACCCGCCCACACCGCGGCCGCACGTGACGCGGCGTCCTGGCTGGCCGGCGAGTTCACCGACGGCTCGCTGCCTGGCCCGTTCGGCGGCCCGGACTGGGGCCTGACCATCGACGGCATCATCGCCCTGTCCGCCACCGGCGTGGACACCCCGACCAGGCTGAGGGCGACCACCCAGGTCGCCGCGCACGTGCGGTCGTACAACAGCTACGACGACTGGGGCATCGCGGGCTTCACCGACGGCGGGGCCACCGCGAAACTGCTCTACGTCGCCTCCGCCGCCGGTGCCGACCCCACCGACTTCGGCGGCTACGACCTGCGGGCGGAGACCCTGTCGCTGATCGCCGGAGCGGACGCCGGTCACCAGCGAGGACGAATCACCAGCCGCACCACCGCAGAGAGCGGACCGGACCCCAGCAACACGTTCGACCAGTCCTTCGCGGTGCTGGGCCTGGCCCGCAGCGGAGGCGTGCCGCAGGATGCCGTGGACTTCCTGATCCGGCAACAGTGCGCGGCGGGCGGCTTCCGGCTCTACCCCGACACCCCGGAGGGACCGTCGCCATCCTGCGACGAGCAGCCCGGTGCCGTCCTCGACGTCGACTCGACCGCGCTGGCCGTACAGGCACTGCTGGCCGCCGCCGACGTCGGTGCCGCCGGGGCCGCCGACGCCGCGCGCAGGGGCGCCGACTGGCTGGCGACCCGGCAGCACCCTGACGGGTCCTTCGGCGGCTCGGGCCCGACCGCCGGCGCGAACTCCAACAGCACCGGTCTGGCCGGGCAGGCCCTCGCCGCCGTCGGCCGCGACGCCGAGGCCGCCCAGGCGGCGGCGGCGGTGGCCGCACTTCAGCTCACCGCGGCCAAGGTTGGCGCTGCCGCCGCCGACGCGGGCGCCATCGCCTACAACGCCGACGGGCTCGCGGCCGCCGTCGCGGCCGGGATCGCGGACACCGACCGGGACCAGTGGCGCCGTGCCACCACCCAGGCCCTGCTCGGGCTCGCCCAGGTGCCGCTGGGCCGCATCGGCCTCGACCCGCCGCCCACGTACCCGGGACCCACCCCCACCGGCACCGCCTCGCCCACCGCGGCCCCCAGCGGATCACCGACGCCGACCGGCACGGCCACGACCAGCCCGACGCCGAGCGCCACCGTGACCAGCCCGTCGCAGACACCCTCACCCGCCGCCACACCGCCGGGCACCGCCGCTCCGGGCACGACGCCACCGGCCACTTCCGGGCTGGACGGGCTGCCGACCACCGGCACGGCGATCGCCAGCTACGTACTGATCGCGCTGCTGCTGCTCGGTGGTGGTGTGGCGCTGCTCGTGCTCGGCCGCCGGCGGGCGACATGAGCATCCGGGCCGTCCGCGGTGCGGTGGTCGTCACCCTGGTCGCCTCCGGCACGGTGGTCGGGCCGGAAAGCCCGGTGGCGGCGGCCGGTTCGGCGGGCTTCTGCCCGGACGCCTCCGGCGTGACCATCGTGGTCGACTTCAACGAGCTCGGCGGCGGGACGGTCGTGCGCTGCGCGCATGGCGACCAGGCCACCGGCCTCGCGGCGCTCAAGAACGCGGGCTTCCAGGTCACCGGCACCCTGCGCTGGGGCGAGGGGTTCGTCTGCCGAATCGACGGCAGGCCGTCGGCCGCGATGGAGAAGTGCGTCGACACGCCGCCAGCCAGCGCCTACTGGTCGTACTGGCACGCCCCGAACGGTGGGAGCTGGACATACAGCGACATGGGCGCGCTGCACCGCAAACCGCCAGCGGGCAGCTTCGAGGGCTGGTCGTTCTCCCTCAACCGCGGCGCCAACGACGCCCCCCGCCCCAGGATCGCGCCAAAGCGCCCCGCACCGGCGCCGGTGTCATCACCGCCACCGGCACCGCCCACCCCGTCACGGCCGTCCACAGGCGACGATCCGGTGACACCGCCATCGAGCGGAAACGTGGCACCGCCGCCGGTCGCCCGCGGCCGACCGGGCGAGTCCGGTCAGCCGGGCCGCGCCTTTGACCAGCCGACCCCCGCCAGCCTTTCCCCGGCGGCCACCGACCCCGGCGTACCGGCGGACGTGACGCCGAGCGCCACGTCCGGGCCGGCACCGACGGGCTCCTCCGGCCAGGCCCCGGTGACCGAGGTCGCGGCATCCCGCGGCGACGGTGGTCCCCCACTGGGCACGATGGCCGGTGTGCTGCTGCTGGCCGTACTCGTCGGTGGTGGCGTGGCCGCGGCCCGACGACGGCGTCGTGCCGCCGACCCGGATGGCTGAGGTCACGGTGGACCGCGGACCGACCACCGGGGCCGGCCGGGGGATGGTGCGACTGCCGCGGGCGCTGCACCCGGGGGCGTGGTGGTTGTGGGCGCTCGGCCTGGCCACGGCTGCCAGCCACACCACCAACCCGCTGCCGCTGGCCCTGCTCGTCGCGGTCGCCGCGCTGGTGGTCGTCCGCCGGCGCGGCGACGCGCCGTGGGCGCTGGCGTTCCGCATGTACGTCTGGCTCGGCGCGGTGATCGTGGCGATGCGGGTGGTGTTCCGGGTCGTGTTCGGCGGCGGGCAGGGTGAGCACGTGCTGCTCCGGTTGCCGGAGATCCCGCTACCGGAGTGGGCGGCCGGCATCCGCCTGTTCGGGCCGGTCGCCGCCGAGCAGGTCCTCGGTGGCCTCTACGACGGGCTACGGCTGGCGACGATGCTGATATGCCTCGGGGCCGCGAACGCCCTGGCTAACCCGAAACGGCTGCTCAAGGCCGTACCCGGCGCGTTGTACGCGGTGGGCACGGCGGTGGTGGTGGCGTTGTCCGTCGCCCCCCAGGTGGTGGAGAGCGTGTTGCGGGTCCGCCGGGCGCGGCGGCTGCGCGGTGCGCCCGGCCGGGGGATGCGGGCACTGCGAGCGATCGCCCTTCCGGTGTTGGCCGACGCGTTGGACCGATCCCTGGCCCTCGCGGCATCCATGGACTCCCGCGGTTACGGCCGGACCGCGGCGGTGCCGGCCGGGCAGCGGGCTGTCACCGGTGCGCTGGTGCTCGGCGGCCTGGTCGGCGTCTGTGCCGGCACGTACGGACTGCTCGACGCCACCGGACCCGACCGTCTGGGGCTGCCGATGCTCCTGGCCGGACTGGCCGCCGCCGTGGCCGGCATGTTGCTGGCCGGTCGTCGGATCCGCCGCAGCCGCTACCGGCCGGACCGCTGGCGACCGGCCGAACTGCTCGTCGCCGGCTGCGGCGTGACCGCCGCGGCGCTGACCATGCTGGCCGGCGCGGTCGACCCGGAACCGCTCTACCCTCCGGTCAGCCCGCTCACCTGGCCAGAACTGACCCCGCTGGTGCTGCTCGCCGTCGCTGCCGCGGCGCTCCCGGCGTGGCTGGCGCCTCCACCGCCCCTGACGCGGACCGCCCGCCCGCCCTCGGCACCGACGGGAGTGACGGCCGCCGAGGCCGTGCGCGCGGCCGTGCCGCCCACACGCGTCCCGGGAGGTCGCGCATGATCCGATTCGATCGGGTCACCGTCCGCTACCCCGACAACGGCCCGGCACCGCTGCGGGACGTGACACTTCGCGTCGAGGAGGGCGAGCTGTGCCTGGTCGCCGGCCGCACCGGGGCCGGAAAGTCGACCCTGCTGCGGGCGATCAACGGGCTGGTCCCGCACTTCACCGGCGGCACCCTGCACGGCACCGTCACCGTCGACGGCCGGGACACCCGCACCCACCCGCCGCGTGACCTCGCCGACGTCGTCGGCGTGGTCGGCCAGGACCCGCTGTCCGGGTTCGTCACCGACACCGTCGAGGAGGAGCTGGCGTACGGCATGGAACAGCTCGCCCTGCCGCCGACCGTGATGCGCAAGCGGGTGGAGGAGACGCTGGACCTGCTCGGCATCGCCGACCTGCGCAACCGACCACTGCGGACCCTGTCCGGCGGTCAGCAGCAACGGGTCGCCATCGGTGCCGTGCTCACCACCCACCCCCGGGTGCTGGTGCTCGACGAACCCACCTCCGCCCTGGACCCCACCGCCGCCGAGGATGTCCTCGCCACGATCACCCGCCTGGTGCACGACCTCGGCGTCACCGTCGTGCTGGCCGAACACCGGCTCGAACGCGTCGTGCAGTACGCCGACCGGCTGCTCTACCTGCCCGGTGACGGCCGTGTGGTCGACGGTCCGCCGGCGGAGGTGCTGGCCGACGTGAATCTCGTACCGCCGCTGGTCGAGCTGGGCCGCCTGGCCGGCTGGACACCGCTGCCACTGTCGGTACGCGACGCCCGGCGGCAGGCCACCGAACTGCGCCAACGGCTCGCCCGTGCCACACCATCCTGGCCGCCGCCGGCCACGGAGCCGGCGACGGCGCTGAGTGCACGGAGGATCGTCGTGCGACATCCCGGTACGGTCGCCGTGGCCGGCGTCGATCTCGACCTGCACACCGGCCAGATCGTCGCGTTGATGGGCCGCAACGGCTCCGGCAAGTCCAGCCTGCTGTGGGCCGTGCAGGGCAGCGGCCCACGCCAGGGCGGTGCCGTGACCGTATTCGGTCCCACGGGCGCCGTCGACCCGAGGAGGCTGCCGGCTCACCAGGCCCGTCGGCACGTCGGACTGGTCCCGCAGACCCCGGGGGACCTCCTCTACCTGGAGACGGTGGACGCCGAGTGCCACCAGGCCGACCGGGAGACCGGGGTGCCGGCCGGTACCTGCCGTGCCCTGCTGGACCAGCTCGCCCCCGGCCTGCCCGGTGACCGGCACCCGCGGGATCTGTCCGAGGGGCAGCGGCTGGCGCTCGCGCTCGCCGTCCAACTCACCGCGGCCCCGCCGGTCGTGCTGCTGGACGAGCCGACCCGGGGTCTGGACTACGACGCCAAGCGGCGGTTCGCCTCCCTGGTACGCGGGCTGGCTGCCGCCGGGCGCAGCGTGGTGGTCGCGACGCACGACGTCGAACTCGTCGCGGCGCTGGCGGACCGGGTGATCGTGATGGCCGAGGGCGAGATCGTGGCCGACGGAGCCACGGCGGAGGTCATGCTCGCCTCACCCGCGTTCGCTCCGCAGGTGGCCAAGGTGCTCGCGCCGGCACCGTGGCTGACCGTCGAGCAGGTCGCCGCCGCGCTGGGGGCGGCCCGGGAGCCGGCATGAGTGTCCTGCGGGTCGCGCCGCGCACCGCGGTGGTGCTGGTTCTCGCGTCGGCCGCCGCGCTGGCCCCCTTCACCTGGCCGTTGTTCATCCCCGCGCGCCCGGACGGCGCGGCCCGCGCCGCCGAGGCACCGTTGGTCTTCGTCGTCATGTTGCCGGTGCTGGTCGCGCTCGCCCTGGCCGAGCTCACCTCCGGTGGGATCGACAGCAAGGCCCTGGCGATGCTCGGCGTGCTCGCGGCCGTCAACGCCGCGCTGCGCCCGCTCGGGGCGGGTACCGCCGGCGTCGAGACCGTGTTCTTCCTTCTCGTCCTCGCCGGGCGGGTCTTCGGCCCGGGGTTCGGGTTCCTGCTCGGCTCGACGTCGCTGTTCGCCTCCGCGCTGCTCACCGCCGGGGTCGGACCATGGCTGCCGTTCCAGATGCTGGCCGCCTCGTGGGTCGGTCTCGGTGCCGGCCTGCTTCCGCGACGGCTGAGGGGCCGGGCGGAGGTCGCCGCGCTGGCCGCGTACGGCGCACTCGCGGCCTACGGCTACGGGCTGCTGATGAACCTGTGGTTCTGGCCGTTCAGCACCGGCACGGACACCCAGCTGTCGTACGTCGCCGGCGCACCGCTGCTGGAGAACCTGCACCGCCTCGCCGTCTTCACCGCGGTGACCTCCACCTTCGGCTGGGACACCGGACGGGCCGTCACCACCGCCCTGGCGATCGTCCTCGCCGGTCCGGCAGTGCTCACCGCGCTGCGCCGCGCCGCCCGCCGGGCAGCCTTCGACGCCCCCGTCAGGTTCGCCGCGCCCCGGTCCGCGGTCGCCGACGCCGCGGTGGCCGCGACCGACGAGCTGCCGGGCGGCCCTCGGGCGAATCGACGTCGACGTGTCCGTCGCTAGCGATCCCGGTCACGCTGCTCGGCCGGCTCCTGGCGATCACCCGCGTTTGCCTGTCCGACGGTCTCGTCCGGCAGGGTCCGCGCCGACCGGAGTGAGCAGGCCCGGTTCGACCGAGCCGCCGACCCGGGCCGTCGGGAAGGAGGACGACCTCGCCCGCGACAACGCGTCCGTGGTGGCTCGGTCCGCCGTCGGTGGCAGTGGCATCAGCGGCGCCAGACGGTGCCGCGGCGCTCGTACTCCAGGACCTGCTCGACCTGGACGGCGAGATCGGCGCCGAGGAACCGTTCGACGAGCCACAGCGCCAGGTCGAGCCCGGAGGTGATACCACCGGCGGTGACCAGGTCCCCGTCGTCGACGACCCGCGCCGGCACGACGACACCGCCCTGGGCCCGTAGGTCCTCGACTGCCCCGTGGTGGGTGGTGCACGGCCGGCCGGCGGTCAGACCGGCCGCGGAGAGCAGCATGGTGCCGGTGCAGACGGCGGCGATGGTCAGCCCGCGTCGCCGGGCGGCGGCGGCGATCGCGGCCGGCACCACACCCCGCTGGATTTCGTACAACACGCCCGGGCTGTCGGCACGCCGGTAACCACCACCGGGCACGAGCAACAGGTCCGCCTCACGCGGCGCCCACCGCCCCACCGGCCCGACCTGGCTGCCGTGGAGGGCGTCGACCGGGCTGTCACCGTCCACCGTCACCATGCTGGTGGTGATCGCCCCGCCCAGCCGCTTCGCCATTCCGAAGACCTCGATCGGGGCGATGAAGTCCATCTCCTCGACCCCGTCGAACACGACGATCTGCACCCGCAGCGGCCGGGCGGTCGTGAAGGCCGGGCCGGCGGAGGCGCTCTCTGGCATCAGTACCGCACCGCCCGCAACCGCTCCGGCGGCGACCGTGGCCCGAAGGACGTCCCGACGATCCATCGGCTGCTCCTCATCGTGGTATCAGCTCCGACACGACGGTCCTGATAGATGGTCGTCAACCGATGTCGGTTGGTTCCGGTCGCGTCAGGGTCCGGCGGGCACCGGTGGAGGGCAGACCGACGGGTACGCCAACGTTCGGCACCGGTGGTCTCGACCCCGCCGTCGGCGGGCGAGGGTGCGGGCGCGGCACGTGCGGGACGACATGACGGCCCACGGGCGTGTGGGCCCGGGCGACGAGCGGGCCGCGGTCGACCAGCCGTACGGCCCGTCGCCGAAGAGCCCGAGGAGTGACGTTGCGGTCACCCGATGCTGTCAGGGCCGGTCGCTTCCGACCGGCCCTGTGCGTTTCCGCTGTTCAACTGTGCGCGCCCGAAGGGATTCGAACCCCTAACCTTCTGATCCGTAGTCAGATGCTCTATCCGTTGAGCTACGGGCGCGGGTGCCGAGCAAGTCTACACACCCGTCTCAGCGCGGAGACTCCGGGATTCGAACCCGGGAGGGGCTTTAACACCCCAACCGCATTAGCAGTGCGGCGCCATAGACCAGACTAGGCGAAGTCTCCCTGTGGTTGGTGTACCACGTTCGTCGAGGATACAGTCCCGGCCCCCACCCGGGCAAAGCGGCTTTCCGGACAGGGCGTGAGCGGCCGGACAGCGACGCCGGGACCTGGTCTGCCGTGCGCCGTCGATGATGTTCCCACGAGCTCCAGGGCCCGAAACGCGACTAGGCTCACACCGCATGGAGGAGGAGCAACCACCAGCCAGCTCTCCAGGTCGCCGGCCGCCGTCGAGATCACGCCGCCCGGGCCCGGCCAGGGCGGCCTTCACCCCGCCCCCGGCGTCGGACGAGGATGTGACGTCCGACACCGTCCCGCCCGTGCCACGGTCGCGCCGCCGCCCCGCGGTGCCCGCCCTCCACTTCCAGCCGCCCGTCGAACCCACGCCGACCGCCCCGGCAGCGGCCACCAGCCCGCCGGATCGCCGCCAACAGGACGGCGACGAGACGGGCGCGTCCGCGTCGCCCCGGGATGCCGCCTCCCCGGGCGCCGCCGTCCGTCCGGACGACCGAGCTCCGGTCGCCGCTTCCCCGGTCGACGAGGGCACGCCGAGGGCTGCCCCGAAACCCGCCCGGAAAGCCACCGCCGCCCGCCCGAGGACGTCCGCGGCAGGACCCGCTCCCGCGGACCGGCACGACGGTGCCGACCAGCCACAGCCGGCTGAGCCACCGACACCACCGGTGAGGGCCACCAGGAAGGCGACCGCCACGGAGACCACCGCCACGAAATCCGCTGCCGCGAAGGCCACCGCCACGAAGGCCGCTGCCCGGAAGACCACGGTGCGGAAGGCGGCCGCGAAGAAGGCCGCCGACCCACAGCCCGCCACGGCCGCCACGGCCACCGGGTCGCCGACGACCGGGGCGGTCACGCACGTGAGCGCCGCGGGGACGAAACCCGACGGCCCGCCGGACGGGACGACGGACGCGCAACCGGCCTCGGGGCACCCCTCGTGGCCCGAACCGCGTCCTTCGGCGGTACATGAGATCCTCCACCACCCCCACCACGCCCTCGAACTGCTCGCCCTGGCCACGGTGCGGACGCTGGGGCCGGGGGCCCGGGACTGGGCGGACCGACTCCGGACGCGCTATCCCACCGCCCCGCCCGCGGGTCTCGCCCGGCTGGCCACCCGGCGGTACACCCGTCTCGCGGGCATCGGTGCCGCACTGTCCGTCAGGACCGGGCTGCTCGCGCCCGTCGCCGAGCTGGCGTCCATCACCTGGGCCGAGGCCCAGTTGGCGCTCCGGCTGGCGGCCGCGTACGGCCACGACCCCACCGTGCGGGACCGGGCCGTCGACCTCCTGGTGTTGGC
>Ga0310834_100288_pt1 | contig 71110 bp, 66 predicted proteins | sample SM_ome_2_FD_201314 | JGI IMG/M metagenome (GOLD analysis project Ga0310834, IMG submission 201314) | Sorghum-adapted microbial communities enriched on stacked mutant (SM) sorghum from Joint BioEnergy Institute, Emeryville, California... ...
GGGCGTTACGGTGGACCATACAGACCTCCGGTTCCAGATGTGAGCGTGAGCACCTCACACCTCGCCGGAGGTCTCCCTTTCGATCAAGCCGACACGCCGTCAACAACGCTCATGGGCACTACAGCTAAGCGGCGGCGTGGGCGGTGCGCAGGGCGGCGACGAACGCCTCCACCGGCTGGGCCCCGGCGATCCCGTGTTTCCGGTCCAGGGCGAAGAACGGCACCCCGGTCACCCCGAGCGAGCGGGCCGCCCGGATGTCCTCCGCGACCTCGGCGGCGTACCCGTCGCCGGCCAGCATCTGGCGCGCCTGTCCAGCCGGCACGCCGACCTCGGCGCCCAGCCGGACCAGCGTGTCCGCGTCGTCGACCGCCTCGCCCTCGACCAGGTGCGCGCGCAGCAACCGCTCGTGCATCTCACCGCCCAGGCCGTACGCCTTCGCCAGCTGGGTCATGCGGTGCGCGTCGAAGGTGTTCACGCTCAGCGCGCGGTCGAAGTCGTACTCGAGCCTCTCCTGCGCGGCCAGTCCCTTGACCCGCTCGGTCATCGCCCGCACCTGGTCGACCGGGCTGCCGAACTTCGCCGCCAGCGCCTGGTAGACCGGCTGACGCACGCCCTTGGGGTGGGACGGGTCGAGCTGGAAGCTGCGCCAGACCACCTCGACCTCGGCCTTGTGCCCGAACCCGGCGATGGCCCGCTCCAGCCGCCGCTTGCCCAGGTAGCACCACGGGCACACCACGTCCGACCACACTTCGATCAGCATCGGCACCGCCCCCTGCCGGCCCGTCGCCGACCCGGCCGCATCGCTCGCCGCCGGTCGACGGCCGCCCCGGTCGCCGCCTCCGGGTCCATCGGGCCTCCCGAACCACTTGGTTGCGCGTACAACTATCATGCCTCGACTCTCGGGTCGGCGCGGGATATGCCGGCACCCGGCCGTCGGGGTCACGACCAGACGACACGCGCTTCCCGATGACGGCCGGGCTCTACACGATGCTCAACCAGGGCACCAGCCAGCCGGCGCTGTACTCGCTCGTGGTGATGGGCGTTTTCCTGTCCGTTCTCCCCCTCATCGCGCTGTTCCTGCTGCTACAGCGGTACTGGCGCCTGGACCTGGTCAGCGGCGGCCTGAAGGGATAACACGTGAGCCAACCAGCAGCGCGCTTTCCGGACGGTTTCGTGTGGGGGGGGCGACCGCGGCGTACCAGGTGCAGGGGGCGGTCGACGAGGACGGCCGCCGACCGTCCATCTGGGACACGTTCTGTGCCGTACCGGGCGCCATCGCCGGGGGCGACACCGGCGCGGTGGCGTGCGACCACTACCACCGCTACCCGGAGGACGTCGACCTGATGGCGTCGCTCGGGCAACCACGATCCGCCAGCCGCTCGAGCGGGTGGCGCGCGACATGGTGGACGTCCTGCTTCGGCTCATCCGCCGGGAGCCGGCATCCTCCCGGGTCCTGCCGACCGAGCTGGTCGTCCGCGACTCCGCCTGAGCCCGGCGTTACCGGCCACGACCGGCGGGTACGAGGACCTCAGCCGGCCCGCGGACCCGGGGGCCCGGACGAGGAGGAGCCATGACACAAGCCACCGCGATGCTGGACACCTACCCGGCCGCTCTGGGCAGGGTCGACAGGCAGGCGCTCGCGGACTGCATCGAGGCGTGCTTCACCTGCTCCCAGGCCTGCACCGCGTGCGCGGACGCCTGCCTGAGCGAGCCCGATGTGGCCGACCTGATCCGCTGCGTACGCGCGAACCTCGACTGTGCGGACATCTGCGACACGACCGGACGCGTGCTGTCCCGGCACACCGGCTTCGACGCGAACCTGACCCGGGCCGTGCTGAAGGCCTGCGCGACAGCGTGCAAGTCCTGCGGTGACGAGTGCGAGCGGCACGCATCGATGCACGAGCACTGCCGGGTCTGCGCCGAGGCGTGCCGCCGCTGCGAGCAGGCGTGCCAGCAGCTGCTGGCCCCCCTCGGCTGACGCCTCGCTCCCCGCTGGCCCGGCCGGGCGTCCGACACGCGGGCATCACCCGAACGTACCTGGTCAAGCCGACCAGCCGGTTGCAGGATATGGACTTGTGCCGCGCCACCGCAGACGGTCCCGGGTGCCAGGGCCAGTGCGCGCCATCACGGCAGCGCTGGTGCTGGCTGGTGCCGCCGCCATGGGGTGGGCCGGCTACCTGCGCGCGAGCGGCTCCGGCTGCGCCGAGGTGGTGCACCTGACGGTCACCGCGGCGCCCCCCATAGCGCCAGCGATACGGGAGACCGCGCAGCGGTGGGTCGATGGCGGCGCCACCGTGGCGGGCAAATGCGTTGCGGTGGACGTCTCCGAGGCGAGCCCGGCCGACGTGGCCGCCGCGATCGCCGGCCGGGCCGGTGTCGCGCTCCCCGGCCTCGGCCAGGCCAGCGAACGGGTACCCCTCCCGGACGTGTGGGTGCCCGACTCGACCACGTGGTTGACCCGCCTCCAGTCAGCCGCCGCCGGCGTGGTCGCGGCGACCGGTCCCTCACTGGCCCGCAGTGCGATCGTGGTCGCCATGCCGGAACCGGTCGCTAAGCAGCTGGGCTGGCCGGGCCGGCGGCTGTCCTATCCGGACGTGCTGGACGTGATCACCGCCAACACGCAGCTGCACCCGGGGATCGTCGACCCCGGCCGTGACGCCGGCGGGCTGGCCGGTGCGCTGGCCCTGTCCCGGGCGGCGCAGTCCGTGTCGGACCCGGCGAGGACCCCCGAGGCAGTCCTCAGGTCGCTGGCGGTGGGCAACTCGACGGTGCCGCAGGACCTGCTGAACAAGTTCCCGAGGCAGGCCGACCAAACGTCCCTGGCCTCGGCGAAGGTGACCGTCGCGCCGCTGCCCGAGCAGGCGGTGATCGCGTACAACACCAAACGCCCGCCGGTACGCCTGGCCGCGTTCTACCTCGATCCGGAGCCGCCGCCGCTGGACTACCCGTACGTGCCCCTGCCGGGCCTCAACTCCGACCAGGTGGCGGCCGCCGACGCGCTGGGCGACGTGCTCGCCGGCGCTGCGTTCCGGCAGGCGCTGGCCGCATGCGGGCTGCGCGCCGCGGACGGCACCGCGGGCGCCGGCTTCGCCGCGCCGCGCGGCGCCCCAGCCGACGTCACGGCGACCCCGTCGGCCGGCACCGGCGGCGGCAGCGGCTCCGGCGGTGACGGCACCGGTGCCCCGGACGCCCAGGCCGTGCAGGCCGTCCTCAAGACCTGGACGACAGTCACCACGCGTTCCTGACCGGCCCGGCCGCCGGCTACTCGATCCGTGGGCCGCCGGCCGGGATCCGGCAGGGCCGAGCAGGCAGCCGCCCCGGACCGTCAGCGGCTACTGGGTTCCAGGACGACCGACCTGGTGAGCAGGCGCGGCCGGTCGGGGTCGAGGCCGCGGTGTGCGGCGAGCCCAAGAGCGAGCCGGTGCACGAGGACCAGTTGGGCGAGCGGGTCGAGTTTCGGGTCGTGGTAGACGGTGGCACCGGCGTCGGCGGCGGTGCGGGCCACGCCGTCGGGCCCCTGCCCGAACAGCCAGACCAGGCTGTCAGCGGTGACCGCGGCGACCGGGCCGTGCCGGAAGTCCATGGCCGGATACGACTCGGACCAGGACTGGGCCATCTCGCGCACCTTCAGCGCCGCCTCGTGGGCAAGCCCGACCGTCCAGCCGGTGCCCAGGAAGACGAAGTGACGGAACCGGGCGGGGTCCGCGGGCAGGGGCGCCGCCAGGGCGGCTTGTCCATCGTGGATGATCTGCCGGTACGGCAGGCCGAGCGCCGCGCGCACGGCGACCAGCACGCTGGTGGGGAACCGGGTCTGCACCACGCTCGCCTCGTCGGCGAAGTCGAACACCACGCGATCGTCGGCGAGGTCACCGGCCGCCTCGCCAGCCACCGCGGTGACGACCACCTTGCGCGTGCCGGAGGGCAGCTCGCGCAGGGCGGCGAGCACCTCCGTGGTGGTGCCCGACCGGGTGAACGCGACGACCCGGTCGTACCTGCGCTCGGCCGGCATCTCGGAGGCGTACGCCGCGTCGGTCTCCCCGAACCCGGCTCCCTCGCGCAGCCGCGCGTACGCCTGCGCGACGAACGCCGACGTGCCGCAGCCGATGGCCAGCACCCGCTCCCCCGGTGCGACGAGGAGCGCCTGGAACTCCGCGACCCGGCCGAGCGCGGCCTGCCAGGTGTCGGGCTGGCTGGCGACCTCGTCGGCGGTTGCGGTCATGGCCCGAATTATGCTCGAATGTGCGCGAATTGCAAGGGCAACGACGCCAAACGCGCATCGCCCGGTGTGGGACGGGGCAACGGGGCCGCGTGGCGCCTCAGCCGTGTCCCGTTCCTCGGTACAGCTCCACCTCTCCGTCGAGCTCCAGCGCTATCACGGTGGCGTACTCGTCCGGCACGGCGGGTGCCGCCACATAGAGCACGCCGGGCACCTCGTCGAAGCCGCCCACCACCCGGTGCGGCAGCTCGGCGCCGGAGCCGACCACGGCCGCCCGGCGTACCGGGGTGCGCAGGCCGCGGACGGCGACGAACTCGCGGGGCGCGTCGAAGCAGATGAGGTACAGCGTGCGCCGATCGGCGGAGAGGGTGGACGGTCCGTAGTGGTGGCCGCACGGCAGGCCGGCGACGGTGCCGTAGACCGCGTCCCGGTGGCGGTCGATCCAGCCGCCGAGGCCGAGCAGCCGTTCGGCCTGCTCGGGCAGGACGGTGCCGTCGGCGCGGGGGCCGATGTCCAGCAGCAGGTTGCCGCCGCCGCCGATCACCTCCGCGAAGATCCGCACCAGCTGGCGCACCGACTTGTGGTTGTTGTCGTGGGGCCGGTAACCCCACGAGTCGTTGACGGTCAGGCACAGCTCCCACGGCCCGCTCGGCGGGACGACCGGCAGGCCCTGCTCCGGCGTGGCGTAGTCGCCGTGGCCGAGCAGGCGCGCGTTCAAAACCGTATCCGGCGAGCGCGCCGCGATCCGCTCGCGCAGCTCGGCGAACCGCCACTGCTGCTCGTCCCGCTCCCAGTGCCCGTCGAACCACAGCAGGTCCGGCGCGAAGCGCTCCAGCAGCTCGTCTATCTGCGCGCGGTGGAAGGCCAGGAACCGTTCCCAGCGGTCCGGGTCCTCGGCGCCCGGCGGCGGCACGGCGAACCGGTTGTCCACCAGGCCCTCCACTTTGGCCGGTCGCACCGTGGCGTAGTCCGGATGCGACCAGTCCAGGTGGGAGAAGTACAGGCCGACCCGCAGCCCGTGCCGGCGCAGCGCCGCGACGTACGGGCCGACCAGGTCGCGGCCGGCCGGGGTCCGGTTGGCCACAGAGAGGTCGCCGGCGCTGGTGTCCCAGAGCGCGACACCGTCGTGGTGCTTGGCGGTGAGCACGGCGTACCTTGCCCCGGCCCGGCGGAACAGGTCCGCCCAGGCGTCCGGGTCGTACCGGTCGGCGGTGAACCCGTCGAGCTGCTTCATGTAGTCCGAGTACGAGACGTCGCCGAGGAAGAACGACCACGACTCCGCGACCCCGTCAACGGCGTAGATGCCCCAGTGGACGAAGATGCCGAGCTTGGCGTCGGGAAACCAGGGCTGCATCGCCATGCCCGGCATTATCTCGGAGGTACGACAGCCGCCAGGTGGTGACACTGGCGGGACAGGCGGTGCGCTGGTGGGGCAGGCGGTGGCGTCGGCTGTGCGGCGGGTCCGCCCACGCAGGTGGAGTGCCGCGCAGGGCCGGCGGGTCATACCTGGAACGCGGCCGGGCGCGTGCGGCGAGCCGCCGGAGCCCGGCTGAGGCGCCCACCAGCGCGCGCCTCAGCAGAGGCGCCGCCGGCCGCTCGACGTACCGGTGCACCAGCCAGGCGAGCGCGACCATCGCCGCGGTGACCATCGCCACCAGAAGCGGCGCAGGCACGCGACGCTGCCACAGGTAGATGATGGTGCCGCCGAGGTCGAGGTGCAGCAGGTACAGCGGATACGTCATGGCGCCGAGGACGACCAGCCATCGGCCGCGGACCCAGCGCAGCCAGCCCAGGGCGACCGCGGCGATCAGCAGGAAGCAGGCGGCCAGCAGCACGACCGCCGGCCACACCGGCCCGGGCGGCTCGCCGCGGTCGGCCTCCAGGCCGGCGCGGTACCGCACCGCCGGCAGGGAGAGCAGGTAGGAGGCGACGACGATCCCCCACAGCAGCAGGGTCGGCCGGAACCGGTGCATCAGGTAGAAAGCGACACCGGCGGTGAACAGCGGCGCGTAGTTCGTCATCAGTACCGTGTGGACAATGCCACCGTCCAGGGTGGCTTTGGCCGCGGTCACGGCGCCCAGCCACAGCAGGCAGAACGCGACCACCCGCCGGTAGGTCAACCCGGACCAGACGACGAGCGTGAACAGCAGGTAGAACCGCAGCTCCGCCCAGAGTGTCCAGTACACCTCCGCGACCGCCGGCACGCGCAGCGGCTCGTGGAGCATGGTGAGGTTGACCAGGGTGTTGCGCCAGCCGACGGGCTGGTCGACGTACGGCCAGATGCACAGGACCGTGGCCGTCGCCAGGACCGAGAGCCAGTACGCGGGATAGAGGCGGACGGCCCGGGACACCAGAAACGCCTCGACCCCGCGGCCCCAGCTGCTCAGGCAGATGACGAAGCCGCTGATCAGGAAGAACAGGTAGACGCCGAGCCAGCCGTGGGCGGCCGGCTGGTGCGGGAAGATGCCTTCGACCGGGCGGCGCCAGACGTGCCACATCGCCGTGCAGTGGTAGGCGACCACCATCATCGCCGCGACGAACCGCAGACCGTCGAGGACCTCGAGCCGGGGCCGATCCACCATGACAGGGTGTTCGGCCCCGGCGGCGGGAAGGTTCAACGGGCCCACCAACCGGGCCGCCCGCGAGGAGCGGTGGCCGCCGGGTCAGCGCGGGCGGGCCGCGACGGCGATCCCGCCGCGCAGGTAGCCCCAGGGCGTGCGCCGGGTACACCAGTCCAGGGCGGTCAGGATCGACACAGCCCCGGCCGGCATGTCGCCCGAGGGCACGAACGTCCAGAAGCAGCGCTCGATCGTGTGCAGGCCGGCCGTGTCGAGCAGGGCCTCCAGCTCGGCCAAGGTGAGGAAGCGGTCGGTGGACAGGTGCCGCACGTCGCGGCCGAGCATCGGCGCCAGGTGGCGGTACCAGCAGTAGCCACCGTTGGGGGTGAGGCAGACGAACCTGCCGCCCGGCGTCAGCACGCGCCGGACCTGGCGCATGACGCGCTCCTTGTCCGGAATGTGCTCCAGCGTCCCGACACAGACCACCGCGTCGACCGACGCCCCGGCGACCGTGTCGAGCCTCTCCGCGGGGTCGACCCGGAAGCTGATGTGTGCGCCCGGCTTCGCCTCGGCCGCCAGCCGGCGGGCCGCCGCAACCATCGCCGGGGACACGTCGGTCCCGATGGCGCGGTCGAACTCGTCGGCGAGCGCGAGAAGGTGCGTCCCGGTGCCACAACCGATCTCCAGAACAGCTCCGCGCGGTGCTCCTGCCAGCAGCCGTCGGATCAGCCGCAGGCGGTACGCGAGCAGGCGTTCCGGGGATCCGTGCGCCTCTGCGTAGGTCGCTGCCAGCGCGTCGAAGTGCCGGACCACGTCATCCGGCGACTTCACCACCCGTGTGGTAAGCCGCGCCACGGTGCGATTTTATCCGCGGCCGGACGCGATCTTGCCCGAAATGCACACATCACCCGGAAATGTGCCGGCTATGCTGGATCTTTGCTGGACATCTGGCCGGCAACCAGCTCGGCGGGCATCTCCCACGACGGCTGCGGCAGCGGGCGCCCGGTCTCCAACAGCGACTTGAGGTTGGCCATCACGGCCGGCCATCCGAGCGAGACCGCGTTGACGGCGTCGCGGTCGGCCAGGTGTTCGTGGGTGACGGTGAGCCGGACGATGTCCTGGTACGGTTCGATGTGGAACGTCACTGTGGACGGCCGGTCGGCCGGTGCGGCCCCGGGCTCTTCGAAGGTGATGACCAGCCGGGTCGGGGCGACTCGACGACCCTGCCGACCATGTCGGCGATGCCCGATCGGGGCGGGTCCACCGTGGCGCGGGCGTGTCCGGATGTCACTCCCCCGCGCTACCGGCGAGCGCCCTTCAGGTAGTTCGCCCAGCTCATGTTCCAGGCCGTCCAGCCGTCACCGGGATCCAGCTTCGCCTCGGTCCCTTGTACCGTCACCGGGTCACCGACCTCGGTGCGGTCGAACAGCCACTTGGCGTTCTCCGGCGACAGGTTGACGCATCCGTGTGACACGTTGTCCCGCCCCTGGTCCCAGACCGACCACGGCGCGGAGTGGATGAACTGTCCGCCCCAGGTGAGCCGCTGGGCCCACTGGATGTTCACCCGGTAGCCCTCGACCGGCCCGAGCTCGCGGCGGGTGTCGAAGACCGTCTCCCGGTCCCGCTCCATGATGACCATCGTGCCGCTGGACGACGGGGTGCTCGGCTTGCCCAGGCTCACCGGCATCGTCTTGAGCAGCTTGCCGTCCTGGTACACCGACATCGACTTGGTCTTGTTGTCGACCTTCATCTCGAAGTCGCGGCCGATGGTCCCGCTGGCGGTGTGGTCGGTGTCGCCGTAGCGGTCGTTGCCCAGCGGCACCCCGTCCAGCGCGGCGCGTACGTTGATTTTCGTTCCCGGCTTCCAGTAGTTCTGCGGACGGTAGAGCACCTCCCGCCCGGTGAACCACCGCCAGGCCCCGGGCTGGGGCGGATCGCTGGTGACGAAGAGCCGCCGCTCCACCGCGGCACGCGCCGAGGCGGGGACCTCCTCGTCGAAGCGGACCGCGACCGGCATCGCGACGCCGAACGTCCGGCTGTCGCTGTCGGTCATGTTGAGCCCGGTGGCGACCCGACTGTCGGGCTCCTTCATGGTGGAGAACGAGGTGGACCGGGTCACCGTCCGGCCATCGGAGTCCCGCGCGGTCACCTTCGCGGTGTAGGTCCTGCCGAACTTGAGCGGCTTGTTCGGAATCCACGAGGAACCGTCGCCGCGCATCGCCCCGCCCACCTGGCCGCCGCCCTGCTCGGTGAGCGTCACCGCGTCGACTGTTCCGCCACCGACCTTTGTCCCGATCTCGGTGGTGATCGGAAGGTTCTTGGCGTTGGTCGCGGGCGTGACGTCCAGGGCCACCTGGGACTCTCCGGCATGTCTGCCGTGCCCTCCGACGGAGCCCGCGACGGAGCCGAACAACCGCGGCCTGGGCAGCGGGCCGACGCCCAGGGCGATACCCAGCACTGCCACCGCCACCAGCCCCACGCCGATCGCCAATGGTCGCGGAATCCGTCGCATCTGGAACACCTCGACATCTCAGGCAGCTTGCACCTTGTACCCCCTAACCGTGGACCATTCGGCGGCAGCACAAACGTGTATGTGACGGACCGTGCGGGCGGATGGGCCGGTCCCGGCGGGTTGCCGGAGATCCGAAGTAGACCCTCAGCCGGACGGTTGGTCGCCGGCCAGGCGCGAGGACATGTACGCGTACGCGTGCGCGGCGAGGTCGTCGCCGTCCTCCCACAGGTCGCGCCACACGCCCAGCCGGTCCGACAGGTCGGCCGAGACGACCGCGCGGGAGAACGACTCGAACGTCACCGGGCCGGTGTAGCCGGTCTCCCGCAGAGCGCGGAACAGGCCGTCCAGATCCGCGGATCCGGTGCCGAGGTAGCCGCGGTGCGACTCTCCTACATGGACGTACCCCAGGTGGTCGCCGCAGTCGGCCACTGCCTGTGCGATGGACGCCTCCTCGATGTTGGCGTGGTAGACGTCGAGGTGGACCACGACGTTGCCCGCGCCCACCTCCTCGATCACCTGCACCGCCTGGGCACACGTATTGATCACATTGGACTCGTAGCGGTTCACCGCCTCCAGGCCCAGGGTCACCCCCAGGTCCGCGGCCCGTGCCGCCAGCCGGCGCAGGATGGCCACCATCGAGTCGCGGCCGCGCGGGTGCACCGGCCGGTCGTACTTGCCGAGGGCGCTGTAGATGACGCCACCCAGGAAGCCGCCGGCGGTCGAGTCCCGCCCGAGGGCCGCCGCGACGTCCAGCGCCGCGACCAGCCGCGCCTCGCCGCGGGCGGCGACGTCCGGGTCCGGGCTGGAGATGTCCGCGTCGAAGTCGAGACCCAGGGAGCAGACCCCGGCCAGCCCGTGCTCGGCGAGGACGGCACGGGTGTCCGCGACGTCGATGGCCGCGGGGTCGAGCGCGGGGATCTCCAGGATGTCGTAGCCGGCGCGGCGGGCACGGCTCGCCGCGGCCCGGCGCTCCTGCGGGCTCCAGCCGCCGACGAAGACGGCGGCGTGAATGCCGAGCGGGTTGCGTGCGCTCATCGCAGGAACGCCTGGGGCACGCCGCTGTCGACGGGGACGAGCAGGCCGGTGGTCAGCGGCAGCGACCCGTCCACCAGCGCGACCACCGCCGCTGCCACGTGTTCGGGGAGCACCTCCTGTTTGAGCAGGGTTCGCTGCGCGTAGTACCGGCCGAGCTCCTCCTCCGGGACGCCGTAGACCGCCGCCCGCTGGGCACCCCAGCCGCCGGCGAAGATGCCCGACCCGCGGACCACGCCGTCGGGGTTGACGCCGTTGACCCGCACGCCGTCGGCGCCGAGCTCGGCCGCGAGCAGCCGTACCTGGTGGGCCTGTGCCGCCTTCGCCGCCGAGTACGCGATGTTGGCCGGGCCGGCGAAGACGGCGTTCTTGCTGACGATGTAGACGATGTCGCCGCCGTGGCCCTGGGCCCGCAGCACGGCCGCCGCCTCCCGGGAGACGAGGAACGAGCCGCGCGGCATGACGTTGAACTGCAGGTCCCACAGCTCGGTCGTGGTCTCCTCCAGCGGCGCCGACTTCGACAGGCCGGCGTTGTTCACCACGATGTCGATCCCGCCGAAGGCCAGGCACGCCGCCTGCACCGCGGCGCGCACGGAGGCCTCCTGCGCCACGTCGACGTGGACGGCGCGGGCCACGTCGGGGCCGCCCAGCTCCTTGGCCACCTGCTCGGCGCCGGCTAGGTCGAGGTCGGCCACCACGACGCAGGCGCCCTGGGCGGCGAGCGCCACGCAGGTGGCCCGGCCGATTCCGGACGCGCCGCCGGTCACCAGCGCGACCCGGCCCGCCAGCGCCCGCGGCTTGGGCCGGCGGCGCAGCTTGCGCTCCTCCAGCTCCCAGTACTCGACCCGGAACTTCTCGCTCTCCGGCACCGGCGCGTACGTGGAGACTGCCTCCGCCCCACGCATCACGTTGATGGCGTTGACGTAGAACTCTCCGGCGACGCGGGCGGTCTGCTTGTCCGCGCCGAAGGAGAACATGCCCACGCCCGGGACGAGCACGATGGCCGGGTCGGCGCCGCGCATGGGCGGGCTGTTCTCGTCGGCGTAGCGGTGGTAGTAGGCGGCGTACTCATCGCGGTACGCCGCGTGCAGCTCGCGCAGGCGCGTGGTCACCTGCTCCAGCGGCGCGTCCGGCGCGGTGTCCAGCAGCAGCGGGCGGATCTTCGTCCGCAGGAAGTGGTCCGGGCAGGAGGTGCCGAGCGGGACGAGCCGGTCCAGCGACTCGCGGGAGAGGAAGTCCAGGACCACCTCGTCGTCCCGGAAGTGCCCGACCACCCGGCTGTCGGTGCCGGCGATGCCACGCAGGATCGGCGCGAGCTGGGCGGCGCGCTGGTGGCGCTGCTCGTCCGGCAGTGGGCGGCGGTCGTCCCGCACCGGGCCGAAGGGCTCCGGCCGGCCGGTGCGCTCGATGAACTCCGCCGCCTCGCGGATGAGCCGCAGCGCCCGCTCCTCGCACTGCTCGCTGGTGGTGCCCCAGGTGGTCAGCCCGTGGCCGCCGAGCACCACGCCCTCCACCTGCGGCTGGGTGCGTACGATCTCGGCGATCATCCGCCCGAGCTCCCAGCCGGGTCGGATCCATGGGATCCAGCGCACCCGGTCGCCGTAGCACTCCCGCACCAGCTGCTCGCCGTCGGCGGCGGCGGCGAGCGCGATGACGCTGTCCGGGTGCAGGTGATCCACGTGGGTCGCCTCCACCAGCCCGTGCATCGGGGTGTCGATGGACGGCGCGGCGCCGCCGGGCCCGAAGGAGCAGTACGCGAACAGGTCGACCATCTCGTCCTCGTGCGCGACGCCCCGGTACCGGCCGTCGAGCCCACGCAGCCGGCCCAGCTCGAGCACGGCGAGGCCCGGGTAGCGAAGGGTGCCGAGGTCCCCGCCGGAGCCCTTGACGTACAGCAGCGTGACCGGCTCCCCTGTCGCCGGGTGCACCACCTCCGCCTTGCACGAGCAGTTGCCTCCGCCGTAGTTGGTCACGGTCGGGTCCGCCCCAAGGCGGTTCGCCCGGTCGAGCATGGCGGCCACCTCGGTGGAGACGCCCTCGGGCACGTCGTCTCGGGTCGTTGGCTGCATCAGGTTCCCCATCCCATCGCGTTGTTCGCTTGCATGCCCGCCGTCGCGGTCTGCTCGCCCGCCGGTGCGCGGGCCAGCCACCCGCGCGCGACGAGCGCGTCCACGAAGCGGGCGTACCCGTCGTCGAGGCGAGGCTGCTCGGCCGGGTCCGGCTCGACCGTGCGGGCCAGCCGGACCATGGCGTCCACCGCCGCGGCCAGGCCGGAGTGCACTGTGGACGACGCGGCCAGCACCGCGGCGCCGAAGGCGCTGGACGCCTCGGCCGGCACCACCACCGGGCGGCCCAGGACGCTGGCCCGGATGCGCAGCCAGGTCCCGCTGCGGCTGCCGCCACCCACCGCCCGGACCGGGCCGTGGCTCGGCGCGCCCGCCGCCGCCAGCACCTCCAGCGCCAGCCGTTCTACATAGGACACTCCGTCCAGCAGTGCACGGTAGTGCTCCGTCGGGCCGGCCGGGGTGCCGTCCAGCGGGCCACCCGCGTCCGGCGTCACGAAGGGGAAGCGCTCCCCGCCGCGGCTGACCGGGTAGACCAGCACGGTGGCCGGGCCGTGGGCGGCGGCCGCCAGGTCCAGCGCATGCAGGTCCGCGCCGGGGAAGGCGTCGCGCAGCACACCCGCGCCGGCATTGCTGGCTCCCCCGGGCCACCACAACCCGTCCGGCGCGAAATGGCTGTAGACCCCGAGCGCCGGGTCGCTGACCCGGTGCCGCGCCGCCAGCTTGACCACCAGTGTCGTCCCCAGCACGCCGACCGCGTCGCCCGGGTGCACCCCGCCCGCCGCCACCTGGCCCGCACAGCCGTCGGTCATGCCGAGGACCACCGGTGTGCCGGCGGGCAGCCCGGTCACCGCCGCGCTGCGGGCGGACAAGCCGCCGGCCACGGTGCCCGGTCGGGACAGCCGCGGCAGCTGTGACGGCGCCACCTGCGCCGCGGCCAGCAGGTGCGCCGGCCAGCGCAGCGTCTGCGGGTCGGCGCCGGTCTTGAGTGCGTGGCTGGTGTCGCTCGGCGCGTCCTCGCCGGTGAGCCGTGCCACGACCAGGTCGCTCACGTGCCGGTACCGGCTCGCCGGCCGGTGGCGTTGCAGCCACGCGATGCTGGCCAGCGCCGGCGCGGCCGCCACCAGCTGTCGGTCCACACCCGACCCGGGCTCGGCGGCCCGGCGGTCGTTGTAGAGCAGCGCCGGGCCGGCCGGCGCGAGTTCGGCCGTGCACGGCACCACCGTGCCCGAGGTCGCCGTCACCGACAGGGCGGCGACGGGCCCGGGCAGCCGGGCGGACAGCTGCGCCAGGACCGCCTCGACGACATCGGGGTGTACCGGCCGCTGCTCGGCCCGGCCGGTGGCATCCCGCTCGGGCTGCGGCAGCGGGGCCCCCGCCCGCGCCACCACCGCCCCGTCGGGCGTGACCGCGACCGCGCGTACGTCGGCGGTCGCGACGTCCAGGCCGATGAGCAGTCCGGTCATGCACCGCCACCGAGCAGGAGCCGGGGCAGGTCGCGCAGGTCCGGCACGGCGAGATCGGGCTCGGCCAGCTGGTCGGGCGTGGGCTGCGGCGGGGCCTCGCCGCGCAGCACCCATACCGTGCCGAGGCCGACCTGCCGGGCCGGCCGGACATCGGTGTCCAGCCGGTTGCCCACGTGCACCGCCTCCGCGGCGGCGACCCCCGCCTCGGCCACCGCCCACTCGAACAGGGCCGGATCCGGCTTCTCCACGCCCACCAGCGCGGAGACGCCCCAGATGTCGATGAACGGCGCCGCCCCGTCGCGGCGCAGGGCGTCGACGACACTCGCCTCCTGGTTGGCGAGCACGCCGACGCGCACGTGCCCGTGCAGTGCCCGCAGGCAGGGCAGCACGTCGGCGTACATGGTGCCCGCCGGGTGCCGCCAGTGCCGGCGGGTGCGCGCGTGCAGCTCGTCACGCCACTGCTGGCCGCCGAGGAACTCGGCGGCCAGCGCCCGGCGCAGCGAGCCGGCCTGCGCCGCGCGCACGCCGTCGTAGACCGCCTGGAACCGGGCCCGGTCCGCCGGCCCGGCGCCCCGTTCGGCCCGCATCTCGTCCAGCGCGGCGAGCACCGCGGCGACGAAGTTCCCGTCGTCGTAGATCGGGCCGCCGATGTCGAAGAACACCGCTTTGACCGTCCGCCCGGCAAACGGCGTCACAGCTGCCCTCCAGCGAACAGCGCACGGCGCGCGACCTCGTCGGCGCGGGCGGCCAGCGCGTCCCCGCCAGCGGCGTCCAGGTAGCGCGGCGTCCCGACGGCGTATGCGACCACCCGAGCCCGGGCGGCCTTCACCGCCATCGTGGTCACCGCCTCCACCTCCTCGGCCGATCGGCCGAGGGCGACCAGGCCGTGGTTGCCCAGCAGCACCAGCCGCGGCGGGCCGCCGTACCGGTCGGCGTGCTCGGCGATGGCGCGGGCGACCGCCCGGCCGAGCGCCAGGCCGGGCTCCTGGTACCCGACCCAGGCCGGCCGGCCGACCACCACCGCCTCGTCTGGGAAGAGCGGGGCCTGCCACAGCCGCTCGCCCTCCGCCAGCGACACGAGCCCGACGACGGCGGTCGGGTGGGTGTGCGCGACCCAGGCCGCACCGCCGGCGTGGACCGCCGCGACGTGCACCAGCGTCTCGATCGAGGCGCGCCGCCCGCGCGGGTCGCCGGCGAGTGCGAGCAGCGCCGACAGGTCGTCCTGTGTGGCGCGCGGGTCGCTGAGGACGCGAGCCACGGCGTCGATGTCGACCACCACGAAGTCGTCCGCGGTGGCCCGGTCCATCCGCGCGCCGCTCGCCTTCACCACGAGCTGGCCGTCCACCGTGGTCGACGTGTTGCCCTCGGCGAGGCTGACCAGGTCGCGCGCCGGGTCGCCGAGGCGCAGCGTCAGCTCGACGAGCGCGCCGGGAACGGCGGCCCGGTCGGCGCGTACACTCATCGGGCACCCCCGCGCCGGCGCAGGGTGACCGCGTTGAGCAGCGCGGAGAGGACCAGGACCGCGCCGAGCGCGAAGAGCTGGACCTGGCTGCCGTCGGAGCCCTCGTAGGCGAGCAGGATGCCGGCGTTGAGCCACACCACGAGCAGCGCGGCGACCACCACCCCGGCCACCCGGCCCAGCCCGCCGGAGATCGCCACTCCGCCGAGTACGGCGATGGTGATGGCCGGCAGCGCCATTCCGTTGCCCACGCTGCCCGCGTCCGGCCGGGCCGACGCGAACTGCGCGACGGTCACCACCGCGACCACCCCGGAGAGCAGGCCGGCGGCGAGGTACGCGCGGAACCGGGTCTGCCGCACGTCGATGTTGGCGAAGCGCGCGGCGACGTCGTTGGTGCCGATGGCGTACAGCCGGCGGCCGAAGGTCGTGCGGTTGACCAGCAGCCACACCACGACGACGGTGGGGACGAGGAAGGTCAGCACCTGCAGCGGCAGGTCCGGCACGACCGGGAGGTCAAGGGCCCTGGTCAGCGAGTGCAGGTCCTGGATCGGCTTGGTCGAGATGGGCGCCTTGTCGTTGCTCAACAGCGCGAGCGAGCCGTACGCGTAGTAGGTGGCGAGCGTGGCGATCAGCGCCGGGAAACCCAGGTAGGCGACGAGCACCCCGTTGATCGCACCGAGAATCCCTCCGATGAGGACGGTCAGGGCGAGCGCCGGGATCACCGGCCACCCCCATTCGCCCACCATGAACCCGAGCGCCATGCCGGAGAGGCTGACGATCGATCCCACCGACAGGTCGATCCCGCCGCGCCCGGAGACGATCACGATGAACTCGGCGAGGCCGAGCAGGCACAGCGGGACCATCGTCTCCAGCGCCGAGGCGAGGTAGTCGGCGTCGTACGGCGCGACCAGGTAGTCGTTCTGGCCGAGGAACCAGAACCAGGCCACCACCACCACGAGCAGCACGCTGAGCAGCGCGACCCGTTCGGAGAGCACGAACCGCACCGCGCGGGTCCACTGTGTCCTCTCCCGACCGGGGGCCGGCCGGTCCTCGCGAGTCTGGTCCGGCGCGGCGGTATTGGTCGTCATCGTGCACTCCTCCGGCGCTCGCGTACCAGGTCGACGCCGACCGCGACCAGGATGAACAAGCCGATGAACAGCTCAGTCAGCTCACTGCGCCAGCCGAGCAGGGTGATGGCACTGGTCACCGTGCCGACCAGTAGCGCGCCCAGCAGGGTGCCAAGGACGGTGCCGCGGCCGCCGAGGATGCTCGTGCCGCCGATCACCACGGCCGCGATGACCTGCAGCTCCAGCCCGGTGCCGGCGTTCTGCTGCACCAGGCCGCCGCTGCCGATCAGGACGCAGCCGGCCAGGCCGACCAGCGCCCCGGTGAGCGCGTACGCCGCGACGGTGCGCTGGCGCACCTTGATGCCGGCGAGCCGGGCGGCGGTGGCGTCGTTGCCGATCGCGTACCAGTGCCGCCCGGTCGCCCAGTAGCGCATGTAGCACCACATGAGCGCGGCGAGGACCATCGCCAGCCACCAGGCGTTCGGGATGCCGAGCAGGCCGCGGCCGGCCTGGCCGCCGCCGAACCAGGCCAGCGTGTCCGGTACGCCGGTGACCTGCTTGGAGTCGAAGATGCGCAGCGCCACGAAGCGGAACACGTTGAGCATGCCGAACGTGACGATGATCGGATGAATGCCGCCGAGGCTGACCAGCAGGCCGTTGACGCAGCCGAGCGCGAGGCCGAGCCCGACCGCCACGGCGACCGCGAGCGGCGCGGACACCCCGGAGTCCCGGATGAGCTTGGCCACCACCACCATGACGACGGCGACCATGCTGCCCACCGAGACGTCGATGCCCCCGGTCACGATGATCGGGGTCATCCCGATCCCGATGATCGCGACGGCGGCCACGCCGAACACGATGTTGCGCAGGTTCGAGCCGGTGAGGAAGGTGTCCGTGCCGACCGACAGGGCCAGCCACAGCAACGCGATGACGGCGACGAGCGCGAGCTCCTGCCCCTCCACCGCCCGGGCGACCGGGCGGCGACGGCGAAGCGGCGCGGCCTGGGCGAGGCCGGTCATGCGGCACCTACCTCCGTGGTCGGGCTGGACGCGGCGGCCGCCCGCGGGCCCACGTCGGCGGCGGCGGCCGCCAGCACGTCGGCCTGCCGGGCGCCGCGGTCGAACTGCGCCACCACCTGCCCGGCGCGCACGACGAGGATCCGGTCGGCGACCTGCAGCACCTCCGGCAGGTCGGACGAGACGACGAGCACGGCGCTGCCCGCGTCGGCGAGCTCGACGATGATCCGGTGGATCTCGTCCTTGGCGCCGACATCCACCCCCTGGGTCGGCTCCTCCAGCAGCAGGATGCGCGGCCGCTGGACGAGCTGGCGGGCGAGGACCACCTTCTGCTGGTTGCCGCCGGACAGGTTGCCGACCAGCGTGGCCGGGCCGGGGGCCTTGATGGCGATGCGCTTGATGAAGTCCCGCGCGACGGCACGCTCCCGGCCGCGGTCCAGCCACAGCCCGACGCGGCTGAGCAGGCGCAGGTGCGCGCTGGAGATGTTGAAGGCGATGCTCTTCGTGCTGAAGATGCCCTGCACCTTGCGGTTGGCCGGCAGCATCGTCACCCCGTGCCGGACCGCGTCGGCCGGGGATCGCAGCGTCACCACCGCGCCGTCGATGCGCACCGTGCCGGAATCGGCCGGGTCGATGCCGTAGAGCGCGCGGGCGATGCCGGCCGCGCCGGAGCCGACCAGGCCGTAGAGGGCGACCACCTCGCCGGGGCGGATGGCCAGGTCCACGCCGGCGAACACGCCACGCCGGCCGAGGCCGGTGGTGGCCAGCACCGGCTCGCCGTCGGGGACGGTCCGGCGCACCTGCCCGGTCGCCAGGGTGTGACCGACCATGAGCTCCGCGACGGCGCGGACGCTCAGCTCGCGGGTCGGCCGGCTCGCCACCACCTGGCCGTCGCGCAGCACGGTGACCCGGTCGGTGATCTGGGCCAGCTCGTCCAGCCGGTGGCTGATGTAGATGACCGCCACGCCGCTGTCGCGCATCCGGCGGATGGCGCCGAACAGCGTCTCGATCTCGTGGTCGGTGAGGATGGCGGACGGCTCGTCGAGGATGAGCACGCGCGGCTGGCTGGCGAAGGCCTTGGCGATGCTGACCAGCTGCTGCTCGGCGACGGACAGGTCGGCCACCCGAACGTCGGCGACCGCGCCGTCCAGGCCGATGTCCTCCAGCAGCCGCACGACGGCGTCGTGCTGCCGCCCGCGGCGGACCACGCCGGCCCGGCGCAGCTCCCGGCCGATGAAGACGTTCTCCGCCACGGTGAGCTCGCCGAACAGCTGCGGCTCCTGGTAGACAGTGGCGATGCCGGCGCTCAGCGCCGAGGTGGTACTCCCCGCCGGCAGCGGGTGTCCGTCGATCTCGATGCGCCCCGCGTCCGGCGTCTCCGCGCCCGACACGATTTTGATGAGCGTCGACTTGCCGGCTCCGTTCTCCCCGACCAGGGCGTGCACCTCGCCGCGGGCGAGCCAGAAGTCGACGCCGCGCAGCGCGTGCACGCCGCCGTACCGCTTCTCGATGCCGGTCAGCCGCAGCACCGGCGGCGCCTCGGCCGTGGTCATGCCCGCTCCCCGCTGGCGCGGCTCAGTCGTGGCAGCGGGGCCGTGGTGCCGGCTGGGCTTTCGCGCAACCGCTCGGTCATTGATGCCTCCGCCGTGGCGGGCCGGACCGGGGCGGCCCGGCCCGCCATGCCGCTAGTAGTTGAACTGGTCCACGTTGTCCTTGGTGATCCGCAGCGGGTCACCGAGCAGGAGCATCTTCTGGTCGGCGAAGTACTTCACCGTGCCGACGCCGCCGCCGACGTTGTTCTCCGCGGAGAAGGACTTGCCGTCGGCGATCTGCTTGCCCGCCCATGCGGTCAGGTAGCCCAGGTTCTCGACGTTCCAGAGGATCGCCGCGCTGGACGAGCCGTCGGCGAGGTACGGCTTCATCGCCTGCGGCGTGCCCAGACCCACGGTGAACACCTTGCCGATCTTGCCGGCCTCACGGACCGCCTTCGCCACGCCGGGCGCCGAGGAGGTGCACTCGCCTACCAGTCCGGTCAGGTCCGGGTGCGCGTTCATCAGGTCCTTGGCCATGGAGACGGCCTTGGCCTCGTCCTCGCCGGCGTAGACCGTGTCGACGATCTGCGCCTGCGGGTACTTCTGCGCGGTGTACTCCTTCTGCACCGCGATCCAGGAGTTGAGGTTGGCCGCGGTCTGCCCGCAGGAGACGATGGCGTACTTGCCCTTGCCACCCATCTTCTCCATCAGCGCGTCGGTGAGCGACTTGCCGATGCCGTCCGCGGTGGCCTGGTTGACGAACACCTCGCGCACCGAGTTCGGCGCGTCGGTGTCGGAGGTCATCACGTGGATGCCCTTGGCCTTGGCGTCCGCCAGCACCGGCGCCATCGAGTCGGGGTCGTTGGGGGCCACGACGAGCACGTCGACCTTCTGCTGGATCAGCGACTTGACGATGTCGGTCTGCGCGCCCGGGTCCGCCGTGGTCGCCCCCTTGTAGATCCACTCGATGCCCAGGTCCTGGGCCGCCTTCTGGCCCCCGGTGTTCATCGCCTCGAAGTACGGGATGCCCTGCAGCTTCGGGACGAAGGCCACGCTGATCTTCTTGCCGCCGCCGGAATCGCCGGACGCGCCGCCGCTGTCGTCCGACTTCTTGCTGCAGCCGGCGACCGCGAGTGCGCCGACGAGACCGACGGCGAGCATCGCCGTCGCCCTGTTCGACATCCGCATATGAACTCCTTTCAAAGCTGCGCCCGTTGCCGGACGCAGGACGCCGCCGGTCGGGACCGGCGCTTCGCGTTGGCTAGTCGACTGGGTCGGGCCCGGACGCGACCGCTGCGACGTGGTCGCGGAACCGGGCGTAGTGCTCCGCCCACGGACCGGGGTCGCGCGGCTCGACGAGGCGCCCGGAGCCGCCCCGCCGCACCACCCCGCGCACGTCGTCCAACCCGGAGAGCTCGCCGAGCGCGACGAGCTGGACGAGCAGGTTGCCCATCGAGGTCGCCTCGACCGGCCCGGTGCGGACCGGCAGTCCGGTCACGTCCGCCGTCAGCTGGTTGAGCAGCTCGTTGCGGGATCCGCCGCCGACGATGTGCACCAGGGTCGTCGGCCGTCCGGTGACCTCGACGATCGACTCGAACGCCGTGCGGTACCGCAGGGCCAGGCCCTCCAGGACGCAGCGGGCCACCTCGCCCACGGTGGCGGGGACTGGCTGGCCGGTGGCCCGGCAGTAGTCGCGGACCCGGCCGGGCATGTCGCCCGGGCGCACGAACGAGGGGTGGTCGACGTCGACGACGCTGCGCCGGGCCGGCGCCTGCGCGGCCAGGGCGACCAGGTCCGCGTACTGCATGTCGTGGCCCTCGCGCGCCCACTGCCGCCGGCACTCCTGCAGCACCCACAGGCCCATGACGTTGCGCAGCAGGCGGACCGTGCCGGCGACCCCGCCCTCGTTGGTGAGGTTGGCCCGGCGCGACTCCTCGGTCACCACCGGATGCGCCAGCTCCACGCCGACCAGTGACCAGGTCCCCGAGGAGATGTAGCCGGCGTACGGGTCGTCGAAGGGCACCGCCGCCACGGCGCTGGCGGTGTCGTGGCTGCCGGGGGTGACGACGCGGGTGCCGGCGAAGCCGGGCAGCGCGGCGACCTCGGCGACGACCGGACCCAGGTCGGTCCCGGCGTCCACCACCTCGGGCAGCAGGTCGGTGCGGACGCCGAGGTCGTCGAGCAGCTTGGTGGCCCAGGCGCGGTTGGCCACGTCGTACGCTCCGGTCGTGCTGACCGCGGTGAACTCGGCGACCGACGAGCCGGAGAGCAGGTGGTGGAACAGGTCGGGCATCATGAGCAGGCGGCGGGCGCCCGGCGGCGGCCCGCCGGCGCGGGCCTCGGCCATCAGCTGGAAGACGGAGTTGATCTCCATCAGCTGGCAACCGGTCTCGCGGTAGAGCCGCTCGCGGCCGACCACCCGCACCGCCTCGGCGAGCATCCCCTCGGTGCGGGCGTCGCGGTGCGACACCGGGTCGGCGACCAGCTCGCCCTGCGCATCCAGGTAGCCGAAGTCGATCCCCCAGGTGTCCACGCCCACCGAGTCGACCCGGCCGGCCGCGCCGACCCGGCGCAGGCCCTCGACTATCTCGCGCCACAACGCCGCGACGTCCCACCGGAGGTGTCCGTCGACCACGCGCGGCTGGTTGGGGAAGCGGTGCACGATCTCGGTTTGCAGGGTGTCCCCGTCGAACGCCCCGACCACGATCCGGCCGCTCTCCGCCCCCAGGTCGATCGCGACGCACCGGCGCGCGCTCATGCCGGGCCTCCCCCGGTGACCCGCACCCGCTCCACCTTCACCCCGCGCCCGGACCACTCCTCGACGACGTCGTCCGGGGTCCCCTCGTCGGTGATCAGCCCGGTCAGGTGGTCGGTGGCCACGAACGGGTGCAGCGCGAAGCGGCCCAGTTTCGACGAGTCGAACAGCCCGTAGATGGAGTCGCACGCGGCGGCCAGCCGGCGCTTGACGGTGGTCTCCTCCAGGCTCAGCTCCATCAGCCCGTGCTCTGGACGCAGCGAGCGCAGCCCGAAGAATCCGACGCTGAGCCGGCCGCGGGACGACAGCACGTCGCCGAAGTCGCCGACCAGGGACTGGGACGACCGGCGCACGGTCCCGCCGAGCACCACGACGGTGATCGAGTCGGACTCGCTGAGCAGGTCGGCGGCGCGCAGGCCGTTGGTCACCACCACCAGCCCGCGCCGGGCGCGCAGCTCAAGGGCCAGGTAGTAGCAGGTCGTGCTGCAGTCCAGGCAGATCGCGTCGCCGTCCTTGACGTACGCCGCGGCGGCCCGGGCGATCGCCTGCTTGGCGGCGACGCTGTGCCGCAGCCGCATCTCGAAGGCGCCCTCGTCGGCGCCCTCGTGGCGGACGGCGCCGCCCCGCACGCGGCGCAGCAGACGGCGCCGTTCCAGCGCTTCCAGGTCCTTGCGGACGGTGACCGCGGAGACGCCGAACCGCTCCATGAGGTCGCTCACGCTGACCCGCCCCTCGCCGTCGAGCAGGCGCAGCAGCTGCTGCTGGCGCTCGTGCTCGGCGATGCCCGGCATGGTCTGCGGCTCCCTTCTCGCTGGGGCTGGTAGCGCAAGAGGCTAGCCATACGGCAACCGAAGGGTCAACAAACGAAAGGGAAGTCGCTGTCGTGCGGGTTACGAGCGATGGTGTATCGCTTTCGTTTCCAAGGTGTTACGAAATGCAGGCCGTGGTGCTACGCAATCGCCGTAGGGTTGACAATTTTGTGCGCGCCACCGCGGGAGGGCGGCCGGTCACCGCTGCGGCGATCGCCGTCCAAAGAGGATCCGGAAGTCGCGTAGCGCCACCGAGAGCACGGGCCGGCGACCGTTCAGCGCGGCGAGGGGACCGGTCGGGCCCACCTGCCAGGTCGCCGTCGCTCGCTGAATGTCGGCCCACCCGCGTACCGGTGTGACCTTCACCTGCCGGCCCAGCATCTGAATCACCGAGAACCTGATCGGCCAGCGTCCGGGGTACCGCAGCCCGGGCGAGATCGCCGCCTGCGCGATGGCGCCCGCCGCCGTCCAGGCCCGCGCCGCCAGCCCACCTCCGGGCGACGGGCCGATCTCCAGCTCGGCAAGCTCCTTCGGAATACCCCACAGTTCCCGGCCGCCGTCGCGGGAGGGCCGGCTGTCCACCCAGATGTCGACGATGCTCACCCGGGGGCGACCGCGGTGGCGGACCAGCACGGCGGACAGCAATTCGCGGTACTGGAGGACGCCGCCCGCTTCGTACCGCACCCAGGCGGTGCCGACAAGGCCGCGGCCACCGATCGACAGTGGACGGACAACTGCCGCGAGCGCGTCAGGCAGTGCGGGAATCTGGGCTACCGGAAGCGACCAGATCGAGACGTACATCTGCCCGCGCAGGTCCCAAGGCTCGGCAGGGTAACCCACGGTCCGGCCTCAGCTCGACCCGAGCGAGCTGTCCGGTGTCATGTGCAAACCCACGGCCCTATTGTCGCTGGAAACCCGGTGGAGGTGGCGCGGGGCCACAACCTACCCTGCCGCTGTGAGCCCCGAGGACCTTCTCGACAGAGTCCGCGCGCTGGCATAGGCCGCGGACTCCCCGGCTGAGCGGGCCGCCCGAATCGCCAGCGAGATCCGCGACTACGGCCGTCATCGATGGGTCGGCATCTACCGCGTGACCTCTGCCGAGGTCGTCCTGCTCGGCTACGCGGGGCCGGGTGCGCCGGCACACCCGACGTTTCCCCGTACCCAGGGCCTGACGGCGTCGGCGGTGGCCACCGCCAGCACCGTGATCGCGGACGACGTGACCAAGGATCCGCGGTATCTCACCGCCTTCGGCAGTACGCGGTCAGAGATGATCGTGCCGGTGGTCCGTGCCGAGGGTGAGGTCGTCGGTACCATCGACGTCGAGAGCGAGCAGGTTGCCGCCTTCGGAGCCGCCGAACGGGACCTGATCGAGCGTTGCGGCAAGGCAATTCTCAGCCTGTACGGGCCGGACTGACCCAGTCCTTTACAGGGCCAGGCCACCGTCGACCGGTACCACCGAACCCGTCATCGCGCTGCTGCCCGGCCCGGCCAGGAAGGCGAGCACAGCGGCGATTTCGCCGGGATCGAGCAGCCGGTGCACCGGCTGCTGGGCGGCGAACGAGTCCGCCGCGGGCAGGCCGTAGAGGCGGGCGCTCTCCGCGAGAATCGGCGTGTCGGTGGAGCCGGGGCTGACCGCGTTGGCGGTGACTCCGGTACCGCCCAGCTCCGCGCCGAGCGCGCGGATGAGCCCGGCGACGCCGGCCTTGGCGGCACAGTACGCGGCGAGCATCGGCAGCCCGCGGGTGGCGGCGGCCGAGGCGACGGCGAGGAACCGGCCGGACCGCGGCCGTGGGCGGCGCAGTAGCGCGGGGATGGCGGCCCGGGCCAGGTTGACCACGCCACCCAGGTCGACGTCGAGCACCGCACGCTCCTGCTCGGGGGGCATCTGCCACAGCGGTACGCCGCCGGCGATGACGCCGGCCGCGGCGATCGCGGCGTCCAGACCACCCCACCGGCGCTCCGCCTCCGCGACCGCCGCCGCCAGCTCGGCCGGGTCGCGGACGTCGGCGACGTAGGCACTCACCTCGCCCGCCGTGCGGTTCGCGGCATCCACCACCGCGTCCAGCTCGGCCCTGCTGCCCATCGGGTACGGCAGCGCGGGATCGTCGCGCGCCAGATCGACCGCGAGGACGGCCCAGCCCTGCTCGGCGAGGGCCAGGACAGTGGCGGCGCCGATCCCACGCGCGGCCCCGGTCACGACCGCGACCCGGCCCGTCCGCCCGTCCGTCCTGCCGGCGCCGCCGGCCCGCCCGGTCATGCCGGCATCCTGCCCGTCACGCCGGCACCGTCGGTCGCCAGGCGGCGACGTGCCGCACCAGCGCGTCGCCGAGCTCGGCCAGCAGGCGGCCGCCATCCGCCTCGGTGGCGGCGGTCGGGTCGCCCAGCACGCCGGACGGGCTCACCGCCCGCACCCCGCCGGTGCGCAGCCGAGGCATCAGCGCAGGCAGCGGCTCGGTGTTCCCGCGCACGGCACGGTCGATCCGCACCAGCTCGGGGTGCAGGGCAAGCTGGAGCGCGGTCTCCTGGTGTCCGGCGTGCGGGTCGCCGTCCCACGCGGGCTGGAACATCGTCACGTCGCGCGACCTGGCGCGCAGCCGGGCGACCGCCCGCGCCACGGGCTCGGCGTTGCCACCGTGCGCGGAGACGAACAGCACGTGCCGGAAGGTCCGCGTCGCGGAGCGGCCCAGCTCCAGCACCAGGAGCTCGGTGACGTGCTGTCCGATGGAGAGAGTGCCGGCGAAGCCGGCGTGCTCGCCACTGGAGCCGTACGCCACGGGCGGCGCAACCAGCACGTCCGGGCGTACCGACGCGAGGTGCTCGCAGAGGGCCACGGCGAGGTCGGTGTCGGTGGACAACGGCAGGTGCGGGCCGTGCTGTTCGGTCGAGCCGAGCGGGACCGCGAGAACGGCGCCGGCGGCGGCCAGCTCGGCCACCTCCGGCCAGGGCAGATCGGCCAGCCGCATGTCAGCCGACCGGCGCCGCGAACCCGGCCAGCGGGTCTTCGTCGCAGGCGCGCTCGGGCGGCCGGCGCCGACCGAGCGTCACCGGCACGGGGCCGGTGCGGTGGGAGTGGTCCGGCGACGGTCGCGGCGCGCTGCCGGGAGCGACCGCGGCCAGCGCCCCCTCGCCATGCCCCCGTACGCACTCCGGGTCAGGGCCGTCCAGCGGCAGGCCGGTGAAGAACTTCGCCGCCATGCAGCCGCCGCGGCAGGCGTCGTAGGCCGAGCAGGTGGCGCAGGCCCCGCCGCCCTGCGGGCGGCGCAGCTCGGCGAAGAGCGTCGACTCCCGCCACACCTTGGCGAACCCGCCGTCCCCGCGCACGTTGCCGGCGAGGAACGAGGCGTGGATGGCGAACGGGCACGCGTACACGTCGCCGACCGGGTCGATGAGGCAGACCACCCGGCCGGCACCGCACAGGTTCAGCCCGGGCAGCGACTCGCCGTAGCCGGCAAGGTGGAAGAACGAGTCGCCGGTCAGCACCTGCTCGCCGTGTGCCAGCAGCCACTCGTACAGCAGGCGCTGCTGTGCTGCGGTCGGGTGCAGCTCGTCCCACACCTTTGCGCCGCGTCCGGAGGGCCGCAGCCGGGTGAGCCGCAGCTGTGCCCCGTACCGGTCGGCGATCGCCTTGAACGCGTCCAGCTGCCCGACGTTGTGCCGAGTGACCACAACGGACACTTTGAACCCGGCGAACCCGGCGGCGGCGAGGTGCTCCATCGCCCGCAGGGCGGTGCGGTAGGAACCCCGACCGCGGACCGCGTCGTTCACCTCCTCGGTCGCGCCGTCGAGCGAGATCTGCACGTCCACGTAGTCGCTGGCGGCCAGCCGCCGGGCGATCCCCGGGGTGATCTTCACACCGTTGGTGGAGAACTTGACGCCGACGTGGTGCTCGGTGGCGTAGTCCACCAGGTCCCAGAAGTCCGGCCGCACCGTCGGCTCGCCGCCGCCGATGTTCACGTAGAACACCTGCATGCGCTCCAGCTCGTCGATCAGGGCGCGGCACTCCGCGGTGCTCAGTTCACGCGGGTCCCGGCGGCCGGAGGAGGACAGGCAGTGCACGCACGCCAGGTTGCACGCGTAGGTCAGCTCCCAGGTCAGGCAGATCGGCGCGTCCAGCCCGTACTGGAATTCGTCCACAAGCGACATCACGCCCTCCCTGGTCCGTCCGCGCCGGTCGGGCGGATCATCCGGGACGCGGCGAGCGCGGCCAGCGCGGCCCGGTAGCGGGGCAGCTCGGCGTCGGACACGCCGGCTCGGGCGCAGGCGGCCCGGGCGGTGGGCTGCTCAGCCAGCCCGCGCACCACGTCGAGCAGCCGCGGGCTCTTCAGGAACGACAGCCGGCGGGTGCCGAAGTGGTACAGCAGGGCGCCGAACCGCTCCGGCCGCACCGCCACGCGTTCGTCCAGCCGCCACGGCTGATCCAGGTCGAACAGCCCGGGGCCGTCCTCAGTAGACACCACACATGCCGTCGATCGAGACCTCCTCCACCAGGAGCTCGTCGGCGACTTCCTGCCCGGCGTCCTGCTCCGGCGGCTGCGCCCGGGTCGGCTCGGCCGGCCGGGCCACCACGGTGGCGGTCGCGCCGCGACCGCCCTGCGCGTCCCACCCGCTCTGCTCCATCACGGCTCCTCCCAACGGGTAGCCGGCTTCCGGCACGGTATGACGAGTAGCGGTAGGCTACCGTCACCCGGTGACAGAATCAAGGCTCTCGACGGAGCCACCATGACGAGCAAAGCCCCGACCGGCGGCGGCCCGTACCGCCGCCCACGCCGGCACAGCACGGCGCGCGAGCTCGAGCTGGCCGCGTTGCGGCTGTTCGCCGAGCAGGGCTACGAACGGACCACGGTCGACCAGATCGCCGCCGCGGCCGGGGTCAGCCGCAGCACCTTCTTCCGCTACTACGCCGGCAAGTCGGACGTGCTGTGGCGCGAGTTCGACCGCGAGGTACAGACCATCCACCAGCTGCTCGCACGGACGCCCACCGACGTGCCGATGATGGCGGCGGTACGGCAGGCTGTGCTGACCGCGAACCACTACCGGGCGCAGGACGTGCCGCGGCTGCGGGCGCGGATGGGCGTGATCGCAGCGTCGCCGGAGCTGGCCGCCAGCGCCCCGGTCCACTATGCCGCCTGGGAACGGGCAATCAGCGATTTCGTCGCCCGGCGAAGCGGGCAGCCGGCCGGCTCGCTGTACCCGCTCGCGGTCGGCCGTTCGGTGCTCGCCGCGTGCCGGGCGGCCTTCGACCGCTGGGCCGCGCGCGCCGACGCCGACCTCACCGTCTACCTGGACGCCGCGCTGAGCGCGCTGGCCGCCGGGTTCGCCGACCACACGCTCGGCGCGGAGCCCGGCGCCGGGCCCGTCGACGCGCCCGCCGGCACGCCGACCCGCGCAACACTGACACCGCAGGCGGCACAGGCGGCCATTGCGCCGGTGGTCCCCCGGTTCCGGGTCACGGATGTGGTCGTCCGCGGCGGCGGGGAGGTCAACGCGGTCTACGAGGTGCGTGGCGCGGGCGGGGACGAGCCACTGATCGTGAAGGTGTACCCGGAGCGGTGGGGATCGGCGCTGCGCTGGCGATCCAAGCTCGCCAAGGAGGTCTACGTCTACGGCCTGCTGGCCCGGCACGGCGTCGCCGAGGTCCCGCGCGTGCTGCGGCACGAGCCCGACGGCGTTCCGCAGCTGCCCTCGGCGTTCGCCGTGCTGACCCGGCTGGACGGCGAACCGCTGGCGGCAGTGGCCGACCGCCTCACCGACCGCGACGCCGAGCAGGTCTACGAGCACATGGGTCGGTTGCTCGCCGCGGTGCACCGGATCACCGCTGACCGGTGGGGCTACGTCACGACCGGCCTCGTCGACGTCAAGCCGTCCAACACGGCGTACATGGCCGACCAGTTCACCCGGAAGCTACGCCAGTTCCTCGATCTCGGTGGCGATCCCGCGCTCGCCCGCGCGATCGAGCGTCACGTCGGCAGGCACGAGGCGGTGCTCGCGGCGTGCCGGCGACCGTCCTTGTGTCACAACGACTTCCACGACGGCAACGTGCTCGTCGCACCCGTCGGGCAGAGCTGGCGGGTCACCGGCTACGTGGACGTGGAGAACGCCGTCGTCGCCGACCCGCTGCTCGACCTGGCCCGGACCGACTACCACTCGCTGCGCCACAACGAGACCGCGCGCCGGGCATTCCTGCGCGGGTACGGCCCGCTGCCCGCCGATTGGGAGACCCGGGTGGCCCTGTACCGCGTGCACCACGCCCTCGAGTTCTGGAACTGGTCGGCCGGCAACGGCAAGCAGGACCTGCTGCCCGCGATCACGACCGACCTGGAGACCCTCACCGCGGCCTGAGCCCGCGCCCTCCCCGGTCGATCACGAGGCTGGCGGCGCAGAATATCGTGCTGCTCGCACGGCCAGCGCGATGGCGGCTAGGTGCGGCGGCCGCGGATGCGGGGCGCCGGCTCCGCCACGAAGGTGCGGTCGGCGAACCCGGCGGCGAGCGCGGCGAGCGCGGCGTCGAGGTACACGGTGAGGTTGGCGTCCGCGCGTCTCACCCAGCGGTCGTAGGCGGCGCGGCAGGCGGCGAGGGTCGCCCGGCCGACGGCGAGCGGGTAGAGCGAGTCGGGCGGCAGGCCGGCGCGGCGGGCGGCGAAGTCGCTGATCGCCCGCTCCCAGGCGTCATAGTGGACGGCTGCGCCCGCGTACAGCGCTGGGGTCGAGCTGATCAGGTTCATCCGGGTACGCAGCTCGGGGATGTCCTCCGAGCGGTAGTGGTTGACCGCCACCACGGCGACCCGGATCGCCTCCATGATCGGCACGTCCTCCGAGGCGGCGGCCAGCTCCTTGCGCAGCGCCTCGACCTCCTCGTCGAAGGAGCTCCAGAGCACCGAGGACTTGGAGTCGAAGTAGCGGAAGAAGGACCGCTTGTTGATCCCGGCCTCGCTCGCGATCTGGTCGATGGTGGTCTCCTCGAAGCCCTGCTCGGCGAAGAGCCGCAGGGCGATGACCTCCAGTTCGCGCCGGCTGGTGCCACGGGGACGCCCGCGCCTGGTCTCGGAGCCAGTCATGGATGGCAGTCTGCTCCACTTCGTCCAGGCCGCCTACGCCACCCCCACCGGACGTTCCCACCTGCCACCCGGGATCGAGCGGATCAAGGTCTTGTCAGGCCGGACCTGCCGGGCGTACGGTGAGCCCATATTCGTCACCGACTGACGATATCTGCCCCGGAGGCGCCGCCGCCCACCCCACCGGCTGGTCAGGACAAGGAGGCTGTGATGCCTGGACGGGTAGCTGGAAAGGTCGCCTTCATCACGGGCGCCGCGCGTGGCCAGGGGCGCAGCCATGCGATCCGGCTGGCCGAGGAGGGTGCGGACATCATCGCGGTGGACATCTGCGCCGACTACCCCACGGTGCCGTACCCGATGGCCACCGAGGCCGACCTCGCCGAGACGGCCAAGCAGGTCGAGGCGCTCGGCCGGCGCATCGTGACCGCCCGCGTCGACGTCCGCGACCTGGCCGCGCTCAGGTCCGCGGTGGACGACGGCGTGGCGCAGCTGGGCCGGCTGGACATCGTGTGCGCCAACGCTGGGATCTGCACCGTCCAGGCGTGGGACGAGGTCACCCCGCAGGTGTGGCAGGACACTTTGGACACCAACCTGACCGGGGTATGGAACACCGTAGTGGCCGCGGTCCCCCACCTCATCGCGGCCGGTGGCGGATCGGTCATCTGCATCAGCTCGACCGCGGGCATCAAGGGACTGCCCTACCTCACCCCGTACGTGGCCGCCAAGCACGGCGTGGTCGGCGTCGCCAGGTCGCTCGCCAACGAGCTGGCCAGCCACCGCATCCGGGTCAACACGGTGCACCCGACCGGGGTCGACACACCGATGGGCACCGGCATCGGCGGCCTGGAGACGTTGCTCGGCAAGGACCCGAAGCTGGGGCCGATCTTCATGAACACGTACCCGGTCGAGATCGTGGAACCGCGCGACGTCAGCAATGCCGTACTGTTCCTCGCCTCGGACGAGTCCCGGTACGTCACCGGGCTCGAGCTGACCGTGGATGCCGGAAACACCATCCGATAAGGGGTCGTGGTGCTGGGCACGGACACCGTCGACGCGCGGGCGCGGACCGGCGCACACGCCTGGCCTGCCGCGGCACCGGCGGTGCCCGGCCGGTACGGGGCACAATGACGGGCGTCATGGGCCGCACCGCGACGACGCCGCTTCCGGTCGGCTTCGGCGTGCGGTTCGATCCGGGCACCCGACAGCTCACCGAGTCCGCCCTGTTCGGCGGCTCACCGGCACGGGTCGTGCGGCTCTCCGCTGCGGGACGAGCCGCGCTCGCCGAATTGAGGTCAGGCACGGTCGGTTCCCGAGCGGCCGCGACGCTTGCGCGGCGGCTCACCGACGCGGGCCTGCTCCACCCGTGCCCGCCAGCGGTCCGCGGGCCGGTCGACGCGACCGTGGTCGTCCCGGTACGCGACCGGGCCACGATGCTCGACCGCTGCCTCCGCGCGCTGGGCCGGTCGTACCCGGTGGTCGTGGTCGACGACGCATCCCGCGACCCGGCCACGGTGGCGGCCGTGGCCCGGGCACACGGCGCGACCCTCGTCCGCCGCGACCGCCACGGCGGGGCCGGGGCTGCCCGCAACACCGGCTTGTCCCGTGTGGAGTCCGACGTCGTGGTCATGGTGGACAGTGACTGCGTACCCCCGGCCGGCTGGGTCGAGCGGCTCGCGGCGCACCTCGCCGACCCGCTGGTGGCGGTCGTCGCGCCGCGGATCGTCCCGGCGCCCACCCCCGCCGCGGCGGCGGCGGTCTGCCGGTACGGCGCGGCGTGTGGCAGCCTCGACATGGGCGGCCGGGAGGGCCTGGTCGCCCCCGGCACCCGGATCCCGCACGTGCCGACCGCGGCGCTCGTGGTCCGCCGCAGCGCGCTGCTCGACGTGCAGCGTGATGGCAACGTCTTCGACCCGGAGCTGACCTGCGGCGAGGACGTCGACCTGGTGTGGCGGCTCCACCGCGCGGGCTGGCGGATCCGGTACGACCCGTCCGTCCAGGTAGGACATCGTGAGCCGGAGTCCTGGCCGGCGCTGCTGGCCCGCCGCTTCCGCTACGGCACCTCGGCGCCACAGCTTGCCCGGCGCCACCCGACCTCGATCCCGCCGCTGGTGGTCAGCCCGCTGCCGGCGCTGACCGTGGCCGCGCTGCTCGCCGGCCGCCCGGCCCTGGCCGGCGCCGGCCTGCTGGCGTCGGTGGCCAGGATGAGGCGGCGGCTGCGTCGGGCCGGGCTGCCGTCGGACGGCAGCCTGCCGGCGGTGCTGCGTGCGGTGCACCAGACCTGGCTCGGCGCCGGCCGGTACGGCCTGCAGTTCGCCTCGCCGCTGCTGGCCGTCGCGCTCGCCGCGCCGCGCCTACCGGGTAGACGGTGGCGGCTGCGGCTCGCCGCCGCGTCACTGGTGCTCGGGCCGGGCCTGGACGCGTGGCGCAGCCGCCGGCCGGCGCTCGACCCGGTGCGGTTCACCCTCGCCTCGATCGCCGACGACGTGAGCTACGGCGCCGGTGTGTGGTATGCGAGCGTACGGCACCGCACCCTTACCGCGCTGCGCCCGGCCGTCGCGCGGCGCCCCGACCGTCCAAACCTGACAGATCGGAGGACGCCATGAGCGTGGTCGTCGTCGCCACCCTCTTCCCTCTCGCCGGGCGCCGCGACGAGGTCGTCGCGGCGATCGCCGAAGCCATCCCTCGCGTGCACGCGGAGGACGGCTGCGAGCTGTACGCGCTGCACGAGGGCGACGACCGGCTGGTGATGGTGGAGAAGTGGGCCACGCAGGAGGCGCTGGACACGCACCTCACCGGGCCGGTCCTCGCCGAGCTGGGCCGCCACCTCGACGGCGCGCTCGCCCGCCCGACGGAGATCCAGATGCTGCGGCCGCACCCCGCCGGCACGCCGGAACAGGGAGCGCTCTGACCGACGACAGACCGGAGGCGCGCAATGGCGAACGCGTGGTTCGAGACGGTGGCCGAGGCGCAGCGGCGGGCCCGCAAGCGGCTGCCCAGGTCGGTGTACGGCGCGCTGGTCGCCGGCTCGGAGAAGGGCGTGACGCTCGAGGACAACGTCGCCGCCTTCGCCGAGCTGGGCTTCGCCCCGCACGTCGCCGGGCTGTCCGCCAAGCGCGACCTCGCCACCACCGTGATGGGGCAGTCCATCTCCCTGCCGGTTGTCATCTCGCCCACCGGCGTGCAGGCGGTACACCCCGACGGCGAGCTCGCGGTCGCTCGGGCGGCGGCGTCCCGGGGCACCGCGATGGGCCTCAGCTCGTTCGCCAGCAGGCCGATCGAGGAAATCGTCAAGGCCAATCCCAAGACCTTCTTCCAGATCTACTGGATCGGCACCCGGGAACAGATACGCGCGCGCCTGCAGCGGGCCCGGGCCGCCGGGGCGGTCGGCATCATCGCCACGCTCGACTGGTCGTTCTCCCACGGCCGGGACTGGGGCAGCCCCTACATCCCGGAGCGGCTCACCCTCCGCGAGGCGCTGCGGTTCGCGCCGGAGGCGCTGACCCACCCGCGCTGGCTGTTCAGCTACCTCCGGGCCGGCCACCTGCCGGATCTGACCGTGCCGAACATGGCCGACGCGGGCGAGCCGGCCCCGACCTTCTTCGGCGCGTACGGTCAGTGGATGCAGACCACACCGCCGAGCTGGAGCGATGTGGCGTGGCTGCGCGAGCAGTGGGACGGCCCGTTCATGCTCAAGGGCGTCACCCGGGTCGACGACGCGCTGCGAGCGGCGGATGCGGGTGTCACCGCCATCTCCGTCTCCAACCACGGCGGGAACAACCTGGACGGCACGCCGGCCACCATCCGGGTCCTGCCATCCATCGTGGACGCCGTGGGCGACCGGGTCGAGGTGCTGCTCGACGGCGGAGTCCGGCGCGGTAGCGACGTGGTGAAGGCGCTCGCGCTCGGCGCCCGGGCGGTGATGATCGGCCGGGCGTACCTGTGGGGCCTGGCCGCGAACGGGCAGCGCGGCGTGCAGAACGTGCTCGACATCCTGCGCAGCGGGATCGACTCCGCGCTGATGGGCCTGGGCCACCGCAGCATCGCCGAGCTGAGCCGGGACGACCTGGTCATCCCGCCCGGGTTCACCCGCACCCTCGGAGCGCCCCAGCCGCCGGGGTGAGCCGCCGCTAATCTCCAGGGTGGACGGTATCCCGGTCCAGCTCGCCGGTGACGTCAAGCGGGATCAGCGGCAGCGGGCCGGCCAGGTCGGCCGGCGCCGCGGGCACGTAGGCGAAGTTCTTCGCCCGGGCCCCCCCGTCGACGACGAAGTCGCAGCCGGTGATGAGCCGCGCGTAGTCCGAGCACATCCAGGCCACGCAGTGCCCGATGTCGGTCGGGGTCCCGGTGGTGCCCATCGGCACCATCGGCGGCCGCGGGCCGGTCCAGCGCGCGGGCCGCCGCCACGGTTCGTCGCCGCCCTCCCCGCCGATGCCGGCCGCCCGTGGGCGGTCCAGCACACCGCCGGGGCCTCGCTGCGCGATCAGCTCAGGGTTGTCGGGAGTCGGCGCGGTCGGGGTGAAGCTGTTCACCCGGATCCCGTACGGCGCCAGGTCCATCGCCGCGGCCCGGACAAAGTTGTTGACGCCGCCCTTGTGGAAGGCGTACGCGATGACCCCGGCCGAACCCGACCAGCCGTTGGACGAGGAGATGGCGACGATCGAGCCCTTGATGCCGTGCTCGGCCATGTAGCGCGCGGCGTGCTTGGTGTTGAGGAAGTTGCCCAGCGCCGCCACCCGCACCGCCTTCTCGAAGAACTCGGTGCTCTCGTCCAGCACGCCACGGCCACCCAGGATCGCCGCGTTGTTGACCACGATGTCCAGCCGGCCCCACGTGTCGGTGACGGTGCGCAGATAGGCCAGCACCTGCTCCTCGTCGGTCACGTCCCCGGGCACCGCCATCGCGGTGCCGCCGTTGCGCTCGATCCGCTTGACCGCTGCCTGCGCGGCCTGCGGGTCGATGTCGTTGCAGGCGACCTTGGCGCCGTACCGGGCCAGGGCCAGGGCGATGCCGCTGCCGATGTTCGGCCCGGCGCCGGTGACCAGGGCGACCTTTCCGGCCAGGGAAATCTCCACGCTCACTCCCGACTTTCGATTCTGACCGCGGTGCGTGACCAGCCGGCGAACCCGAACGGCCGCACCACCATCGACATGGCCGCATTACGGGCGCCGGCGACGACGATCATCAGCTGTTCCGGGGAGGGCAGCATGTGTAGTCCGTACTCGTCGATCCGCGGACCGGTACGGCCGCCCAGCCCCTTCCCCGCCCGCTCGAGGTCTGCATGGCTGCGCACACACCGCTCGTAGAGCCACTGCTGCACGTCGCGCTTGGTGAACCCACTCGCGGCCAGCAGCTGCGCGTGCTCCACGCCGAGCACCAGGCCCGCCGAGGAGTACGGGACGATCGCCGCGCCGGTGCGGGAAATCGTGTCGGCGAAGTCGGTGAGCAGCTCCTCCGGGTTCTGCGTGTGCCGGTTGTCCACGAACTCACAGGTGCGCAGCAGGGTGGCGCAGACCGCGTCGGTACCGGCGGGCAGTCCGACCTCGGCGGCGAGCGGCTCCCAGGGGCTCTCCTCCTCGTTCTCCCCGATGCACAGCGTCCATCGGCCGGGCACGCCTTGGGTGGCCTGCTCCAGCTCCTGCGGCCGGATGCCGAACACGTTGCGGACCACCAGCCCGATAGCGCGGGCGATGGTGGCGTTGGCCCGGAAGCCGGGTCCGAACACGCCGCCGGTGCAGTTGATGCCCAGCCGGTGCCGGATCGGCCCGTTGACCACGATCAGCGGGGCCGGGCCGCTGGTGGACTGCCAGCCGCCACCCACCACCGCCTTCTCCCGCATGAGCGCGTCCCAGGCGGCAAGGACCACGGGAAAGTACTCCGGGCGGCAGCCGGCCAGGGCCGCGTTCACCGCCGCCTGCTCCACAGTGCACTCTCGGTTCAGGTGGCGTACCGCGGCGATCACCTCGTCGGCCGGGCGTGCGGTCTGCGCGAGGAACTCCTCGACCATGGGCCGGGTGACCGGGACCACCGGCAGCCCGTCGGTCCAGCCCTGCTGGTACGCGTACTCGATGGCCGCCCGGGCGTACGCCAGGCGCTCCTCGTCGGCGGCGACCTCGGTCGCCACTGCCCCGTCGGCCTGCGCCATCACGCCGCGATGCCGGGGTGGGCGGTGGTCAGGGTCGCGACGATCTCGGGCAGCGCGGTGGCCGCCCGCTCGCGCAGCTCGCCCGCGGTCAGCGGTGCGACGGGGTGCGGGATCCGCACGTAGTGGTAACCCGGGGTGCCCTGCAGCGCGGCCATCGCGTCGGCGCTGACCTTGAACGCCTCCGTGCAGACGACGGCGGCGGGGACGCCGGCGGCCTCCAGCGCCAGCCCGTCCGCCACCGCGGAGGCACTGCACGAACCGCAGTCGCCCACACCGACCACCACCACGTCGCACTCGGCCACCAGCTCGCCCAGGATCTCCGGCGGCACCGGATCGGTGATGGACATCTTCTTGCGCCGCACCACCTCTGCAGCGCCGTGCTCCCGCCGCAGCAGCGCGCCGACCTCGTCGAGAAACTGCTCGGCGTTGCGCTTGACGTTGGCCAGCAAACCGACCCGGCTGCCGCGCAGGTCGGGCTTGCGGGCGGCGAGAGCCGTGGCGCTGGCACGAGTGGCCGGACCGGCCGTCGGGTCGACCATCGCAGGGAACATCGCTTCCCTCCTCTCCTCCGCTAGGGCCTGGCATAGTGCACCGTGGCCGGCCGCGGCTGTGTGCCGTCCACGGCCGCGCCGTCCGGCGCCGCGTTGACCGGCTCCGGGAAGTGGCAGGCCACCTGGTGACCAGGCTCGATCTCGCGCAGCAGCGGCCGCTCCACCGCGCATTGGTCCTGCGCCCGCGGGCACCGGGTCCGGAACCGGCACCCGCTCGGCGGGTTCAAGGGCGACGGCGGCTCGCCGCTGGCCACGGCGCGCCCGCCCGCCGGTGGCCTGGTCGGGTCGAGGCTGGGGATGGACGCCAGCAGGTCCACCGTGTAGGGGTGTCGCGGCGACCGGTACAGCGCCTCGGCCGGGCCGACCTCGCACAGCTGGCCCAGGTGCATCACCGCCACCCGGTCGCTGACCTGCTTGACCAGCGCGAGGTCGTGCGAGATGAACAGGTAGCTGAGCCCCAGCTCGGTGCGCAGCTGCTCGAACAGGTTGAGCACCTGGGCCTGGATCAGCACGTCCAGTGAGGACACCGGCTCGTCGCAGACGACCAGCGCCGGATCCAGCGCGATCGCGCGCGCGATGGCGACCCGCTGGCACTGCCCGCCGGACAGCTCGTACGGGCGCCGCCGGCCGTAGACAGCCGGGTCGAGTCCGACCAGGTCGAGCAGCTCGCGCACCCGCCTGCGCCGGCTGCCAGCGTTGCCCACGCCGTACCCGACCAGCGGTTCCTCGACCAGGTCGTCGATGCGCCAGCGCGGGTTCAGCGAGGCGTACGGGTCCTGGAACACCATCTGCAGCTGCCGCCGGGCCTGCTTCAGCCGGCGCCCGCGCAGGCCGACCAGCTCGGTGCCCTGGAACCGCACTGATCCGGACTTAGGCCGCGGTGCCTGCAGCACGCACCGGGCCAATGTCGACTTCCCCGACCCGGTCTCGCCGACGATGCCGAGCGTCTCCCCGGCGGCGAGCTCGAACGAGACGTCGGAGACGGCGTGCACCACCCCGCCCTTGAGCCCGCCCGCGCCGCGCACGGTGAACTCGTGGACGAGGTTGCGCACCTCCAGCAGGGTCATACCGGCTCTCCGTCCTTACAGGGGTTCCAGCAGGCCCACCAGTGGCCGACCTCGTGCTGCGCGAACGGCGGACGGCTGGTGCGGCACTGCGGCGTTGCCCGCGCGCACCGCGGCTCGAACGCGCAGCCGGGCGGCAACGCGGTCAGGTCAGGCGGCTGCCCCGGCGTGATCGGCAGCCGCGCGTGCGACTGGCGCTCCAGGCGCGGGATGGCGTCCAGCAGCGCGCGGGTGTAGGGCATCCGCATCTTCGCGAACAGGGTTCGCGTGGGCGCGTACTCCACGGCACGGCCGGCGTACATGACGATCACGTCGTCGGCGTAGCTGGCGGCCAGCCCGAGGTCGTGGCTGATCAGGATGATCGCGGTACCGAGCCGGGAACGCAGCTCGCCGAGCAGGTCCATGATCTGCGCCTGGGTGGTCACGTCCAGCGCGGTGGTCGCCTCGTCGGCGATCAGCAGCTTCGGGTCCGAGGCGAGCGCGATCGCGATCATCACCCGCTGCCGCATGCCACCGGAGAGCTGGTGCGGGTACTCGTAGAACCGCCGTTGCGGATCGGAGATTCGGACCAGCGACAGCAGCTCCATCGCGCGGGCGCGGGCGGCGTCCTTCTCCACCCGGGCGTGGGCGCGGATGGCTTCGGTGATCTGGGCGCCGATCCGCATCGTCGGGTTCAGCGAGCGGGTCGGGTCCTGAAAGATCATCGCGATGTCGGCGCCGCGGTGACGGCGCATCTCGGGCTCCGGCATGCCGACCAGTTCGACGCCGTCGATGCGGGCCGACCCGGTCACCGTGGCGCTGGGCGGCAGCAGGCCCATCAGCGCCCGCGAGCTGACCGTCTTGCCCGATCCGGACTCGCCCACGATGGCCAGCATCTGGCCGGCGCGCAGCCGGTAGCTCAGCCCGTTGACCGCGTACACCCGGCGGCCGCGCTGGTCGAACCGGACGCGCAGGTCCTCGACCTGGAGCAAGGTGTCGCTCATCGGCCGCTCCACCGCGCGCGCAGGGCCTCGCCGAGCTGGTTGAACCCGATCACGGTGAGGAACAGCGCCAGCGACGGCCACACCACGAGCAGCGGGGTGGCGGAGAGGCTGAGCTGCCCCTGGGCGATCATGTTGCCCCAGCTCGGGGCGGGCGGCGGGATGCCGAGACCGAGGAAGCTCAGCGCGCCCTCGATGATCATGATGATGCCCATCCCCAGCATCGCGAAGGTCATCAGCTGCGGGCCGATGTTGGGGGCGATGTGGCGCACCAGGATCCGCCAGGTCGAGGTGCCGGACAGCTTCGCCGCGACCATGAACGGCTGCTCGCGCAGGCGCAGCGTGGCCGCGCGGGAGATGCGGGCGAAGGCGGGGATGGAGAAGAACGCCAGGGCGAAGATGGTGTTGCGCTGGCTCGGCCCGAGGCTCTGCGCGACCGCCAGGGTGAGCACCAGCGACGGGAACGCGATGAACACGTCGAGCACGCGCATGATGATGGTGTCGACGGCCCCGCCGAAGTGGGCGCTCAGCGCGCCCAGCGAACCGCCGAGGGCGAGCCCGAGCAGGTTCACCGAGATCGCCACGATCAGCGACGACCGTCCACCGTAGAGGATGCGGGAGAAGATGTCGTTGCCGTTCGGGTCGGTGCCCAGCAGATGGCCCGGCGAGAACGGCGGCAGGCTGGACGACAGCACGTCCCCGCCGGTCGGCTTCGGGATCGGCGCCACCAGCGGCAGCACGAAGCACGCCCCGAAGATGAGCACGAGCAGACCGGCCGGCAACCCGATCGCCAGGGAACGCAGCCATTTCCGCGCCGGCGCCGGCGCGGTCTCGTCGACGGCAAGCACCGACGACGCGGGGACCTCAGTTACTGCCATAGCGGATCCTCGGATCGAGCACGGCGTAGAGCAGGTCGGCCAGGAGGTTGGCGAGCACGGTGATGATGGCGAACACGATCACGCAGGCCTGGACCACGATGAAGTCGCGGGTGTTGATCGCCTGGAGCAGCATCTGGCCGATCCCGGGCAGCGCGAAGATCTGTTCGATGATGACGGTGGCGCCGATCAGCGTGCTCAGGTTCAGCCCGACGATGGTGATCAGGCCGAACGCAGAGTTGCGGAACGCGTGCCGCAGCAACACCTGCCAGGGCCCGATGCCCTTGGCGCGGGCGGTCATGATGTAGTCCTCGCCCTGCATCTGGTCGACCAGGTCGCTGCGCAGAAACCGGGTGTAGAAGCAGAACAGCGGGAACGCGATGGCGATCGCGGGCAGGGCGAGCGAGCGCAGGTTTCCGGTGACGCTTTCGCTCAGCGGCGTGTAGCCGATCGCGGGGAACCAGGCCAGCTGCACCGCGAACAGCAGCACCAGCAGCAGCGCGAACACGTAGTTGGCCACCGACAGCCCGGTGGTCGAGACCACCATGCTGATCCGGTCGAGCATGCGGTTGGGCCAGCGCGCGGCGAGCAGCGACACCGGGATCGCCAGGCCCAGCGAGATGAGGAACGCCAGCCCGACGACCTCGCCGCTGACCGCGAGCCGGGGGCCGAGCTCGTCGGTCACCGGTTGCCGGCTGACCAGCGAGGTGCCCAGGTCACCGTGGACCGCGCCGCCCAGCCAGTCGAGGTACCGGACCACCTGGGGCCGGTTGAGCCCCATCTCCTCCTCCAGCTGCTGGATCTGGTCCGGTGATGCCTCGGGCCCGAGCAGCTGCTGGGCCGCGTTGCCCGGGATCAGGTTGAGCACCCAGAACGTGAGGATGCTGACGCCGAGCACGATCGGCACCGCCATCAGCAGCCGCTTGCCCACCAGCCGCAGGCTGGGTGAGCCCAGCACCGCGGGCAGGAGCCGCGGTGCTGGGCGGGATCGGGTGCTAACTGCCGTCACGGGTTGCTCTTCCAAACCTCGTCCCAGATGATCCCGGTGTTCACCACCACCGGCGGGATCTTGGTAGTCAGGCCGGGGCCGTGCACGCCCTTGACGACCACGTTCGCCGGGGCGAACGCGAGGATGAACGGCCCGTACGCCTCGTCGCTGATCAGCTTGCCGGCCTGCTGGTAGAGCTGGTCACGCTTGGCCGGGTCGATCTCCGCGGCGGCCTGGTCCAGCAGGCTGTCCAACTTCGGGTCGGCAACCCCGCTGAACGGGACGCCCGAGTGGAACCGGAACCCCACCCCGACTCCGGCGGCCGGGTCCCAGGCGCCCGCGGTCTGCAGCATCGCCTGCCACTTGCCCGAGTTGAAGTTCTGGATCAGCCCGTTGAGCTGTTCGGAGTGAATGGTGACCTTGATGCCGGCCTGTTCCCACTGGGTCTTCAGCGCGGTGTTCACCTGGTCGGCCACGTAGGCGCTGAGCGTGCCGAGGTCGACGGTGAGCCCACCGAGTTGCTGCACGATCTGCTTGGCCTTCTCCAGGTCATAGGTGCGGTAGCCGGGGACCGTCGGGTGGTGGAACAGCCCGCCGGGCGCGGTGAAGGTCTGGCTCACCGGGTACCAGTCCTTGAACAGGCCCTTCTTGATCGCTTCTACGTTGGTCGCGTAGTAGATCGCCTCCCGGGCCAGCTTGTTGTTGAACGGTGGGATCTTGGTGTTCAGCTGGATCAGGTAGGGCGAGGTCGCCGGCTGCTGGGTCACCACGAGCCGGGGATTGGCCTGGGCCTGCTCGATCAGCGGGGTCGTGGTCATGCCCTCGTAGGCGTCGCCCTGCCCGGCGAGCAACGCCTGGTAGGCGGGTTGGTCGTCGCCGACCGACTTGACGATCAGCTTGTCCAGGTACGGCCGCCCGGGCACGAAGTAGTCGGGGTTGCGCTCGAGCACCAGTTCCGAGCTGAGCTTGTTGCTGACCACCTTGAACGGGCCGGCGCCGACCGGGGTGATCTTGAACTTGTCCTCCCCCATGGTCTTCAGGGCCGTCGGCGAAGCGATCCAGTTCACGTTGGAGACGACCATCGAGTTGACCGCCGCGCCGTTGGGTCGGGTGAACTTCAGCACCACCGTGTCGTTGCCCTCGGTGCTGATGCCGCCCTCGGCAAGCGGCCACTGGGGCCGGCAGGTACAGGTGGACTTCATGTCGCGCTCGAAGTTGAAGGCCACCGCGGCGGCGTCGAACGGGGTGCCGTCGGTGAACTTGATGCCCGGCTTGATCTTGATGCGCAGGGTCCGGCCGCCGTCGGCGAACTCGTACGACTCCGCCTGGTGCGGGACGACCTTGGCGTTGCTGCCGTCATCGTCGGCGACGAGCCGGAACAGCCCGCCGTAGATCGCGCTCATCTGGGTGAGGTTCGCGCCGCCGGTGGTGTTGGTGGCCGGGTCGAGTCCGGTGGGCCACGCCCCGGCGAACGACGCGTCCAGCAGCACGGTCAGCTCGCCACCTCGCCGCGGCGTGCTCGCCTCGTCGTCTGTGCTGCCCGAGCCACTGGAGCCCCCGCACCCGGCGACGACAAGTGGCACGGCCAGCAAGAGACATAGGGTCTTCCTGGTTCTCACTGCGTTCTCCCGCTTCTTCGCGGTTACGTGGGGCTCACCAGGTGACTCAGGTCACCTTGTGAGATCCAGGTTCGCGACTCGTGGCGTCGCCGATACAGGCGACTTCCGCCGGGCGGAAGGGAACTTCGGCGCCCGCGGGCGGCGTTGGCCGGCGCGCGCAGTGCCCCCGCCCGGGGCGCGTCGACCCAGATGTTGACAATCTGTTCGACAGCAGGCATCGTCGCGCCGATGAGCGATGGCCGGGAGCCGGGTGGCGCGCTGCAGGAGCTTTTCGATGTCCGGGCGACCGTGGCGCTGGTGACCGGCGGCGGGTCCGGGCTCGGCAAGGCGATCGCGACCGCGCTCGTCGAGTGTGGCGCGCGGGTCGTCGTGGCCGACCGCGACCAGGACCGGCTGGACCGGATGGTGGAGCAGCTCGGCGCGACCGGCCGGCTCGAGGTGAGCCGGACCGACGTGGCGGACGCGGCCGCGGTCGACGAGCTGGTCGACGGCGTCGTGGCGCGCCACGGCCGCATCGACTCGGTCTTCGCCAACGCCGGCATCACCCGCGGCGCCGGGCCCGGCCACCCCTCGGGCCAGCTGGACACCTTCGACATGGCCGACTGGACCGCGCTGCTCGACGTGAACCTGTATGGCGTGCTGAACACCATGCGGGCGGCGGCCCGGCACATGAAGCGGCAGCGCGCCGGCAGCATCGTGGTCACCGCGTCCACTGCCGGGCTGCGCGCCGACCCGCTCGTGTCGTACTCCTACGTGGTGGCGAAGGCCGCCGTGGTGAACCTGACCCGCCAGGCCGCCCTCGACCTGGCGCGCTGGCGGGTGCGGGTCAACGCCATCGCACCCGGGCCGTTCCGCACCGCCATCGGCGGCGAGGGCCGGCCGGACCCGGCGAAAGAGGCGATGTGGAGTTCCATGGTCCCGCTTGGCCGGATGGGCGATCCGCGGGAGATCCAGGGCCTGGCCGTGCTGTTGGCCTCGCCCGCGTCCAGCTTCATGACCGGCGGCGTCTACCCGGTCGACGGCGGCGCACTGTTGCAGGCGCCTGCGCTACCCGACGAGGCCGGCCCGCCCAGGACACAGTTCGAACGTTAATGTTCGCGACAGTGTAGACAATCTTGCTGCGCCCGTTCTAGGGTTCCGAGCAAGCGGTCCGCCGTCGCTGCTGACCAGGCCAGCCCGCAGGCCCCTGGTAGAGCTCTCCAGCCGGCGCCGCGGGCGGCGCGGCGGCCGCGCAGGTTCCGCTGCCGTCACAGCAGCCCGGGTTGCCCCGCGGAGGTGGAAGATGACGACGACTCCCGGCCACACCGGCAACGACCAGCTGATCCGGCGCACCGCCCTGGGGCGCGCACTCGCGGTGCTGGACGCGTTCGGACCCCGGCACCGCCTGCTGTCCCTCAGCGAGATCGCCCGTCGCGCCGACCTGACCCTGCCCACCACCCATCGCCTGGTCAGCGAGCTGGTCGCCTGGGGTGCGCTGGAGCGCCACCCCTGCGGGCACTACTTCCTCGGCCTGCGGCTGCTCGAGCTTGCCGCGCTGGCCCCCCGCGGCCTGCAGCTGCGGGAGGCCGCCTTTCCCTACCTCGACGACCTGCACCAGGCCACCCACGCCAACGTCCACCTTGGAGTCCGTGACGGACACGAGGTCGTCTACGTCGAAACCATGCGCTCGCGGGTCAGCGCCCAGATCTCCAGCAAGGTAGGCGACCGCTGGCCGCTGCACGTCAGCGGCACCGGCCTGGTGCTGCTCGCGTACGCAGACCGCGCCCTGCAGGACGAGGTCCTCAGTGGACCTCTGGCGCGGTACACGCCGAAGACCGTCGTCGACCCGCAGGAGCTGCGGCGCATCCTGGCCGAGGTCCGCCGGACCGGCATCGTCATCGCGCACGACCAGATCACCATGAACGCGGTGGCCGTCGCCGCCCCGGTGCGCGGTCCCCGCAACGACGTGATCGCGGCGATCAGCGCGGTCATCGCCACCAACGAGATGCCGCTGGGCCCCCTCGCGGCCCGGATCACCGAAACCGCCCAGGCGATCTCCCACGCCCTCGGCGCGGCCACCCCGCGGGCACAGCGTCTCCCGGCGCGCCGGCACAGCAGGTCGACCGCGCCGCTCAGCGCGGTGGCCTGACGCCGAGGAACCGGAACGCGTTGTGCCAGGTGATGTCGGCCAGCACCGCAGGGTCGAGGTCCATCGAGCGCAGCGTCGCGCCGGCCGGGTCCTCGCGCGGCATCGCAGGGAAGTCCGAACCGACCAGCAGCCGGTCGTGCCCGAGCAGGTCGATCAGGTAGCGGATCGCCCGGCGGTCGAAGACGAGTGAGTCGTAGTAGAAGCGGCGTGCGTACTCCAGCGGCGACGGCCCGTCGTCGGGCATGACGGCCCGATCCGGCACCTTCGGCCCCTCGTTCCACGATCCACCCCAGAAGTACTGCGCCCGTGGCAGCATCAACGGGAAGCCGCCGGCCGCGTGGCTGAACGAGATCCGAAGCTGGGGGCATTTGGCCGCGATGCCCCCGGCGACCAGGGACGCGGCGGCCAGGGCGCCTTCGACGCCGACCACGTAGGTGCCCATGGTGGACGGCGGCAGGCGGTCGGTGGGTGTCGGCATCGCATGCACGAAGACCGGCAGGTCCAGCCGCTGCGCTTCGGCGAAGAACGGCAGAAACCGCTCGTCGCCGAGCGACGCGCCCCGCACGTTGGAGGCGATCTCCACTCCGTACAGCCCGAGGTCGCGGACCGACGCCAGCTCCGCGGCGGCCAGTTCGGGGTCCTGCATCGGCACCATGCCGAAGCCGTAGAGGCGGTCCGGCGCGGCCGCGCACAGCGCGGCGGTGGTCTCGTTGACCCAACGGGCGAGCCGGAGCCCGTCCGCTACCGGCAGGTCGTAGCGCAGCAGCGGCGGCATCGGGGTGACCACCTCGGCATCCACACCGGAGGCGTCCATCGCCTCGACCCGCCGCTCGGCCTCGAAGAACACGTCACGCGCGGTGAACCTCGTCGCGCCGAAGACCAGCACCCGCGCGGTCTCGCCGTCGACCGGTTCCATGCGTGGAAAGCACTTTGGGGCGTCGGCCGGGTAGTCCTTGGGCAGTACGTGCGCGTGCACGTCGATCAGCATCAGGCGGCTCCAGGGTGGACAGACACGTGTACGGCGGCTTCGCCGGGCACCTCGCCGGCGAGGGTCTGGATGGCGAGCTCGGCGTCGTCGAGGCCGAACGTGTGAGTGTGCAGCTTCTCCAGCGGGAACCGGCGGGACTCGATGATCCGGATCGCCTCGGCGTTGGCCCGGGCATCCACACCGAACGCCCCGACCACGGTGAGCGCCCGGTTGATGATCAAATCGGTGCGCACCGGCACCTCCCTGCCGCCCTTGAGCCCGGCCAGCACCACCCGGCCGCCCTGCCGGGTGGCGAGCAGCGCGTCGGTCACCGGCGCGGTCGCCATCGGCGTCAGCTCCAGCGTCACGTCGGCGAGCCGGCCGTCGGTCAGCTCGGTGACGCGCTGGACGGTGTCCGTCTCGTCGACCACTATCGCGTGGTCGGCGCCCAGCTCGCGGGCCAGGGCGAGCTTGTGCGCATCCGCGGCCAGGCCGGTGACGATGATGGTGCCGGCCCCCGCGGCCCGCGCCGCGATCACCGCCGCGAGCCCGCGCTGCCCCGCGCCGAGCACCAGGACCGTGTCGCCGAGCCCGACTCCGCCCAGGTGACAGGCCCAGCGGACGCCGGCGGCCATCGGGTTGAACATGGCCGCGATCTCGGCCGGCAGCGTCTTGTCGATCCGGTGCAGCACCGCTCCGGGTGAGACGTAGAGGTACTCCGCCAGCCCTCCCCACAGGCCCGGCGCCACTGTCACCGGCGTCACCCCGTGCCCGATTGTGCGGTTGGGGCAGAACTGGTACCGGCCGGTCAGGCACCGCGAGCAGGACCGGCAGGGCACGATGACCTCCAGCGCCACCCGGTCGCCGGGCGCCACGCCCCAGCGTTGCGCCGCACGTTCGCCGATCTCCTCGATGATCCCCAGCGGCTCGTGCCCGGGGATGAACGGATCCGTGGTTCTGCCCATGTGGCCCTTGTACGTCTCCACGTCGCTGCCGCAGATCCCGTTCGCCTCCACCCGCAGCAGCGCGTGGTCAGGCCCGACCGTCGGCCGCGGGAACTCGCGGATCTCGATCCGCCGCGGGCCGAGCTGGACCGCCGCGCGAACGGTGTCAGCCATGTCTGTACCGGCCTCCCTCACACCGCGAGCCGGGTCAGCCGGCTCTTCATCTCGGACCGCTCGATCGAGCCGGGCGGCACCAGGGTCACGCTCGCCGGCACCGACAGCCGGGCGCGGATGGTGGACTCGATCGTGTACCGCAGCTCCTCGTGGTCGCCGGGCTGCTCGCCCCACTCGGCCTCCAGGCGCAGCGGCGGCTCCACCCGCGGGCCCTTCGACGGCAGCAGGATCTGCACCGCGCCGGAGGTGCGTGGGTACAGCGCCTGCACGACGTCGCGCACCGCGGACGGGAAGACGTTCACGCCGAGCACGATGAGCATGTCGTCGGTGCGGCCGATGCAGCGGATCAGCGGCGCGCCGTCCGCGGCGCGGCCGGTGACGGTGACCAGGTCGCGGGTGCGGAACCGCACCAGCGGGCAGCACTCGCGGTCGACCGAGGTGTAGACGAGCTCGCCGGTGACCCCGGGCTCGGCCTCGATCGGTTCACCGCTCTCCGGCGAGATCAGCTCCACCAGCACATGCCGGCCCCCGGTGAACCGCATCCCGCCGCTGCCGGGCGCCTCGCCGAACAGCACCGGGGCCATGTCCGCGTTGCCCAGCCCTTCGGTGACCTGCGCACCCCACTCGGACTGCAGGTGCTCGCGGAACGCCGGCTCCCCGCCGCCCGGCTCGCCGCCGACGAACACCTTGCGCAGCCCGAACTCGCGCGGATCCCGGCCGAGCTTCTGCCGGATGTACTCGGCAAGGTAGCGGGCGTACGACGGCGTCGAGTGCAGCGCCGTCACGCCGAGCGTCTGCATCGCGAGCACGGCCTTCTCCGAAGCGCCCGTGCCGATCGGGACCACCGTGGTCCCGATCTCCTCCAACGCGTCCCGGATCGGCAGGCCCCCGACGAACAGGGTCAGCCCCGAGCCGTGCACGACGACGTCCTCGCGGGTGGCGCCCATGGTGCGGAACGCGCGGGCGACCATCTCGGTCCACGCCTGCGCGTCGCGCCGGGTCACCCCGACCCAGCTCGGCGTGCCGGTGGTGCCGGTCGAGGCGTGGACCCGGATCACCTCGGTCATGTCGACACCGGCATGCCGGCCGAGCGGCGGCGCCGCGGCCTGGCTCTCGCGCAGCATCTGCTTCTCGGTGAACGGGAACTTCGCGATGTCGGCCAATGACTCGAACGCGTCCGGGCTGATCCCGTGCTCGGCGAACAGGTCCGCGTAGAACGGCGACCGGGCGGGCAGGCCGGCCAGCTGCCGGCGCAGCGCGGCGGTGACCGCGTCGACGTCGTCGGCCGCGACGAAGGGCGGTGTGACAGCCATCAGCGCCGCCGATCAGTGCTCGTGGATGATGACGCCGCGGATGTTCTTGCCGTCGAGCATGTCCTGGTACGCCTGGTTGACCTCGTCCAGCCGGTACCGGCGGGTGATCAGCTCGTCCAGCTTCAGGTCGCCGGAGCGGTACAGGCCGAGCAGCCGCGGCACGTCGTAGAGCGGGTTGCAGTCGCCGAACAGGGCCCCGCGCAGCTGCCGCTGGTAGCTGATCAGGAACCCGGCGTGCACGTGGACCGCCTTCTCGTCGAACTTGCCGACAGCGGTGATCGTGACCTTGCCGCCCTTGCCGGTGACCTGCACCGCGGACATCACGATCTCCTCGGTGAGCACGCCCGGCGTGCAGATCGCGTGGTCGGCGAGCTGGCCGCGGGTCGCCTTGACCACGAACTCGTGCGCCTCCTTCGCGTCGGCGAAGGTGTGCGTGGCCCCGAAGACCTTCGCCATCTCCCGCTTGAACGGCACCGGGTCGACCACGACCACGTTCTTCGCCCCGGCGTACCGCGCGCCCTGCACCGCGTTGCTGCCCACGCCGCCCGCACCGTAGATCACCACGGTGTCGCCGGCCCGGACGCCGGCCGCGTACACCGCCGAGCCCCAGCCGGTCGGCACGCCGCAGCCCACCAGCGCGGCGATCTCGAACGGGATGTCGTCCGGCAGCGGGATGCAGGCCCACTCGGAGACCACCGCGTACTGGGAGAAGGTGCCCAGCGTGCAGAAGCCGCCGAGGTCCTCGTCACCGAGGTGGAACCGGAACGTGCCGTCGGCGAACATGCCCGTCCCGGCGTTCTTGCCTTCGTCGCACATGTTCTGGTGCCCGGTCGAGCAGGAGCGGCACTTGCCGCACGCCGGGATGTACGAGCAGACGATCCGGTCGCCCGGCTTGACCCGCCGCACGTGCGGGCCGACCGACTCCACCACACCGGCGCCCTCGTGCCCACCGACGACCGGCAGCCGCACCCGCGCGTCGCCCTCGGTGATGTGGTGGTCCGAGTGGCACAGCCCGGCGGCGTGGAACTTGACCCGCACCTCGTGCGCCCGCGGCGGGTCCAGCCGCAGCTCGGCGATCTCCCAGCCGAGGTGCGGTGCGCGCGCGATCGCGGCGCGGGTGGTGATGGTGCCCTCGCGCAGTGTCGTTGTTTCGCTCACCAGCTGGCTCACGGTTGGTCCCCGATCTCGTGCCGGACCTCCTCGCCGAGCAACGCGACGTGGTCGAGGTCCTCGATGTCGTAGATGTGGAAGTAGACCGTGTCGGCACCGGCCTTGCGTAGCTGCTCGACCCGGTCGGCGACCAGCGCCGGGGAGCCGACCGCGGCGTGCCGGCGGATCAGCTCCGAACCCATCACCGCCGCCCGCCGGCGCGCCCCGGCCGGTGTGGTCGCGCAGGCGACCGGCAGGACGGCCGAGTGGCGCACCTGCGTCGGGTCGCGGCCGATCCGCTCGCACGCCCGGTCGAACCGGGCGAAGGTCGCCCGCAGGTCATCGCTGAGGGCGCCGTTGAACTCGTCGGCGAACCGGGCGGCGAGTGCCGGGGTGCGTTTCGGCCCGGTGCCGCCGATGATGATCGGCGGGTGCGGGCGCTGGGCCGGCCGCGGCGGGGTGCGGTTCGCCTCGACCCGGTAGTGCTTGCCGGTGAAGCTGAACCCGTTGCCCGCACCCGGCTCGGTGTGCCACAACCCGGTGATGATCTCCAGCTGCTCCGCCAGCCGGTCGAACCGCTCAGCGACCGGCGGGAAAGGTATCCCGAACGCTTCGTGCTCCCGCTCGTACCATCCGGTGCCGATGCCCAGCTCGACCCGCCCGCCGCTCATCTCGTCCACAGTGGAGACCACGGTGGCGAGCATGCCCGGCTGGCGGAAGGTCGACGCGGTGACCAGCGAGCCGAGCCGGATCCGCTCGGTGTCGCGGGCCAACCCGCCCAGCGTCGTCCAGCAGTCGGTCGGCCGGTACGTCGGGTCGTTCGGGTCCACGCCGAACAGGTGGTCGGACCGGAAGAAGGCGTCGAACCCCGCCTCCTCGGTCGCCCTGGCCAGCGCCAGGATCTGCGCGTAGCTGGCTCCGTGCCGCGGCTCCATGAGGATCCGCAGCCGCAGCCCGTCCCGGGCGGCCGGCCCGGACGGCGGGTGGGCGGGCGAACTATCGCGTACCACGGATCGACACCGTCTTGACCTGGGTGTAGCTGAGCACCGAGTCGGCGCCCATGGTGCGGCCGAACCCGCTGCCGCGGTAGCCGCCGAACGGCGCGCCGATCACCCCGCCGCTGAGCCACTGGTTCACCGCGACCTGGCCGGCCTGCAGGCCACGCACCATCCGCACGGCCCGGCCGATGTCGGAGGTCCAGACCGAGGCGACCAGGCCGTACTCGGTCCCGTTGGCCACCTCCAGCGCCTCCTCGTCGCCATCCACCGGCAGCACCGAGAGCACCGGGCCGAAGATCTCCTCCTGGGCGATGCGCATGTCGGGCCGGACCTGGTCGAAGATGGTCGGCTCGACGAAGAACCCGCGCTCGAACTTCTCCCCGGCCGGCACCCCGCCGCCGGTGACCAGCTCGGCGCCCTCCTCGCGCCCCACCTTCAGGTAGCCCAGCACCCGCTGGTGCTGCTTCGCGCTGATCAGCGGGCCCATGTCGACCTGTTCGGTGCCGGGCCCGACCCGCACCCGCGCGAACGCCTCGCGCAGCTTGCGCACCACCTCGGCGTGGATCTTGCGGTCGACCACCAGCCGGGAGCCCGCCGCGCAGATCTGTCCGCTGTTGTGTGTGATACCGCGAGTCAGCTGCGGGATGGCCGCGTCGACGTCCGCGTCGTCGAGCAGCACCTGCGGGGACTTGCCGCCCAGTTCCAGGTGCAACGGGGTGTGGTTGCGCGCGCAGGCGGCCATCACCGCGGAGCCGGTGGCAGGCGAGCCGGTGAAGCTCATCCGGGAGATGCCGGGATGGGCCGGGATCGCGGCGCCCGCCTCCGGCCCGTAGCCGGTGACCACATTGATCACGCCCGGTGGGATGCCGGCCTGCATCGCCAGTCTCGCCAGAGCCAGCGGGGTGAGCGGGGCGTCCTCGGCCGGCTTGATCACGATGGTGTTGCCCGCCGCGATCGCCGGACCCACGTCCATGACGAAGTTCGGGCCCGGGGCGTTCCACGGGATGATGCCGCCGACCACGCCGTACGGCTCGCGCAGGGTCAACCCGAGCACGTCCGGCGTGTGCGTAGGCAGGCTCAGCCCGTGCACCTTGTCCGCCTGCCCGGCGAAGTAGGTGAGCATCCGCGACATCGGCAACGGTCCCCAGTGCGGCCGCCCGACCTCGCTGATCTCCAGCCGGTCGATCTCCTGCTCGTGCTTGTCGATCAGCTCCGCCCACCGCATCAGCAACCCGGCCCGGAAGGTCGGGCTGGTGTCGCGCCACTTCGGGAACGCGGCGGCGGCCGCGCTGACCGCGGCGTCCACATCGGACGCGTTGCCGCGCGGCACGTGCAACAGGGTCTCGCCGGTGGCCGGGTCGAGCACCTCGATGGTCTGGCCGCTCGCCGCCGGTACCCACTCGCCGCCGATGAGCTGGGTGTTCTCGGTGACCAGCCCGGTGAGGCGAGGGTCGGGAGGGGCGATGGTCATGGCGTTGCTCCTGTTCGAGGCTCGCGTGCGGGTCAGTGCTCGTGGATGATGACGCCGCGGATGTTCTTGCCGTCCAACATGTCCTGGTAGCCCTGGTTGATCTCGTCCAGCCGGTACCGGCGGGTGATCAGCTCGTCCAGCTTGAGGTCACCGGAGCGGTACAGGCCGAGCAGCCGCGGCACGTCGTAGAGCGGGTTGCAGCCGCCGAAGATGGCGCCCTGCACCCGGCGCTGGAAGCCGATGAGCATCCCGGCGTGCACGTTCACCGAGCCGTTGCCGACCGCGGTGATCGTCACATGCCCGCCCTTGCCGACCACCTCGATGGCCGACTGGATCACCTCGTCGTGCAGGATGCCGACCGTGATGATCGCGTGGTCGGCGAGCTGGCCGTGCGTGGTGTCGACGACGAAGTCGTGCGCCTGCTTGGCGTCGGCGAAGGTGTGGGTGGCCCCGAAGACCTTCGCCATGTCCCGCTTGAACGGCACCGGGTCGACCACGACCACGTTCTTCGCCCCGGCGTACCGCGCGCCCTGCACCGCGTTGCTGCCGACTCCACCGCAGCCGTAGACGACGACCGTCTGCCCGGCCCGTACGCCGGCCCGGTACACCGCCGAGCCCCAGCCCGTGGGCACGCCGCAGCCGACCAGCGCGGCGACGTCGAACGGGATGTCCTTGGGGATTTTGATGCACGACCATTCGTGGACGACCGCGTACTGGGAGAAGGTGCCCAGCACGCAGAGGCCGCCGAGGTCCTCGTCGCCGAGGTGGAACCGGAACGTGCCGTCGGGAAGCATCCCGATGGCGGCGTTCTTGCCTTCGTTGCACAGGTTCTGCTGCCCGGTCGAGCAGTAGCGGCACTTGCCGCAGGCCGGAATGAACGAGCAGACGACGTGGTCGCCGACGGCGACCCGGGTGACGTCCTCCCCGACCGCGTCCACCACGCCGGCGCCCTCGTGCCCGCCCACCACGGGCATCCGCATCGGGGCGTCGCCCTTCTGGATGTGGTCGTCGGAGTGGCACAACCCGGCGGCGTAGAACTTGATCCGGACCTCGTCGGCCTTCGGCTCGTCCAGCTGCAGCTCGACGATCTCCCACGGCGTACGCGGCTGCCGGCAGATCGCGGCCCGTGTCGTGATGCTCATCTGGCCGTTCCTCCTTTACGCGCCTGGTGATCGGCGTCACCGGCGCCGGGATTTCACCATCCCGCGGGCGTGATCAGCGGAGCAAGGCGCCTTTCGTGACGCGGAAAGGCGCGGCTTTTCATTCCGCGCCCGCCGGTACGACCTCGACGATTCCGTGGTCGGCGTCGATGCGTACCCAGTCGCCGGTGTTGATCACCTTCACCGGATCGCGATCGAGGTCGGTGACGGTGGGAACGCGGGTCACCACCGCGCCGAGCGCGACCTTCGTCGTGGTCACCGTGTACAGCATGCCCAGCGGCGCGGTCCCCATCAGCCGGGTGGCCTGGAAGAAGCCGGACCAGCCCGACGAGCCCTTGGCGCCGGGGAACACCAGGATCTTGCCGGCGAACGATTGGCCGCACAGTTCGTGCCGGCGCTCGATGATGGTGCCCGTCGCCGGGTCGATGCCACCCCAGCCGGAGATCGTCTGGTGCGAGACCAGCGCCTCTCCCTCGGCCACCCCGGGCACCACCGTCCGGCCGTGCAGGATCAGTCGCATCGCAACTCACCAGCCCACCGGCCGGTCACCGCCGCCTCGACGCAGTCCTCCAGCGTGCCGAACCAGGCCTCGATGCCGAGGATCGCCGGCAGGTAGTGCGCCTGCTTCGCCGAGTCGGTGGCGAAGACCTTGGTGCCGGGCGGCGCGGCGCGGGACATCGCCGGGCACGAGTCGGTGAACAGGCGCGCGCCCGCCCGCTCGATGACCTCGGTGTAGCCGCTGCGGTCGGCGACCGCCTTGAGCGCCCGCGGCACCATGATCCACATTTGCGTGCCGGAGTTCAGCCGGCGGCCGTCCAACGCCTTGGCCGCGCGGCGCACCTGCTCGATCGAGGCGTGCGGGCAGCCGAGCAGGACGAAGTCGACCTCGGTGTGCTGGCCCTGCGAGTTGAGTGCCTCGTACGTGCGGCGGCGCTCGCGTGGCCCGTACGGCACCGCCTCGGGCACCGGGCGCGGCCCGAACGCGGCCTGCACCGTCGGCGCCTCCGGGGTGACCCCCGGGAGGTGGTAGAGCTCGACGCCACCGGAGGAGGCGGCCGCGGCACCGAAGTGCTTCAGGTCTTCCAACTCCGGGACGGCCAGGTCGCCGACCACCACCGGCCGCGCCTCCTCGACCAGCTCGCCGACGAAGTAGCCGAGCAGGCCCCAGTCGAAAAAGTCCCGCACGGGTACGCGTACGTCGACCAGGTGGGTGCCGTAGCGGTTCTGCGTCAGGTGGTTGCCCCAGCAGGGGATCTTCCCGGTGAGGCTGGCCGCGCCGGTGGACGCCGTGCCCTCGCAGTTGGTCCGGGCTCCCAGCACGGAGTTGGCGTAGACCACGGCGGAGGATTCCATCCACGCCACGTGCTCGCCGCGCACCGGGAGGTTGCCGACCTGGTACGGCGTGCAGGTGGCGAGGATGGTGACGCCCTTGCGGCCGTAGAAGGCCTCGGCGTCGTCCTGCAGCCGGACGAACTGCTCCGGGTACGGCACGATCCCCGCCGCGTCGCCGCTGAAGCCCTGCTGCAGCTGGCAGGTGGCCACCCGCATCTGCGGGATTTCCAGGTCTTCGTCGCTGTCGAGGTTGATGACCGCGAACGCGCGATCCCAGCCGCCCTCGGCGACCAGCTTCGCCTTGACCGGGGAGGGTTGGGTCATCGTCCCCGCCACGTTCCTGACGTCACACAGGCGTTCGCAGTCCAGCGCCTCGCCGTAGCGCACGAGCAGGTCCATCGCGGCGGCGACCGCGGGCCCTTCGGCCCCGTCCAGCATCGCCTTCTCGTCATCGGTCAACCGCACCGGCAGGCTCCTTCCCCGCGACCTAGTCCACGTTCGCCGACAGCCGCTCCCGCAGCTCGCCGAGGTCGATGTCGTGCACGCTGCCCGCGCCCGCCAGGTCGAGGGCGTGGGCCGCGCCCGCGCCCATCGCCGCGCACGGTCCCATCACCCGGACACTGGACAGCGCCGCGGCGTCGCCGTCGACACACCGGCCCGCCGCGACGAGGTTGTGCACGTCCGGCGGGGTCATGCTGCGCAGCGGGACATAGTGCACGTGGTCGGCCTCGAACATCTCCCACACGTATCCCTCGGGCCGGTCGTGCAGCTCGATCGGCCACGCGGTCCGCGCGACCGAATCCTCGAACCGGACCCCGGTCCGGACCTCGTCGAGCGTCAGCTGATGTCGCGACGCGATCCACCGGGTCTGCCGGCGGCCCGGGAACCCGTACGCGCGCACCCGGGCGTTGCCGAACGCCTTCGGGAACTCGGTGCGGAGGAAGTGCACCACGCGGTCGGCCTGCGCCCTGCCCTCCAGCTGCGCCTGCGACGCGCGGACCGGATCCAGCGGCGCCTCGATGTGGGTCATGTTCATCACCGCGATGTTGCGACCCGGGAAGAAGAACGCCAGGCCGTCGTGGCGCACCAGGCCGTACTCCTCGGCTTTGGCGGCGATCCGGTCGGACAGCTCGGTGTGGTCGGGCCGGTACCTCTCGTCGAGGTGTTCGAGGACGATCTGCTGCGAGCCGTAGATCGTCCGCTCGGGGATCCGGCAGGGCAGACCGGCTTCCCACGCCAGCGACGCATCGCCGGTGGCGTCGACGAACCCGGTCGCGCCGACGGTCACCGTGCCGTAGCGCGTGGCCAGCACCACCGAGCGCACCCTGCCCTCCCGCACGTCGACGCTCTGGATGGCAGCGCCGAGGATCACCTGTACCCCGAGGGAGCGGATCTTCTCCTCCAGCCACCGGCCGAGCCGTACCTCGTCGTACTGCACGGTGATCGTGTGGCCCCGGTTGAAGTGCAGGTCACCCGTCGGGCCGAGGTCGGCGAAGATGTCGTCGAACAGGCTGTGGGTCAGCTGCCGGTAATCCGGCGCGTTGCCGAACACGCCGCAGAACAGCCCGATCAGCGAGTTGACCATCTGGCCCCCGAGGACCGGGAGGGCGTCGACCAGCACCACCTCGCGACCGAGCTGCGCGCTCTCGATGGCCGCGGACACGCCCGCGACACCGGCGCCGAGTACGCACACATCGCCGGTGACCTCATGGACGCTCGGCACGGCCGGCCGGGTCACCGTATTGATCTTCAACTCGGTCAGCGGGTGCGGCATCGCGTCACCTCACGCCTTCCACCGGGACGGCCTGCCCGGACCACAGGCCGAAGACCCGCACCACCATGGACATCGCCGCGTTGCGGGAACCGGCCACCATCACCGGCACGTGCTGCGGCGAGGGCAGGATCGGCTTGAACGTCTCGTCGTCCGGATCGGTTGTGCCATCGGCGAAGCGGACGCCGTTCTCCCCCACCCCGTCCTTGCCGGCGCGGCGCAGCTGCGCCCGGGTCCGTCCACAGTGCTCGACCAGCCAGGCCTGGACGTCTTCCCGGCTGAACCCCGACTTGCCGAGCAACTGGGCGTGTTCCGGGCCGAAGACCACGCCGGCCGAGGTGTCCCGGAAGATCAGGGAGCCGGTGCGGGAGATGGTGTCCGCGATATCCCACAGGACCTGCTCCGGGTCCTGGGTGTGCCGGTTGTCCACGAACTCACACGTGCGCAACAGCATCGCGCTCACCGCGCTGGTGCCCTCGGGCTGCCCGGCCGCGACCGCCAGCGGCGGCCACGGGCTCTCCTCCTCGTTCTCGCCCAGGCAGATCGACCACCGTCCGGGCAGGCCCTGGGTGGCCTGCTCCAGCACGCCGGGCAGGATCCCGTAGACGTTGCGGACGATCAGTCCGATCGCCCGCGCCACTGTCGCGTTGGGACGGTACCCCGGCCCGAAGACGCCACCGCCGCAGTTGAACCCGAGCCGGGTCCGGACCGGACCGTTGACCACGATCAGCGGCGCCGGCCCGCTGGTGCTCTGCCAGCCGCCGCCACCCGCCGCCCGGTCCCGCATCAGCGCCTCCCAGGCGGCCAGCACCACCGGGAAGTACTCCGGCCGGCAGCCGGCCATCGCCGCGTTGATCGCGGCGAGCTCGACCGTGCATTCCCGGTCGACCTGCTTGTTGCGGCCGATGACCTCCTTTGGCGAGCGGCGGGTCTGCGCGAGGAACGCGTCGACGAGCGGGCGCGATGCCGGCACCACCGGCAGCCCGTCCGACCAGCCCTGGTCGTAGCAGTACTCGATCGCCGCCTGCGCGTTGTCGGGGTCGAGGGTCACCCCTGGCCTCCGGCCAGGATCTCCACGACCTGGGGCAGCGTCTCCTCCGCGCGCTTGCGTACCTCGTCCGGGGTGAGCACGGCGACCGGATGCGCGGTGGTCGCGTAGCGGTAGCCTGGGGCACCCCGCAGCGCGGCCATCGCGTCGGCGGTCACCGCGAACGCGTCGGTGCAGATCACCGCGGCCGGGATCCCGCGCCGTTCGAAGGCGACGCCGTCGGCGACCGCGGAGCCGCTGCACGAGCCGCAGTCGCCCACACCGATCACCACCGCCTGGCAGCTGCCGGCGATCTCCTCGAGCAGCTCGTCGGGCACCGGGAGGGCGAACGCCCGCTTGGTGCGGGCCAGCACGCCGGCCGCGCCGTACCGGTCGACCAGCAGCCGGCCCAGCTCCTCGAGGAACAGCGCGGCGTTGTGCTTGGTGTTCTCCAGCAGCCCGATGGTGGCGCCTTCGAGGCGGGCCCGCGGCGACGCGAGCGCGACGCCCAGCCGGGCGCCGGCGGCTCCCCCGGTCGGGTCGAGTATCGCGTTGACCATAACGTCCAGCCTGGCGGCTGACCGGGGGCGGGCGCACCGCGGCTTCCGCCTGCCGGAAGCCCGGTCCGGCTGCCGGCTGCCGAAGTCCGGTGCATCGTGCGCCTGCGGAAGGCCCGATCCGTACCGGCTCGTCCCTTCCGGCCGGTGGAAACGGTACTTCCCGTGCCCGATCACGCCGGCTTAAGGTTTGCCATGGCCATTGTCGGGACCCGCATGACCCGCGTCGAGGACCACCGGCTGCTGACCGGAGCCGCGACGTACGTGGACAACCTGCGCCTGCCGGAGCTGGCCGGCGCGGCGTTCGTGACCTTCGTCCGCAGCCCGATCGCGCACGCCCGCATCACGCACATCGACACCGCGCAGGCTCGCGCGGCGCGCGGCGTGGTGGCGGTGTACACCGCCGCGGACATCGACGTGCCGCCGATGGGCACCCCACCGATGCTCACCAACGGCGCCGCGATGGCGCGGCCGTGCCTGGCCAAGGACGTCGTCCGGTTCGCCGGCGAGGCGGTCGCGGTCGTGGTGGCCGAGGACCGCGCCGCCGCCGCGGACGCGGCCGGGCTGGTGGATGTGGAGTACGACCCGCTGCCCGCCGTCGTCTCCGTCGAGGACGCCCTCGCCGGCCGGACACTGCTGTTCCCGGAGGCCGGCACCAACCTCGCCCACGAGGCCGGCGAGCTCTCCGCCGCCGACCCCTTCGCCGACTGCGAGGTGGTGGTGACCCGGGAGATCACCAACCAGCGGCTGGCGCCGGTGCCGATGGAGACACGGGCCGCCGCGTGCGTGCCGGACGGCGAGGGCGGGCTGGTGCTGTGGCTGTCCACCCAATGCCCGCACGCGGTCCGGGACGACATGACCCGGCAGCTCGGTCTGCTCCCCGGCCAGCTTCGCGTCATCGCGCCGGACGTCGGCGGTGGTTTCGGCGGCAAGATTCCCAGCGAGGTCGACTACACCGTGCTGTGCTGGATCGTGCGCCAGCTCGGCCGCCCGGTGCGCTGGATGGAGACCCGCAGCGAGACCATGCTCACCATGAACCACGGGCGCGGCCAGCGCCAGCGGGTGACCATCGGTGGCCGCCGCGACGGCACGGTCTCGGCGTACCGGCTGGACATCCTGGCCGACGCGGGCGCCTATCCGCACACGGCCTGGCTGCCCAGCGCCACGGTCTGGATGGCCACCGGCGCGTACGGGATCCCGCGCGTGGAGGCGCGGGCGCGCTGCGTGGTCACGAACACCACCCCGATGGGTGCCTACCGCGGGGCCGGGCGACCGGAGGCGATCGCCGCCATCGAGCGCGCCATCGACCTGTTCGCCGCCGAGATCGGCATGGACCCGGCGGACGTGCGGCGCCGGAACCTGTTGCGGCCCGAGGCCTTCCCGTACCAGACACCGACCGGCATGGAGTACGACAGCGGTGACTACCCGGCGGCGCTGGAGCAGGTGCTGGCCGCGGCGGACTACCCCGGGCTGCGGGCCGAGCAGGCCCGCCGCCGCGCCGCCGGCGACCACCGCCAGCTCGGCATCGGCCTGTCGTGCTACGTCGAGGTCACCGGCCTGGGCGGGGAGGAGCACGGCAAGATCACGATGGACGCGGACGGCGCGGTCACCGCGTACGTCGGCACCACGCCGCAGGGCCAGGGGCACGCCACCACGCTCTCCATGATCATCGCAGACCGGCTCGGCGTGCCGCCGGAGCAGGTCTCCGTCCGGCACACCGACACCGGCTCGCTCGACCAGGGCGGCGGCACGTTCGGCTCCCGGTCGCTGCAACTGGGCGGCTCGGTCGTGCACGAGGCGACGCAGCGGTTGTGCGACGACGCCCTCCCGCTCGCCGCGGCCGCGCTCGAGGCCGACGAGCGCGACGTCGTCCTCGACCGCGAGTCCGGCCGCTGGCGGGCCGCCGGTGACCCGGCGCGGGAGATCAGCTGGGCCGAGCTGGTGCGCCGGTCGCGACCTGGCGGGTCGTTCTCGGTCGAGGTCAAGTACGCCCTGCCGAAGCTGACCTTCTCGTACGGCACGCATCTGGCGCTGGTCGAGGTGGACACCGAGACCGGCCAGGTGAAGCTGGTCCGGTTCATCGGGGTGGACGACGCCGGCCGCCTCATCAACCCGCTGCTCGCCGAGGGACAGCGGCACGGCGGCATCGCCCAGGGCATCGCGCAGGCGCTCTACGAGGAGATGCGCTACGACGAGGACGGGAACCCGGTCACCGCCACGCTGGCCGACTACACCGTGCCCTCCGCGGCCGACCTGCCCGGCTTCGAGCTGCTGACCCGGGAGACGCCCACACCGCACAACCCGTTGGGCGCCAAGGGAATCGGCGAGGCGGGGACGATCGGCGCCGCGCCCGCGGTGCAGAACGCGGTCATCGACGCCGTGTCGCACCTGGGCGTACGCCACATCGACATGCCGCTCACCCCGGAACGGGTCTGGCAGGCGATCAAGGAGGCCACCAGCTGATCCACCCCGGCGCCGCCCGCGCTACCCGGCGCCGCCCGCCCGCGTGTCGATCATGAGGTTGGTTTCGGCGAAGGCTCGCCACGCCAACCTCATGATCGGCGCGGGGCGGCCAGCCCTTCGACCGCGCGCTGCCGCACCTTGGACATGTTCAGCTTGCCGCTCGGGCTGCGGTCCAGCGAGTCGACGAACAGCACCGCCTTGGGCTTCTTGTAGCCGGCCAGGCGGGCGCCCACGTGGTCGATGAGCTCGCGTTCGGTCACCTGCGCCGCCTCCGGCGCCCCGGCCAGCACGACGAGGGCGGTCACCGCCTCACCCCACCGGCGGTCCGGTACGCCGACGACCGCGCAGTCCGCCACCGCCGGGTGTGCGAAGAGGACCGCCTCCACCTCGGCCGGGTAGACCTTCTCGCCACCGGTGTTGATGACCCCCGAGCCGCGGCCGAGGAAGTCGATGGTGCCATCCTCGGCGACGGTCACGTAGTCGCCCGGCATCACGTAGCGGGTTCCCCGGATCTCCCGGAACGTCTCGGCTGTCTTCTCCGGATCCCGGTAGTACCCCAGCGGCATGCCGCCCGCGTACGCCAGCCGGCCCACCCGTCCCGATCCCGGCGGCACGGGTTCGAGGTCGTCGTCGAGCACGGTCGCGCCGGCGGCCAGCCGGAACCGGCTGGGCAGCTCGGCGGCGTCGTTGACCACGGCGTACGCGAACGGGCCACCCTCGCTGGCGCCGAGGATGTCCAGCAGCTGCGCCGGGACGTGCTCCAGGAGTTCGCGTTTGACATCGTCGGTCCAGGCCATCCCGGAGCTGTGGATGGACCGGACGCTGGACACGTCGGGCGCAGTGCCGGCGCGCCGCGCCCGGGCCAGCTCGTCGGCGAGCGGCGCACACACGGCGTTCCCGGCGACGATGAGGCGGGTGACCCGGTGACGCGCCACCGACCGCCACACCTCGGCCGGGTCGAACCGCCCGCCGGGCAGGAACACCACGCTGCCGCCCAGCAGCAGGGTGTCCATCACGGAGAACAGCGCCGTGGCGTGCATCAGCGGGGTTATCGGCAGCGTGCGGGGCGCGGCCTCGCCCATGTCGACGGCGATGTCGACCACCTCTTGCACCGAGGTCGGGTACCGCCGGCCGATCGTGCCGTACGTCGGGTAGCGCTGCACGTCGAAGAGGTCGCGGTGGCGCCACACGACACCCTTCGGCCGCCCGGTGGTGCCGCCGGTGTACATGAAGATGTGGTTGTCACCGCTGCGTTCCCGCGGCGGCAGCGGCGCGGCGGCCAGCGCCTGCGGCCACGGCACCGCGCCGGCCACCGGTGGCGTCCCGTCGTCCTCGTCGTCCACTTCGACCAGGAGCTTGAGTGGGGCCACCCGATCCAGCGCGTGGCGGACGTGCCGGGCGAGGGAGCGGGGGAAGACCAGCGCCTCGGCGTCCGAGTCGGCGAGCAGGTCGGCCAGCTCGGCGCCCTGGTACCGGTAGTTCACGTTGACCGGGACCGCCTCGACCTTCAAGGTGGCGTAGAACGCCTCCAGGTATTCCGGGCAGTTGTAGAGGTAGCAGGCCACCTTCGAGTCGCGGCCAACGCCGGCCGCGGCCAGGGTCGCGGCGAACCGCCCGGCGAGGTCGTCCAGCTCCCGGTAGCTGAGCACGGTGTCCCGGTGGAACAGCACGGGTCGTGTGGGCACCGCCGCCGCCACGTGCTCCCACATCGTCGCCCAGTTGGCGTCGAACATCGCCGGACTCTCCACTTCGGTCAGTCCTCGTCCGTCACCGTCACCGCCGGCGGCCGCCTCCCGGAGCCCGGTGAACGCGCATCGCGCTCACATCTTCGTCACGGATTCGTGCCACGGGATGACGAGTCGCTTCGCCAGTGTCACCGCGAAGAACAGGACGACACCCAGGACCGACAGCAGCACGATCGCGGCGTACAGCCCCGGTGCGTCCAGCGCGTTGAGACTGGTGAAGGCGAGGTGGCCCAGACCCTCGTTGGCGCCGAGGTACTCGCCGACGATGGCGCCGATGACCGCGAAGACGATGCCCACCTCGGCGCCGGCGAACACGTACGGCAACGTGCTGGGCAGCTCGAGGTCCCGGAACGTCTGCCAGCGGCTCGCGCCCAGCCCGCGCATGACGTCGCGGTGGCCGCGGTCCACCGAGCGCACCCCGAGCAGCACGTTCAACATGATCGGGAAGAAGGCCAGGATGATCGTGACGACGATCTTCGAGGTGACGCCGTACCCGAACAGGATGACGAACATCGGCACCAGCGCGATCTTCGGTAGTACCTGGAACGCCACCATCGCCGGCTGCAGCGCGCGCTCCAACCACGGGAGGCGGCCGAGGATCGCGCCAAGCGCAGTGCCGATCACCACCGCGATGGCGAAGCCCACCACGACCTCGATCAGCGTCACCTTGATGTGTGCCCAGACGGTGCCGCTGGAGAACATGGTCACCAGCGAGTCGCCGACGGCGGCCGGCGACGGGAGGATGAACGGCGAGACCCCGGCCACCGAAACGGCGAACTGCCACGCGCCCAAAAACACCAGCAGCAGGATCGGCGAGCTGATCCACGGCAGCAGCTTGTTGACCCGATCGCGGTCGAACATCAGGGCTCCTCATCCAACTGAGTGCGCAGTTCGCGGACGATGGCCTGGAACTGCGCGCTGCTCTGCGCCTGCAGCGACCGGGGCCGCGGCAGGTCCACCGGGGTGACCGAGCGGATCCGGCCGGGTCGGGGGGTGAGCAGGACCACGCGGTCGGCGAGGAAGACCGCCTCGGTGATCGAGTGGGTCACGAACACCACGGTCGCCCCGGCCGCCGCGTGGATCGACTGCAGTTCCAGGTTCATCTTGTCCCGGGTGAGCGCGTCCAGCGCGCCGAAGGGTTCGTCCATGAGCAGGATGGACGGGTGGTAGCTGAGCGCCCGGGCGATCGCCGCCCGCTGGCGCATCCCGCCCGACAGCTCACGCGGGTAGGCGCCCTCGAAGCCCCGCAGGCCCACCTGCTGGCACAGTTCCTCGGCCCGGGCCCGGCGCTCGGCCTTTCCGACTCCGCGCAGCTTCAGCGGCAGCGAGATGTTCTCCGCGACCGTGAACCACGGGAACAGGTTCGCGTCCTGGAAAACCAGGCCGAACCGCCGCAACGCCTCGTCGTCGCGGTTGGCGCCCTTCCAGATGCTCTGCCCGCTCGCCCGGACCGCGCCGGCGGACGGCGGCAGCAGGCCGGACAGGATCCGCAGCAGCGTCGTCTTGCCACACCCGGACCGCCCGACCAGGGAGATGAACTCACCCCGACGGATCGACAGGTCGACATCCTTGACCGCCTCCACCAGCCCCCGGCGGGTCTGGTAGACCTTGCTCACCCCGACCAGCTCCAGCTCCACCGGGGCCTGCTCCGGCCGCGCCGCGGAGCCGCCCGCCACCGGGCCGGCCGAGGTGTCACCCGCAGCGTGGCGCGCCGTCGCCTCTCGCGTCATGCCTGTCGACTCCTACCTGTCGCGCCCCACCGCCCGTTCACGCGACCTTGGGCGCGAAGTCGTTGTTCAACCACTGTGCGGGATCCTTGCCCCCGGCGACCAGCCCCGACTTGACCAGCTCGTCGTAGGTGGCCTGCCAGGTCTGCGGGTTCGTGTGCACGATCTTGTCCCGCCCGTCCGCCGTCCACGACTTCACGAACTCCTTCAACGCCCCGGTCGCGACCTCCGGGTCCTTCAACGACGGCACCTCGTACCGCTTCACCAGGTCCATCGTCTTGGTGAAGCCGTTGGCCTCGTCGTCGATGATGAACTGGATCGCGTCGGCGACGGCCTGCAGGTAGCCGCGGATCTGCCGCTGCTTGGCGGAGTCTTTGAGCTGCTGTGTCGATGTCGCGTACAGCTGCGTGCCGGCGGAGATCACCGAGCTGGGCGCGAAGGAGACCGCCTCCGGGTTGGCCTTGAGCACGGTGAGCGAGGTGTCCAGGGAGACCACATATCCGTCGATCCGGCCGGCCTTCACCAGCTCGAAGACGCCCGGCTGCAGGCCCACTACCTGGCGCTTGACCTCCTCCTTCTTGATACCGGCCGAGGCGAGGACGAGGTCCAGCGTGCGCTCGCTCGTGCCGCCGCTGGATGGCAGACCCATCGTCGCGCCGCGGAAGTCCTCCGGACTCTGCAGCGGCTTCCGCTTGCTGGACAAGAAGCGCAGCAGGCCCTCCTTCTCCACCCCGCCGACGTTGACCAGCGGCGCGTTCTTCTCCGCGATCGCGATGATGGTCTCGATGTCGCCGATCTTGGTCAACAGCGCGCCGCCGGCGATCACGGTCTGGATCGCCGGTGAGGAGCCCTGGGTGTTCTGGAAGTTGACCTTGAGGCCCTGCTTGCGGAACAGCCCGCTCGCGTCCGCGACGAGCTCCGGCGAGTTGGCGATGTTCGGCAGCGGGATGACGCTCAGGAACGTCATCTCCTGCAGGCCGCCACCGTCGTCCGATCCGCGGTCACCGGCGTCATCGGAGCCGCCGCAGGCGGCCAGCAGGGGGGCGCCCACACCGAGGGCGAGCCCGCCAAGAAGTGCGCGTCGACTGGGCATTCGGCTGTCTCCTATCGTTTGCTGCCATCGCACCGTTGCCCGCTCACCCGCCGAGGCACCCGTCCCGAACCGGGCAATGTGGACGATGAATTTGTGGAAGCCGTGCCGGCACCGGCAGTCGCGTCGTCAAAGTCAACATATGGAACGCCGGCGGAGCGGGTCGATACGCAAATGACCGGCGCGCTATGGCCATGGCGGTTCGTCCGGCTACGTCATTTGACCCGTGCCGCCTTCGTGCCCTATCCCGGTCGCCGGTCGCAACCACGGTACGGCCTACGATCCAGCCGCCGTTGGGTGTCGGGCGGGTCATCCCACGGTCATCGCCGGCGCAGCTGGCGCGACAGCACCACCGCGGCGACCAGCGCGGCGCCGTAGAACAGCTGCTGGACGTAGTTCTTCGCACCCAGCAGTTGCAGGCCGTTGACGCCGGTGGCGAGGAAGTACACCGCGACGCCGGTGCCGATCGCGTTGAACCGCCCCGGCTTGATGCTCGTCGCGCCGAGGAAGACCGCGGCGTACGCGGGCAGCAGGTAGGGCGCGGTGGCGGTCGGGTCGGCCGAGCCGGTGGTGCCCAGAAACAGCACGCCGGCCAGCCCCGCGATGAACCCACCGAGGATGAAGCCGCCGATGCGGATGCGGGCCACCCGGATGCCGCTGAGCCGGGCCACCTCCCGCGACTGGCCGACGAACAGCGCGCGCAGGCCCAGCGGGGTGAACGAGGTGACGTACCAGATGAGCAGCATCACCCCGACGCCGTAGAAGAATTCGAGCGGGATGGTGGCCAGCCCGGTGGTGAACGTCCACTGCGACAGCGCTGGGTCGATGCCGATCAGCGTGTTGTTCTCGGTCAGCCAGAAGATGACGCCGGTGAAGACGCTGCCCATGCCCAGCGTCACGATCAGCGCGTTGGTGTCGCAGACGACGACGAACAAGCCGTTGAGGGCGCCCGCGACGAGCGCGACGAGCATGCCGGCCACGCCGGCGGTGACGATGTCGACGCCGTGCTGGATGTTCAGCTTGGCGATCACGGTCGCGGTCAGCCCCATGATGCCGCCCAGGGACAGGTCGAAGTCGCCGACCAGGGAGGGCATCAGGGCGGCCAGGGCGAGCATCAGCAGCACCGCCTGCGAGCCGAGGATGTTCGACACGTTGGACCACCGCAGGAATGTGTCCGGGGTGGTCGCGCTGTAGATCACGATCACCGCCAGCCACGCGGTGGGCAGGGCCAACCGCTCGGCGAGGACCGCGAAGCCGCCGCCGGCGGCCGGTCCGCCGGGGCCGGGCCTTCTCTCGCGCTCGTCCGTGGTCGGGACGGCTTCAGTCGCCGACATCTCTGGTCCCCTTCAGTCCTTGCCCCTTCATTCGTGGCCGCCCGGATCCGACAGCACCGAGGCCGCCGTGGTCGAGTAGTAGTAGACGGCCGCGCTGATCGCGTCCTCGCGCACCTCGTCGCCGGTGAGCTCGGCGCGCACCACGCCGTCGGCCATCACCAGCACCCGGTCGCAGACCGTCGCCAGCTCCTCGAAGTCGCTGGACACCCAGAGCGTGGCCATTCCACCCGCGGCGGCCTCCCGGACCAGGCGGTAGATCTCGGCCCGGGCAGCGATGTCCACGCCCTGGGTCGGCTCGTGCAGCAACAGCAGCCGCGGGTCGATCTCCAGCCACTTGGCCAGGACCACCCGCTGCTGGTTGCCGCCGCTGAGCTCGCCCAGGCGGGCGTCGGGCCGGCGGGGCCGCACGTCGAACTTCTCCAGCAGCCGCTGGACGAGGTCGCCCAGCCGGCGGGCCTGCAGGCGACCGAACCGGGTGTACCGCTCGTTGACGAGGATCGTGGTGTTCTCCGCTACGGTCAGCGTGGGGGCGATGCCGTCCCGGCGGCGGTCGGCGGGGACGAGCGCCACCCCCGCCCGGACCGCGTCGAACGGCCGCATCCGTGGCAGCCGCAGCCGGCGACCGCCGACGGTCAGCACGCCGCTGTCGCTGCGTCGGGACCCGAAGCAGAGGTAGGGGATGTCCTCGGCGCCGGAACCCAGCAGGCCGGCGATCCCGACGATCTCCGCCGACCGTACGGCGAGGTCGACGCCGCGCACCCTACCGCCCCGGAGTCCGTCCACTTCGCACATGGTCGCGGCGGCCGGGCCGGTGCCGCCCGCCGGCCGGTGGGCGCGGCCCACCAGCTTGCCGCTGGCCGACCCGACGATCATGTCGATGAGCTCCCGGTCGGTGACCGCGTCGATCGCCGCCTCCCCGACCAGCTCTCCGTCGCGCAGCACCACGGCCCGGTCGCACAGCGCCCGGACCGCGCCGAGGTCGTGCGAGATGAACACCGCGCTGGCTCCCTCGCGGACGATCGTCCGCACGAGGTCGAAGAGGAACTCGACCTCGTTCTCCGGCAGGAAGACTGTCGGCTCGTCGAGGAACAGGATGGACTGGGGCACGTCGGCGCGCTCCCGGTACGCCTTGAGCTCCTCGGCGGCCCGGACGATCGCCACGAGCGCCTGCCCGACCGGCGGCAGCTGGATGATCGGTGCCTGCGGGTCCACGTTGACCCGGTACGAGCCGAGCAGGTGCTCGATCCGCCGCCCCTCCCGCCGCCAGTTGATGGTCCGCCGGGACTTGGCGCTGGCCGTCTCGGCGAAGACGAGGTTCTCGGCGACGGTCAGCGTCCGGGCCAGGCCGAGATCCTGGTGCACGAAGCTCAGCCCGAGGTCACGGAACTGACCCGGGAGCAAGGGCAGCGGGACCTGCCGGCCGCTGAGCCACAGCGAGCCGCCCTCGTCCGGCACGTTCACCCCGGCCAGCACCTTGACCAGGGTGGACTTGCCGCAGCCGTTCTCGCCGAGCAGCCCGACGATCTCGCCGCGCTCGACGCGGAAGTCGACGTCCTTGAGCGCGCAGAACGATCCGAACCGCATGGTGATGCCGCGCATCTCCAGCGCGGGCGCGCGCGACCCAGGGGATGGCCGGGCATCCCCAAAGACCTGCGACGGCGTGCTCAGCTCAGACCCCAGAGCTTCTCGTACGCGGCGGGGAACTCTGCGCCGAAGCCATCATTCGGCACGCTGGTGACCTCCTGGTAGTTGTCCATGGTGAACAGCCGCTCCGGGTCCTGCGCCTTGTCTGCCGGGACCGCTCCCGCTCCGGTGAGCACCCGCAGCATCTGGTCGACCACCGCGTACGCCCGCCACAGATGGCTCGGTCCGATGTTCGTCGCCATCGGGTACCCCTTGGGCATCTGGAGGATGTACTCGGGCGTGCCGCCATAGCAGCCGTACATCTTCAGGTCGGTGCGGCCGGACGCCCTGATGGCCGCGGCGGTCGGCGCGCTCATCCCGTCGTAGATCGGGACGACCACCTTGATGTCCGGGTCGCTGACGAGCGCCGAGCTCACCGCGGGCTGGATCTTCGTTCCCCAGTCGGGCACCGCGACGTTGGTCGACTTGAGCACGCACTTCGGGCAGTACCTGGCGAACTCGTCCCGGATCGCCTTCTCCATCACGACACTGGAGGGCACCTCGTTGGAGGTGATGAGAAAGGCGGTGAACGGCTCCTTCCGGTGGTCCAGGATGGCCACGTCCATCGCGCGCCTGATCGACTGGGCGTTGGGGATGTTCGTCTGGGCAGTGACCAGCGGGTCGGACTTGGCGCCGTCGCTGGTGTCGCCGAGGCCGGAGTCGATGACCGCGATGCCCGCCTGGGTCGCCGCCTTCACCTGCGGGGTCATCAGGTTCGGGTCGATGCCGCAGACCAGCACTATCGCGTCGTAGTGCTGGCTGACGGCCTGCTGCATGCCCGGGATCCAGCCGGCCGGGCCCCCGCTGTTCTGGAAGTAGGTGCCGGTCATGCCGACCTTCTGCGACAGCGCGACCACGTCCTTGGCGATCTGGTCGCATTGACGCAGCTGGCTGGCTGTCGGGATGACGAAGACCTTCTTGCCCTTTGCCGCGCTCGCGTCGAAGGGCGGCCCCGGGGCGACGAATGACGGCCGCGCGGTGGCCTTCTTGACATTGTCCTGCAGCGTCGCGAAGTCCTCGGCGCTGAGGAACCCGCGGTCGCTCGAATCCGCCGCACCTGAGCTGTCCGACGCCGTTGTCGTGCAGGCGCTGGAGAGCACGACCACCGACGCGGTGATGGCGCACAGCGTCAACCTTCGCGTGCTACGCACTCGTTTCGTGAGGCTACCCATCGACTCTGTCCTCGATAGACGGAAGTACCCGGACTCTGTGCTCGATAGACGGAAGTAGGAGACTGACGGGCTCAACCGGGTCGGTGATCCGCCGGCGGGGCCGGCGCAACGGCAACGGGTGCTCGCGCTCCTCGCCGAGCCCGCGGGTGCAACCCACGGGTCTGGCCAAAATATCGATCTTGCTGACTGAGGATGCCGTACGTCAAAGAGATTGTCAACACACTCGTCTACAGATTCTGCTACGATCTTCGCCGACACCCGCTCTCCCCCACCTGGAGGGCCGTGATGGACAAGGTGTTCCCCACTCCGGCCGCGGCGGTCGAGGACGTCGAGGACGGCGCCAGCATCGGCGTCGCCGGTTTCGGCGTCGCGCACCGGTTCCCGTCCAGCCTGGTGACGGCGCTGCACGAGAAGGGCGTCAAGGGGCTGACCGTCTACTGCAACGGGCTCGGCCAGCCGGGGTACCCGACCGCGCACCTGCTCGCCGACGGTGGGCAGATCGCGCACCTGGTGACCTGCTTCTCCGCCCGCCCCGGAGTCGTCTCCGAGGCCGAGCGCCAGATCAAGTCCGGGCAGATGACGCTGGAGATGGTTCCCCAGGGCACCCTGGTCGAGCGGATGAGGGCGGGCGGAGCCGGCCTGGCCGGCTTCTACACCCCGGTCGCGGTCGGCACGCCGATCGCCGAGGGCAAGGACGTGCGCTACTTCGACGGCCGGCCGTACGTGTTGGAAAGAGCGATCACCACTGACTTCGCGCTGATCCGCGCACACCGGGCCGACCGGATGGGTAACCTGCGGTTCCGCGGCGGCAGCCGCAACTTCAACGTCAGCTTCGCCAAGGCGGCGCGGGTGGCGATCGCCGAGGTGGACGAGATCGTGCCGGTCGGCACGCTGGGCCCGGACGAGATCGACCTGCCCGGCGTCTTCGTCCAGCGGGTCGTCCGCAGCGTGGTGCAGATGGACGTCAAGAACCTGCCGATGCGGCCGAGCCGCCCCCCGGACAGCGCGCGGGAGTACTTCGGCAAGCGCGCCCTCACCCGCGCGGAGATCGCCCGCCGTACGGCCCGGCTACTGCCCGACGGCGCCGTCGTCAACCTCGGCGCAGGGCTGCCGAACCTGGTCTCGAACCACGTCGGGGACCGGCCGGTCGTCCTGCACAGCGAGAACGGCATCCTCAACTACGGCGCCATCATCTCCGGGCCCGAGTTCGACCCTGACGTCCACGACGCGAGCGGGTACTTCGTCACGGTACGGCCGGGCGCCTCCTTCTTCGACAGCGTCACCTCGTTCGAGATCGCGCGGTCCGGCCGGCTGGACGCCGTCGTGCTCGGCGCCTACCAGGTGGGCGCCAACGGCGACCTGGCCAACTGGGCGGCGCCCGGCATGGTGGGCGGCGGCATCGGCGGCGCGATGGACCTCGCGGTCGGCGCGCGGCAGGTGATCGTCATGCTCGAGCACACCGACTCGCGCGGTCGCCCGAAGCTCGTGGCCCGCTGCGACCTTCCGCTGACCGCGCCGCGCTGCGTCGACGTCGTCGTCACCGACCTGGCGCTGCTGACCAGGCACGGCGACGGATTCCAGCTCGACGAGGTGGCGAGGGGGTTCACCCTGGAAGAGGTGCTGTCCCTCACCGACATGCCGGTCACGGTGCCCGAGCGGGTCGGCGTCATGCAGGACAGCTGGTGAGGCCGGGTCGACCTGGCGCTGCCCGGTCAGGTCAGTCGTGGACGATGACGCCGCGGATCAGCTTGCCGTCGATGAGGTCCTGGTAGCCGGCGTTGATCTCGTCCAGCCGGTACCGCCGGGTGATCAGCTCGTCCAGCTTCAGCTGGCCGTCCCGGTAGAGCCCGAGCAGCCGCGGGATGTCGTACAGCGGGTTGCACATGCCGAAGACGTGCCCTTGCAACCGGCGCTGGTAGCCCACCACCGCGCCGTTGGCCGCGAGCTGGATGTGCATGTCGCCGGTGCGACCGACCGAGGTGATGGTCACCTGCCCGCCCTTGCCGACGATCCCGGCCGCCTGCGCCACCACCTGCGCGTCCAGCACGCCGACCGTGCAGATCGCATGGTCGGCCAGCTGCCCCCGGGTCATCCGCACCACGGCCTGGTGCGCCTCCTGCGCGTCGGCGAACACGTCCGTCGCGCCGAACGCGAGTGCGGTGTCCCGCTTGAACGGCACCGGGTCGACCACGACGACCCGGCGCGCACCCGCGTACCGCGCGCCCTGCACCGCGTTCATGCCGACACCGCCAGCGCCGAAGATGACGACGGTGTCCCCCGGGGACACGCCGGCGGCGTACACGGCCGAGCCCCAACCGGTCGGCACGCCGCAGCCGACGAGCGCCGCCACCTCGAACGGGATGTCCTTGTCGACCCGGACGCAGGACGCCTGGGAGACGACCGCGCGCTGGGAGAAGGTGCCCAGCATGCAGAACCCGCCGAGATCCTCGCCGGCGTCGTCGTGGAACCGGAAGGTGCCGTCGGACAGCATTCCGGTCTGCATCTGCGCACCCTGGTCGCAGAGATTCTGCCGGCCGGTCGCGCAGTACCGGCACGTGCCGCAGGCGGGGATGAACGAGCACACGACATGGTCGCCGACCTGGACCCGGGTGACCTCTGGGCCGACCGCCTCGACGACGCCGGCCCCTTCGTGACCGCCGACGATCGGCAGGCGGCACAGGCTGTCGCCGGTGCGCAGGTGGTGGTCCGAGTGGCACATGCCGGACGCGGCGAATCTGACCCGAACCTCCCCCCGGCGTGGCTCATCGAGCTCGAGCTCGGTCACCTCCCAGGGCTTGCCGGCCTCCCGGAGTACCGCCGCCACCGTCCTCATGCCGCACCTTCCGCCATGGTCACGTCCTGTCGCGCCACCTCACCGGACGCGGGCGATGCGTCGACCGCCGCCAGGATGGCACTGGCGAGCAGGTCGGGCGCTGTGGCGAGGGCCTCGTGGTCGGCCTCGATCTCCTGCACCGGCCAGCCGAGGCGGCGCGCCTTCTCCGCCTGCCCGGCGAAGGCGTGCGCCCAGCCGGTGCAGGAGATGTAGCTGCTGGGCACCGGGCGCGCGGCGGGCCGCAGGCGCAGCCGGTCGGTGTACGTGGCGAAGGGATGCGCCACCAGCCGGCCCTGCAGCCAGGCCTTGGCCTGCG